>Ga0310690_10009369_pt1 | contig 12275 bp, 13 predicted proteins | sample AusTroGonzalo_MG_2_FD_207661 | JGI IMG/M metagenome (GOLD analysis project Ga0310690, IMG submission 207661) | Bovine rumen microbial communities from tropical cattle in Woodstock, Queensland, Australia - Gonzalo_04 (v2) (version 2) | ecosystem: Host-associated > Mammals > Digestive system >...
TGAACCAGGCCCGTCTGGCGGAGGAGGCCGGCGTCAGCCGGAACGCGGTCGCCGGGTGGGAAACAGGGCATTCAAGGCCTGATCTCGGGACAGTTCCTTCCCTGTGCAAAGCGCTGGGGATCTCCATCGAGGCTTTCTTCGGGGAAGAGACAGAGCGAAGCGAAGAGGAACGCTGCCTGCTGAAGGTTTTCGGCCTGCTTGACCGGCGGGACCGGGAAGCGATTCTGTGGCAGGTTGAGGCGCTGGCCGAAGGGCGAAGGCGGCAGGCCGCGGCGGAGGCGCCGAAAAAGACAGCCGGCAGCATGAGGAAGACGGAAGAGGTCCCGGTTCCCCGCTTTGTAACCGTTTATGAAAGCGATCTCGGAGCGGCGGCCGGGTTCGGCGCCGCGCTCGGTGAGGCGCAGGGCGAGGAGATCCGCCTTCTGGCTGACGCGGAGACGGAGCGGGCGGATGAAGTGATCACCGTTTCCGGCCGCAGCATGGAACCGACATTCATGGAGGGCGACCGAGTGCTTGTAGAGCATACGGGCCGGCTGCGGCCCGGGGAGATCGGCATCTTCCTGGTGGACAACGAAGGCTATATCAAGGAATACCGGCAGGACGGACTCCATTCCCACAACCCGGCGTACGGCATGATCCCCCTGAGCGGGGAGGAGACCGTCCGCTGCGTCGGCCGGGTGATCGGAAAACTGAAAGAAGAGCAGATTCCAACCGGGGAACAGCTCGATATGATCGAAGAGGCCGTACGGTCCAAAGAGGGGAGAAAATGAAGATGGAAACAAAGACAATCAGAAAGATCAATCAGGCGCTTCAGTTTGTTACGGCGGGAGATTATGAGAAACCGGCGATTCGTCCGTGGCAGTATGTGCAGATGGAATATGAACGGGTCGGGATGATGCCCCCGGTTACGGTTCCCGCCTTTGACAGCCTTGAGGATGCGCAGATCTGGATGTGCCTGGACGCGGAGTACAATACCCGGCTTCGCGAGCGTACCTGGCTCAAGGCGGTTTAATCTGAATATCACAGCTCTTCCGGACCGGCTTCGGCCGGTTTTTTGATTGACGTATGGATGCCTGCTTGGTAAAATAGAAAAAAACGGTTCCATATCCTATCATCGGAGGGCAAAAGGCATGAAAAGAAAAACAAAGATCATCTGTACGATCGGACCGGCCTGCGAAAACGAAGAAACCCTGACAGCCATGTGCGAAGCCGGGATGAACGTTGCCCGGCTGAATTTTTCCCACGGGACCCATGAGGAACATCTGAAACGGATTGAGATGATCCGCTCGGTCCGGGAGAAGCTGAATCTTCCGATCGCGATTATGCTGGATACCAAAGGCCCGGAATACCGGATCAAGACCTTTCAGAGCGGTTCGGTGACCCTGAAGGACGGAGAACGCTTTACCCTGACCACGGACGATATCCAGGGTGATGAGAACCGGGTGGCGGTTACCTACGCGAAGCTGACGGAAGAGCTTTTCCCCGGGGACACGGTGTTGATCAACAACGGCCTGGTGATCCTGAAGGTGGAGGAAATCAAGGGGAACGACGTGGTCTGCCGGGTGCAGAACGGCGGCATCCTGTCTGACCGGAAGAGCATGAACTTCCCGGGAAAGGTGCTGAAACAGGATTTCCTGTCCGAGCAGGACAAGAAGGATCTTCTCTTCGGGATTGAGCATGAGGTGGACTTTGTGGCGGCGTCCTTTGTATCCTGCCGGGCGGATGTCCAGGCGATGCGGGACCTGCTGGATGAGAACGGCGGCAAAGATATCGATATCATCGCGAAGATTGAAAACCGCAGCGGCGTCGACCAGATTGAGGAGATCTGTGAAGTGGCGGACGGCATCATGGTCGCCCGGGGAGACCTGGGTGTGGAGATCCCGTTTATGGAAGTGCCGGCGATGCAGAAATACCTGATCAGCAAATGCCGGATGCTGGGAAAGCGCGTTATCACCGCGACGGAGATGTTGGAAAGCATGATCCAGAATCCCCGGCCGACCCGCGCGGAGATTTCCGACGTGGCCAATGCCGTATATGACGGATCGTCTGCGATCATGCTCAGCGGCGAGACCGCGGCCGGCAAATTCCCGGTGCTGGCAGTGCGGACGATGGCCGATACGGCGAAGTTTACGGAAGCCGGGATCGATTATGCGGAAAAATTCCGGACGATGGAATTCAAAATCCGCAGCAATCTCGATGCGGTTTCACACGCAACATGCTCCATGGCGGTGGACGTGGACGCGAAGGCTATCGTGGTCAATTCCATTTCCGGCCGGACGGCGCGGATGGTTTCCCGCTTCCGCTGCCCCGTGAGCATCATCGGAACGACGGTCAACGAACGGGCCTGGCGGAAACTGAACCTCTCCTGGGGGGTGACGCCGATGCTGTCGGAGAACTATTCCTCCATGGACGTGATGTTCTGGCAGGATCTGAAGGTGGCACAGCAGCTCTTTGACCTGAAGAAGGGGGACAACGTAGTGATGACGGGCGGCCAGATCAACGGGGAACCCGGAAATACGAACACCATCAAAGTGGAGACGATCAGGTAAGGTACGAGAAGCAATTACGTGGATGAGTATAAAAAACGGAGCGGCTCAGGATGAGCCGCTCCGTCTGTTTCGGAAATGTATGGTCAGGGATTATTTCAGGTATTCCTGCAGAACAAAACCCGTTTTGCCGCCGTATTCAATTTCAGCCCAATAGCCGGTCAGACCGATCACCCGCACGACAGTGCCGACGTCAAGACGGCCGTTATTACCCATTCCATGGACGTTGGAGGTGCTCTTGTCGGGCTTGTAGTGTACGTTCACGCTCTTGCCGTTCGCGCTGGTAATGGTTGCGTTGTACGGCTGGAAGGCGGGTTTGGCGGTCGGCTGCGCGGTCGGCTCGGGAGTGCCGCCCGCCGGTACTGAAAGTTGAAGGAACTTGTTTTCCATATAACCTGTCTTGCCGTTGTAAGAGATTTTGTCCCATTTGGTGTCATGCTTCAGGACGGTCACCGCGGAGCCGTAGGGAACGGCGGTAATCACGGAATAATTGCCGGGGCCTTTCCGCATGTTGACTGCTTTCCTGTTGGAACTGACGACATAAGCCGTATAGTTTCCGGCGGGAGCAGCCGGGGCAGCAGCCGGGACGTTTGTCGGAGCGGGCTGGCTTGTACACAGATATTTGGTCATCATGTAGCCGGTATTGCCGTCAACCTCAATCAGGTCCCAGCTGCTGGTATGATCAAGGACCCTGACCTTGGTGCCGGAGGAATAGGAGGCAATGATCGGCGAGCTGGTGCTGGCGCCGCTCCGGAGATTTACCTTCCGGTATCCGGCGTTAAGCACCCAGGCGTCATAGCCGCCGCCTGAGGTGGACATGTTCTTTGACGCGTTGCCGGAAGCAGCGACCTTCTTTTTGCTCAGCAGGTCATTGACCACATAGCCGGAGCCCAGATCGCCGGCACTGATATAGGAGTATTTGCTGCCCCAGGAAAGAACGCTGACCTTTCTGCCTCTGGCAAGCTTCGCATAGGCAACGAAGTCACCGCCGGGGCCGGAACGCATGGCGGTATCATCGTTCGTGATCCATGCGGAACCGGTGGTTGCTTTCGCAATATACTTGGTCTGAACATAGCCCTCTTTACCGGTTGTGAATTTCACATAGGACCAGCCGTTGGAAGTCGACTGGACGGTCATCACGTAATCAAGACGGTAACTGGCAAGGACCTGCGCGCTTTCACTAGGCATCATGCGGACCTTCAGTGAACTGGTGTTTACCCGGTAGCGGGTCGCGGCGGAAGCCACTCCTGCCGGAATCAGCAGCGCGAGGATCAGCAGCAGGGCAAGCAGACGTTTTTTCATCAGAGTTCCCTCCATTATAAAATAAAATGCCCAAACACACGAACAGGACGAAACAACATCAGGTTCTTTCGTCATGGCGATTCGTGACCACTATTGATTATATACAAGTTTTTTCAAAAAGAAAACCCTTTTTTAAAGATTTTTTACAATTGTATTTACATAATAAAACAGAATAGTAATTATTTAAGTAAAGAACCACAAGATATGGTGTTTTCGGGGACTTGACTTTATTACGGTAAAGTGATAACATGATAAAGCCTTGCAAGTGAGGCGCATTTTGAAACCGATAACGGAGGAAAAAAAGGATGCAGATTGATGACCGGGTCATGACAAGACAGGAGAGGATCAGCTTTAGGCTGCGCTCCCTGTATTCCGGGCACGGGTATGAGCGCTACCGCATGAGTAAATTCGAGGAATATGACCTGTACAGCCGGAACAAGGATTTCCTGTTTTCGGAAGGCGTCATCACCTTTACGGATACCACCGGCCGCCTGATGGCGCTCAAGCCGGACGTGACGCTTTCCATCGTCAAAAACAGGAAAGACACGCCCGGCACACTGCAGAAGCTGTATTACCATGAAAACGTCTACCGCGTGTCCGCGGCGGCGGACGGGTTCCGGGAACAGACGCAGGTCGGCCTGGAGTGCATGGGCGAGGTGGACGATACCTGTATTGCCGAAGTGCTGCGCCTGGCGGCGGAAAGTCTCCGGCTGTGCTCGGCGGCATTTGTGCTGGAGATCAGCCATCTGGGAATCCTGAATGCCTTTGCCGACGCGATCGCCCCGGAAGAAAAGGTGAAACAGGCCATCCTGACCTGCGCCGGGCAGAAGAACCTGCACGGGATCAGCGGGATCTGCCGGGAGAACCATCTGGCGGAAGGCGCCGGAAACGCGCTGATCCGGCTGCTGAGCCTCTACGGGACCCCCCGGACGGTGATGCCGAAGATCCGGGAACTGGCGGAAGAATACGGCGCCGGCGAGATGGCGGCCCAGCTGGGCAGAGCGGTGGCCGGGTTCACCGGCAGCGATCTGGAGAACAGGATCCTGATTGATTTTTCCGCCACCGGTGATCTGAGATATTACAACGGAATTGCGTTCAAGGGGTTTATCAGCGGCATTCCCGGCAGCGTGCTGTCGGGCGGGCAGTATGACAAACTGATGCGCAAAATGGGACGGAAGGACAGGGCCATCGGTTTCGCGGTGTTCCTGGATATGCTGGAAAGACTGACGGAGGAGGAGACGACCCGTGCTTAATATTGCGCTGCCAAAAGGCAGACTGGGGGAAAAGGTATATGCCATGTTCGCGAAAGCGGGCTTTGAATGTCCGGAACTGCTGGAACCGGGACGCAAACTTATCTTTGACAACGAGGCGCTCGGCGTGAGATACTTCTGGGTGAAACCGTCGGACGTGGCAATCTATGTCGAACGCGGCGCGGCCGATATCGGCGTGGCGGGAAAGGATATTCTGCTGGAATACCGGCCGGACGTCTATGAGCTGCTGGATCTGAAGGTGGGAAAGTGCCGGATGGCGGTCGCCGCCCCGGACGGGTTCCGGGACGATATGAACCGGACGCTGCGGGTTGCCACCAAGTTCTCCCGCATCGCGCGGGATTACTATACTTCGGTCGGGCGGGATATCGACATCATCCATCTGAACGGCTCCATTGAGATTGCGCCGATTCTGGGCCTGAGCGACGTGATTGTGGATATCGTGGAAACGGGGACCACTCTGAAGGAAAACAATCTTTCGGTGATCGAGGAGATCGTGCCGATCTCCGCCCGCCTGATTGCGAACAAAAGCGGTTTCAAATTCCGGACAGAGCAGATTGAACGCCTGACCGGCGGACTTGGAAAGGAAGTGCAGGAAACATGATCCGCATTATGAAATACGGGGAACTGCCCAATGAGGAGATCTTTGCCCGGTCCATGCCGACGGTCAACGTGGCGGATAAGGTGGCGGAAATCCTGCGGAATGTCCGGGAGAGAGGGGACGCGGCCCTGCGTGAATACACGGAGCGGTTTGACCATGCTTCCCCGGAAAGCCTGATTGTCACCCCGGAGGAGATGCAGGAAGCGCTTGAAACGGTCAGATCGGCGGATCCGGAGTTTATGGCGGTGCTTGAGAAGGCGGCGGCCAATATCCGCAGGTTCCACAGCCGGCAGGTACGGAATTCCTTCATTATCAATGATGAACCCGGCATTGTGATGGGGCAGAAGGTGATTCCGGTGGACCGGGCCGGGCTGTATGTGCCGGGAGGGACGGCAACTTATCCTTCCACGGTGCTGATGGACGTGATCCCGGCGAAAATCGCCGGCGTGAAGGAGGTCATTCTGACCACACCGCCCGGACGTGACGGAAAGATCAATCCGGCCATCCTCGCCGCGGCAAGCGTTGCCGGAGCGGACCGGATCGTGAAAGCGGGCGGCGCGCAGGCGATTGCGGCGCTGGCATTCGGGACCGAATCCGTGCCGCGGGTGGACAAGATTGTCGGCCCCGGGAACGCCTATGTAGCGGAAGCCAAGCGGCAGGTCTACGGCATGGTGGCGATCGACATGATCGCCGGCCCGAGCGAAATCCTTGTCGCGGCGGACGGGAAGTCCAACCCGGTGTGGCTGGCGGCGGATCTGCTGAGCCAGGCGGAACACGACAAGGTTGCCAGCGCGGTGCTTGTAACGGATTCCATGGAACTGGCGGAAAAGGTCCGGGATGAACTGGAGAGACAGATCCCGCTGCTGGAACGCAGCGAAATTGCCCGCGAATCCATTGACCGGAATGGAAAGATCATCGTGGCGGAAAACCTGCGCACGGTGATTGATATTGCCAACGAGATCGCACCGGAACATCTGGAACTCTGTGTGGACAATCCTTTTGACCTGCTGGACAGCATCCGGCACGCCGGATCCATCTTCCTCGGAAGGCACTGCCCGGAGGCGCTCGGCGATTATCTGGCCGGACCGAACCATACTCTGCCGACGCAGGGAACAGCCAGATTCTCCAGTCCGCTTTCAGTGGATGACTTTGTCAAGAAAACGCAGTATACTTACTACACCCGGGAGGCGCTTGCCCGGGTGGCGGAAGACGTGGCTGTCTTTGCACGAAAGGAAGGCCTGACCGGGCACGCGCGAAGCGCGACAATCAGAACGGAAGAGTGAAGGGATGGATAAGGAATGAGCCGGTTCTTTTCAGAGAAATATCTTGATCTGGAGCCTTATGTGCCCGGAGAGATGCCGAAGAACAGGAAAGAAATCAAGCTGAATACCAACGAGAACCCCTATCCGCCGCTGAAGGAAGTGACGGACGCGGTCGCGGAGGAAAGCAAAAAGCTGAACCTGTATTCCGATCCGGACAGCCGGGACCTGCGGAAGGCGCTGGCGGCGAATCTCGGCGTGCCGGAAAACGAGATCATTGTGACCAACGGCTCGGATGAAATTCTGAACTTTGCGTTCATGGCATTCTGCGATAAGCATACGCCGGCGATGTTCCCCGACGTGACATACGGATTCTATCCCGTGTTCGCGCAGATCAATCTGCTCCCGTATGAGGAGATTCCGCTGCGGGATGACTTCACGATCGATATTGAGAAATTTTACCAGGCGGCCGGAACGCTGTTTATCGCCAATCCGAACGCACCGACGGCCATTGCCCTGAAGCGGGATGAGATCGAGGAGATCCTGAAGCGCAATGCCTACAACGTCGTAGTCGTGGATGAAGCCTATGTGGATTTCGGGGCGGAGAGCTGTCTGCCGCTGGTCAAAGACTATGACAATCTGCTGGTCACGCGGACCTTTTCCAAGTCCCGGTCCCTGGCCGGTGCGCGGCTGGGCGTGGGCATCGCGCAGCCGGAACTGATCGCGGACCTGAACGCGGTGCGGAATTCCACCAATCCCTACAATGTGAACCGGCTGACCGCGGCGGCGGGGATCGCCTGCCTGAAGCATGACGACTATAACATGGAAAACTGCCGGAAAATCATCAAAACCCGTACCTGGAGCGAACAGGCCCTGAAGGATCTCGGATTTGAGATGACGACTTCCCGGACCAATTTTCTCTTTGCCCGGCATCCGGATCTCTCCGGCGAGGAACTGTATGAGGAACTGAAAAAACGGGGTATCCTGATCCGGCACTTCAAGGGCGAGCGGGTCCGTGATTATAACCGGATTACCGTCGGAACGCCGGCACAGATGGAGCAGCTGGTTGCTGCGATCAAAGAGATTCTGGAGGCCAGAGCATGAGGAGCGCCGAAGTAGTCCGCAAAACCGGGGAAACGGATATCCGGGTCAGTCTGATTCTTGAAGGAAGCGGGAAAAGTGTGATTGGCACAGGCGTAGGTTTTCTGGACCATATGCTGACGCTGTTTGCCCGGCACGGACGGTTTGATCTGGAGGTTTCCTGCAAAGGAGATACGTACGTGGATGACCATCACTCCGTGGAGGATATCGGGATCGCGCTGGGAAAAGCATTCAACCAGGCCCTGGCGGACAGAAAAGGCATTGTCCGCTACGGCAGCATGATCCTGCCGATGGACGAGAGTCTGATCCTCAGCGCCGTCGATCTGTCCGGGCGGGGTCTGCTGGTTTACGGTCTGAATATTCCGGCGGAAAAGGTCGGGACTTTTGATACCGAGCTGACGGAGGAATTCTTCCGGGCATTTGCGCACAACGCAGGGGCTACGCTCCATGTGAAGCAGCTGGAGGGGAAGAACAGTCATCATATCATTGAGGGCGCGTTCAAAAGCGTTGCAAGGAGCTTGCGGACTGCTGTCGCGATTGATCCGGATTTCGCGGAGGAGATTCCTTCAACCAAAGGAGTTTTATAATGGTAGCGATTATTGACTACGGGGTCGGGAACCTGTTTTCGCTGAAGTCCTCTTTTGCCGCGATCGGGCAGGAGGCGGCGGTCACAGCGGATCCGGAAGAACTGAAGCGGGCGGACAAGCTGATCTTGCCCGGGGTCGGTGCCTTTCAGGACGCGGCGGACAAGCTCCGCCGCTCCGGCATGGATCAGGCCCTGAAGGAAGAAGTATCCCGGGGCAAGCTGCTGCTCGGGATCTGCCTGGGTATGCAGATGCTGTTTGAACGCAGTTTTGAGTACGGCGAACACGAGGGACTCGGACTGCTCAAGGGTGAGATCCGCCCGATCGCGGAGCGCATTCCCGTCGGGCTGAAGATTCCCCAGATGGGCTGGAACAGCCTGCGGATTCTGCGGGATTCCCCGCTGCTGAAGAACACGCGGGAAGGCGAGTACGTATACTTCGTCCATTCCTACAGCGCGGTGAACTGCGACGACAGCCTGCTGGCCGTAACAAACTACGGCACGGCGCTGACGGCCTGCGTGGGAAAAGGGAATATCTTCGGCTGCCAGTTCCATCCGGAAAAAAGCGGCGAGGTGGGCCTTCGGATGCTGAAAGCTTTCTGTGAAACGGGGGGACGGGCATGATTATTTTTCCCGCCATAGACCTGTTCGAAGGGAAGGCGGTACGGCTCCTGCGGGGAGACTATGCGCAGATGACCGTTTACAGCGACCATCCGGAGGAGATCGGAAAGGATTTCGCGGCACAGGGTGCGACCCATGTTCATCTGGTGGATCTGGAAGGCGCGCGCAGCGGAAGCACCCCGAATCTGGAGACCGTGCTGCGCATCCGGGAGAGCGCCGGCCTTTTCTGCGAGATCGGCGGCGGAATCCGGAAGATGGAGACGGTGGATACTTATCTGGCATCCGGACTGGACCGGGTGATTCTCGGTACGGCGGCGGTGGAGGACAGAGACTTCCTGCGGAAAGCAGTGGAGAAGTACGCGGAAAAGATTGCCGTGGGCGTAGACGTTCGGGACGGTTTTGTTGCCGTGAAAGGCTGGACAGAGAATTCGGCACTCCGATTCATGGACTTCTGCAAAGAGATGGAAGAGACCGGTGTGAAAACCCTGATCTGCACGGATATCTCCCGGGACGGCGCCATGCGGGGGACAAACCGGGAAATGTACCGGGAACTGTCGGAAACGCTGGGACTGCAGATTACGGCTTCGGGCGGTGTGTCCACGCTGGAAGACGTCGGGAGCCTGCGGAAGATGAATCTGTACGGGGCGATCATCGGGAAGGCGTACTATACCGGGGATATTAATCTGAAGAAAGCGATCGAGATTTCAAGATGATTACCAAAAGGATTATTCCCTGCCTGGACGTGAAGGACGGACGGGTGGTCAAAGGGGTCAATTTCCAGAAACTGGGGGACGTGGCATCCCCGGTGGAACTGGCAAAGTATTACAGCGACAACGGTGCGGACGAGCTGGTGTTTTACGATATCACCGCGTCCGCCGAGGGCCGGACGCTGTTTACGGACATCCTGACGGAAACGGCGCGGACGGTTTTTATTCCGCTGACCGTCGGCGGCGGCATCAACACGACGGACGACTTTGACCGGGTGCTGAAGTGCGGGGCGGATAAGGTTTCCGTGAATTCCGGCGCGATCCGGGACCCTTCGCTGGTCGGGAAAGCCGCAAAGCTTTACGGCGACCAGTGCGTGGTGCTGAGCGTGGACGTGAAACGGGTGGACGGTGTATTCCGGATCTTCGCCAAGGGCGGACGGGAGAACACCGGCATGGAGGCCATTGAGTGGATCCGCCGCTGCGTCGGCGACGGCGCCGGGGAAGTCGTGGTTAACTCCATGGATACGGACGGGGTGAAACAGGGCTTCGACCTGGAACTGCTGGAACAGGTATGCGGCGCGGTGCAGGTGCCGGTGATCGCCTCGGGCGGCGCCGGAAAGATTGAAGATTTTATCACGCTGTTCAAGACCCTGCCGGGGGTTGACGCGGGACTGGCAGCGTCGATCTTCCATTTCGGGGAGGTCCGGATCAATGATCTGAAGGCGGAGATGAAGCGGAACGGGATCCCGGCGAGGATTGGGGCGGCCGGAATAAGTGTATGAATTTGAGCCAATAAACAGGAATACCCCGACTGAGCTCGGGATGACATCCGGGAGGAAAGAACATGGTGAACATTGACGAACTGAAGTTTGATGAAAAGGGATTGATTCCGGCGATCGTGGTGGACGCGGAAAACGGAAAGGTGCTGACACTGGCTTATATGAACCGGGAAAGCCTGCGGATTTCCATGGAGAAAGGGCTGACCTGCTTCTGGAGCCGGAGCCGGCAGGAACTGTGGCTGAAGGGCGAAACAAGCGGTAACTATCAGCATATCGTGTCCATCACGGCGGACTGCGACCGGGACGCGCTGGTTGTGAAGGTGGAAAAGGACGGACCGGCCTGTCATAAGGGCACGGAAAGCTGTTTCAACGATTTGCTCTGGGAGAGCGACGAGCGGCATGAGTTTACCTATGAAGGGCTGATGAACCTGATCGCCGGACGGAAGACCGAAAAGAAGGAAGGTTCCTATACCACCTATCTGTTCGAGAAAGGACTGGACAAGATCCTGAAGAAGGTGGGCGAGGAATCCACCGAGGTGATCATTGCCGCCAAGGATCGGGATAAGAAAGAAACGATCTACGAGATTGCCGATCTGACCTATCATGTGATGGTGCTGATGATCGAAGCGGGGATTACGCTGGACGATATCCATAAGGAACTGGCTTCCAGGCATGTGATCGATCATAAAGTGAAACAGGAGAAAATGACCTGATGCGGGATCTGCATATGCATTCCGTTTACTCGGACGGAAAAAACACCGTGGAGGAAATGATCCTCTCAGCCATTGAGCTGGGACTGGACTGCGTCGGCCTGTCCGAACACTCGCACACGGAAGGCGACGAATGCGGCATGACCTATGAGGGTACAGAAGCCTACCGGGCGGAGATGGCGGAGCTGAAGAAGAAGTATGCCGGACGGATCGAGGTGCTCTGCGGACTGGAACGGGATTACTATTCCGACGATACGCTGGATTATGATTACGTGATTGGGTCGATCCACTGGATGAAGATGCCGGACGGACATAAGCTGCCCATTGACTGGCTGGCGGAGAAACAGCGGGAAGGCGTCGAGAAATATTTCGGCGGCGACTGGTATGCCTTTGCGGAGGCCTATTTCGAGATGGAGAGCCGAGTGGTTGATGTCACGAAGTGCGACATCATCGGCCACTTTGACCTGCTGACCAAGTTCGCGGAACAGGATCCGTATTTTGATCTGCAGCATCCTCGGTATGTGAAAGCGTGGCAGACGGCGGCGGATCAGCTGCTGAAGACCGGAAAACCCTTTGAAATCAATACCGGCGCCATTTCCCGCGGATACCGCACGGAACCTTATCCGGCGAAGGATATCCGGGATTATATCCGTCAGAAAGGCGGTACATTGATTCTTTCCAGCGACAGCCATCAGAAAGAAACGATCGCTTATCGTTTTCAGGACTGGCTTTCAGAAATCCGGTAATGCGGGTTTCATCAAAGATTCAAAAAGTTTTCCCGCTACGGGGGAACTTTTT
>Ga0310690_10009370_pt1 | contig 12275 bp, 9 predicted proteins | sample AusTroGonzalo_MG_2_FD_207661 | JGI IMG/M metagenome (GOLD analysis project Ga0310690, IMG submission 207661) | Bovine rumen microbial communities from tropical cattle in Woodstock, Queensland, Australia - Gonzalo_04 (v2) (version 2) | ecosystem: Host-associated > Mammals > Digestive system >...
TTTCCGGTGTGTAGTCGAACTTGCATCCGGGAAGGAATGTGCGATACCCCTGCTCGTTTCATCCATTGCTCTTGCGACAGAGCAGTTAGAGACGATAGAGTTGGTGGTTGGGAGGCGACAGGCGGTGAGGCGCGAAAGAGAAGGGTTTGGGGCGACTGCCATATGATGACAAATTACCCACAGAACGAACCGGCCACGGCCAATTCCCCTTCTTTTAGAAGGGGTGCCCGCAGGGCGGGGTAGTGGCATGGGCAATCGGCGCAGCCGGCCTTATTAAGGATGGCCTTTAGCCCAGGGGTAGTAATATAAGCAAAATCCCCCTTACGCACATACAGGCTTTGGGTATAGCGAGGCGCAGCGGTCGATGAGGTCGTTGGCGACTTCGAAGCCGGCGTCGCAGATTTTTTTAACTTTGTTGCCGTCGTATCCCATGACAAGATGCAGGGTGTCATAGCTGACATTGATGAACTTCAGCAGCGTACGGTCTCGATTGCTGGCGGCCAGCTTGTATTTCTCTATAGAGGGGCGGCCTTTGCCGTCGCGGACATTCAGCACGGCGTCCAGCGCAACCAGACAACCGCACCATAGAATGTTCCCTGCCGTTTTTACATATTTACTGTCCAAATACGATTTGCACTCGTAATCGTAACGTGACTTCTGGATGACCTCCTTGGCGTTGGCCACATATCTCCGGGCCTCTTGAATAGGATCTGTATATTCCATCTTTTCTGGTTTTAATTATTATAATGTTCTTTCGGCTGCAAAAATACAATAAAAATCAATGCTTGTCAAGGTTTCTTGGAAATAATTATTATGCTGAAAATCAATCAATTAAAATTTTTTCGGGAATTGTTTTTAAAATTATTTGTTAAAATTTATTTTGCAAAACGAAGAGATTCCGAGGCGGGGTGCCATTCTCTGTAGAGACGGTGTGCACACCGTCTCTACAATCGTCACCGGCAGCCAAACCCTAAAACTTGAACGTCCACATCACCGACGGGATGATCGGGAACAGACTCATCTGGTAGGCGTGGTTCTGCATGGAGAAGCTCGTCAGGTCGCCGTCGTCGGTGGTGACGGTGGTTTCGAAGAAGACTAAGAACGGGTTCTGGCGGTTGTAGACGTTGTAAATCGAGAAGTTCAAGCCCGTTTCGAACTTGGAGGTCTTCTTGATGGTCCAGTCCACCGAGAGGTCGAGACGGTGGTAGGGGTTGACGCGGTACTCGTTGCGGTCGCTGAATTCGGTGACCACGGAGCCCATGTAGAGGTAGTAGCCGAGCGGCACCGTCATCGTGTTGCCCGACTGGAACACCCACAACGCGGAGGCTCTCAGCTTGTTGGGCAGAATGTCGTAGCTGAGACTGATGGTGACATCGTGCCGGCGGTCGTATTTCGCCCAGAAGGGTTTCCCGCCGTTGAGGTCGTCGAACTGCCGCCGCGTGAAGGACAACGTGTAGCCGATGAATCCCGTGAAGCGGCCTCTCGACTTCTTGACGAAGAATTCCGCGCCCGCGGCCCAGCCCTTGCCGAAGACGTAGAGCTGGTCGGTGTTGAGGTTCAGCATGCTGAAGCTCAGCCCCTCGCGGTACTCTGGCAAATTGTACATCTGCTTGTAGTATAAGTCGATATAGGTTTCGAACATGTTCTGGTGGAAGTTCTTGAACACCCCTAAGCTGTATTGGAACACCGTTTGCGGTTTCATCAGGTCGGTGGAGGGCATCCATACGTCAGTGGGCAGCGAGATGGTGGCAATGGAGATCTGGTGCATGAACTGGTAATTCAATGTCGCAGAGGCCTTTATGGATGTCGTGGAGTCGATGAGCCAGCGTACGGCCAAACGGGGCTCCGCGCGATTGTACTGCGCGATGGACTTCCCCGCAGGGTATTGGATGGAATCGGTCACGTGCCCGAACTCGTCCGTCACGTAGCGCGTGAAGGGCCCGAGCTGGTTGTAGTGGGTGTAGCGCACGCCCATGTTGAGCTTCCAGTGCTTGGAGATGTCCCATTCGTCGTGGACGTAGATGCTCAGTTCGTTGCCGAGATAGTGCTGCTGGCTGGGCAGGAAGAAGGAGACCCCTTCGCCGGCCTCTACATCGAAATGGCCTGGAAGACAGTCGTGAAACACGTTGTGCACCCCGAACCGGAGGTTGTGTTTCGGGGTGGGAATCCAGGTGAGCTCGCTCTTCAGCCCGTAGTCGCGCACGCCCGACGAGAGGAGGAAAGAGTAGGGCGACATCAGCATTTCGGTGCCGAAGTCGTAGTAGCTGAACGTGGCGGAAGTGTTGAGAAACAGCCGGTTGGCGATGATGTAGTTCCACCGCGCGGAGGCGGCGGCGTTGCCCCACTTGAACGACATCTTCGTCTGCTGCGTCACCGACTTGAAACCGTAGACATCCTGTCCGTAGTAGGCGCCGAAATAGAGCCGGTGGCGCGGATTGATGACGATATTGAACTTGGCGTTGAGGTCGTAGAAGTAGAAATTGGTGCCCTTCATCGGGTTGTCCTTCTTGAGGAACGGCTGCACGATGACGTCGGCGTAGGTGCGCCGCGCGGAAATCAGGAACGAGGCTTTCTCCTTTTTGATGGGCCCTTGCACGGTGAGGTGCGAAAAGATGAGTCCCAGACCGCCGTCCACCTCAAATTTCTTCATGTTGCCCTCCTTCTGGTAGACGTTCAGGATGGAAGCTGCGCGCCCGCCGTAATAGGCTGGCATTCCGGATTTTATCAGGTCCACACTCTTCACCGCGTCGGCGTTGAAGATGGAGAAGAAGCCGAACAGATGGTCGGGGTTGTAGATGGTGGCTTCGTCGAGCAGCACGAGGTTCTGGTCGGTGCCGCTGCCGCGCACATAGAAGCCGGAGTTGCCTTCGCCGCCCGACTGCACGCCCGGCAGCAGCTGCACCGACTTGATGACGTCGGCCTCGCCCATCAGCGCGGGCAACGCCTTGATGGTCTGGATGCTGAGCTCCATGCGGCCCACTTCGCCGCCCGTCACGTTGACGTTGCCTCTCTCCCCTTGAATCACCACCTCCTCACCGGTGATGGCCGAGGGTTCCATCTCCACCCGGCGGGTGGTGTTGCGGGTTAAGACGATGGTGTCTTCTATGGTTTTGTATCCCAAATAGTTGACAGTGAGCTTATAGGTGCCGGGCAGCACTGAAATCGAGTAGTAGCCGGCCTGGTTCGAGGCGCATCCTTGCACGTTGGAGGGCGTCTTGAGGTCGGTGAGGATGACATACACGCCCATCATCGACTCCCCGTTGGAGGCGTCCACCACGCTGCCGGATAACGTCACGCGCGTGTGCTGCGCCCATGCGGGTGCCGCGCATGCGATCAACATCATCGTTAATAATATTTGGAATGATTTATTCATCTAATCATCTAATCATCTTTTCATCTTTTCATCTATCTATCCCAGGGGTTACGCTTCGCTTACCCCTGGCTACCAAGCTCTTGCCCCTGCGGGGCTGCTCAAGGAAGCTGTTTTATATTATTGGGGTTGCCCGTTCCCATTACCTATTGCATGTCCCCAACCTCTAAACCTGTAAACCTGTAAACGTGTAAACCTGTAAACGTGTAAACCTCTAAACCTCTAAACCTGTAAACGTGTAACCCTCAATTGACTGAACGTGACGCCCGCGACGATTACCAGGATGCCCCAGAACTTGATCGCGGTGAAGGTCTCCTGGCCGATGGCGGAGGCGGCGAGCAGGGTGACGATGGGGATGAGGTTGGTGAAGACGCAGGTTTTGTTGACCGTCAGCTGTTTCACGGAGTAGGAGTAGAGCATGTAAGCGCCTGCCGAACAGAGCAATGCGAGACATACGAGGCTGGAAATCGACGAGAAGTTCCAGTTCAGCGATGGCCACTGGTGGATGTCGAAAATCAGGATGAAGGGCAGGTAGAAGGGGATGGAGATGAAGTTCTGCCAGGTGGTGATGCTCGCCGGACTGTATTTCTTGAGCAAACGGGTGAGCTGCACGCTGTAGCCGCTGGCCGCCAATACCGCCAGACCGAGCAGCAGCGTCCCTTTCAGGTTGAAGGAGATCTGCCCGTTGGGACTCATGGTCAGCATCAGCACACCCATCACCGAGACCAGCGTGCCCACCACAAACTCCCAGCGGATGGGCGTCTTCTCGGCAAAATACATGGTGATGGAGATCACGATGGGAATCAGCGCGATGATGACCGCGGCGAAACTGGCGTCCACATATTGCAATCCGAAATCTTCGCCGATAAAGTAAAGAAACGGCTCATAAAATGCCAAAAGTAGAAAATCTTTGTAATCGCATCGTTCAATTTTTTGCAATTTTTTCTGACACTTGAGCAGCGTGATGAAGACCGCCGAAGCTAACACCAAACGGATGAAAACAATAGTGAATACTGGGAAGTTGTTGTTCAAGAGCTGCTTAATCCAAACAAAACTGAAGCCCCAAAAGCACATGGCGAAGAGTATCGCGATGTATCCTAAACCTGTTCTTGACGTCGAATTTTTCATGGCGGCAAAAATCTGATTTTTTTTTCAATCCTGCAATAATTTCTATTTTTTCTCGTTATGAAGGCGAAAATTTTGTGTATGAAGAGATATATCTATCTGATTTTAAGTATAATAGCGATTATTCTTCTGGTTAATTCCTGCAAAGAGCCAGATTTGACTCCCGTATATATTCATGTGGTGCCCGAGGATTTCGTGAATTGCATCGATGTGAGCAATTTCAATGAGACCCACGACCAAAATTTAGATCAGGAGCAGCTTTTGGCGCTCACACGTCACACGTTTACACACGTCAATGTCTACGTAAACAACAAGAACTTAGGCTGTTGGGAGCTTCCGTGCAAGGTGCCAGTGTTGGATGTGAACAGCAACGACACGAGCACACTGGTGCTGATTCCCGCCTTCCCGATGTCGGGTATGACCAACACCATCTCGGGTTATCCTTTCATCAATATTTGTCGGCAAAAGGTGGTTTTGAAGAAGGGCACCACTTACGAAGTGTCTGATAACAAGCCCGTTTACCAATACAGCGAGTATGCCAAGTTCCCCTTTTTCAAGACCTTTTCCAATAGTACCCCCTTTACGCCTTCTTCGTCTTCGCTCAATGATCAGAACCTTCTTCCCACCGTCTACGATGGCAATTACGTGGGGGAAGTCATCCTCAACGACGAAGACGGGCAGAGTTTCGACGTCACCTCCACCCCTTTTATCGCGCCGGTGGGCAGCTACCGCACCATCCTCGAAATCCGCTACCGGTCAGAGGCCAACATCAGTGTCGCCATCAAGATGAAAACCGCCTACAATCCCTATAACGCCTATCCGATTGGGGGTATCTACAAGTCTCCGGACGAGTGGAAAACGATTCATTTCGACCTGACCAACACCATCAACAGCTACCATAGCGGTTCCGGCAGCGCTACCGAGTTGAACCTCATTCTGAGCGGCGCTGGCGACGAAGGCACGGTGAGCCGAGTGGACATTGACGACATCAAAGTTATTTACATCCGTACTGCGTAGTTGCTCATGAACAAAACCAAGTTAACCGCTATTTACTTGATTTTCGACGTGTTGGCGGCCCTCCTCACATGGGTGGGACTCTACGCCTACCGCAAACACGTGGGCGAAGGGGCCAATTGGTCCGACATTGCCGCTTCCATGCAGATGAACAACAAATTCTTGCTCGGTCTGCTGTTATATCCCCTCTATTGGCTTTTTTTCCACGCCTTTTTCGGCTATTACAACAAAATTTTCAGGAAATCGCGTCTGGATGAGTTGGTGACGACGGTCGGCGTGACCCTTTTCGGTTGTCTGGTCTTCTTTTTCATCTTCATTTTGGATGATATCGTCACCTCGCCAAACGACTACGTCAAATACCTGCTCTTCCTCTTCTTTTGGCAGTTCTTTTTGACCTATATCCCGCGATTGATCATCACCTCCCATGTCAACAAGCAGATCCACAGCGGTGAAATCGGCTTCAACACCATCATTGTGGGCAACGACGAGATGGCGGTGAAGGCCTACGAAACGGTTCTGAAACAGAGTCCGCGTTCGGGTCACTTCTTCGTCGGCTACATCCGTGTGGACGAGCAGCAACCCGACTGCATGCAGGGCAAACTCTCGTGTGTGGGCAATATTTCCGACATCAGTCAGGTGGTGGAAAACCAGCATGTGGAGGAAATTGTGGTGGCCTTGCACAACGGTCAGCGGAAGTACATCCACCAGGTGCTGGCGTTGGTGCGCCGCAACCACAACCTGACGGTGAGTCTCGTGCCGCAGGAACATGATGTGCTGATGGGCTCCGTCAAAACCTCCTCGGTGCTCGATGAGCCACTTATTTCCATCACACCCGAGTATTTGCCCGCCTGGCAGCGCTATCTGAAGCGCGGTTGCGACATCGTTCTCTCGCTGTTGGCCATCATCCTGCTATCGCCGGTTTACGTCTTTTTGGCCATAGGCGTGAAACGCTCCTCTCCCGGACCGGTGTTTTACCGTCAAGAGAGAATCGGCTTTTTGGGTAAGCCGTTCCATATCATCAAGTTCCGCTCTATGTGCGAGAATGCAGAGACCGACCGGCCGATGCTCTCCTCCGACGACGACCCCCGCATCACCCCGTTCGGGAAGTTCATGCGGCAATATCGTCTGGACGAAACCCCGCAGTTCTTCAACGTGTTGAAGGGCGAGATGTCGCTGGTGGGACCGCGTCCCGAGCGGCAGTACTACATCGACCAGATTATGGAGCGCGCGCCCTACTACCAGCTGCTGTTAGGCGTGAAGCCCGGCATCACCTCGTGGGGGCAGGTGCGTTTCGGCTACGCGGAGAATGTGGACGAGATGCTCGAACGCCTCCGCTGGGACATCCTCTACATCGAAAACATGTCCATCCTTATGGACATCAAAATCCTGATTTACACCGTGTTGATCATCCTGAAACGGGAAGGAAAGTAGGGACGAGTTAGCAGTTTCCCTTCGATTCTTCTAAAGGGGACCTCTATTTTTCACTTCTTCACGTTGCAGCCGACCTTGGTGCGAAGTCCGTTAAACATCAAGATAAGCAAACAACGCTGCAAAATTAATTCTTTTATATTATAGGATGCAAAAAATCCAAAAGGTTGCAGTTTGCCTACTTCCAACACGTTTTACATCTTCTCTGTCAAAAGTTTCACGCTTCACTTCGTTATCGCGTGGTAAATCGTTCTTGATGTTTTCCGTTTCTCGTCGCGGAAGAAAGCGTAGAGATGCAGGGGGTGCTCGGTAAACTCGGCGGGGAGCGTAACGGTGGTCATCCCTGCGGAACGGGGGACAGGTGGGACGAGAACGCCGGCACGCAAGTCGGGACAATAGACGAAAAGGAAGAACTGATCGTCGGCGTCAGAAATTGAGCATCTGTTGTCGAAGGCGACGCACAGCACATTCTGCTCGCCAAGCTCGACAGAGAGAATGCGGGTTGTTCTCACCGGACCGTCGCTCACAATCACCCTGGGGTAGATGATGCCGTTTTCGCCGTAATAGTCTTTGTTGAACTTCTTGAAAACACAGTGGGTGTTGAGCTTCAGGCGCTGCGCCTGCTTGTGAAGTCCTATGCAATGCGCCGCCTTCAGGTCGGAAGCCAGACGCGAAATCTCCGCAAAAGCGTTGCGGTGAGCCTGCTGCGCCTCCGTCTGCGGGTTGGCCACCTTCTCGGGCCGCCTCCGTGAGTAGGGCCGTCCGTGCCACGAACTGTAAATCATATCTCCGAGCTTGCCGCTCATCTCTGATCCATATATTCTTGCCATATTTTTTTGTTTTGGTTTGGAATTAATCGAACTTTCATCGAAGCCACTCCTATGTCTGAAGGAAGGCTCACTATTGTTTCACCATAGTTACCTCTACTGTTTCACTATTGTTCCTCTACCGTTCCTCTACGTTCCTTCTAGGGTACCATAGGGATGGTATAGAGTTGGTATAGACTTGGTATAGGGTTGGATTAATCATGGTTCTGAAATTTTACGTTTCTTGAATGATTGAAACAGAAAGGGTTACACTAATATATTATCCCATTTTCTGCCCTTTTTCGCCGCAAAGATACAAAAAAATGAATGCTGAAAAATCATAAAAGAAAAAAAACATAAAAATTGTATCTTTGCACTTTAAAAAGAAAACGAACTATTATAGCATGGTAGAATATAATACTAAACGTAACAAGCTTATTATCAGAGAGTACGGAAGAAATATCCAGAAGTTGGTTGAAGATTGTGTGAAGATGGAGGACCGTCAGGAGCGCACCCGCATGGCCTATGCCATCGTCCGCATCATGAGCGATGTGGTCAACTCCAAGGAGAACAGCGAGGATACCGGCCGCAACAACGAGGATTTTTGGAACAAATTGTGGGACCACCTCTTCATCATGTCGGAGTATCAGCTGGATGTGGATTCCCCCTTCCCGAAACCGGTGCCCGACACCTCCAAGCATGAATTTGTGAAACCCTCCTATAACAACAAGAACCGCGTGAAATTCCGCACCTACGGCGTGAATATGCAGAATATGATTCGCAAAGTGTCGGAATACCCAGAGGAGGTACGCGAACAATATGCTCCTTTGTTGGCCAACTATTTGAAAATGATGTATTTGACCTACAACCGGAACTCGGTTAACGATATGCTGATCCGCCATCAGCTTTCGGAGCTTTCGGATGGCAAAATCACCCTCCCGGAGAACTTCACCTTCACCAACACCAAGGAGTTACTCAACATCGCCAATGCCAATGCCAACTACTATGTGGCCCCGCAGGCCGGCGGTAAGAAGAAGAAAAAGAAAAAAAAGAAAAAAAATAGCTCAGCGCAATGAATATAATTGACGTACAACACGTTACCAAAAGATTCTCGGGCTTTGTCGCGCTCGACGACGTGACTCTGTCCGTGCCCCAAGGTTGTGTTTTCGGATTGCTGGGACCCAACGGCGCCGGAAAGACAACCCTGATTCGCATTTTGATGCGCATCTCCTTCCCCGATGAAGGCGAGATTTTCTTCAAAAACCACCCTTTGGTGGCAGCGGATACCTACGACATGGGGTATCTGCCCGAAGAGCGCGGTCTCTACAAGAAGATGAAGGTGGGCGAACAAGCCATCTATCTCGCTCAGTTGAAAGGGCTTGACAAGCAGGAGGCCTATAAGCGGCTGCGCGCGAAGTTCGAGCAGTTCGGCATTATGGAGTGGTGGAACAAGCCCGTGGAGCAGCTCTCCAAGGGCATGCAGCAGAAACTGCAGTTCATCACCACCATCCTCCACAAACCCTCGTTCCTGATTCTTGACGAGCCCTTCAGCGGCTTCGACCCCATCAACGCCAACCTGCTGAAAGACGAGATTGCGCAACTGAAGAAGGAGGGGGCCACCATCGTGCTCTCCACCCACAACATGGCGTCAGTGGAGGAGATTTGCGACCATATCGCCCTCATCAACCGCTCGCGCAAAATACTGGAAGGCGACATCTTCGAGGTGAAAAACCGCTTCAAGAAGAACATCATGGCCGTTGAGGTCTCCCGTTTTGAAGAGGAACTGCCCATACAGCTCCAGAATCAGCAATTCGAGATTTGCTCGCAGCAGAACAACGACTACTACACCCGTTTCGAGATCAAGATTCCCGAAAACCGGACTACCAACGATATGTTGCAGCTGTTTATGCAATATAGTGATATTCATGCGTTTAACGAAATCATGCCCACCATGAACGAGATTTTCATCGAGCAGGTGGAGAGAGCCAACCAACAACGAAGCCATGAAGAATAAGACCCTGTTGATTATTTCGCGCGAGTATTTGACGCGCATCCAGAAGAAGTCCTTCATCATCATCACCATCCTGATGCCGATTTTGCTGGTGGCCATGATTGTGCTGCCCATTATGCTGGTGTCGATCAGCGAACAACGGCAGTTTTCCCGCATCCTGGTGGTTGATGAGAGCGAGATTTTCATCAACAATTTCGAGGACAACGACCATTATGAGTTCAGTTACCGCTCCGGCGATATCGAACAGATCAAGCAGGAGGCGTTTGACCAGGATTTTGACGTGGTTTTGCAGATTTTGGGCAGCACCCAGGGGGTGAAGTCCAATATCTACTATAAAAAGAACCTCCCGTCAGGGCTGCAGTCGGCGGTGGAGAATCAGATGGACGATATCTTCTTCAACCAGCTGCTGCAGGATTCCCTCCATATAGAGCCTTCGCGTTTCGAGAACATGCAGAATCTGGCAAAGGCGGAATCCACCACCATCCAAATCGATGAGAAGGGTGGCGAGAAGGAGCACGATGCCGAAATCAACCAGATTTTCGGTATGGTGTGCGGACTGGTGATTTACTTCATTATCATTATATTCGCCAGCCAGGTGTTGCGCGGTGTGCTGGAGGAGAAGTCCAACCGCATTGTGGAGGTGCTGATCTCCTCGGTGCGCCCGACCCAACTGCTCATCGGCAAGATTGTAGGTATTGCATTGGTGGGCCTCACCCAGCTCGTGATTTGGATTGCCCTCTCAGGTGCGATTCTCGGCGGTATCCAGCTGGCCGCTCCCAATCTCTTCAGCGAGGAGAGCGTGGAGACGATAGCGGAGACGCCTGGCGTCAACCTTCCTGACACCGCTACGTTGCAGGAACAGACCACTAACATCTTCGAGATGATTCAGAACTATTTCGCCGTCTCTTTCGGCACCATCATCCTCTGTTTCGTCTTCTTCTTCGTGGTGGGCTACCTGATCTACTCGACCCTCTATGCGGCCACGGGTTCGGTGGTGGACAATGAATCTGACTCTCAGCAATATACGATGCCGATCACCATTCCGCTGATTCTGGCCATCGTGTTTGTGCCGAATATTTCGATGAACCCCGACGGCCCATTGGCCTTCTGGCTCTCCATGATTCCGCTCACGTCGCCCATTGCGATGATGGTGCGGTTGCCCTCCGGTGTTGAGGCGTGGGAACTGCTGCTCTCGATGGGACTCGCCCTCGGCTTCCTGGTATTCAGCATCTGGTTCGCTGCCAAAATCTACCGCATCGGCATCCTGAACTATGGTAATAAACCGTCGTGGAAGACGATATTCAAGTGGCTGCGGGAGTGAGACTGGAGATTTGAGACTTGAGACTTGAGACTTAAGACTTGAGACTTGAGACTTGAGACTTGAGACTTAAGATTTGAGATTTGAGACTTAAGATAATGGTAAATTGTGACGATGGGGCTCAAAATCTAAAGTCTTAAATCCAAAGTCTAAAATCCAAAATCCAAAATCTAAAGTCTTAAATCTAATAATAGTATACTAAGTAAATCAGTAATAAAAAACAAGAATGAACAACGAACAACGAGGTTTCACCTCAAACATAGGCGCGATATTGGCAGCGGCGGGTGGTGCCGTCGGACTGGGCAACATCTGGCGCTATCCCTATATGTTAGGACAAAACGGCGGCGGGGCGTTCCTGCTCGTCAACATGTTCTTTGTGCTGGCCATCGGCATCCCGTTGATGATGACCGAGTTTGTGATCGGTCGCCGGTCGCAGAGCAACGCTGTGGGCGCATATAAGAAGTTGGGACGGAAGAAAGGATGGACAGTCATAGGTTACTTTAGTATCTTAGCCGCTGTGCTCATCTATGCCTTCTACAGCGTGGTGGCGGGCTGGACGCTCAACTACATCGTGCTGGCCTGCACCAACCATCTGTCAGGAATGACTCCAACGGAGGTCGCAGAGTCCTTTTCCTCATTCACCGCGAACTCTTACTGGCCGGTGATCTATCAGTTTTTGTTTTTGGGTATAACCGCATTGGTGATCTCCTTTGGGGTGCAGAAGGGTATTGAGAAAATTTCGAAGATCCTGATGCCTGTTTTGTTCCTCCTGTTGTTGCTTATGGTCGTACGTTCGCTAACCCTGCCTGGCGCAAAAGAGGGATTGCACTTCCTTTTCCATCCCGATTTAAGCAAGTTGACGGGCGCAGGCATCTTAGGTGCGTTGGGACAGTCGTTCTTCTCGCTCAGCCTCGGTATGGGCGCGATGGTGACCTACGGTTCTTACATCCGCAAGGAGGATTCGCTCTTCAAGACCAGCCTTTGGATTTCCATCTGCGACCTCTTGGTAGCAATTTTGGCGGGCATAGTGATTTTCCCGGCGGTCTTCTCTTTCGGCATGGATCCGACAGGTGGCCCGCAGCTCGTCTATGTGGTGCTGCCTAACGTCTTCAACAGCATGCCGATGGGTGGTGTTTTTGCTGCGGTCTTCTTCATCTTGTTAGGCATTGCGGCGCTGACCTCCACCATCTCCCTGCAGGAGAT
>Ga0310690_10009371_pt1 | contig 12275 bp, 9 predicted proteins | sample AusTroGonzalo_MG_2_FD_207661 | JGI IMG/M metagenome (GOLD analysis project Ga0310690, IMG submission 207661) | Bovine rumen microbial communities from tropical cattle in Woodstock, Queensland, Australia - Gonzalo_04 (v2) (version 2) | ecosystem: Host-associated > Mammals > Digestive system >...
CGCCAGCTCATGACGGTAGCACCCTCGGCCAGGTCGCCTTCCAGGATTTCATCCCAGCCGATGATCTTGCGGCCGTTGTCGTTCAGGAACTTCTGCACGCGGGCAGTTACGTAGTTCTGGAGGTAGTGCTTGGCGTCGGGGCCTTTCTTGATGCCGAGCTTCTTCATGAGGGCAGCGCACTTGGGACAGCTGTCCCAGGGAAGGGCTTTGTCGCGGGGGAAGCACTCGTCACCGCCGATGTGGATGTACTCGGAGGGGAAGATGTCCATGAGTTCGGTGAAGACGTCCTCGAGGAAGGTGTACACCTGCTCGTTGCCGGCGCAGAGGATCTGCTCGGAGACACCCCAACGGGTCCAGACAGAGTAGGGACCGCCGGTGCAGCCCAGTTCCGGATAGGAAGCCAGGGCGGCAATCATGTGACCGGGGAGGTCAATCTCAGGGATTACGGTGATACCGCGGGCGGCGGCATAGGCCACGATCTCCTTCATTTCTTCCTGTGTATAGAAACCGCCGTGACGGACACCGTCATTGCTGTCCCAGTCTTTCTTGATCACGGTGAAGTCACGCCAGGCACCAATCTCGGTGAGTTTGGGATATTTCTTCACCTCCATGCGCCAGCCCTGGTCCTCGGTGAGGTGCCAGTGGAAGCGGTTGAGCTTGTAGGCGGTCATCACGTCCAGATACTTCTTGGTCTCTTCGATGGAGAAGAAGTGACGGCAGGGATCCAGGTGCATACCGCGGTAGGCGAAGCGGGGCTGGTCCAGGATGCTGGCGCAGGGCAGGACCCAGTCGGCCTTCACTTTCTTGTCGCCGTAGATGGCGGCGGGGAGCATCTGCTTGAGGGTCTCGATGGCATAGACGAAGCCGTTCAGGGCCGATGCTTCCACATCGACACCGTCCTTGCGTACTTCGATGGAGTACTGCTCGGCGGCCAGGTTGGGGTTGACGGCGAAGCGGATCTCGCCCTTGCCCTTACCGTCGCAGGCCTTGCCGGTGACAGTCTTGAGGGCATCGGCAAAACGGTTGACGGCCTTCACGGAAAGCTCGTCCATGTTCTCGTCACAGACGATGGCGGCGCCGGTCACGGGGAAGTAACCCTCGTTCACGGTCACCTCGGCCGGCATGGGGATCACCTGGAAGGCCTGAGGCTGAGGCTTGGCGCAGCCCGCCAACAGGACCAGGGAGGTCAGAATTGCGATAGATTTTTTCATGTGTTTTACTAATGGGTTAATAAATCAGTATTTTGTTTTCGTTGACGCAGGAACAGCCACGCGGCACCGCCATACAGGCCGATGAGCACCGTATTCAGCGCAAGGCGCAAGCCGATGCTTTCCACGTGTCCCAGCGTAAAGGCTACGCCGACATAGACGACGCCCATCAGGCCGAAGAGGGCCGCCAGCCTCCCCCATTTATAGGGAATGGGATAGTACTTGGCGCCCAGCCAGGCACTGAGCACGAACATGACCAGATAGCTGGCCAGATGCCCGAAGGCCGATGCCCAATAAGAGTAACGCGGCATGAACACGACGTTCACCACCGTCGTTACGGCCAGGCCGGCCAGGGTGATCCAGATGGCCATGTTGGTGCGGCCGCTGAGCTTGTACCACATGGACACGTTGAAGAGCATGCCCAGGATCATGTAGCTCAGGAGCATGATGGGGACCACATCCACACCTACGCGGAAGTCACGTCCCAGGAAGAGGGAGATGACATCGATATAGCCGACGACTCCCAGCAGCACCAGGCCGCAGAAAGCCGTGAAGTATTCCATAACAACGGCATACAGCTCCTTGGAGTCCTTGTCCTTAGCCCGCTGGAAGAAGAAAGGCTCCGCGGCGTAACGGAACATCTGGATGAACAGGTTCATGATGACGGCCAGTTTGACAGCCGCCTGGTACACACCCAGGGTAGAACGCCACTGCTCGGACGAAGTATCGAAGAAACGGAACAGCAGACGGTCCAGGAAGTCGTTCGCAACGCCCGGCAGGGACGCCACCATCAGGGGCAGCGAGTACACCAGCAGCCGCTTAACCACGCCGCTGTCCCATACGGGTTTCAGGCGGAGGAGGTCCGGGATGAACAGGGCCAGGCACAGCACGCAGCTCACCAGGATGGCGAAGACCGGATAAGTGAAGTCCGGCTGGGCGGGCCACACGAAGAACAGCACCAGGTTGGCGCCGGTCTCGGTGAGGATCTTGACCGTCTTGAGGAGGGCGAACTTCATGGCCTTGTGCTCCTGTCGCAGTTTAGCGAAGAGGATGGCCGTGACGCTGTCGCAGAACAGGATGCCCGCCACGTACATGATCAGACGCTTGTAGCCGACATAGCCGAGGACGGCCGATATGGGGCCGGAGAAGGCCACCATGCACGCGAGGAAAGCGAGATTAAGGCCGATGACCGCGAGCAGCGCACCGGAATATACCTTGCGGGGATCCTCCCCCTCCTTATTGGCGAAACGGAAGCAACCGGTCTCCAGGCCCAGCACCAGGAGCACCTGCAGGATGGCAATGTAGGACATGAACTCCGTCACCACACCGTACTGCATCTGGGACAGCGTACGGGTATAGATGGGGACGAACAGGAAGTTCAGTATCCGGGCCAGGATAGAACTGAAACCGTAGATGGCGGTTTCACCCGCCAATTGTTTCAAGGGGTTTGCCATATTGAACGCAAATTTAGTTAAATTTGCACAAATTACCCAATATGAAAAAAGTATTGTATGTCATCATGGTCCTGAGCCTGGTCGCCGGCTGCAAGGGCCGCAGCAAGAACGCCGCCGAATCGGTGGACGTGGAACCCGCCGACAGCATCGCCGCCGCCAAAGTGGCCCAGACCCTGCCGGAAGAGCCCGTCTTCGATATCGTCACCAATATGGGCACCATCCGCGTAAAACTCTATAAGGATACGCCCCGCCACCGGGACAACTTCGAGAAGCTGGCCCTCACCGGCTACTACGACTCCTTGCTGTTCCACCGTGTCATCAACCATTTCATGATCCAGGGAGGAGACCCCTTCACCAAGGACACCACGCTGGTGGACCGCTACGGAGAAGGCGGCCCGGCCTACACCATCCCGGCCGAGATGCGCGACTCCCTCGGCCAGCCCCTGCATCGGCATAAGAAAGGCGCCCTGGCGGCAGCCCGCCGCGGAGACCTCGCAAACCCCTTCAAGGAGAGCTCCGGCTCGCAGTTCTACCTGGTCCAGGACCCCGACAACTGCATCCATCTGGACGGCGAGTACACGGTCTTCGGAGAGACGATCGCCGGCCTCAATGTCATTGACAAAATTGCAGCTTTACCCACAGATCGGCATGACAGACCCGGGGTTGAAGTAAGAATTCTCAAAATTCGGCCAAATTCTGAACTAAATTGTCAAAAAGAGTAAAGTTTGGCACGATTTTCGCAATAAAATTTAACCGAATAGTTTTTTTAATAGGTTAAGTTTTTAGGTTAGAATGAGAGCGGTCCCTGCTGTGAAGCACGGACCGCTCACTGTATCTAAAAATGGCCTTTTCAGTCGGCCAGGCAGGAGTCCATCATGCGCTCGATGCCCTTCTTGTCCAGGTGCTGGCCGATGAAGACAATCTTCTGCATACGGTCTCCGTATTCCTCGGTCCAGTCTTCGCGCAGCTTGCGGTCGCGCTCCATCATTTCGGCCAGTTCGTCGGGCTCCATGGTGGCGAACCAGAGGCCGCAGTCCTTGAGGCTCTTCTGTCGGCCCGCCTGTTCGAAGAGCCAGCACTTGTCGATGTCGTTGGAGAAGTAGCAGAGGCCCTTGGCGCGGATGATGTTGGACGGCCAGTACTTGGCGACCATGTTGTCAAACTTGTTCAGGTCAAAGGCCGGACGGCGGGTGTACACGTAGGTGTCGATGCCGTACTCCAGCGCTTCGCCCTCGGCCTCCTCTTCCTCGTCCTCGCCTTCGATGGCGGCGATCCAGGCGGCGGAAGTGGCGACCTCGTCAAAGCGGAACATGCCCGTGTAGATGAGCTCGTCCAGATCCACCTCGCCAAAGTCGCACTCCAGCACCTTGGCGCCGGGGTTGATGCTCTTGACGATGCCCTTAAGCTTGCCCAGTTCTTCGGGAGTAACCGTGGACATCTTGTTCAGGATCACGATGTTGCAGAACTCGATCTGCTCGATGACCAGACGTTCGAGATCGTCGTCGCCGATGTCTTCCTTCTGCAGGGCGGCACCGCCTTCGAACTCCTCTTTCATGCGCCAGGCATCCACCACGGTGGCGATGCAGTCCACGTACGGGACGCCGTCCTTCACGCTTTGCGGGGCGAGGGCGGGCATGGTGCTGATCGTCTGCGCGATGGGGGCGGGCTCGCAGATGCCGCTGGCCTCGATGACGATGTAGTCGAACCTACGGGCCGATGTCAGATCGGCCAGCTGGGCCACCAGGTCCATCTTGAGGGTGCAGCAGATGCAGCCGTTCTGCAGGGCGACGAGGCTGTCGTCCGTGCCGCCCACGACGCCGCCCTTCTCGATGAGGTCTGCGTCGATGTTGACTTCGCCGATATCATTGACGATGACGGCGAACTTGATTCCTTTCTTGTTGGTGAGAATACGGTTGAGGAGCGTGGTCTTACCGCTCCCCAGATATCCGGTGAGAAGCAGCACCGGCACCTGCGGTTGATTCAGTTTGATTTCCATATTCCTTTAAAAGCTAACTCCTACTCCCAGATTCAGCGTATTGCCGAGGACGGGCGATGCCGCCAGGTAGCCGGCCTCCACGCGGAGGAACTCATACTTCACGCCCAGGCCGACACCCAGATGCGAGGGAATGAGAGCCTTCTCGCTGGCCAGACGGTAACCGGTACGTACGTAGAAAAGATGGTTGTAGGTATATTCAGATCCGATAGCGACGGCGAAGGTGCCGTCAAAGTTGTACTCAGCGTCCAGCAGGAGCTCGATGCGATGGGCCGATGAGCTCATGGCCATCCAGGAGAGGCCCGCATGCGCAAAGGCAGGCTGACTGTAGTACTGGGTGGACCCCATGACGCGGTTGCCGATGTTGCCGACGCCGGCAGCGACGGTGAAGCGGGGGCTGATACGGCCGAGGAGGGTCACGTCGGCGCTAAAGCCGCTCAGGGTGTGGTCCTGGGTGAGGGCCTGCGCCGCATAGCGGGCATTGACGCCGATGCTGATGACATCGGCCACATTATAGGCAAGGCCGATGGAGAGCAGGCGGTCGGACGGAGTAAACGTCCCCTGCATCACGCCCATCTGGTAGGCGCCGCCGAGGGCGATGCCGAAGTGATTCTTATAATAAGCCGCACCAGCGTGGATGTTCGTGGTCTTGTCCACCTCGCTGGACATCTCCCAGAGCTGCAGACCCGCACCGGCGTCCACCATGCCCTGGCCGAAGCCGAGCTGGGCCGCATTGCCGAAAGCGGAGTACCAGCCATTGTGCGTGCTGGCCATGCCGGCGCCGGCAAAGGCCGACGTGCGGGGGTTGCGGTCAATACGGGTAAAAGGGAGCGCGTTCTGAGCGTTCAGGTCCAGACTTATAACCGTCAGGACAAGTGCGACGGCGGTTGTTATACGATTCTTCATAGTCATAGCGTGCAAAGATGGCCATAAAAGCCCGGATTACCAAAAGATTTTTTTGCAAAACGCGAAAAAGTGTTTATCTTTGCAGTCCCGTTTTTCGGGAAGTCACATTGGAGAGATGCTCGAGTGGCTTAAGAGGCACGCCTGGAAAGCGTGTATACTCCAAAAGGGTATCCCGAGTTCGAATCTCGGTCTCTCCGCAAACAAGAATGGCATCGCAGCGCAGCTGCGGTGCTTTTTATTTTTCCGGGTCGTTGAGAGCTTGCTCTCATAAGACTCGGAAAAATAAAAAGCACAGAGGGAACGCAGTGACCGTATGCCATTCTTGTTTAAGCGGCCCCGCGGGAGCGCAGAGATGCCGCGCAGCGGAATCTCGGTCTCCCTAGGCAGATGTCTGTCACCTAGAAATTCAACACCAGCCCATTCGGGGCAATGGTGAGATGGGCATTATACCGTGAATGCGCCAGCATGTGAACCCCGCCGCGGACGGCAAAGGATGCGCTGATGTTGGCGAGGAGGGCGCCCCCGGCCATCATGACGATGGACTCTGCGGGGAACCTTTCGGCCTTCGCCCTGTTATTTTTGTCCCAATCATAGCAGCCCAGGGCCACCAGGCCCAGACCGGCACCTGTACCGGCAAGACCCCACCAAAATTCTTTCTTCGCTTGATCCCGGCTTATGAAATCCATTCTGTCCCTTTGTGCAAGGGCATCTCTTACACCTTGACGTCCCATGCTCATGGAGACCAGGCCGGCTATCGCCATGGAAGCATAGAAATAGTCGTAAGCGAAAATGAATCCCGGGAAACCATCATAAGAATAATACTCGTTTCTGATCCTTTCAAATTTGAACGCGAAGAAGCCGGCCTTTGAAATAAACTCGGCAACACCGATACCGCACTGGAAAGCGCCCACCGTGAATACGGTCGAAGCCGGACGGTAGCCAAGGGTGTAAGTGCGATCTCCAAGGAGTACTTTCAGTTCTTCGTTGTTCAAGCGTACCAGACCTTCGGCCAGAATCTTATTATCTTCCGTTACCATGGTGGGACAGCTGAGGAGGTTATCCCGAACCGGGCGACCGCCCACGAAGTCCATGCGGAAACCATCGGCAAAACGGATGTAGGAGAGTTCCTTCATGCGGCAGGAAAGGGACTTGCCCTCCGGCGCTCCGAGGCGCTGCATCTTCATCCGGCTCCAGGAAGCGGGAAGATCTTCGACTTTACCGACGGCCGTCGAGTGGTTTATTGCGACTACGGTATCTACTTGGGCCATAGACGGAACGATGCCCATCAAAAGGGAGAACAATAGAAGAATAGTTTTTTTCATATACGGAGAATCAAGCTAGAAATTCAAGACAAGGCCGTTGGGGGCTACGGTGAGCCGGGCGTTGTAACGGGATTGGGCCGACATGTGGATGAGGCCACGAATCGCATGGGAGGTACTGATGTTGGAAAGGAGGGCACCACCGGCCATCAGGATTACGGACTCGATCGGGAATCTTTCATCCCCGGCTTTATAATGCCTCTGCCAATCCATGCGGCCCAGGGCCATGACGCCCACGCCGGCGCCGATACCGGCGAGGCCCAGCCAGAACTCCTTCCGTGCGGCCTGCCGACTCATGATATTCATATCGGCCCTCTTTGCGACGGCTTCTTTCGTGGATTGATATCCAATTTTCATCGACACCAGGCCGGAAACGGCCATGGCTCCCGCATAGTAAAGAAACTCGAGGGTCGCCGGCGCGTCATAACCTGTATCTGAGTGATACTCCTTCTCCAACAACGAGGGTCTCAAGGCGCCGAAACCGCCCAGAAAGAAGAAGACACTTCCTATACCAAACTGCCAGCCACCGACTTTATACATAATATAGTCCGGACGATACCCGAGACTATAGACGCGGTCTCCCAGAAAAGTCTTCAGCTCGTCCTTGTTCAGGCGCACGAATCCTTCGGCCAGAATCTTACTGTTCACGGTTTTCATGGTGGGACAGCTGAGCAAATTGTCCCGCACCGGGACACCGTTCACGAAGTCCATGCGGAAACCATCGGCAAAGCGGATGTAGGTGAGGTCCTTCATGGGCTGGGCGATGAGTTGGCCAGTCGGGTCGCCGAGGCGGTGCATCTTCATCTTACCCCACGAAGCCGGGAGCTGCTCGACTTTGCCGACAGCCTTCGAATAAGTGTTGACAACAACAGTATCCACCTGGGCCATAGAAGGGAGAAGGCCCACCAGGAGGAATGACAGGATTAGAATAGTTTTTCTCATAAGTGACTCAAAGATAGCAAATAATCTATCTTTCACAAAGAGAAAAACAAAAATGCGCAGAAAAATCCCGCGTTATTCGGTCTTCATGGCGGCGGTGCCTTCCCAGGAGGCGGTGAAGGTGTAGCCACGACGGCGAAGTTCCCGGATCAGGGCAGGCAGGCGCTTGTAGAACTTATCGGTACGGGCGTCGTCGGTGCCCAGATGGATGAGCATGATGTTGCCGTTCAGGCCAGAGGAAGCCTCTACCGACAGAACCTTATCAAAGATGAACTTACTACTATAGTAGTGCGCCATGTCCGGGGTTGTGTAGTCCCCGTTGGTGTACGTGCCGGGGGTATAGTTCACCACTTGCAGCCCCATGGAACGGGCCCAGGAGGAGATGGTGGCATTATAATACTCGTACGGAGGAATAAAGAGCGGGGCCGATGCAGGCGTAATGCCGAAGGGTGCCATCACCTCGTAACTCTTGCGGATATCAGCCTCGAACTCCTCGCGCGTGACAAGCAGAGAGTCACGCTTCTCCCAGGGGGCGTAGAGCAGATGGCCGTAGCTGTGGCTTCCTACGTAGTGGCCGTCGGCCAATAAACCCCGCACCACTTCGGGATATTTTTCATAGAACTCGCCCGTAAAGAAGAACGAGCCCTTGATGCCGAAGCGCTTGAGCGTGGCGCGGATGGAGGCGGCGCCATCGGCCTTGTCGGCGGCAGTGAAGACCAGCGAGATGCGCTTCTGCGAAGGATCGGTGCGCACGATGCCGCCCTGGAACATGACATTGCGCGTTGCCTGCCGCCGGCCCTCCTTCTGATAGGCCGATAAGGGGAAGGTGAGGCTGGCGGTGCCGTCCATGGTAGGTTCGTTGGTGGAGTAGTCGTGGGTGGAGTCGTGGTACACCAGACGTCCGGGCTGGAAGCGCTCGTAGTTGATGCCGCCCTCGGTGTTCACGCCCAGCAGGGAGCCGAAAATGGTGTCGTAAACAGGGCCGTCCACCAGTCCGCCGGTAGTATTACCTAGCTTATAATTAATAATAAAGGAATGCGGCTGCGTGGGATAGACTCCCCCGCGGGGCAGTTCCACGATCATGCTCACGCCCCAGGGATTGCAGCCCAGCAGCCAGTCCCGCAACGCGCCTTCCATCTCTTCATACGTACGGTCCCCCGTGATTTGCCGGTACAGGATGCACTGCGACAGCAGGGCCGACGTAAGGTTGTTGGAGCACCAGGTTCCGGGTACGCCATAAAGGAAGGGACTCCCCTGCGCCCGGTCCCAGACGCGGGCGATGCCGCTGCGAAGGTTTCTTACGAACTCTTCACGGCCTTCCGCCGCCAGGTGCACGTGACCCATGTTCATGAACGGGTACCACTGGTAGTGGCGGGCGCTGTCGGCTCCCATCCAGGGCGTAATGGGCTCCTGCCGGCCATACTCCACGGCTTCCAGCAGGTAGCGGCGGTCTCCAGTGAGGCGGTACATCTCAACCCCGGCCAGTTCCATGTCGTCCACCCAGTTGGTCTCCTCATAGATATACGGGCTCACCACCGAAGCCGTCTGGTGGAAGCCGGGGTACTTGACACCCGTCTCCCAGGCATCGGCCGCCTTCTCCTTAATACGAGCGGCCAGCTCCGGATAAAAGGGTTCCAACACGCGGCTGCCGATGGAGAAGGCCGATGCATACTTCCCCACGATGGAGGCCTTGCCGGTGGTTTTATTCACGCCGCCGTGACGGCCCTGCTGCTGCGGCTGTCCGGTTACGTAATACACCGGACGGGCACCGCCCTTGCCCCAGCCATAGTCGGCCTGGTCTTCCGGCGGACGGCGCATGCCCACGTGGTCGCGGTCGTCGGCCAACTGGTTGTAGAACTCGCCGGGCTCCGGGTTCATGCGGTCCAGCCAGTCCAGACCCCAGCGAATCTCGTCCACGATATCGGGTATGCCGTTGGCGCCGGGGGTGCCGTCGGTCTTGTACGCATCACCGAAGGCTTCCGGATTGCGCTCGTAGGCATAAGCCATCTGGTAGATGGCATTAGCCGTAGTGGTCACGTACTGCAGACAGTCGGAGGCATCGTGCCAGCCGCCGCGAACGTCCAGATGCTCCCCGGTCTTAGAAGGATGGTAAATAATGATAGCGTCTTTGGTGTGGCAGCTATCGCGCAGGAAGGGATTCCAGCCGCAGCGCTGCTGGCGCATGTAATTCAAGACAAAGTCAGCCGCGCCGTCATACACCTGCGGGCCGATGGGAAACGTCTCCGAAGAGGCGTCCTCCGTCACGATGCGGTAGGCGCCGGGGGTCTCAAAGGCACTGAAATCCAGCCTGGCCGTGGCCGCCATCTGCCCCAGCGGGCCCGTAGGGCGGGCATCGGCCTGGAAGACCGTCTCACCGGAGAAGGCATCCACCAGCGAAAACGTTGCGGGGGTGCTGTCTCCCAAATAGACTGCCACCTTGCTCGTCTGCGGCAGGTAGCCCAGCTGGTTGTACCGGATCCATCCCTCGGCATGGGCCGGAAGCATCGCCGCCACTGCGGCGAAAGCAAGCAGGAAAAGTTTCATGGTATAAAGTTAAACATTTTCACACACGTGAGTTAAAAAAAATCAACAGGAGTAGGCAAGATTATATAAAATTTTGGTTTATAATATGTAAATTTGTTGCAACTATTTTTACGGACACACATGAAGAAAGCCAGCTTTGTCATTCTTGCCATTCTTTTACTTGCAAGCTGCCAGAACGAAAAGAAGACGTCCTTGTCATTTGGCCAGGTTGTCCTGACCGATGAGGGGATGGTCCTTCCGGTGAGAAAGAACCCGGATTCAGAAAAGCCCTTCTGGTGCATGGACCTGGCTTTCGAAAACCAATACGCCGTACTCAGAAGTCCCAAAGAACTTTCGACCTGCTACATCACCTTTGCTTACGACGCAGATGGACATCAGGATATGGCCACCGTCAATCTGGACTTTCACAGCATCCAGGACGGATGGTATGTGTACGCCCTCCCTTATAACTGGTTTCCGCCCAAAGCCGTCGTTGAAAAAACCATTCAGACAGGCGTCTATTACATTCCTACCGATGCAGAGATTCCCGACAAGGAATTCACCGACGAGAATGGGGAAAAACTTACTTACCCGGATTTCAGCGGGTACTACTTCCTTTTCAACCAGGACGAGACGCAACATTTTTTCAAAGCTCTAACTAATCATCTTCAATAACCACAGTCATGAAAAAACTATTTTACTTATTTCTGCTATTGCCGGTTCTCGCCGGATGCGACAAGACCACTTCCGGCAACACGGATGTTATCGACACAAACGTCACCAACATCGGCTTTACCGACACGGGCTGCAACAAAGGACGAACCAAATCAGAAACCGATCCTTCCCTGCTCATCCTCAAGTTTGAGGGCGGGAACCTTCGCGTTACCCGTACCAATGCGCTCATGAACTGTTCCATCAATGGCGGCGGAATTGTCTGCGAAGTCTCCTCGGAGGGGACAACGATCAACTACAATGTCTATGAAAAAGACGGCCCCACCGTTAATTGCAATTGCATGGTGAACGAGATGACTTCCCTGGTTAAAGGACTGACTCCCGGTGTTAAATACACCATGAAATACTGCTATTACGAACCTTTCACATTCTTGTTTGAGAGAGGTCTTCATCTCATCATTGATGTCGATTCCCTCAAATATTATTAAGTATCCTAGAAAATAAAAGAACAGGCGGCCCAGAGGGTCGCCTGTTTTCTTATACAGATGGAAAGACTACTCCCAACCAGGGTTCTGGCTGATCTTGTAATCCTTACCGGTTGCAGCAGCTTTCTCCTTGTACTGGTCGATAACCTGGGAGCAGATAGGCTCCAGATAGTTACGGACATCTACATTGAGAGGGTCACGGTCCTGGATGTTACGAGGAACCAGGAAGCCACGCATCTCATTGTAGTTGGAAGAAGTAATCACACCGTTGCTTTCCGTGCAGGTGAAGAACTTACGGGCGCCAAGCTTAAGCGTACCATCGGCATTGGTTCCCTCCAGGGGCATCACGCTGACAATGTCCTTGTTAGCAGCCACGAGAAGGTTGTAACCCATATTGTCGGAGGTCTTCTTAAGATTGGTCTCCTGAGCGGGACGGCCGAGGGCAGCAGCTGCTTCAGCTTTCAGCGTAGCAGCCAGATCCAGCTCAACATAACCGCCGATACCCAGATCAGGGTTATTAGCGATCAGCATCAGCTCCAGCTGACCCCAACGACGGATATCCAGGGAACGAACCTTCTCCAGGAAGAACTCCATACGACGCTCGCGACGGATTTCCCACAAGAGCGGGGAAACGAAGCCGACCGTCTTATAACCAAGAGTGGTCCTCTGAGGAGCGGCTGTACGCTCAGGGTCGTTGGGCAGGTTGTTGATATCCATAGCAGCGGTCTTCTGAACGCCCTTGGCGATAGCGGTCGCATCGAGGGGACGCTGACGGA
>Ga0310690_10009373_pt1 | contig 12275 bp, 12 predicted proteins | sample AusTroGonzalo_MG_2_FD_207661 | JGI IMG/M metagenome (GOLD analysis project Ga0310690, IMG submission 207661) | Bovine rumen microbial communities from tropical cattle in Woodstock, Queensland, Australia - Gonzalo_04 (v2) (version 2) | ecosystem: Host-associated > Mammals > Digestive system >...
CAACTACGTGAAGGGTGCCAACATCGCTGGCTTCATGCGTGTTGCCAACGCTATGCTTGCTCAGGGTATCATCTAATCCCAGAGTTCAAAGGTTTTTGCAAGGCGGCCAATTGGTCGCCTTGCTTTTTTTGCATGTTTTTTGAAAATGTTACGTAAAATCCGTAACGTAAAATCCGTAATATTGAAAAAAGTAGTATTTTTGCGGGGTAAAATGAAATGAATGATGAAAAATCCATTTGTTACATCGGGCTACGAAGGCCCCGAATATTTCTGCGATAGGGAAGAGGAAACCGCGAAACTGATTCGGATGCTGACTAACGGAAACAACGTAGTGTTGATGTCGCCGCGCCGCATGGGGAAGACTGGACTTCTCTACCATGTTTTTCAACAAGAGGAAATCAGCACGGAATATCACACTTTTATCATAGACATCTATTCGACTAAAAACATGAATGATTTGGTCGCCGAGATGGGCAAGGTCATCTTGAACACCCTTCAGTCGAAAAGCAAGAAAGCCTTTGAGAAGTTTGTCAGGATTGTCAGTTCTTTGAGGCCAGGAGTGAGCTTTGACTCTTTGGGCAATCCCACTTGGAATGTCGAGGTGGGAGCATTGCAGAATCCTAACGCGACATTGGACCAGATTTTCGATTATATTAAACAATCGGATCGTCCGTGCCTCATCGCCATCGACGAGTTCCAGCAAATTTCCTATTATCCCGAAAAGAATGTCGAGGCAATTTTGAGGACTTATATCCAGCATTGTAACAATGCTAATTTTGTGTTTTCTGGTTCGGAACGCCATCTGCTTGCAGAGATGTTTTCTTCGCCAGCTCGGCCTTTCTATGCCTCTACTTCCACGCTCAATTTGGAGTGTATTAATCCGTTAAAGTATGAAGAGTTTGCGAAGGCGCATTTTGAAAATGCGGGAAAGTATTTGGAATCTGGAGTTGTAGAAGCAATTTGCAATCGGTTTGAAGGCATTACATGGTACGTACAAAAAGTGTTGAATTACCTCTTTGTTGATACCGTTTTAGGGGAAACATGTGGGATGGAAATGATAGATGTTGCAGTGAATGAGATTGTGAAAGATAATGGTACAATTTATGCCGACTTGCTGTACCAACTGACAGCAAAGCAAAAAGACCTTCTAATAGCTGTCAATAAGGAAGGGAAAGCCAAAGCCATCACTGGATCAAAGTTTATCAAGATGCATCACCTTGTGGCAGCAAGCTCGGTTCAAACTACAATCAAATCTTTGATGGACAAGCAGTTGGTTACTTTCCATCTCGGTGAATATGAAGTTTATGACAAATTTTTCAGTATTTGGTTATCAAGACTATGAAACAAACAACATTATGTTATCTGGAGCGCGGCAGCCAATACCTCATGCTGCACCGCACCAAAAAGGAAAACGATCTCAACCACGACAAATGGCTCGGCGTGGGCGGCAAGTTTGAGGAAGGCGAAAGTCCCGAGGACTGCATGTTGCGCGAGGTCTGGGAAGAAACGGGCTTCACCATGACGAAATGGCGTTACTGCGGCATCGTCACCTTCGTGCACAATATCTACGACGACGAGCACATGCACATCTTCGTCTGCACCGACTGGACGGGCGACCAAATTGTCTGCAATGAAGGCGACCTCGAATGGATTGAGAAACAAGACCTTCTCGAACTCACCATGTGGGAAGGCGACAAAATCTTTCTCCGCCTCATTGACGAGCACAGGCCGTTCTTCTCTCTCAAATTGACATACGAATATGATACGCTGAAAGAGGCGGTATTGGACGGAAAGGATAAACTTGTGTAATCGAAAAAAGATTATTTTTGCCCAAAATTTACAACTATGAAAAGAGGATTCGGAAGCGACAATCATTCGGGTGTGTGCCCCGAGGTTTTGGAGGCCATCGTCCGCGTGAACAAGGACCATGCTGTGGCATACGGCGATGATGAGTATTGTGCTGCAACGGAAGCAAAATTCCGTGAGCAATTTGGCGAACAAGCGCGTGTGTTTTTCGCTTTTAACGGCACCGGTTGCAATACGCTGTGCATCGATGCGATGGTGCATTCGCACGAGGCTGTGGTCTGCGCGGAGACCGCCCATATCAATGTGGATGAATGTGGTGCACCGCAGCGCATTGTGGGCTGTCGTCTGCTAACTGTCAATACGCCCGACGGTAAATTGACACCTGAACTGGTGAAAACCCGCTTGCATGGCTTTGGTTTTGAGCACCATTCGCAGCCTAAAGTCATCAGCATCACGCAGCCGACGGAACTCGGCACATTATATACTTTGGATGAAATCAAGGCATTAGTGGCTTTGGCGCGAGAATACAATATGTATGTCCACATCGACGGCGCCCGTTTGGGCAACGCAGCCGTGGCCTTGGGCTGCACGTTCAAGGAAATGACCACTGATCTTGGCGTGGATGCTGTGTCTTTCGGTGGTACCAAGAACGGCCTAATGATGGGCGAGGCTGTTGTCCTGCTGAATCCTGACATTTGCCCTGATTTCAAATACCGTCGCAAACAAGCCATGCAGCTTTGTTCGAAGATGCGTTTCATCGCGGCGCAGTTCGATGCCTATTTCGAGAATGACCTGTGGCGCCGCAATGCCGAACACAGCAACCACATGGCGCAGCTGCTTTACCGAACTGTGAAGGACATTCCAGGCGTGAAAGTCGTCTATCCCGTGCAAGCCAATGGTGTTTTCGCACAGTTGCCCTGTAAGGTCTGGAAAGAACTACAAAACCACTATTTCTTCTACGATTGGGATGAGAATGCCGATGTCGTCCGTTGGATGTGTGCTTTCGACACGACCGAAGAGGACATTAGGGAGTTTTCTGCCACATTGAGGCAATTAATGAATCCTTAAGGAAGTCTTTTTTTAAATATTTATATGATAACCCACAAAAGAGGAGCACTATGGACAAAAAGAATATCAAAATCATTGATAACAGGAAAGAATGGGGGGAGGGCGGCTATTACGAAGGCGAGGTGGATGATAAAGGTCGTCCTGATGGCGAAGGCAAACTCATCTATAAAAGCTTTTATAGCGCAGGGGATTACACCTATGAAGGCCAGTTCAAGGGAGGCAAGAAGCATGGTCATGGGGTACTTACTCAAGGCGATGATCGATATGAGGGTGAGTGGAAAAACGACCTCCGCGACGGTTATGGCACTCAAGTGTATTGTTTTGGAGCACGATATGAGGGCTATTGGAAAGAAGACAAACATCACGGTGAGGGCATACTGACTGAGAAAGATGGTACCATTTACGATGGTAAGCTATTCAACAGAGGTGCAATAACTGGCTGTGGCAAAGTGACTTACCCCAATGGCGATCTCTATGAAGGCCAAATCAAATACGGCAAACGAGTGGGTTTTGGCAAGATTACCTATAAGGATGGCAGCGTTTATGAAGGTAGATGGCTCGATGATCATCCTTTGGATATTGATTTAATGATGGAAATGGCGGAGTTTGTTCCTGAAAAGTTGGACACCTTTGGGATGGTTGAGAAAAATTGGATCAAAGAGTATCAGGATTTTGATGTGAGGGAAGGCTATTCCGTTGCTGGATTCAAGACAGACGGCAGGGTTCATGGTTTCATGTGGATGCGCGAATGGGACAATGGCCCTGGCAGTGTGGATTGTTACTCTTGTGGCCTGTGTGACGAGTATAAATCCTATTACAGCGTTTTCAGTGGAATCCACTATAAGCCAGAGCGCCCAGGAGAAGGTCTTAAGGAGTATGAATACAAGATGCTTGGCCTAATCGAGCTCGATGAGATGGATCGGATTGTCTTCTGCGGCGTGCATAAGGACGGCATGCGTCATGGACTTGGCTCCGAGTTTTCTTATGCGGATGGAAAAATCATTGAGGTTCAGGGACTTTGGCAAAACGGTGTGCTCACTCATAAGTGTGAGAAAGACAAATTGGTGCCTGTCCAATAATTGCTAAAGCTTCCAAATAGCTTCTACTTTCAAGTCAGTTTTGTGGTTTCCCTTGATAAGCGTCAGTCCGCTGCTGATTTCGTCGCGGTCGGTGTAAATTGTACTTCCTATACGAGCGTAGAGCGTTAAGGATTTTAAGGGCTTCCATTTTCCTAAAAGATAGACTCTCATGCCTTTGCCGTAAAGGGCTGGCACTGAGAAGGAATAGAGCACATCGCTTTCGTAGGCATATGCTCGTGCATCATAGTCATCTGTGTCGAATAAAGCATAGCGGAAAGTGAGGCTAAAAGGCTTGTTTTCGGGTTTGTAGGCCACGTCTTGACAAATGAAAAAGCCTTGACTGTTGCTGCCATCATCATTGCGGTAATGGGCATACTCGGCTTTATTGCTGAAAACGAGACCGTTGCGCAAACCGTAATTAATGTTGAACCGCACGGAATTTTTCGTGTAGAAAATAGGGTAGTGGCTGAAAACATAGGCATCAGTCGAGTTTTTCATCTTGGTTTTGGAACGGATTTGCAGGTAGGCATTGGCCTGTTTGCTGAAGCTGTGGCTGAGGCGCAGATAGTAGTCGTGACCCCAGCTGGGTGTGTACACTTGCGAGCTGAGCCATGTGAATTGGAATTGGTCGGCATAGAGCAACAGGTTCCAATAAGGTGCGGGTGCCACTTCCACACCGAGATAAACACCACGTTGCCCTTGGTTGCGACTACCTTCGCCAAAGGCATTGGAAAACAAGTTCTGGTATGCCTTGCCGTAGTCGCGGTACATGACAGTAAAGTTCAGATACCCAGCAGGTTTTACGGTCATACCGACCAATCCTGCAAAATGGTCAATGGGCTTTGAGCTTGCCGAAACACCCGTTAAAGAATCAAAGCTGGGATTAAGGCTCATTGCACCCTCGCCAAAGAATGCATATTTTCCTTTAATGTACTTGAAATCAATACCTTGGTTGGTGAGTTTAGAGCCTTGAAAGTAGAATTGGTTGTAGTTCGTGGGTTGAATTTGTAGGGGTACGTTGAGCCACATGTGCTGCGCCGTATAGCCGACTTCAAAATGTGCGATGGAATATGCTAGATGTCCGCCCACTACTTGTTGTCGGATGGCGTGACGGTCTTGTAACTCGCCTATAGTGCGGTGATATCCAGTCTCTTGCAAACTGCTGACGAGTTCGGCTTCGTCCAAACTATCGGCCAAGCTGACATTGGCATCCACTTTCCGATTGGAGTAAAACACCGTGCCGCTGAACGGGCCTTGGCCGAGGGTGACTGCTGCGCCACGCATAAATCCATATTCGCTGGCTGAGGCTTTCGGACTGATGCCACGACCTTGTTTCATTACGCTACTGCCCGCCACAGCCTTGCCGAAACTCATTCCCGACCACATTGTAAGTCCTTGACCGAATGCCAATTGATAATCACCAATGACAGCACTCTTCACAATACCCAAATCTTTGGCATAGAGGTGAAAGCCCACACAATCAAAGCCGCGTTGGTAATTGCTGCCCAATAGTTTGCGAATCGTGTCGCTGACTCTGTCGGTGAAAAACATCTCGCCTGGGTCTTTTTCCAACACGAAACCCGCGCGGATTTTGTTCCTGTAATTATAGGTGTATTTCAGTTGGTAGCGTTGCGGACTGCCCAAAAACCGTGAATTGGGCTTGACCAACAATGCTGAGTCGCTGATGGTTTCGTAACCTTGTTGTTTTTCAATGATTTGCTCATAGCGACCGATAATCTGGTGCTTACCGTAACGCGCCATCTTGTCTAAGGTGATTTTCTCCTTGCCTTTGTCCTGACCGATGTAAACTATCGGTGCAATCAAGCTAATCGTCTGTTCGTCAAAGCCTTCCACCATCTCAAGTTCGTCAAGGAAAAGGAAATCGCCATAGTAACGCCGATATTTCTTCAGTTCCTCGAACTGGAAAGCGTTGATGAGCTGCAATTCAACGAGTTGCGCGATGTCGTCGCTGTTCAGATTGATGGGATTCTCGCTAAAGAAGATATAGTTTTCCAAAAGTTCCTCATAATCAGCATCTTCTTCACCGTCTTCGGCCAAACGCTCCACTTGCTCGATGAGTCTTCGGTTCAGCTCGTCGGGACTGATGCTGTCCAAGACGATTTGGGCTTGTGCAGCCAACGCGAGAATCAAGGTCAATATGGTGAGAATCAGGCGTTTCATATTCACTTACCGATGCAGAAAATCATACCAATTTGTATAGTTGAGCCTAACACCTCGTGGAGTTGTGCAGCTACGTCGATTTTAGCGAAACTGAACGCATAACCCAAACCGAAGGTGAACATCCCAGGGTTGGTCTGTACGCCCGCACGTAGGTAGAAATGCTTTAACGCTTCGTATTCTAAGCCTCCGCGTAAGCTAATGCCTTCATGCTCAGTGTTTTTCTCGATTTCGCATAGTCCGACAAAATCTTTTGTGAACTGGTAGGCCAAACCAAAACGGAACACGATGGGCAGTTTCTCTTGATTGAGGCTTTGCTCCAGCCGAAAACTGACGGGGTTGAAAATGTAAGCGCCGAGTTGCAGTTTATTCGTGATCTGTGATTGGATTCCTAGCTCAAAAGTGATTGCGCTTTGTCTGCCATAATCGTTGCCCGTGTGAATGGAAAGGTAGTCCAACTGCAAGCCCATCTGAAAGTATGGGCCAAAGTCTTTTGCGTAAGCCAGTCCAAACTTGTTTTCATTGTATTTCGATGAGCCGAACTGGTTGAAACTCACGCCCAGACAACCGAATTTTGTCGGTAAGGCTATGGCGCCGCTTTTGTAGGCCGTTTCGGGCATGAACCAGCGGTTTTCGTAATACAGTCCAAAGCTGAGCCTGTCCAAATTGGCCATTCCGGCAGGGTTGTTTTGTATGGCCCAAAGTCCGTGAGAGGCCACCGAACAGCCGCCCAGGGCTGCTGCACGACCTCCAACAGGATTGATAAAATCGTGGGCAAAGGCGGTTGTAACGGTAAAAGTTATGAGGAATAGAAGTAGAAGTCTCTTCATGTGTAGCATTTTGATGGTGCAAATTTAGCGGTGTTTTGCAAAAAATCAAAGATTTTGTCATGGTAGGCTGCAAAATTCCTTATTTTCGCAATCTAAAACCGAATTATGAATGTCGTTCTCATTATAGCGGCCATCCTGCTTGTTCTGCTTGGATTGGTGGGTTCCATCGTGCCAGGCATCGTTGGCCCACCGTTCAGCTTTCTCGGACTTTTGGCTTTGGCATTTGTTGATGGGATAGAATATTCCACTGTTTTTCTGGTGGTTATGGGCGTGATTGCTGCTGTCGTGTTTGTTATGGATTATGTAGTTCCCTCGTGGGGGACGAAGAAATTTGGTGGAACGAAAGCGGGAGTGCGCGGCAGTACTATCGGCTTGATTTTGGGCTTGTTGGTCACCTTGTTTTTCCCGATAGGCTTTATCGCGGTGTTGCTTGGACCGTTTATTGGGGCGTATATCGGCGAAACTGTTGCTGGTACCAATGGCGATACGGCTCTGAAGGCCGCCTTCGGCTCGTTTTTTGGCTTTTTGGTTGGAACGGGGTTGAAGGTGATTTACGCCTGTGTCTGCATTTTTTACGTTGTTAGAGATTTAATTCGATTGATATGATGGAATTGCAAGCTTTGGAAGCAAAAGCGAAGCACATTCGCAAACTGATTTTGACCGCCTTGTCGGCGGCTGGTTCTGGACATACGGGTGGCTCATTGGATTTGGTGGATATTTTCACAGTGTTGTATTTCAATCATTTGCGCCATAATCCACAAAACCCTCTTTGGGAGAATCGAGATAAGGTGGTGCTTTCCATTGGACATACAGCGCCAGTGCTTTATGCGACCTTGGCAGCTGCGGGCTATTTTCCTGAAGAAGAGATGCTTACCCTTAGAAAATGGGGCAGTCGTCTGCAAGGTCATCCGAGTCTGGATAAGCATTTGCCTGGCTTGGAGACCAGCTCGGGAAGTCTCGGACAAGGTCTTGGAGTAGCTTTGGGCATGGCACTTGCAGCCAAGTTGGACGGCAAGCCGAACCGCATTTTTTGCATTATGGGCGATGGCGAGCAGCAGGAAGGCAGCGTGTGGGAAACGGCAATGGCGGCGGCACATCACAAGGCGGACAACCTTTGTGCCATCATCGACCGCAACCGCCTCCAAATCGACGGTGGCACCGAAGTGGTGATGGCCATTGATCCGCTGAAAGACAAATGGGTGGCCTTCGGCTGGAATGTCATCGAGATTGATGGTCACGATTTCAACCAAATCAAAATGGCACTCGACCTTGCCGACCGCTGGCAAAGTGGCTCCACAGTCATCATCGCCAATACCATCATGGGCAAGGGCGTAAAATCCATCGAAAACGATTACCACTGGCACGGCAAGGTGCCTTCAAAAGAACAACTTGAAGATTTCTTGGACGAATTATCCAATGGATGAACGATGGACAGGAAAAAAAGAAATTCGATTATCGCTATTGCAATCAGCCTCGTGATTTTTGCAGGGATTATCCTAATCCTTGTCTTTTTTGGATCTAAGGGCAATGGCCACTTGGGACCTGTCGCCAGAGTCAATATTGCTGCTATTATTGTGGCGTTGCTGTCAGCACTGGGATTGGGTGGCTCTCGGACATCGGATGGCTCTCGGATTAAGTACAGACGGTTCGAGATGAGTAGGTGGGGCTTCCTCGGTTTGTTCATGTTGGCGCTCTTTTCTTTTATCGGCCTGATGATTTGGCTGTCGTCGGATTTAAGTCTGTCAACCCGAGCCATAGGTGTAGCTGTTGGCTTTGCAATTGCCACCCCGATGTTGATTTTCGGTATTAGGCTGAGGCGACGTGCCCAAACGCAACAACGTTTCTCATGGGCTACGTTCATGGTGTGGTTAGGAAGTATCGCGGCAGTCTTTTTCGTTGCGACATTGATACAATTGTTGGTTCTAAAAAGCTAATTCAAACAATATGGAATATCAGAATAAAGGTAATAAACCCACAAAAATAGGTTTCGGCGAGGGTGTTCTCGCTGCGGCACAAAAAGATAATCGGGTGGTTGGTCTCGGTGCTGACATCACCGCATCGGTAGGCATGAATCTTTTTGCGGAAGCTTTTCCCGAAAGGTTTTTCTCCATGGGCATTGCCGAGCAAGATGCCGTGGCGACTGCCGCAGGATTGTCTTTGAGCGGCAAAATACCCGTTTTCAGCACTTACGGTGTTTTTGCGGCACATCGCGCCAATGACCAGATTCGGATTTCAATGTGCTACAACAATGTGCATGTCGTTATCGGCGGCGCTCATGCGGGCGTCTCGGTCGGACCAGACGGTGCCACGCACCAGGCTTTGGAGGACATTGCCACCATGCGCGTACTGCCTAATATGACTGTCATTTCGCCTTGCGATGCCACGCAAGCCAAAATTGCCACCGAAAAGGCCATTTTGGAATGCAATGGGCCGATTTATATTCGTTTTGGCCGTGAACCTATTTCAGATTTCACTGCTGAGAATCAAGAGTTTGAAATCGGAAAAGCTCAGTTGATGCGAGACGGCACGGATATCACGCTTGTCGCTACGGGTCACGAAGTGTGGGAAGCCCTTAAAGCCGCTCACATGCTCGACCATATGGGTATATCGGCCAGGGTGATTAACATGCACACCATCAAGCCGTTGGATGGTGAGATTATTAACAAGGCTGCAGAAGACACTCGTATGATTTTCACGATCGAGGAGCATCAAATAGCGGGTGGCTTGGGCAGTGCCGTGACGGAATTCTTGGCCGAAAACCATCCCATTCGTGTGTGTCGCATTGGCATAGACGACCGTTTCGGCGAATCGGGACAAGCCGCGGTTTTGATGCATAAGTTTGGTTTGGATGCTGCTGGCATTGTCCATCGCGTGTTGGAAATTGTGTCTAATCAGGATTTTAGCATTTATGTCCGCAAGTTGGGTAAACCTTTCGATTCCTATATTAGAAAGTTGTATGATAGCAAGATGCTTTACGATGGCTATGATTATCGCGATGAATCCACTTTTGCAAATTGCCATGATACGAAGGTCTATGAGCATTATATAGCCCAAGGTAAACGTGGCCACGATGTGTTGGAAACGTTGGCGCGCGCCCTTCATGATCATTTTATCACGCATCAGCTATACAAAATGCTTGACTTATACGATGAGAAGGATGTCATTGGTGTCATGGGCGGCCATGCCATGCGCCGCGACGACCCGCAATACCGCCAAATTGTGTTTTTGAGCAAGAAACTCACGGAAATGGGTCGCTTGATGGTCACAGGTGGCGGCCCGGGTGCCATGGAAGCTGCGCATCTTGGGGCATGGATGGCAGGTAGGAGCGAGGCCGAGACCAACGAGGCCGTGGATATGCTTATACCGTCGTCCACCTACAAGGACAAAGGTTGGCTGCGTCGTAGCTTTGAGGTGATAGAGCGCTTCCCGAGGGTTACCGATTTTCGCAGCCTCGCCATCCCGACGTATTATTATGGTCATGAGCCTACAACACCCTTTGCCACCGATATTGCCAAGTATTTTGACAACAGCGTGCGTGAGGACGGCATCGTCACTATTGCCAAGGGCGGTATTATCTATACGCCCGGCAGTGCGGGAACCATGCAGGAAATCTTCCAAGACGCCGGACAGAACCACTACGAGAGCGAAGGTTACGCCAGCCCGATGATTTTCATGGGCAAGGACTACTACACGAAGTACATGCCCGCCTACACCCTGCTCAAAGATTTGAGCGACAGAGGCATCTTCAAGAACATGATCCTCACTATCTCTGACGACAACGAGGAGATTATTGAGGCAATTTTGAGGTTTAAGGAAGGGAAATAAGCATATGGCTCCCGCGGGGATTGTAGGGCTGTCACATTGTGGCAGCCGTGCCGAAAAAAAAGATTCGAAAATCATTTCTATAAATTCGAAAATTCACTATCTTTGTCCCCGACAAAAACGGAATAAAAATCTAATCAACTTTATCTGCCAATGAAATAACAAATACCCAAATTAGGCATATTAAAACAATAGCGTTAGCTTAACAGCTTGTTCCAAGGAAACTTCGACAATTCTGTAGGAAATCACAAGCAAGTAAAGTGTAACGCTCACGTGTTTTCACGTGGGCTTTACTTGTTTAGTTGTGATTTCCGGCAGTCGAAGGCCTCCTTGAAGCAACTTACAAATAGTAAAGCCTTCGTTTTTTTATTGCCCGTTCGAAAGAGGAATAATAGTAGAAAACAAGTATTAGAAAACACGAATACAAATTATTCATAATAATCAAAACCGACGAGCCCGATGGGAATAACTGGGCAAGAATAAACAATGAAAAAGTCATTATTGAAAGCATCATTAATCTGTTTGGGAATCACACTGCTATGTGGATTGTATTCCTTTAGAATTCCTGAGGGAGAGAATTTACAACAACGCTTTCGAACAGCGTCAATCTCCAATGATACCCTAATAACTCCCGATGGAGAGGAAGCACAAAGCATAAAAGAGGTTGTTGTTGAAAGCGACCAAGGCGATTGTGAATGTGTTGTAACCTTAAAAATTGTAAGTGGTTATACATCTCATGATTGGGAATTGATTGTTACAAATCCTTGTCATAAGTCTATTGTGGCGTCATGTAACTATGATATTACTACTGCTCCAGGACGACCAAATTGTTATACCATATATGAAGAGGGTGAAGTAGAAGTAAAACAAAACGGTAGCAAAACGATTGCAAGTGGATCGTATGAATGTTCATATTGTGAACCAATTAGTGTAAGTGCTCATTTCAAATAATTAAAACCAACAAGCCCGATAGGATATAACCAATCGAAAGGAAATTGAAAAACATTAAAAAAGCACAACAAAAACAAACGAATATGCAAACAAGAAATTTACAACTGAAAAGGGCTTTAAGTGCCGCCCTGTTCGTTCTGCTGCTGAGTGTGGTGGGAACGAAGAATGCACTTGCACAAAACCAAGTGGCCACTTTGCAACATAATGACACCATTACAGGGGTGTTCTATGGACAGAATGCCTTTGTTTCGGCGCATAATGCTGCTGTTAACGGGGACATTATTACCCTATCGAGCGGAACTTTCAACAATTGTAATATTACCAAATCGGTTACAATTCGTGGTGCTGGGTGTGTTTATGACTCAATAACACATGTTGCTCCGACAATTATTCCAGGTACTTTCTGTCTAAAGAAAGACAATATTAGTTTTGAAGGTATATGGTTTACTGGTTTCGTATACAGTTTTCAGCATGCATGGGGTTGGGTCGTTGCTGAAACCAGTAATAATGCCAGTTTTATAAAATGCAACATTAACAAAAC
>Ga0310690_10009374_pt1 | contig 12275 bp, 18 predicted proteins | sample AusTroGonzalo_MG_2_FD_207661 | JGI IMG/M metagenome (GOLD analysis project Ga0310690, IMG submission 207661) | Bovine rumen microbial communities from tropical cattle in Woodstock, Queensland, Australia - Gonzalo_04 (v2) (version 2) | ecosystem: Host-associated > Mammals > Digestive system >...
AGAAAATTCTTAGAGAGCATGGCAGACATTATACTTTAACGATGTATGCAAATAATTACTTTCATATGACACAAAAGCAACTTGAATATGTATTAAATTATAGAGGTAAACAATGAAAAAAGAATGTGAATCTGATGAAAGCAATGTTGTTGAGGCAATACTAAAAATAAAACATGATATTGATGTCAACAAAAGATGTTTACAGGAAGAATCATATGATTATGTTAAAAGAATATTAGGATTGTGGTTAAAGTATGATGAAGAATTATTAGAGATATTAGGTGGTGTAAATGACAGCAAAAGAACATGAAATAATGATTGAATATGCTATTGATAAATTAACAGAATTAAAAATAAAAGCCGAGTTTGAAGATAGACAACGAGGAAAGAAAAGATATGTAAGTAGAGTATCGGCATTTAGAGATGTAATAAAAATTTTGAAAGAGGTAAGACAGTGAAAGAAAATTTAATGAAAATAATAAATAATTATGGAATAATGGAACAATTAAAATACATACATAGTGAGTATTTTGAATTAGATGAAGCAATATTGAAATTTGAAAACACAAAAAGTTATTTTACTAATCATAATTGGTATAAAGAATGTATTGCCGAAGAAATTGCCGATATAATGGTAATGTTAAAACAATTTCAATACTATTATGGTATAAATGATGAAGAAATAGAAGAAATAATGAATTTTAAAATAGATAGACAATTAGATAGAATTAAGGAAGAAGGCAAATAAATGAGTTATAGAGGATTAACTAAAGAAGAATATATTGGCTTATTAAAAGAGTGTGGTATGTGTACAAAAAAATGGACATTATCAAAGATGAAGGATTTTGAAGAAAAAAGAAAAGAATTGATAGAAGATAAAAAGAGAAGAAAAAGAAATAGAAAGAAGGCAAAATAATGAATTTAAAATCTGTAGATGAAAATGATAAAGTAAAAATGATAGCAGGTAAATTAAATAATTGTAATCAAGTATATTATTGGGAAATAAGTGAAGATAGATATTTTAAAATTGGTGATTATGCAATAGTAGAAAATATGAACGATTATGATTTAGTTAAGATAGTTGGTGTAGTAGAATCAACTGAGAAATATGTAAAATTTATAAATAAGGTTAATAAAAAAGTGGTTGGTATTGTTCCAAGAATGGATATAAGAGAAGATTAATAGGAGGAAATATAATGAGTAAAGATATAGAAACATTAATAAAGATACAGGGAAAAATCAATAAGAGAAGATTTCACCTGCATATAGAAACTGATTTAGAAAAGAATTATAGATGGTTATTATTTTTAAATTTTCCAGATAGAAAGGATTATTTTAGTAGTTATAATCCAGCAATTATGTGTAGTGAAACTGATTCAGTTGATGATTTAATGAATTATTTAGAAAAACACGAAGGATTTGAAAGATAAATAGGGTGGTTTTGGTTGATTAAAAGGTAGAAAGGAGTATAAATGGATGTAATACAAGAAATAACAGATGTAGTAAATAAATTAAATGAAATAGATAAATATGCTAGTACATTACAGGATAAATTAAGAGTAGAGAATGAAAAAGAGTTAGATTTACTTCATTATGTAGAAAATAATAAGATAAGTATGCTATGGTGTTATAGATTTGTGAAATAGATGAAAGATATAAGAATAGACAGAAGAAAGATAAAAAATGATATTGAGATTCTTGCAAGATTCGCAGATGTGAAAGAAAAATTATCATCAGAAACAAATAGACAATTTATCCTAGCAGAACTACATAAAAAAGAGAATCAAATTAATCAGCCATATAAGAATAGGCAATATACAGAAGAAGATATGCAGAAGATATTAAAAGGGGTGATATGATGTATCTAGAATATGTAGAATTATATTATAAAAAGAAAAAAGCAGAGAGAGAATATAATAGAGCAATAGATGCAAAAGCAAAATTGTTATATACAGTTACTCCACATAGTATAATTCCTAATGAAGTAGTGAATCATCTTACACCTAGTACAGACCCATCTAGTAAATTTACTAATTATAGTGCACAAATAACAGAAATTGATGAGAAGATAAAGAACACTAGAGATGTTTTTGATAACAGGACATATTTATTTAAGTTAAAAGAAATAGAACTGAGAGAGAGTAAAGATTTATATGATAGGATATATGTCTATAAATGGTTAGATAAAAAGAAAGAAAGACATTTCTGCAAGTTAATTGGTTATTCAAGAGCACAGACATATAGATATGTAGATGAGATGAGAGAAGAAATGAAGAAAATTGAAAGAAAATATAAAGATGAGACAAAATGAGACAAAACTAGGTGTATATTAGTATCGTGAGAATGTCAAAAGACATACATCACACATGTAATTTCTTTTCAAGCACTATCTTATGAGGTAGATAGTGCACTGGTAATATAGAGAAACAATAGAACGGGTGAGGGTTAGAATGCAAGATGATAACTTGCAGGAGTTCCTGTTGCAAATCAAGCGAGGTATTAGATGTACAGTAATACTAAAAGCGAATATATTATTGGTGCAGTATCTATATCATAGACATAATCTGATTCACCTCCTTTACTTAGAATCAGAACAAAATAAAGGCACACCCTGAATGTGTCTTTTTTAGTGAGTTGATAAAGAGAATGAATTGGGTTAGATGTCAGAGAACATGGAATTGTAAGTTATGCAGCGATTATTTATACTGCAAAGATGAAAAAGTAGGTGAGAGCCATGGCAAACATAGAAAATCTAAAGCCAGTACGAACCAAGAAAGAAGCAAGAGAAAGAGGAACAAATGGCGGAAAGAAATCTGGTGAAGTTCGCAGAGAAAGAAAAGCATTCAAAGAAGCATTGTTATTGGCATTAGAAGCAAAAAAAGATGGTAAGACAATTCAAGATATTGGAATAGATGCTTTAATGAAAAGATATATGATTGGCGATTTAGAGGCATTTAAGACAGTTAGAGATACTATTGGCGAAAAACCTACTGATAAAGTTAGTATAGGTCAAGAAGAACCATTTAAAGTAGAAATTAAGGTAATAAAATGAATATTTCAATAACCGAAAAGCAAGAACTATTTATCAATTCAGAAGCATTTGAAACATTGTTTGGTGGTGCTGCTGGCGGTGGTAAATCATTTGGCCAATTGATAGATGCATTGCTTTATGCTTTAAAGTATCCTAAAAGTAAGCAAATAATATTCAGAAGAACATTTCCAGATTTAGAGAAATCGTTAATAAGAGTTAGTCTAGAACAATATCCTAGAGAAGTAGCCGATTATAATTCTAGTAAGCATACATGGACATTTAAAAATGGCAGTATTATTGATTTTGGATACATTGACAATGAAAAAGATGTATATCAATATCAATCTGCTGAATATGATGTTATCAGATTCGATGAATTAACACATTTTACTGAATACATGTACACATACATGATATCAAGATGTAGAGGTGCGAATCCATATCCTAAAGGATTAAAAAGTTCAACCAATCCTGGTGGAGTAGGACACACATGGGTAAAAGAAAGATTCATTGATATAGGCGAACCTAATAAGGTACACGAATGTAAGTTAGAAACAGGTGAAGTAATCACTAGAATATTTATACCTAGTTTAGTTACAGATAATAAGTTTATGTTATCTTATGACCCTGATTATATTAAAAGACTTGATGCTTTACCAGAAAAAGAAAGAAAAGCATTGAAGTATGGTGATTGGGATATATATGATGGAATGTTCTTTAAAGAATTTAAAAGAACACTTCATGTAATAGAACCATTTCAAATACCACATGATTGGAATAGATACATAGCATTAGACTATGGACTAGATATGTTTGCAGTTGTATTTGTGGCAGTAGATTCACAAAATAAAGCATATGTCTATAATGAGATTCACAGAGATAATTTAATCGTAAGTGAAGCATGTCAAGTGCTAAAGAGTTATATGAGAAAAGATACATTTAAAGGAATATATGCACCACCTGATTTGTGGAACAGAAACAGAGATACAGGTAAATCGACAGCAGAAATATTCTTTGAGAATGGAGTATTGCTTGAAAAAGCAAGTAATGATAGAGTAGGCGGATGGCTAAATGTTAAAGAATGGCTAAAACCATACAAGAGAAAACATGAGCATACAGGTGAATTGATAATAGATTGCAATCTTAAAATATTCAGTAATTGCATAAATCTGATTAGATGTTTACCATCATTACAGCATGATGAAAAGAATCCGAATGATTGTGCTACCGAACCACACGATATAACACATATAACAGATGCATTAAGATATTTCTGTGTATCTAGGTCGCAACCTGCAAAGATAGAAACACATATAGAGAAAGTATTTAATTTTAATATTGAAAAACAGCCAACAAGTGATTATGGCGAAGAAATAGTAATTGTATAGGAGGATAATATGCTAGCGGATGTAATGAAAGAAAGAGAAAAGATGAAACGAGAACAACTAGAAGCAGAACGAAGCATATATAACAAACCATACAAAAGAGATACAATTATTTATTTTTGCCATTTACATGTTATAGGTGGAATTGAAACATGGATATATAATTTAGGCAAAAGATATGAATTTAGTGTAGTATATGATTCTGCTGATACTAAACAAATAGAAAGACTAAATAGCATAGGCATAGAAACAATAAAAAATGTAGGTCAGCAGATAAATTGTAATACTCTTATATTTCCTGTATTTAATAATCCAGAGTTTATAAAAGCAAAAAAGAGATTAGCATTTATACATGGAATGTATGATTATCTAACATTAGATGATGTTCCAAAATATGATGAGATATATGCTGTATCTAAAGGTGCAGCAGATGCATTCTATAATACATATGGCATAAAACCAAAAGTTTTATATAATCACATTGATATAGAACAAAAAGAAAAACCACTTATAATTGGTGTATTTAGCCGATTATCGAAGGAAAAAGGCAAAGAAAGGGTAATATATCTACTTGACAAATTAAAAGAAAAAAACAAACCTTTTTTGATGCTTATATTTACTGATTTACCATTTGAATATAATGATAGTAGAGTAATATTCATAAAACCAGAACTTAATCCTTTTGGATGGATGAGCATATGTGATTATGTATGCCAATTATCATCAACAGAAGCAGGTTGTATAACAGCACAAGAAAGTTTAAAATTGAATACACCACTGTTAATAACTAAACTTCCAATATTAGATGAATTTGGAATAAATGAAAACAATTCAAAAATATTTGATTTTGATATGTCTAATTTAGATGTAGATGACCTATGGAATATACCAAAGGTAAAAAATTGGCAAGAACCAATAAGCAAAGAGTGGGAGGATATAATGAAAAAGAAAGCATATAGAGAAAAATACAACGAAGCAGATGTAATAATTGAAAACATGATTAAAGAAACAGATGCAAAAACAATAGAAATAAAAGCAATAAAGAAACCATCTACAAAGAAAAAGAGTGATAAATAATGTTAGAAACAATAATACTATGCACCATATTTGGTGTTTTTGTTTTAGTTGCATATACATTAGGACTTAGAAATGGTCAAAAATTATCTAACAACAAAGAAATAACAATGCCAGAGTTAAATCCAGTAAAAGCAATACAAAATGAAATAGAAATACATGAAGAAAAAAAGAAACAAGAACAAGTGGATATTATGATGGCTAATATAGATAATTATGATGGAACGAGTATAGGCCAACAGAATATACCTAATTAGGAGGTGGAACAATGGATTTAGATGAACTACAAAAAACTGAGATATGGCAGTTATATGAAAAAGGAAGAAATTACAACAGATTAAAGAATGTTTATACTGATACTGATAAAAACTATCGTATGTATAATGGCAATCAATGGGATGGAGTAAAACTATCAGGAATAGAGCCAATACAATTAAATATCATCAAACCTATTGTTAAATATAAAGTAGGAGTAATAAATAATAACTTATATTTGCCTGTATATAGTTCTGAAAATTTTGATAATAATGAATTTAAAGAAGTAGCAAAGAAAACTTGTGAACTTCTTAATAAATTAGCGAATAAAGTATGGGAAAAAGACAGTATGGATTTAAAGGTTAGAGCAATATCTAAACATGCTGCCATTAATGATGAATGTCCTATATATGTTACATATAATGATGAATTAGATTTACCTTCACATGAAATATTATCAAAGAATGATATTTATTATGGTAATGAGAATGATAGTGATATTCAAAGTCAACCATATATTTTAATTAAGCAAAGAAAACCACTTATAAATGTAATAGAATCTGCACGAAAAGAAGGAGTATCTGATGAAAAGATAAGATATATCATAAGTGATACAGATAGTTACGAAGAAGCAGGTGAAGATGCTAAAAAAGAAGTGGATAATATGTGTACTTTAATTACAAAGTTATATAGAAAAGATGGAACAGTTCATTTTTCTCAATCAACACAATATTGTGATATTAAAGAAGATAAAGATACAGGATTATCACTTTATCCAGTAGCACATATGATATGGGAAGAAAAAGAAGGATATGCACGAGGCGAAGGTGAAGTAAGATATTTAATCCCTAATCAATTAGAAATAAATAAAACAATTATGAGAAGATTAATATCTGCTAAGTCAACAGCATATCCGCAAAAGATAGCAGATGTAAGCAAGATTCAAAATCCAAGTGCTTTAAATCAAGTGGGAAGTATTATTAAAGTGAATGGAATGAGTGTTGATGATGTTAAGAAGATAGTAGGAACAATTAATCCATCACAAATGGCTAGTGATGTAGAAAAAGTAATGAATGAGTTAATTACTACTACTAGAGAACTAGCAGGTGCTGGTGATATTGCAACAGGCGATATTAATCCAGAAAGTGCTAGTGGTAAAGCAATACTAGCAGTTCAACAGGCATCACAAATGCCAAATGCAGAACAAACATTATCTTTAAAGACTACAATAGAGAACTTAGCAAGAATATGGCTAGATATGTGGAAAACATATGCTGATAAAGGATTAGTAATTGATTATGAAACAACTGATACATTAACAGGTGAAACATCTAGTCAACCAGTTAAAGTGCCATTTAGTGTTTTACAATCATTACAAGCCAATGTTAAGGTAGATGTAACACCTAAAAGCCCATTTGATAAATATGCTCAAGAACTATCACTTGAAAATATGTTAAAAGCAGGATATTTTAGTCAACAAAAGATGAGTGAGTTAGAAGTATATACAGAACTATTAGATGATGATAGTTCAATGCCTAAACAAAAATTGCAAGAAGGTATAAAGAAAATGAAAGAAATTCAGCAAAGAATATCTGATGTTCAAAATGAGGCAGAACAATTACAGATGCAAGCAAATAAATATTTAGGTTCACAAGCCGATATAGCAGGTATTGGTGAAATGGGAAGTAATTTGATTAATCAAGCGATACAAGTTTAGTATTGCTTTTTTATTAGTCCAAGCATTGTATGACTTAAAAAGAATATGGAAAGTGAAGTCAAACACTTACAGAAAATAGGAGGAAATAATGAACGAAGAAGAATTAGTTCAAACAGAACCTGTTGATGAATCAACTGAAAATACTGATGCTCAAGCAGTAGAAGATTTTGAGGAAGGTATAGAATTAACTGATACCGCTTCTAAGGAAGAAAAAAAAGAAGTTAAACAATATACTGATGAGGAAATCGATAAATTAGTAAACGATAGAGTAAACAGTATTCTACCTACTAAGATTGAGAGAGAAAAGAGAAAACTTGAAAAAGTTTATAATGAAAAACTCTCTAAATACGAAGAAACTGAAAGTATATTAAGTGCTGGACTTGGTACTAAGGACATTACCGAATCTAATAAAAAGATGAGGGAGTTCTATGAGGAACAGGGAATAAATATACCAGCATATACTCAAAAACCTAGATATTCAGAAGATGATGAAAAAACATTGGGTGAATCCGATGCTAGAAAAATCATCTCACTAGGATTTGATGAGATGCAAGAAGAAGCAAACAGACTTGCTGATATTGGTAATGCAAATATGACACCAAGAGAGAGAGTTATGTTTACTACACTTGCAGCAGAGTTGACTAGACAAAAACAAGTCAAAGAGTTGGCTCAAATAGGAGTTAATGAAGATATGATGAACGATGCAGGATTTAAAGCATTTGCAAGTCAATTTGATTCTAGAACTCCAATAAAAACAGTGTATGAATATTATACACAAATAAAACCTAAAAAACGGGTTGAAAAAATGGGAAGTATGAAGTCTGGCCCATCAGGAAAAGTTAAAGACTACTATACTCAAGATGAAATTGCAGCATTATCTGATGAAGAATTAGATAATCCGCAAATTTGGGAAGCAGTAAGAAAATCAATGACAGGTCAGTAAAATACTCCTAAATAAAGAAGGGAATGATTTTAATGGCTGTAAGTAATACAGTACAATATTTCCAACAGACAATTTGGTCAAAATCAATCTTAAGAAGTTTGAATAAAATCACTTCATTAAGAAACCATTGCGATTTTACATATGAAAAAGATTCAAAGAATGCGAAAGAAGTAAAAATATTATCAATAACTAGACCTACTATCAGAACTTATGTACCTGGAACTTCTCTAACAAGAGAAAGTGTAGCAGATAGTTATCAATTACTACAATTGAACCAATACAGATATTTCAATTTTGAAATTGAAGATATCGTAAAGGCACAATCTGTACCTGGATTAATGGAAGCAGCAACAGACGAGGCTGCTAAAGGGTTAGCATTAGAAGGCGACAAGTATGTAGCATCTATAATTGAAACTGCAACAGAAGATGGAACTGCACCACTTCCACAAAGTTCAAGTGTTATTAGTTTAACTACTAGCAATGCTATGGCAAGTGTAGAAGATGGATTTGCAACATTATATGGTAATGATTGCAGAGTATCTGACATGTTCTATTTAGAAGTTGCACCAAAAGTATTCACTATTTATAGACAATCATTAACTGAGTTGTCAACTAATAACCCTGAAATCCTTAAGAAAGGTGCTGTAGGTAAAATTAACAATGCCTATGTATGTATTGAAAACTGCTTACCAACAGGAAAAACTGGTACTGGTTCAACTGATAATGTTTATTACAATGTTCTTAGAACTAGTAAAGCAATCGCATTCGCTGAACAAATCGACAAAGTAGAACACTATAGACCTGAAGATGCATTCACAGATGCAGTTAAAGGTTTATATGTATTCGGTGCTAAAATCGTAAGACCAAAAGAAATCTATATTATGAAAACTGCAATGTAGTTTTGATGAATTGAATTGGAAATATAAGGGCGAAAGCCCTTTTATCGTGGGAGTAGCATAAGAGTGGTGCAAATCCACTCCCTGCGACCTAATAGGAGGAACAATGAATAACGAATTATTTACAATAAAACCAAGTTTAAAACAATATTATGGAAGGACAGTTACAAAAGATACTAAGTTCGATGAATATACTGATAGTAAAGAAATACATCAAACATTAGATAATTTAGTATTAACTACTATCGTTGAAAAAGAAGAAGAATTTAGAGGTATTAAAACTAAAGAATATAGCAAATTAGTTCAAGAGTTACCTGAAAATACAGTTCTATTATGGAGTGAATTGGAAGGTTATATAATACCAAATGTACCTGTTTATAAATTAAAAGACTTGGAAAATGAAATTGAAGAAATAAAAAAAATATATGAAGATAATACAGATATAAATCCAAGATAGGAGGCATAATATGACACTAAAGGAAATGAAGAAAAAGGTTTTGAGATTGATTGAGGAAATTAATCCAAATTCTTCTGCTTTAACTGATGACCCAGATATAGCAGCAAAGATTAATGATGTTATTAATCAAATTCAAAATGAGATAGCAAGAATAAAAAAAATACCTGCAAGAGAAGAAATTGTAGTTGATATTGATGAACAAGATGCTTATGATTTTAAAGACATTGACAAGAATATGTTTCAACTTAATATTATTAGAGGAGTAGAGTATTCAGTTATAAATGATACTATTCTATTTAATGAATCAGGAACTGCAAATATATTCTATTATAAATATCCTAAGCAAATAACTGCTGATACAAGTGATGATGATTTTAAGTTTGACTTATCAACAGATGTGTTGGAAATTATGCCATATGGTGTTGCTGCTGATTTATTGAAATCAGATATATCTGCACAATATGGTAGAGTATATGCCGAAAGATATGAACAAATGCTACAAAGATTAGACCCAAGATATCATACAGGCTCAATCTACATAGATGGTGGTGATATAGATGAGTTCATATAGTAGTGCATCAGGAGTGCCAAGTGGGAATCTAGTAACTAGAAAAGTTGATATGTTTGCAGGTGTTGATTTTACTAATAGTGATACAAATTTATCAAGAAGCCCAGATAGTTTAAATATGTGGAAAAACTATAAAAATAATGGTGCTGGAATAGAAACAAGGCCTGATATGGAGTTAGTTGCATCATACGATAACACCATATTTGGCCTATTTTTTTATGATGTTGGAAATACAACACATAGAATAGTACATTGTGGAACTAAGTTATATGATGGGGAAACAGTTATCTTTAGTGGCATGAATACTGCTAAAAGCCAAGCATTTATATTTAATAACATTTTTTATATTAAAGATGGAATAAATTATTTGGAATATAATGGAACAACTATACAAGAAGTAGTAGGTACAATACCAACCACTTCAATTGGTGATGCAGAAGGTAGTGGAACAACATATCAAGATGTCAATTTGCTAACACCACTTAGAAAGAATCTAAGAATAGGTGATGGAACTACTACTAAATTTAAACTAGATACTGAAAATATAGATAGTGATTATGCTGTTTCAGCAACAGTAAATGGAATAACTTATGTAAAAGGTTCAGGATTAACAGTAGATGCAGTAAAAGGTGAAATAACATTTACTACAGCACCACCAGCACCAGATACTGATGGGCAACATAATATTGAAATATTGTTTAGAAAAACAATATCAGGGCATAGAGATAGAATAAATAAATGTACATTGCTAACAGTGTTTGATAACAGAATATTCTTTAGTGGTAATCAGGATTATCCAAATGCAATATTTCATAGTTCATTGGAAGACCCTAGATATGTATCAGACTTAGATTATTACAATGAAGGCATGGATTTATCACCTGTAAAGGCAATGATTGCAGGAAATAATGCCTTATGGGTATTAAAAGAACCATCGCAGGCAAATACTACGATATTCTATCATAATCCTGTAATTGATAGCGAATATGGAAAGATATATCCTAGCACACACTCAAGTATATCAACAGGATGTGTTGCAACAGGAATTAATTTTAATGATGATATTGTGTTTTTCTCTGATAGAGGAATGGAAGCGATAACACAAGATATAACTACCGAACAGACATTATCTCATAGGTCTAGTATGGTAGATGGTAGATTATTAAAAGAAGCCAACTATAAAAATATGATTCTCGAAGAATGGGAAGGATATTTGTTAGTTATTATAGGCAATAAAGTATATTTAGCAGATAGTAGGCAAAGATATCAAGATGTTTATGTTGAATATGAATGGTATTATTGGGAACTATCACAAAATATCACATGCACCGCTGTTAAAAATGGAGTGCTTTATTTATGTGGTAATAATTCAGTTTATAGTCTAACAGAAGATGACACTGAAATAAATGCCTATTGGACTACAAAACATGATGATTTTAAATATCCTGAATACCAAAAGACTACTAACAAAAGAGGCGGAACAGCAGAAATTTTTGGCGATAAAGTAAAAGTATATGTGAAAACAGATAACAACAATTTTGAAGAAATAAATGAATACACCAATACAAAAGGATACATTGTTTATAGAATTAAGAAAAAGAAATGGAAAAAATTGCAAATGAAATTCAGTGCAACTACACCATTTGGATTAAATTCATATACATTAGAAAGTTTTGTTGGTGGATATGTTAAAAGGTAGGGTGATATAAAATGGCGAGTTATTCTGTAAATTATGATGATGACAGATTTAAACAAGTAGAAAATGAAAAACAAAGTAAATTAGAAGAATACAATAAAGCATATGATGATTTAATAAACGAAAGAAACACATTCACACAACAGCAACAAGATTATGTAAACAATTGGCAAGCAACACAAGAACAAATTGCCAATGATAATTTAAATCATCAAATTGAATTATATAATCAACAAAAAGAGAAAGCAGAAAG
>Ga0310690_10009375_pt1 | contig 12275 bp, 19 predicted proteins | sample AusTroGonzalo_MG_2_FD_207661 | JGI IMG/M metagenome (GOLD analysis project Ga0310690, IMG submission 207661) | Bovine rumen microbial communities from tropical cattle in Woodstock, Queensland, Australia - Gonzalo_04 (v2) (version 2) | ecosystem: Host-associated > Mammals > Digestive system >...
GATATCCGACACATTGTCGAAATCTTTAAATAACAACGTTAAGATGAAATAAGCGGGATCATCGGTCCTTGTACGTCAAATCCTATGCACGCCCGGAAGGGTAGGGATGACGGCGGTCCGTACCTGAGACCGATCCAATCCCTAATTCGGAAGGACCGTGAGAATATGAAAATCAAGGAATACGTCGCAAGGATCGAGGACGGACAAGTAGTCCACTATGCGATCACCGCGAAGGGAGAGGAGATCCGCATGCCGGAGGCCTTCAAGGACATGTACACGAATGACTACCTCGAGATCTCTAAGACCAAGAGCGATATGCCCGAGGTCCTCGGACTTCCCGAGGGAGAGTTCTGGATTCCGAGGAGGACTACGAAAGCATGACGGACGAGACACCTACATCGGAACCGCAGCAGACCGAGAAGTCCGAGATCGAAAAGCTTCGCGACGAGTTCTCCGAGCAGTTCTCAACACTGAAGAACTCATACGAAAAGACCGCAGCAGAGCAAGCGGATACCATCGCTTCCCTGAAGAAGGAGAATGAGGATCTCCGCCGTGCGTTGATCCGCAACGTAACGATAGACCCCAGTCCCCAGCCAGTCGAGAAGACTCCGGAGCAGATCGAGAGGGAGAAGATACAAGCTCTCTCCGCGAAGTCTCTGGAGATCCTCAAACGCAACATAACATGAGGTAATATCATGCCGACCAACACCGACACACAGTTCACCGCCCGTTTCTCGCCTCTGACGATCTCGGGAATGGTGGCCAATCAGAACGCACTCGCTTCATTTGTCCCGAGTTCGTCAGTGATCAACACAGGAATGCTCTCGGATATCGGACGTGCGACCGTCTATGCTCCGGATATTCAGGATTCATTCTATGCCCGTTTCATGAAAGCTCCTCTGACAAGAGGCGATTCCGTCATGTCCGCGAGGTTCGAGGACATCACATCCCGTGCATACAACCCCGCAGCTCCCGACACGGATCTCTTCAACGCAGCCAACCCTGCTATGGCGACCAATGTCGCAACGAAGAACCTCTCGAGACAGATCGCAGTCGAGGTCAACGACTACTGGATCAAACAGTTCTGTCAGACCGAGGAGATGATCGGAGACGCAGCAGCCGCGATCATGGCAGCATCCAATGCATGCTACCGCGACGATATGTGGGTGGCATCGAAGGCCTACTTCTCCGGATCCACCAACTCCGCTCCCGCAGGATCCCTTTACATCCTGACGGACAACCCCGGAGCGTCAGGATTCGCCGACGAGATGGTCGAGACTCTCTGGGACTTCTCAGAGAACAAGTTTGCCTACAAGAGCACGTCGTACAACCCCTCCGCCTTCCTCACGAAGTCGAACAGGGTTCACATCGCTCTCAAGAAGGAATGCGAGTTCCCCGCATTCAAGAAGCTCTACTCGGAGACATTCAACCCCGAGTTCATCAAGATCGCTCCCACCATCGACTATGTCGATGACTTCGCTACTCCCGCAGGACTTCCCGCCGGAGCAGACGAGCTCATCGGAATGGTCGTCGATGAAAGAGCGTTCTCGATCACACCTATGCCCGATACCCTCACCACAGAGGCGTTCAGGAACCCCGCAAGGAAGAGTACGTCGTACTTCACGACATACGAGTATGCGTTCCAGAAGGATCCCTTCTTCAATATCGCATACATCTTCACTCACAGCTGAGTGAGCTATCTCCGTTGGATCCTGAGCATGATCTAAAACTGCTCACTCCTCAATAACATGTCAACATTCACAGAGCTTCATTTCGGGGAGGTCCCGATCACAGAGGAGGGAGTCGAGAGGATACGCTTCTCCGATTCGATGGATTCTCGTTTCGTGCAGCTCGCGGAATGCGAGGATGTCAACTGTTCGGTAGGGAGGATCTATTCCGAGATGAAGGTCCCGTTCTCGTGGTTCCAGATCAGGAATGCGAACTACATCATCGGAGTGATCGAGTACAACAATCCTCCGGGATCCCTTCTCAAGATCTACGGATGGATAGATTCCATCGATCCGATCTCGGATTCTGAGGATGCTCCCGTAGCCCGCGTCAAATGGCATTTCGATTATTTCGAGATGTACAAGAACAATCTCATCCTCGGATACGGACACATCCGCAGAAGGCCCGCGTGGACCGGAGAGACCTATCCGACCAACATTCCCGTTCAGAACCTCCCGTACAGATTCAAGAAGGCAACAAGCAAGCAGGAGATCCTCAAGCCGACGGTGGACTCGCAGAATGCCGGAGCCCTTCCGGTATGGTGGGTCATCTTCACGTTCAACGAGAACACATACCCAGATCCCAACAACGATCAGTACGTCCTCACGACGATAAGGTACGCATGCTTCCCTGTCCTTCAGAGGAATCTCTCAGACAGGGTCAGGTGGAATCCCGACCCGGTGAACCCGTGGGTAGGGATAGAGTTCCTCAATATGAAGGATGTCATCAACGGGAACATCTCCGAGGAGTTCGGTCTGGATCCGAAGGACATCTCGGGAATCTGGCTCTCTCCCGTTCCTCCGAATGCTTCCGCGAGCTTTACCCATCTCATCGAATCGGGAGGATACCGCTTCATGATCGGATACCTCGATAGTAACTGGGTCCTCGATCAGAACTCACAGGATAACGCGGACCCCAACGACCCGGTGGTCGGATACTTCGTGAGATCCTATCCCTACAACTCCGAGAGCACATACGCGATCACCGAGTTCACTCCGGACGAGTTCAACGACTGGATGGTCCAGAGCTTCGGAGGTGAGCATCTGCTCACCATACCCTACGGGATGACGATCTCGAAGGTACAGGTCCGTACCGTGATCACCGCGACCGAGTGCTCACTGTCGATCAGGTTCCTTCCCAAAGGTCAGGCGACGGGCGATCCGATGCACTCGAGATCCATGGGACTCGAATGCACGATACCTCTCATTCCGCTTCCTCTCAACGAGAACGCATGGGACTCTTACAGGTACTCGGGACAGAGGGAGCATGACATCGAGACCAGAATTGTACAGTCCAACACCAACGCATGGAGGACCTCCGCCGGAGGCGGAGGTTCCGGAGCGATGATGGGAGCATTCGGTCCCGCAGGTCTGGCGGCAGGAGTGATCGGAGGAGTCTCCGGAGGACTGATAGGATACGGAGTCGAGATGCTCTATACCAACGACGAGATGAAGAAGTTCGACGATCGTCTTGCAGCCAATCAGCCCGCAGGGATCCTCCTCTCGGGAGACGGGGAGGACATCCTCTTCAACTGTCAGATCCCCGCTCTCGTGAAGATGGAGATGGACGACTATTCCGTCTCAGTCAACAACGATAACATAGCCAACTACGGTTATTCGGTGGATGAGATCAAGTCATCCGTCGATGCCCTGAGACTCCAGACGGGATTCTGGCAGGTCTCGAATCTGATCCTCTCAGGCAACGCTCCGAAGGAGGCGAAGGATTACATAAAGAAGAAATTCGAATCAGGAGTGAAGCTGATATGACGAAACTGAATAAATCATGGGAGAAGGTCCGTGAGGAGCTTCACAGTCCGGAGGGGATCTACGAGCTCCGCAGATCCGTGAAATACGGACTGATGAAGAAGTACCTCAACATCGCCCAGAACATGTGGAAGTGGACCTTCGAAGGCGAACAGTACGAGGATCTTCAGGTGATGAGTCAGGATACCGTCCCCGAGAAGTTCCTCGTCCAGAACGGGGAATGCGTGGTCTTCCGGGATCCCTCGACCGGACAGGTCCACATCCTCCCTCTGGTGATGAACGGCGGGTTCAACATCTACGGAAGGATGACGGAATGGTCCCCGGTCCCCGTCGGATACACTGACGAGAAGAAGGGGACCTACCCCGCAGCCGTGGAGATGATCAGGAACCTGAAGCTCAACATCGAGAACTCTGTCATCATCAGGAACGACAGGTTCGGGACAGGCGACAAGCAGTTCATCGAGTCGATGGTGAATGAGCTCGTGGACAACATCCTCACACTGAATCAGCTTCAGCTCATCGCGTCCTCGCCGATATTCTTCAACGTTACCGCCGACAATGTGATGACGGCGAAGAACGTCTTCCTCGCGATCGCGGACCGTCGTCCGGTGATGTTCACCAACTCCGACGGAGAGAAGATCGTCCCGCAGCTCGAGGTCGCGAATGTCAAGATCGATCCCGGACTGCTCGAGCTCTTCGACAGGTGGGAGTCCATCCTGCTCTCGTATCTGGGTATAAACTGTGTCCCGATCACGAAGAGAGCCCAGCAGACGGTATCGGAAGTGCAGTCGAACAATGACGAGATCCGCCTCATACTCGACGGGAAGTTCTTCTCCCGTGATCAGGCAAGGAAGAGGATCGAGGACATGTTCGGCGGCCGCGTAGGAATGATCAACATGATCAACGAATGGAGGGATGAAGAGATGCAGCAGGAACAGGATCAGGAACAGGAGGTGATGGAGGATGCCTGACGCATTCGCTCCGTGGCTTCCTACCCTTCAGGATCTGGAATACCGCAAGGTGAACGATCCCAATGCAGCGTACTACGAGAGGTTCGGGTGGGAGAAGCTGGTGGTCCCCGACGATTGCGTCAGGATCGCAGCAAGGATGGGAGACCTCAAGACCCTCTTTGACGAGAGGTACGCGTTCAGGATGCTCAATGCCGAGACGATGGAGCAGTGGCAGATCCGTCTCCAGACCCGCTTCGATTCGTATGTGAGGATCTACGAGAGAGCTTACGAGCTCTACGAGAGATACGATCAGGACCTCAAGGACGACGTAGCTCCGGGAGAGCTCCGTACATGGGACAGGGAGTACTCCGATTCATCCTCCGGAGATTCCTCGTCCGTGAACACTCCTGACTCGGCGATCAACGCTTCCGCAGACTACGCGGACTCGAGATCCAAATCCACAGGATCATCCTCCGGATCGGAGAACATCACCGAGAAGAAGGTGAAGACCGGAGAGGCCATGATCAACGCGGTGAACGAAGGGATCATGAAGTGGAAGGACCTCGACATCGCATTCATTAAAGAGTTTGAAAACAACTTCCTAAACATCTTCTGGTGGTGAACCATGACAGACAGAATCTCGCTCGTAGAAGCATACGATAACAGGGATGTCATCGCTCAGCTCGTCAGGGACAGGGAGGATCTCAGGGAGATCAAGGAGATCCTCGCGAACCTCCCGAACCCCGATCTGACGAATTGCGTCCTCAAGACAGGCAATCAGACGATCGCAGGAGTGAAGACCTTCACCGATCAGGTGGTCCTCTCCGGCGGAATGGATCTCAACGCTCTCGGAGCCCTGACGATCAACGGAGACCTTCTGGTCGACGGGGACATCGTTCAGTCCGGAGCAGCATACGAGACCCATGCGGAACAGATCTTCTCGCACAACGACCTCATGATCATGAGGGACGGAGCGGTCAACGCTCTTCCGGCAGGATCCTACTCGGGACTTCAGGTCAAGAAGTACGACGGATCTCAGGATTGCAGGATGGTCATCGACAATTCCGGAACATTCAGGGTCGGGGACGTGAACGACGAGAAGCCGCTCATGGTCAGGGATGAGGCGGCGGATCTCACGGGAGGAGATGTCCTTCTCTGGGACTCCGTCAATCTCAAGGCCATCGGACAGGCGAAGGATACCGTTCCCACTCCCGGATCGACCGCTCCGGTAACATCGGACGGATTGTACACCGCTCTCTCGGGGAAGGGGATCACCAACGCGGTCACGCAGGATTCCTTCTCCGGAGTGGCAGTACCGGCAGGAGTCATTACATCCCTGAAGCAGATCACCGTCTCGGAGGCAGGCACATATCTGCTCGTCGGAGTGATAGATGCCAGTACCGCGATGGGGTCCGGTCTCTCGGTGAAGGGATTCGACATCAACGGAACTCTCAAGTGGATCTCCACCAATGCTGCGACCGGGGACGGACAATACGCCTCGTTCATGAGGGTGAGCACACTCCCGGCCAATTCGACGATCGACATGAAGATGTACGTCTCCGCAGTGAGCGTTACCGTCTCAGGCGACGTAGCGGCGGTCCGTCTGATATGAAGGTGAAAACATGATAGACACAGAGATCACAAGACTCATCGCGGCAGCGATCGCAGCAGTCCTCCTCGGATGGGCCTGCTACGTTACCGCATTCGTCAAGCACAAGAACGCAGTCAAGGACGAGACCAACAAGTCCCGTCTCGAGGAGAAGAGAGCGGAGCTCTACGAGGACGAGGAGATCAGACTCGAGAAGTCGCAGACATGGTATATCGGATACCGTCTCGCTCTCATCGGGCTGATCCTCGTCGCGGCGGCGGTCGGATGGATCGCAGCATACCTCGTCGGTCAGGAATACATCCTGACATGGGTCGAGGATGCAGCAGTTGCGGCCGCAGCAGCGATCATCGGAGGGATGATCCTTGACAAGTTCATCATACACCCCATCGCCGACGGATCGTTCTTCGAGAAGGTCGAGGACCCTATGGTCTCGTACTTTCTGGAGAATGGTACTCTTCCTGTCAAGGAAGTGAAGGTCAAGGAGAAGAAGGCGAAGAAGGAGAAGAAGGTCGAACAGGAATCTCCCGCAGTGCAGCAGGAGCTCTCCGAGGACGAGCTCATCGGATCCCTCTCCTTCTCCGAGAAGGTGAACCTGATCAACAGACTCAGAAAATCACTGTAATTAAATTACGGCATTTTCTCCCAAACCATTTAATATCTTTTATCTCTATCTCGTCAATACCGGCAGAGAGATGCCGGAGGAAGATACCATGAGTATATTCGATAAATACAACAAGGAGAACGGTCAGGAGTTCGAAGAGCTCCCGATCGTGAAAGTAGCCGAGATCGTCAACCTTCCCTTCACCATAGAGAAGATCCACATCAAGACCGATATGGACGGCAACTACGGGAAGAGGGATGTCGCGATCACCACGATCAAGATGATCGAGACGGACGAGAGGAAGGTCGTTTTTGCTGAGAACAGAGTTCTCTTTGCCAAGTTCTCCTATCTCAAGGAGGAGGGCGGATACAAGGACGTTCCTCTGGTGATCCGCTACAAGAACTCCGCAAACGGCAATCCCTACTACGACGTAGAAGAGATCTGATCGTGCATCATCATCCCATCCTCCCGGAGCGATCCGGGAGCAAACCTCTTTTCATATTTTCAAGTTAGTTAGATAATGTTTAAATACTAACAGAGATATTTCATTAACATGAACACAACGGAGTTCATTCAGGCAATCGAGGACCATCAGGTTCTCATCAACGACAAGGACGAGATGATCGTCAAGGACGACAACGGAACGATCTGGTTCTTCGGATTCGGGATCACCGGACATGCTGACATCGTTCAGCCCTCTGACAAGTTCAGAGACTCGGTGGTCTTCAGCAGGTGGATCACCATCATGGAGTCGAAGATCCCGTTCCCGACGATGGCAGCAACGACCGACAAGTGGAGGGTGAGGGAATGACGATCACGATCAAGAGACAGTGCAACTCGAACATCCGCGACGATGTCGCGAAGCTCCAGTTCAACGCATTCACCGTCTCCTTCACAGGCCCGGAGCTCGCAAAGTTCAGAAAGATACTCAACCGTCCCGGCAAACCGTATCCGGCAGCAGTCCTCGAATGGATCCTCTATCGCGGACTCGACGCTCAGCTCAAGGAGATGAAGGCCATTGATGATCTCTACAAGGAGGAGTCAGCATGACATGCGACGAGTTCGAGATGGATCCTCACACCTCGTGGAGGAAGAAGAACGAGGTCGAGTGGGACATCAAGGCGGCAGACGGAGGGATGTCCGTCGAGTTCTCCGTGTACGACGAGTACGTTCAGGAGACCGTCAAGGACAACTTCGAGTACTTCGAAGAGACCGTCGAGCAGGAGCTCACGGAGAGGGTCGAGAACGAGTGGGATCTCGGGAACGTCTCTGACGAAGAGAAGCTCGTCTTCCTCAGAATCCTCGGGGTGATCCTCCATGGACAGTGAGGAGTTCCTCAAGAGACTCGAGGGCTACGAGCCCCTCTTCCTCTCCGGATCGGACAGGAAGATCTATCTCAAGAAGCAGCACACAGGCCCTCTCTACGTCCTCTCGACATGGGACGGATCCGGAGGGTTCACCGCGACGGCAACGGTCCACTACACACTCGGAGTGGACGATGACCTGATCTTCTTCTACAACAGGATCGGCGAAGGCATCCTCAATCTGGTATTCCACATCAGATGCAGCAAGTGGGAGGCGGACGAATGAGCTTCTACAAATGCGAACGCTGCAAGACCGAGGAGAGCATGTTCTGGTGGCCCATCGTGCTCGGAGAGAAGAAGACGTTCCTGTGCGACGACTGTATGCTTCAGCTCGTTCTCTTTATGAAGAGGCCTTTCTTCAAGTTCGGGGAGGTCGAAGAGGTATGAGCTACCCAACTGACAAAGACATCCTCGAGCGTCTCCCGGCATCATGCCCGGAGCTCGCAGCGATCTTCTTCCCCGGATACCCCTCGGGATTCAAACACAGATCCGCGGTCTCCCACATCAACAGAAAACTAAAATCGATGGAGAGGTATAGGATGGTACGCTTCACCGGATCCGTGAAGGATCGTGCGAAGGTCTGGGAGAGGATCGAATGATACACTTCTACGTTCTGCTGACAGGGAGCTCCTACGACAAGGTCGTTTACTTCGAGGACGGGAAGGTCCAGATCCCCAACGGGAAGTATCTCGACTGGGTGAAGGGCCTCGCGAGATTCGAGAAGGCCGAGATGCTGATCTACGACGGCATCCTCTACCGCTTCAACCACGACAACGGCAAATGGTATCAGGCGAGATGGGACGGTGATGCGGATGTACTGTAACGGATGCGGCATGTACAGGGCGAAGGATCTGTACGACGAATGGCCGGACAGGAGGAATATCATCCATACCGGATACTGTCTCCTGAAGAAGCATGTCGTAAGACCGGACTCCCCGGTATGCTGCGAATATGTGAAGGTGAGCTGACATGCCCGTTCTACCGACGAAAGGATTCTCGATCCTCCCGAAGAAGGGGATCAACATCACTCCCGGGAAGGAGGGCAGACTCCTTCCCGAGGAGGGAAGGTTCGCGGTCTACGGAAGGGAGAGACCCCGTCTCCTCCCGAGAAAAGGCGGAAGGGTCTCCACGAAAGGCGGATGGGGAGCATACAACAGATACCTCGGGAGAGGCGGAAGGAGGGTCGTGGAGAGAGTCTATTCCTCTCGTTACCGTGCGGTCCCTTCCGGCGAGCATACCTACGCGGTCAGGATCGCCGGGGAGAGGATGTACATCGACGGCAGGATCAACGACAGGGCGATCGGATGGATCTCCGAGGACGGCCAGCTCACGACCCTGAAGGACTTCAGGGATTCCCTGATCTCCATAGACGCAACGACGGCGGGTCAGGAATACGGAGATAATGTGCTGGTGAGTCTCTGGGATTCCCTGACGATGTCCGAGAAGGCGAAGGTCATCGAGGAGTTCAGGGACTTCGATTGGGCGGCATTCTGGGAGGAGATGTATCCCTCTAAGGGTGAAGCGGACATCGAGAACCAGTTCACCAACCACGACGAGATCATAATGAGACTGGAGCACGCTCTCGGACGCGAACTCATGTTGTGATCACATGCCGTTACCGCAGGTATTCGCCTACGATACCGAGACGGGACTATGCGAGGACGGGATGATCCGTACCGTCCTCCTCCAGTACTGTCCGGTGGACGCAGGCAGCATCAGGGAAGCTCAGCTCATCGAGGGCGAGGATTGCATCGAGGAGTTCTTCAGACGCTTCGAGGAGACCGAACTGGACATGGAATGCCATGCCTACAATCTCTCCTACGAGGTCTCATGGCTCGAGAGACACCTCATGGACAATTACGAATGGACGGATCAGAGGAAGCACATGCCGTATTCCTCCTTCTCCGTATTGGAGGATCCCGTCGCCTGCTATCAGATCAAGGTATGCAGCTCGAAGGGATTCATCATGACGATCACCGACGACATGAGAAGACTCGGAAGTCTCTCCATGAAGGAGGCCTCCGAGAACGTCAGGAGATCCCACCCGGAATGGTTCCCGGGAATGGAGAAGACGAAGGAAGATACCGAACTGTACAACAGATGGTATCTCCTCCCGGACGGACCGGAGAGAAGATCCTTCATCGAGTATGCAAGACAGGACGTATGGTCTCAGGCGATGATCGCGAGATGGGTGAGGGAGAACGGTCTCAATGGATCCCTCACATCGGCCGGAGCAGGTCTGAAGATGGCCCTCGGGATCAGGTATTCCGATTCGATAGAGATCACATGCCAGAAGGACCAGTACTACGCGAAGATCTACTTCAGAGAGAAGTATCCGCCGCTTCCCCGCGACATGCAGGACTTCGCGGAGTCGAGGATCCTCGCGGGATACGTCTGGGGACTTCCGGGGACGCACAAGGGGAGATTCTGGCATTATGATTATTCATCCTCGTATCCTTACGAATACAGATCAGGGAAGCTCTTCAGAGGCAGGATATGGAAGATCCTCCCGACGGAGGAGAACCGCGAGACGTGGAACAGGATCATGAGAGCTCCGGGTTATCTCCGTTGGTTCGTTTGCAGCTTCGACTTCAGGATCAAGGAGAACGGGATCCCGATGATCTCCGGGAGAGAATGCGTCAATGCCGACAACAAGATGGTCGGACATCAGAACGAGAAGATGAGGGAAGGCCACTGTACGGAGAGACTGTACACGGAGAGCTACCTGATCGAGCTCATGGAGAACTACGATCTCGAGGACCTCTCGATCTACGAGTGCTGGTTCGCGAAGAGATGCGAAGGCGACTTCAAGGGATTCATCGAGTATTGCTACGGGAAGAAATCCCTTCCCGAGCTGAAGGGAACGATGGAACGTCATATTTGGAAACTCTTCATGAACGGCGGGATCCACGGGAAGACGATCACGAAGACACACAGGAAGAAGATCGTCTATCGGGACGGAGCCCGCAGGAGGGAGGACGAGACCAACGAACCGCAGTTCTGCTTCATGGTCGGATTCACGGCCATGATGAACGCGAGGGAACGTCTGATCCGTCATTGCAGGATGGTGAAGCAGCAGGGTTACGAGATCTACATGTGCGATACCGACTCGATGGTTACGGACTGTCCTCCGGAGAGGATGAGGGAGATCCTCGGTGAGGATGCGTTCACTCATCCCGGAGGAGGCATAGACAATCTCGGGAAGTTCGAGTGCGAGGACTTCGAAGGACGGGAAGAGTTCGACGAGTTCAGATGCTGGGGACTGAAAAGATACCTCGAGCTGGATCACGGACGTTACAGGAAGTCGGCATTCGCAGGGATGCACGACGAGATCCAGAAGGAATTGCTGATCAACTGGAAGACGGACGGAACGAAGTACACATGGTTCCAGAAAGGGAAGCACTCGTCCCACTTCGGGAAGGTGATCGAGGAGGGAATGAAGACCGCCGGAGCTGAGAGTCCGTGGTACGATCCGACTCCGTCGGTCCCGTACAGACCGGACAAGTCGGCCTATCAGAAGATATGCGAATCCATCGACAGGAAGTTCAAGAAGATCCTCGAGCTCTACGGCGAGGAATATCTGGAGGCGATGATCAGGGATACGCAGATCTACGATGACGATGAGGAGATCGAGGACAAGATCGCGTACCTGAAGGATGTCAGATACGACGAGAAGGATCACACTCCGATCACGAAGAAGAATGCAGGAAGAAAATTCTCGAAACAGAAATGGCAGGAGGAGAAGGACCGTGAGCGTAAAGAATGACGGATATTACACACTGAGGGACATCCTCGGATACAACGCGAAATTCAACATTGTACTATCGGACAGAGGAAGAGGGAAGAGCTTCGAAGCGAAACACTTCCTCATGGGACAGGAAGGCGAGTTCATGTGCGTCTATCGGCAGCTCCCCGATCTGAGATCGGCGGTGAAGGACTGGATAGACCCGCTCGTCTCGGACAGGAAGAAGAATCTCCCTGTGTACTCGAGAGATGACTTCACATGGGAAGGGAACGATCACGACGGATGGTCCCTGCTCTATCAGGGAGCTCTCAAGGGAGTATTCAGATGCCTCTCGGAGGTGAACAGGATCAAGCAGGAGGTCTTCCCGGATACGATGAATTGGGTATGGCTCGATGAGTTCATCCCGCTCGCATGGAAGAAGCTTCCCGGGATCGAGAGCGAAGGAGACGCTCTCAGGACGATCATCAAGACGATCGAGCACGATACCATCCATTCGAGGACGGAGAAGGGCCTCA
>Ga0310690_10009376_pt1 | contig 12274 bp, 13 predicted proteins | sample AusTroGonzalo_MG_2_FD_207661 | JGI IMG/M metagenome (GOLD analysis project Ga0310690, IMG submission 207661) | Bovine rumen microbial communities from tropical cattle in Woodstock, Queensland, Australia - Gonzalo_04 (v2) (version 2) | ecosystem: Host-associated > Mammals > Digestive system >...
TTGCCGATGATAACACCCGGACGGGCGGCGTGAATGGTGACGGTGATGAGCTTCAGGGTGCGCTCGATGATGATGCGGGAGAGGCTGGCCTTGGCCAGACGGCTGCCCAGGTATTTGCGGATCTCGTAGTCCTCGGCGATCTTCTCGGCGTAGTTGCCGCCTACCCAGTTGGAGTCCCAACCACGGGTGATACCGATACGGTTGCTGATAGGATTTGTTTTCTGACCCATAGTTTATTCCTCCACTGCTTTTTTAACGTCAAGAACGATGGTAACGTGATTGGAACGCTTGCGGATGCGGCCGGCGCGGCCCTGCGGGCAGGGACGGATGCGCTTGATGGTGCGGCCTTCGTCCACCATGATGGTCTTTACAAAAACGTTACCGGATTCCAGCTCCTTGCTCTGCTCCGGGTTCTTGGCTTCCCAGTTGGCGATAGCGCTCTTGAGGAGCTTTTCCAGACGCACGGAAGCTTCCCGCTTGGAGAAGTGGAGAAGATCCAGGGCGTGATTGACTTCCTGTCCGCGGACGGTGTCGGCCACCAGGCGCATCTTCTGCGGGGAGGTAGGAACGTCGTTAAGTTTAGCGATAGCGGTCTGCTTCTTGGTCTCTTTCAGGCGCTCGGCCATCAGTCTTTTTCTCTTTCCCATAATGTCAATCCTTTAAACATTATTTCTTATTGTTGCCTGCGTGGCCGCGGAAAGTGCGGGTGGGAGCGAATTCGCCCAGCTTGTGACCGACCATGTTCTCCGTAACATATACCGGAATGAACTTGTTGCCGTTGTGCACGGCGATGGTGTGGCCCACAAAGTCAGGGGAAATCATGCTGGCACGGGACCAAGTCTTGACAACCTCTTTCTTCTTGCTGCCGTCATTCATGGCGAGAATACGGTTCTCGAGAGCTTCCTGAATGTACGGTCCTTTTTTAAGTGAACGACTCATAATCTTTTAGTTTATTCCGTTATTTCTTACGTCTTTCAATGATGAACTTGTTGGACACGGCCTTCGGGTTGCGGGTCTTGTAGCCCTTTGCAGGCAGACCCTTACGGGAACGCGGATGTCCACCGGAAGCACGACCTTCACCACCACCCATCGGGTGATCGTGGGGGTTCATGACAACACCACGGTTGTGCGGGCGCTTACCCAGGTGACGGGTGCGGCCGGCCTTGCCGTAGGATTCCAGATTATGGTCGGGGTTGGAAACGGTACCAACGGTAGCGCGGCAGGCCACGGGAACCATGCGGGTCTCACCCGAAGGGAGGCGCAGGATGGCGTAGTTGCCTTCACGGGCGGCGAGCTGGGCGTAAGTGCCGGCGGAACGGGCCATGACGGCACCCTGGCCGGGACGGAGCTCCACAGCGTGAACGATGGTACCTACAGGGATAGCGGAGAGCGGAAGGCAGTTGCCCAGGTCCGGGGAAGCGGTTGCGCCGGATTCCACGGTCTGGCCCACCTTCAGGCCGTTAGGGGCCAGGATGTAGCTCTTCTTGCCGTCTTCGTATTCGATGAGGGCAATGCGGGCGCTGCGGTTAGGGTCGTATTCGATGGTGAGCACGGTGGCCTTGAACTCGTCGCGGTTGCGAACAAAGTCCACAAGCCGGTACATTCTCTTGTGGCCGCCGCCGCGATAGCGCACGGTCATCTGGCCGGTATTGTTACGGCCGCCGGTGGATTTAAGAGGGACAAGAAGCGGTTTGTACGGCTTCTTGGCAGTAATCTCCTCGAACGAACTGATGGCCTTGTTGCGCTGGCCAGGAGTTACGGGTTTGTACTTCTTGATTGCCATAATTCACTTCCTCCTCTTAGATATTAGCGTAGAAATCAATCTTGTCCTCGCCGGCGAGCGTGACATAGGCCTTCTTGAAGTGGTTCATACGACCCCTCTGAAGACCGGACTTGGTGTAGCGCTGCTTGCGCTTGCCGTGATAGTTGAGGGTGTTCACGTCGGCGACGGAAACGCCATACATCTGCTCCACGGCAGCCTTGATTTGCAGCTTATTGGCCTTGCGGTCCACGATGAAACCGTAACGGTTCAGCTTTTCGCCCTGAGCCGTCATTTTCTCGGTTACGATTGGCTTAAGTAAAATTCCCATTTCTTTTCTCTCCTTTTACTTTACTCTTGCTGCGAGGATATCCTGCACGCCGTCCACAAGCACCAGGGAATGGGCATTCATAATGGCGTAGGTATTGATCTCGTCAACGGTGATCACCTTCACGTCGGGAAGGTTGCGGGATGACAGGAAAATATTGTTGGAGTTCTCCGGCAGCACGAACAGGACCTTGCGGTCTCCGGCCTTGATGTTGGAGAGGATGTTAAGCAGTTCCTTGGTCTTGGGGGCCTCCATGGTGAAGGGCTCCACCACCACGATCTTGTTATCGGCGGCCTTGTAGGAAAGGGCGCTGAAACGGGCCAGCTGCTTAACCTTCTTGTTCAGTTTGAAGCGATAGTCGCGCGGCTTGGGGCCGAACACATTGCCACCGCCCACGAAGATACCGGCCTTGAGGGAGCCGTGACGTGCACCGCCACCGCCCTTCTGGCGGCCGAGCTTCTTGGTGCTGTAGGCAACCTCGCTGCGGTCCTTGGTCTTGGCAGTGCCCTGACGCTGGGCGGCCAGATACTGGAGAACATCCAGATAGATCACGTGGTCGTTGGGCTTTACGCCGAAGACTTTCTCGTCAAGGACGACCTTCTTTCCGGATTCAGTTCCGTCAATCTTATAAACACTCAGTTCCATAACACTAGTCCTCCAGAATTAAGTAAGAACCTTTGGCTCCGGGCACGGAACCTTTCACGACTACAAGGTTGTTCTCAGGGATAACTTTCATGACCTCGAGGTTGAAAACCTTCACACGCTCGTTGCCCATGTGACCTGCCATGCGCATTCCCGGGAAAACGCGGGAAGGCCAGGAGGATGCACCCATGGAACCGGGGTGACGCAGACGGTTGTGCTGGCCGTGGGTTTCACCACCCACGCCGGCAAAGCCGTGACGCTTCACAACACCCTGGAAACCTTTACCTTTAGAAGTACCCACCACATCAATGAACTTGACATCCTCAGTGAAGATGTCGGCCACGGTGACGGTGTCTCCAAGCTTGAGCTCTCCGGGGAAGTCTGCGGGGAATTCCACAAGCTTCTTCTTGGGAGTAGTTCCAGCCTTTTCGAAATGGCCCTTCAGGGCCGCGCTGGTGCGTTTCTCTTTCTTTTCGTCATAGGCAAGCTGCACGGCGGAGTAACCATCGGTCTCCACGGTACGTACCTGCGTGACAACACACGGACCAGCCTCAATGACAGTGCACGGGATATTCTTCCCGTCGGCACCGAAGACGGAAATCATTCCGACTTTCTTTCCAATTAAACCAGGCATTGGTGTTTGTTAATTAATTGTTACTTAATACTTTAACACAAAAGAAAAGCGGCTCGCTCACTTTTGCGGACCGCAAAGATACAACTAATTATTTGATTTTCCAAAACTTATCAACAGGTTTTTTCACAACCGTTGCACATCCGCCCAGCCGAAATGGGCCGGGTACAACCAGGCCCGGTCCGTATGCTCCATCACGCCGTAATCCAGCGAAACGCGGGGGCATTCGGCATAGGCTTTTTCCAGGAAAAGCGGTTCGCCCAGGTGCTCCTGCCAGCCGCGGAAGAGCTCCGTGACTTCCGGGATGTAACGCTCCATCTCGGCACAGATGGTAGCGGCTTTCCAGATGAACACACCGCTGTTCCAGAAGAACTCGCCGGTGCGGAAAAACACCTCGGCCAGTTCCTGCGGCGGCTTTTCCGTAAAGGTTTTCACCTGCAGCGGACCGGCCAGGAAATGCGCATTCTTTCCTTCCTTCACCTGGATGTAGCCAAAGTTCACCTCCGGGCTTCTGGGCACTACGCCCAGGGTCATCAGCACATCGTGCTCCTCCACGTAGGAACAGGCCTCAAGTACCGTGCGGGCAAACAAATCCTCGTCCCGGATCACGGAGTCCCAGGGCGTGGCAATGATCAGGGCCGATGGATCCCGGCGCAGGAGGGTATAGGCGGCATAGGCCATACAGGGGGCCGTTCCCCGCGGGAAAGGCTCCAGCAACAGATTCTCCGGCGACAGTTCCGGAACCACTTTCCGGGCCTCGTCGCCGAACTGGGCCGATGTTACAACTAAAATATGGTCTTGAGGCAATACACGCGAAAAGCGCTCATACGTAACCCGGAGTTGGAAGGGAGAACCCGTTCCGTCGGCCATGATAACGCAATACCTGTTTGTGGGCATATATGTATTTTAGGTGTACATGGGAATCCAGGCCTGGGGGATGTAACGCACCGTGGTCTCCTGTCCGCTGAACAGGACCGACACCACGTCGAAGAAGACTTCCCGGCCTTCCAGATTCTTGTTGTTCAAATATTTGAGGGCTGCTGCAGAAATCCTTTTCTGCTTGATGGAGTTCACTTGGTCGTCTATGGACGTGGTCACGGGGGCCTTGCGTGCCTTCACTTCCACGAAGTGCAGGCCGTCGGGCGCCTCGGAGACAATGTCTATCTCCAGATGCCCTCCCCTCCAGTTCCGGTCCAGGATCTGATGACCCCGGGTTTCCAGGAAATCGCACGCCATCTGCTCTCCCAATTCTCCCAGTTTGCTGGATCTTAATACGTTCATTTTAGGTTATAGTACAATCTTTGGTTTAGTCTAGTTTTACTACCGTAACGCCCGAGCCGCCAAACTGGACCTGTTCGTCCGTTACGGATTTTACGCCGGGTACCGTGCGCAGGTACTTTTGGATTTCTTCATGCAGGGCACCAGTTCCTTTACCATGCAAAATTCGCACCGAACCAACGTTCAGCATGATGGCATCGTCAATATAGCGCATCACCTGCTCCAGGGCGTCGTTCACCCGCTCGCCCCGTACATCCAGCTCCATCTTGAAGCGGGCCTTCCGCTCCTGCATGGCTGCGTCGTACACTGCACGGGGCCTGTGCTCAACCGGTTTTGAGGCCGCCTTATATTCATTGGAAGTAATGCGCTCGACGCGGTCCAGGGGCAATTTGGTGGTGATATTGCCCACTATCACCGTCACGGACTTGGTGGAAATTTTTGACACCTCGCCCACCAGGCCGTTGTCCTTTATCCGGACTTTCTCTCCCACCTTCAGCGGGGCGTCCCGGAAAGCCTGCAACTTTTTGGCCTCGGCTTCTTCCCGTTCCATTTTCTGCAGGGTTTCGGTATCGGCCCGGCGCTTTTTCCGCTGCATCTCCCGCTCCTTGCGGTCTTTTACGGTGCGCAGTTTCTTGTCTATGTATTCGTCCCGGGAACGGCGGCTGTCGGCCAGGGCGCCCAGGAAACCCTGCAATTCCTGCCGGGCCTCGCGGGTTTCTTCCTTGCCGGCCTGCGACTCGCGGATGGTGCGGATGGTGCTCTCCACCTGCTTGTTGGCATCCTTTACTATCTGCTCGGCCTCCCGGCGGGCCTCCTCCAGGATGTCCCGGCGCATCTCCTTGATGTCTTCCAGTTCCTTCTGGTAACGGTCCGTGAGGTTGTCCAGGGTCTTGTCCGTAGCCCGGATCTTGGTGAGCTTCTCGTCCAGGACACGGCGGTTCCGGGCAATCTTGCGAAGGTTCCGCTCTATGCCCACATACTGCTCGCCGGCCCGCTCCTCGGCATCGTGCACAATAGCTTCCGGGAGGCCCATCTTCCGGGCCAGTTCAAAGGCAAAGGAAGAGCCTGGCAGCCCCACCTCCAGCTGGAACAGCGGCGTAACCGTGGCTGCATCAAACTGCATTGCACCATTCACCACTCCCGTTTCGGCCCCGGCGGCATAGAGTTTCAGGTTGGTGTAGTGGGTAGTTATCACGCCATAGGCCCCGCGGCTGTCCAGCTCGTGCAGGATAGCCTCGGCAATGGCGCCGCCGGCCGCCGGTTCCGTCCCGGAGCCGAATTCGTCAATGAGCACCAGCGTCTTTTCATCGGCTACCTTCAGCAGCTGCTTCATGTCGGCGAGGAAAGAACTGTAGGTGGAAAGGTCGTTTTCCAAGGACTGGTCGTCGCCGATGGATACTATAATGCGGTCGAACACAGGTAGTTCCGAAGTTTCCGAGGTGGGGATGAGCATACCCCACTGGAACATGTACTGCAGCAGACCCACGGTCTTCAGGCACACGCTCTTGCCGCCGGCGTTGGGGCCGGAAATAAGTAGGATGCGCTTTTCCGGCGTAAGGGTGACGGTGAGCGGGACGATGGCTTTCTTCTCCCTTCTGAGGCTTCTTTCCAGCAGCGGATGGCGGGCTTTGCGAAGGCTCAGTTCCCCGCTGAGGGACAGCAGCGGCATGCCGGCAATGAAATCCAGCGCCACATGCGCCTTGGCCATATTGAAATCCAACTCGCCGATGAAGGTAGCTCCTTCCATCAGCTCCGGCACAAACGGCTTCAGAAAATCAGAAAACTCGCGAAGGATGCGGGCAATCTCCCGTGTTTCAGCAAAATGCAGCTCCGAAATCTCGTTCTGCAGGGCCACAATCTCGGCCGGCTCCATGAAGGTGGTCTTACCCGTGGCCGATTCATCATACACAAAGCCGGCGAACTGCCTTTTCTTGGCCGATGTCACCGGAATGAGCATCTTTCCGTCGCGGATGGCCACGCTGGCATCGGCATCCGTGAGTCCCTCCTGCTGCGCTTTCCTCAGCAGGGCGTTCATCCGCCTGGAGATAGTGATTTCCTGCTCCTTGATGCTGCGCCGGATGGTGTAGAGTTCGTCCGAAGCCGTATCCTTTATTTCTCCATGCCGGTCTAGTATGCTGTCTATCCGCCGCACCACCTCTGCGGGAGCGGTGATGCCGGAAGCCAGATGCTGCAGATTGGGATAAATACCCTCTTTCACCGCATGGAAGAAGTTCAGGGCTTTCTTTAAAGTATCCAGCAGAGTGCGGAGTTTTCCCAGCGAAAGCAGGTCTATGGAGGCATTCTTACCGATGGGCTCCAGGAAAGGAAGGGCGTCTATATAGCCGCTCGTGGGGAAATTGTCCTCGAACATGAGGATGAGGCGCATTTCATCGGTGAGCAGATGTCTCCTGTGAATCTCCTCCCCGCTGGTGCAAAACTCCTCGTTCTCTACCCGGGCGGCGGCATAATCCGTGGAACAACGGTCCTGGATGGCCGTCCGCACCTTGTCGAACCCCAGTTTTGCTTCCAGCCTTGCGTCCATTATGCCTCCTCCTTCGTTGTCATGGAAGCGCCCACCAGCTCCCGAAGTTCCTTAAGTTCCTCCACTGTGCGGATTTCCCCGGCGTGCACAAACGAAATGCGGCCGGTTTCTTCGGAAACCACCACCACATCGGCATCGGAATTCTCCGTTAAACCGATAGCGGCCCTGTGGCGCATCCCGTAATGAGCGGGGATGTCCGTGCGGTCCGTCATGGGCAGCTGGCAGCGGGCCGCCACTATGCGGTCTCCGTGGATAATCATGGCTCCGTCGTGCAGCGGGGAATTCTTGAAGAAGATGTTCATCACCAGACGCCGGTTGATTTCGGCCTCGAAGCGGTCTCCCGTGGCCATAATCTCGTCCAGGGCCGATTTCTTCTGCAGCACGATGAGGGCGCCGGTATGCTCCGCCGCCATGGCGCGGACGGCTTCCGAGAGTTCCACCACCGAACGGGAGCCCATCCTCTCTTCCTTGATGCCCAGCAGCCGGTTGAACAGGTCTCCGGTGCGTTTGGCCAGGCCCGAATTGATGGCCAATCGGTTAAGCATGTGACGGATTTCCGGCTGGAACAGGATAATGATGGCCAGCACGCCCACGTCCAGGAGGGTGTTCAGCAGCACCGTCATCATGCGCATATTCAAGGCGCTCACCACCGCCTGCAGTACCAGCAACACAACCAGTACCAGCACGATGTTAAGCACCGTAGAGTCTCCCCGGATGCTCCGGATCAGGAAAAAGATGATGGCGGCCACCATCAGGATGTCCAGCACATCTGCCCAGCCGAAGCTCAAGAATCCGAATATGCCCAGTAACCGTACCATGGACTGCAAAGATAACGAAAAAAATTCTACCTTTGCATAACTATGTATCGTGTACTCAAATTCGGTGGCTCGTCCGTAGCCTCCGCCACCAATATATCCCGCGTGCTGGACCTCGTAGGGAGAGAATCGGCCAAGGGCCGCGTGGTGCTGGTGAGTTCGGCCATCAGCGGCTGCACGGATGCGCTGCTGCAAATGGCCGATGGAGACCTGGAACCCCTGGACGGACTCTGGCAGCGGCACCGGGACATTGTGACGCGCCTTTTCACCGGAGGAGAGCGCCAGAATATGCAAAGGCGGCTAGATGCCCTCTTCCAGGAAATGCTGGCCGCTCCGGATGCCGAAAAAGTCACCTACGGAGAAATCTTCTCCACCACCATTCTGGCCGCCAAGTTGGAGGCCGATGGTTACAAAACCCGCTGGCTGGACTCCCGCCAGCTTGTAATCAAAGGAGATAAGGACCTCACTTACAGGAACATCGCCAGCGCGGTGCAGGAGGAGGCCGAAATCTACGTAGCCCCCGGTTTCATCTGCGGTTTGGCGGAAGGCGGGGTGGGCACCCTGGGCCGCGGCGGTTCGGACTACAGCGCCGCCCTCTATGCCGCCGCCCTGCAGGCCAATTCTCTGCAAATCTGGACGGACGTTCCCGGTATCATGACCGCCAATCCCCGGCAGGTGTCCCGGGCCCGGACCATCCCCGAAATGACATACAACGCCGCCTTGCAAATGGCAGCTCACGGTGCAAAGGTACTGTATGCGCCCACCGTGGCCCCGGCCATGGAGGCGGGCATCGCCATAGAAATCCTTAACACCTTCGCCCCGGACGGCGGAAAAACCGTGATTTCCGCATCGGCCCGGGAGAGCGGAACGGTGGGTCTGGCCTCCCTCAAGCGGGACTCCGTGGTGGAGATCTGTCTGGTGGGAAGCGACGCCGTGGAGGAAGCCTCGGCCGCCCTTACCGAAGCCGGCATTGCCCCCTTGCGCATCTGGCAGGAAGACGGAAATGTTCTCCTAACCCTGCGCCCGGCGGTGGAAATTCCCGCCCTGAGGGCCCTGCACCGGGCTTTCTTCGAGGTGTTGCCTGTTCAGCAGGTGAACCTCTTCGTGGCCGGTTATGGCGCTGTAGGAAAGGCCCTGGTGGAAATGGTGGGCCAAAGCGCAGCCACCGTAGCCGAGCGGACCGGCAAGACTATCCGCATCGTAGGCGTGGCGGATTCCCGCCATTACAGCATAGACCTGGGCGGAAGGCCCGGCCTGCCGGACGAAGAAGGCGACTATGTGGATGCTGTCTGCGCCCGGGCCCCCAAAGGTTCCGTCTTTGTGGACTGTACCAACAGCGAAATCCTCTACCAGCGTTACCCGCAGCTATTTGTGGCTGGGCTGAATGTGGTTTCCTCCAACCGTCGTTCCATCGCCGTACCCTATGTGACTTATGCCTCCCTGCACGCGGCAGCCAGGGAAAACGGGGTATTCTTCCGTTACGAGACTACGGTTGGCGCGGCCCTGCCTATTCTGGAATCCATTTCCCGAGGGGCCAACAGCTGCGACGAGGTGTTGTCCATCGAAGCAGTGGTTTCCTGTACGCTCAACCAGATTCTGGGTGATTACAGGCCCGGAGGAGAAAGCTTTGCCTCCCTGGTGAAGAAGGCACAGGAAACTGGGCTCACCGAACCGGATCCGCGGCTGGACTTGGGCGGGAAGGATGCCCTGCGAAAGCTGTTAATCCTCTCCCGTGAAGCCGGTGTAAGGCTGGAAGAAACTGATGTAGAGGTGGATCCGGTGATTCCGAAGGAGCTTTTCGATGTGCCGATGGAGCGCTTTTACGAAGGTTTGGAGGCCGCGGAACCGCAGTTTGCAGAAGCCACCCGTGCGGCCGAAGCTCTGGGGTTCCGCCGGCGTTTCGTGGCTTCACTGGAGAAAACGGCCGGGGGCTACCGGGCCGGCATCGGCATACACAATGTACCGCCCGTGCATCCGGCCTATCATCTTCGCGGCACGGAAAACGCCATCATCGTGCGCAGTGCCTTCCATCCCTATCCGCTGGTAATCCAAGGCCCCGGCGAAGGCGCCCGCGAAGCCGCCAGCAGCATCCTGAACGATATTTTGCGCTAGCTTCAGCGGGCTGACGACACCTTCCACTCAGAAGGAGTGAGGCCGGTGACGGCTTTGAAGCTTCGGTAGAAAGACTTCTCGCTGGCAAAACCAGCTTCCTCACCGATATGGCTGAGGAGCGTCTGCGGCCGCTCCGTCATCAGTTTCTGGGCATAGCGGACCCTGTAACCCGTAACGAATTCCGTGAACGAAACGCCACACTGCCCGTTGATGCAGGCCGATATATAGGTGGTGTTGGTGCCAAGTTCCCTGGCCACATCGGCCACACGGAGATCTTTCCGGCGGAAGAGTTCTTCCTCTTCCATCAGCCTGGTGATGCGGGTCATCAGGTCGGTCTTTTCCTCGGGATCCGGAGTTGACGGCATCTCCGCCGGCGTCTTCCGCCTGCCTATCAGCAGACCGGCGGCCAGCCCGGCCACGGCCACCAGCAGTACTATGCCTATCGGCCCCCAGGGGAAATGCTTTTCGGCCAGCAGCGGCTCTGTATGGAGAATGAAGGCCTGCTGGAAGGGATTGAAATTGTCGCGCGGACTTCCGCCCGTTATGACAAAACGTCCGCCCGGCAGGAACAGCGGATAGAGGTCGTATTCCCGCTGTCCAAGAGGAAAAGGAGCCGAAAACAGAGAGACGCTTGCTTTTCCCCCTTCGAAGGTGGCGTCATAGTCCACCCGCACCAGATAGATTCTTCCATTTTCGTCCTCTGCCAGCAGAAAGGCGTGGCGGGCTGGCCGGTCCACATAACAAAAGGGGGAGTAAACCAGGCCGATGCCGCCTTCCCCGCTCATCGGCAGAGCCTCTTCCGTTTCCAGCAGGGAAAACTGCTCTCCGCTCACCTTCAGGAGGGCCGCCTGTCCGTCCGTTTTCCGGGTAACGGGAACCAGATACGTGTATTGGCCGATGGTAAAATCATCGGCTACAAAGTTGTCCATCAGCAGCGGGAAGGACCACTCCTCCAGGAGGGGAACGGTGAAAGAGTCTCCTGCCAGACGGTCCACCAGCACGGTGTCCAGCGGGTTGCCATAGTTGTCGCGACCGCCGAAAATGAGGGCATTGTCCGGGGCGGTTTGAAGCAGAAACGGCCTCAGACGCTGCTGGGACGCCGTTTTCACCGTCCGGAACCCCATCCCCGGTTCATAAAGGGCGATGGCATCATCGGCATGCCAGTTGCCGCTCACCAGAATCCGGTCCCCGCCCAGGTTCAGGGCCGACGAAAGCGCCCGCTTACGGTCCAGGATGTCCAGAGCAGTAAAGCTGTGGGTGGCGGGATTGTACAGTTCCACGCCCCAGGTCTGGCCGATGCCGAAGGGTTCCGCGCTGCCGCCGCCCAGCATCACCGTACCGTCTTCCAGGGCTACGGAGAAGCCGCTGTCGTGCGGATAAAAGGAAGGACCGACCTCGTGCCAGACCCCATCGGCATAATAGCAGGCCGACTGGGTGGGCAGATACCCGCTCGTGTGCCCACCCACAACGGTGATTTCCCCCTTCGGGGCAAAGCGCAGGTGACTGGCCCGGGCCAGAGGCATCTCCGGCAGCCATTCCACCGTCAGTTCCCCGCTGCCCGTTGCCCCCTTTGGGGTGCAAGCTGCGAGAAGGAGTAGCAAGGGTAGGACAGACAGACGCTTCATGGCACTAAAATACGAAAAATTATTCGTTTTTCTGCAGAGTTCCGAATAGTTCCAGGAATATGGGTTCGGGGCTGGCGTCGGTATATACCCTCACCAGTTGCTGGAAGCGGCCGGGAAACTTGTTGCTGCCGTTGAAGGTAACAGTTATGCTCCCTTCATCACCCGCTCCTATTTCATTCTCAAGCACTTCCACTTTTACACATGGGCAGGTGGAAGCGGCGGAAAGGATACGGACCGTGGTGTCGGCCACATTCCGGAAGCGGAAGGTGTGCACCAATACGGAATCCCGGGGCACGGTCCCGAAGGAGTACTCCGTTTCCTGGAACTCCAGGGCCGGCTTATCACCGTCCGGTCCTTCCGCCCGGGCATGAACCCCGAGCGGAAGGAAAAGCAGGAGCAGGAAGAGGATTACCGTGTTTCTTTCCATCATCTACCGGTAATATATTTCTATGGAGAAGACATTGTCTCCCATTGTTTCTCCCTCCTGCTTAACAAAGAATGCGTCATCCTCAGGGAATAGCTGATGGCTCTTGGTGTAGGAT
>Ga0310690_10009377_pt1 | contig 12274 bp, 6 predicted proteins | sample AusTroGonzalo_MG_2_FD_207661 | JGI IMG/M metagenome (GOLD analysis project Ga0310690, IMG submission 207661) | Bovine rumen microbial communities from tropical cattle in Woodstock, Queensland, Australia - Gonzalo_04 (v2) (version 2) | ecosystem: Host-associated > Mammals > Digestive system >...
ATGCAGGCATCGGGGCTCGCCGGGAACTGAGTGAGACTAACGCCTTCCTGTCTCTTCTCGAAGGACATTTTGTTCCTGATTCTCCTGAAGAACCATTTCGGAACAATCCACTGTGACAATAGAGGGGTAAGATGTTCTCAGGGGGGCTCGCTATGAATACTGTATACAAGGTAGTCTGGAGCACAATCCGTAACTGCTGCGTGGCTGAAAGTGAGATCACCAGGGGCAGAGGCAAAGGTTGCACGTCCCTGCACCGCGGCGCTAAAGCAGCCCGCGCCCGCGCTGGCCTCGCGCCATCCGCCATTGCTGGCGGCGCGCTTTTTGCCGGCATCCAGCTCGCGCTGCTGTCAGGTCCGGCGGCACTGGCCGCCCCCGTCATGCCAACGCTCGACTACCGGGGCGCGGCTCCCCACGTCACCATTTCCTCCAGCTCCTCGAACACCACCGCCGCCATGGCCATCAGCAGCACGCAGGCGGGAAACGTGCTCAAGTGGATTGACTTCTCCATCGGCAAGGGCGGCTCGGTGCAGTTCGACGACAAGAACTACCTGAACTATGTCACCGGCCACGCCCGCTCGGAAATCGACGGCGTGTTGAAGGGTGGCGGCAGCATCTACCTGATCAATCCCAACGGAATACTGTTCGGCTCCACGGCGCGGGTGGACGTGGGCAGCCTGCACCTGTCTACGAGAAGGCTGACCGATGCTCAGCTGGCCGGTTATGGCCAGGCCCAAGCCGCACTGTTCAAGACCGACAGCGCATCAGTCGGCGACGTCATCAACCTGGGCAGGCTGAATGCGGACCGGATTGAAGTCGAAGGCCGGAACATTACGTTCAAGAACGTGGCGGACGTCACGAAGGGCGGTACGCTCACGAATGGCGATATCACCGGCGGCACGGCTCATCATGAGAAGGCCGACGGCGACGTTTCGCTAACCGTCAATACCGCCACCGGAAATGAAGGCGAAATCCATCTGGGGTTTGCCGTGGGCGTGGACGGCACAATCAATGGCAGTGCAGCCGCAAGTCTTAACGCCAGCCAATACGCAAATGTCACCGTGCCGCAGGAGTTCACTCAGACGCCCAGCCATACGTTCAATCACTGGAGTGTCAACGTCACCCCCACCCATTACATGCTGGTCCGCAACGGCTATGAGCTGCAGAACATGCGGAACAACCTCACGAGCACCAACGGGACAAAAATGCCCGGCAACTACATGCTGGCCAATGACATCAATCTGCAGGACGGCGGCAGCTCTCCGGCCAGCTTTCAGCCGATCGGATACAAAAACGATTCTGGTCAAGAATTTGTATTTCTAGGAAAGTTCGACGGCTTGAGCCATGCGGTCAAAAACCTGAACATCAGCACCTCCAGCCTGTCCTCGTCGAACGTGAGCTCTGGCGTAGGCCTGTTCGGCATCAACGGGGGCACGGTGGAAAATGTTGTCGTGGAGGGCACCATCGGCGTTGAAAAACCCTCTGTCGGAGGCATTGTCGGCATCAATAGAGGCCTGATCCGGAACGTGCGTCACGCAGGCGGCGTTACAGGCAATGGCGATGTCGGCGGCATTGCGGGCCACAACATGAGCGGCGGAACAATCGAGCGGGCCAGCAACACCGGCAACATCGCTGCTCACGGCTCAGGTTCCAACGTCGGCGGCATTGCAGGAATCAACGAAGGGGTGATTGCGCAAGCTTATAACACTGGCAGGATCGGCAATAACAACAACAATAATGTCGGCGGCATTTCAGGAAAATTATCCGGAGCCTCAGCGGCAATCGAAGATGCCTATAGCTGCAGTGCGGACAGCACGAGCACGGATCCGCTCATTGCCGGCAGCAGCAACGTAGGAGGCATTGTCGGGCTGGTGGAAGGAAATTCCACAAGCAGCTACGTTGTCAGGAATACCTACAGCACAGGCACTGTTCCAGCCAACTCCGACGCCGGCGGCATCATCGGCAATGTCGTCAGCGCCGGCAGCGGAACCCCCGCGGTCACTGTCGAGTCGTCGTACTTCAGCGCGGGCGCCAACAACGGCTATGGCGTCCCAAAAAGTATTGCGGCTCTGCAGAATGGAGATACTTTCGATAACTGGAGCATTTCCGCGGCAGGCGGGGCCGGAACAACCTGGCGCATCTACCAAGGACAGACCACGCCGCTGCTGGCTGCGTTTTTAAAGCCCAAGGATCTGGTCAAGACATACGTTTATGACGGTGCACCGCACAGCGTGGCCAAGAACGATCCGCTGCTTGACGATGAAGGCATCAGAAAGTCGGATCAGTTTGGCGGGAACTGGGACAATTACGCAAGCTCCCTTACCGACGCGGGCGCTGTCAACATTCTCAAGCAGGAGATGACGTTCCTGTACAGCCTGCAGGACGGCTATGACCTCGTCGACATGAAGCTGATTGTCCAGCCCAAGGCGCTGACAGTGGGGAACGCGTTGGACAAGACCTACGACGGTACAAATGCCGCCACGCTGACTTTGGACGCGTTGTCCGGCGTCCTGGATGCGGACAGGGAAAAGCTGACGGTTGGCATAACTTCGGCGACGTACAGCGATAAGAATGCCGGGGAAAACAAGGCGGTGAGCTATGCGGGACTGACACTGTCCGGCGACGCGGCGAAGAACTATGTCATCAAGGCTGACGGATCAGGAACGGGTACGATTTCGCCGAAACAAGTGACTGTAGCTTTTGATCCTATCAGGAAGACATATGACGGAAAGACCGGTGATGTGGATGAATTGGGATATGCCGTCGCAAGTCGGCCAGGAAAGCTCTCAGGCGTGGTTGCAGTGGATGAGGGCAAAGTCAGCGTAAGCGGCACGGCGACGTATGCAGACAAGAACGCCAGTAATTCTTCTGACAGTCATGACAAGACAGTGTATTACAGCGGGCTTGCGTTGGGAGCAGGAACTGACGGAGATGAATCGGCCAACTATGTGCTTGCCTCAACGTCAATGACGGTGGAGAACAGCGGCAGAATTGATAAAGCAAACGTTACCCTGACGGCAGGCGCCCTGACCAAGACCTACGATGGAACGACGGATGCAACCGGCGGCACACTGGTCGCGAAGGAGGGCAGCGGTACTGTATTTGACAGCGATAGCCTCAGTGGCGGCACGTTTGCGTTTGAAGACAAGAATGCCGGAACGAACAAGACCGTCAAGGTTGCTTCAGGCAGTGCAACGATTACCGACAAGGACACCGGGGCGGACACCAGCGGCAACTACAACATCACCTATGAAGACAGTACGGCCGGCATCATTACACCGAAAGTCATCACCGCGACCTTTTCGGACATCAGCAAGACGTATGACGGAACGACCGCAGATACGGAAACTAGCCGGACAGGCACGCTGGAAGGTGTGCTGGCGCTTGACGATGGCAAAGTGAATGTAACCGCCTCGGCAGTGTATGACAAGAAGGACGCAGGAAGCCGGACAGTCAACTACACGAGCGTTGCTCTGAGCGGCGATGAAGCGAACAACTACAGCATCGCGGCCACGGCAACGGGAGTGGGCACGATTCAGAAGAAAGTCATCACCGCAGCCTTTGCGGACATCAGCAAGACCTATGACGGAACGACTGACGCCCAGCCTGGCGCGGCAACGCTGCTGGGTGTGGAAGCGCTCGATGAGGGGCAAGTCACGGCGAGCTCAAGCGGCGCCCTGTACGATGACAAGAATGCCGGCAGCCGACTCGTCCAATACTCTGGCGTGGCATTGAGCGGCACCGGTGCTTCAAACTACAGCATTGCCGCCACGGCAGAAGGAAAGGGGGTCATTGAGCGCAAGCCCCTTGAACTGGTGGCAGACACCGTGACCATTCTTGCAGGGCAGCCCAGGCCGGCCGCCTTCACCGGCAGCGTGACCGGCTTTGTTGCCGGAGAACACCTCGGCGCCGCCGACACGCTGCGCTTTGTCCTGACCGATCCTTCCGTGATGCGGGCCGGCAGCTACGGCATCACCGGAACCCTGAACGGCAGTTCGAGCGGCACATACGGCGCCAATTACACCTTCAGCAATGCAGCCTCCAACGCCACTGCGTTTGTGATTGCTGCTGCCAGTGCGCACACCGTGGCGGACATGACGCTCTCCGACCTGATTCCTGGACTGATGGGCAGGGCTGCTCAGGGCATCAAGATCACCGAGATGGACAATACCTTTGCGCAAGCCTCCGTCCAGCAGGCAGAAGGCCCTGCCGGATTTGCGTTCGAACACGGGGTTGCCTCGATTGACATGGGCCGGGGAGGGGCCTTTGAAAACACCGCCCCGGGACAGCTGTCCTCCATGCCGGGCGAGGGGCGGGCCGAACCGGTTCGCTCCCAGCAGAAAGCCGGTGGCGACAAGGGCGCGAAGAAAGACGGACGCAAGAGAAAGGCAGGCCGCAAATGAATAAGGCGATTGCAAGGGGCGCATTCCCCCACAGTGTCATTGTTGCCGGCGGCCTTGCGCTGTTTTGCGCGCTTGCACTGCCGCCGGCCGTGAACGCGGCGAGCGCCGTGCCCCAGCCGGGCCAGAGCCTGCGGAATGCCCGGCCCAGACCGCAGATCCCGCTGCGAAACGCGGATGCGGCCAGCCGTCAGGCGTCCGAGTCCGTACGGTTCACCCTGCAGCAGATCCGGGTCGAGCACGATGAGCTGGATCTTGAAGATGAACAGATTGCGGCGATCACCCGCGCAGTGACCGGCAGGCAGATCAGCGCCGCGGAACTGTACGCGGCGGTGGCGGACATCACCCGCTTCATCCGCTCCCACGGCTACCCGGCGGCCGCGGCCTACATTCCCGAGCAGACGGCCGTGGAGGGGAGGCTCCTGGTGAAGGTGGCGCCGGGGCGGATCGGCAAGGTGCGGCTCGTCAATGAAAGCACCCTCAGGGACAAGGCTGCCGAAAGGCTGCTCGCCGATCTGAAGCCGGGCGACATCATCCGTACGGGCACGCTCGAGAACGCGCTGTACAACCTGCGCGAGCTGAGCGGCGTGGAGGTCCAGGGCCTGCTCAGCCCCGGCGACGAGCAGGGCACGAGCGACATCACCGTCCGGGTGACGAACACCAAGAAATACTCCGTTGTCCTGTACAGCGAAAATTACGGCAGCAAGTCCGTAGGACGCTACCGCTTCGGCCTGCAGGGCGAGGTGCGCAACCTGACCGGCTTCGGGGACAGGCTGAACTTCGGAGCGCTGCTCTCCAACAAGCACCAGCACAACTACAACATCGGCTATGAAATGCCTCTGGGGCCCGGCGCCACCCGGTTTGGCCTCGGAATCAGCCGCGCCGATTACGAACTGGGCAATGCGTTTGCCGCCCTGGGAGCCGAAGGCGTGTCCACCACCTACAGCCTGTACGGCAGGACGGCCCTGAGGAACACATCGGGCAGCGCCCTCGCGCTCACTTACGGCTACGACTACCGGGACATCAAGGATGAGTTCAAGAACTTCGGCGTTTCCTGGAAAAAGCACAGCCATGCAGTGCATCTGGGGCTGGACGGCTTTGCGCGGAGCGGACGCTTCAGAATGCAGTACAGCGCCGCAGTGCGCTCGGGCAGGCTCTCGCCCGATTCGGACATGGCCGAGGCCCTGGGCAGACTGGGAGGCACGAACGGGCGCTTTACCAAGGCCACCGTCGATGTGACCGCGGTGCAGGAGCTTGGCAGGCACTTTGACCTGATGCTCAAGTTTTCGGGGCAGAAGGCGGCCGACAACCTGGACAGCTCCGAGCACATCTACCTGGGCGGTGCCCGGGGCGTGCGCGCCTATCCCAACGGAGAAGCCTCAGGTGACGAGGGCGTCCTGGGGTCGCTCGAGCTGCGCTACCACACGCCGCTGGAGGGCCTTGTGCTGAGCACCTATCTTGACGCAGGACATGTGCGCATTGAAAGGCGCCAGAGCGGCGGCATGACGCTCAAGGGCTGGGGCATCGGCCTGAACTACTCGAAGCCTGACAGCTGGTTCGCCCGGTTCGATTACGCTCGGCGCATCGGCTCGGACGATGCCATGTCCAGCGATGCCCGCAGCCGCCAGCGCATGTGGTTCATCGCCGGAAAGGTGTTCTGAGCGGCCGCCCGTGGAAAGCGTGCACGGAATTGCTTGCGACCCTCTTCGAGTGCGAGGCGGACATCAGCGCCCAGGTTCGCGAGGCTCGCCCCGTCGGTGGCGCACTGAATTCCTGACAAGGCAGGGGCTTTTCCTTTCCATGCGCAACCGCCGCAAAGACTGGAGTATCAGGCAAACAAATGTCTTCGTGAGGCCAAGTTGATGGCAGCTCTTTTGTTCCGCCTGGTGAAGAGGATTGAGGCCGCCACTCACATCCTTTTCTGTTGTCCGGAAGTCATCCGCTCGCTCAGATGCTTTTCGAATCGCGCCCCTGTTGTTGTGTTTTTGCGGCTGGCTCGCTGCATGGCCTGAGCCAGCCAGACTCCATTCCAGGTCAGAGGGAAACGCGGATTCCTTCGGAGAATCGGCAGGCAATCAAGTCAGAATTGCACTTTTCCACATTTACTGGTTTGCACAACTGGATGAGAAATACTCTAAGCAATATCAGTAAGGTACTGACCTAGAAGTTCTTCTCTTTCTCGAGCAGCTCGTCTGGAATTTTCCCCTTGAGCATGCTGTGCGTCTCTTCGCTCATCTTTCTGAGCCATGACCGGTATTCATCCATGAATGTCCGAACCCGCCTGAACTTGACGATTTCCGGCCGCGTGTAAATGTACATGTGCACGGGAGGCGGAGCCCATTCGGTCAGCACCGGCACGAGCCTTCCGGAGGCGATTTCACGCGCTGCATGGACCGAGGGGATGCCCAGGTTGACGCCGGCCCCGCCGATGGTTGCGGCGGCAACGGCAGTATATCCCGAGTCAAAGAACACGCTCTGCCCGAAACGCACGGGATAGGTCTCTTTTCCGTTGCTGAGCGTGTGGATTCCCGAGCGCATTTTGTTTCCATAGATCACGCCGCGATGATGGATCAGATCGAGGGGATGCTTCGGAACGCCCCTGCGCTGCAGATAGCTGGGAGCCGCGCATGGAATCAGGATTCCATCGCCGAAATGGATCTGCACGATGTTGTCGTGAGCAGGATCCGGACCGTAGGCCGAGATGATGTCAAGGTGCCCGCTCGGCGAATCAAAGTGAATGGGAGGGGCCCCTCGGTACTCGAGCACCGAAAGGGAGATGTCCGGATAGGTGCGAACGAAATTGATGAGAAAGTCCCTCATCATGGTCTGCAGGATCGGCGGCAGCCCCACGCGCAGGCTGCCCTTCATCGCATCGAAGTCTTTCTCGATGTTCTCAATCAGTCCGTCGTGCGCGTTCACGATGGAGCGGGCGTACTCGAGTGCAATCCGGCCGTTGTCCGTGAGCTTGAAGGGACGGCTGCTGCGGTCAAAGAGAGAAATTCCGCCAAGGGATTCCTCCAGCGCATGGATCGTGCGGCTCACCGTGCTTGGATCCGAATAGACGATGTCGCAGGCGCCCGAAATGGTTCCGGCCCGTTCGACGGCAAGAAAGTACCGCCAGGCCTCGATGTCCTGAGAGCGTTTCACGGTTTTGTTTCCTTGAGAAATGAGGAAGAGGCATTGTAATGCCGGTACTTTGAGATTTTTATCAAACTGAGATCAAAACTTTTGCCTTTCATTGACTAAAACGCAGAGAAATAATGGCGACGCACATCGAGGGGGATTCCCTTGGTACCGATTGACCAAACACGGAACACTGAAATGACAATTGGACTGAAGATGACTGGGGGCGAGGGCGGCAGGGACCGAGCCGCCGCATCCGGGCGCGATGAGTGCTACTGGATGACCCAGATCAATAAGGCCACGCTCGTGACCAATGCCCGCTGCGGACTGCTTGATCGCAGGCAGGCCGGACAATTTGCAAGAGCTCAGAAGCGGGTCGAGGAGCGTCTTGCCAGGCCGGATGCCGATCGCCCCGGCATCTACATCCGCTATGAGCCGCTCATGATAGAGGAGGCGGGCTACGACGTGACGCTCATGCACGCCGGACGCTCCTCGCAGGACATCCATGCGACGTTCCTCAGAACCATCACCCGAGATGAAATGATCCGGGTGTGCCGGGCTCTGAATGACGTGCGCGGCGCGCTCTACCAGCTTGCATACGACAACCGGGACGTGCTGGCTCCCGGCTACACCAACGGCGTTGCCGCCCAGCCCAATCTCATTGCCCATCAGTGGCTGGGGCATCTGAGCGGGTTCGAGCGCGATTTCGACCGCATTCGCGGATATTTCTCGAGGCTCAACCGCTGCCCCATGGGAACCACGGTTCTGAACGGCACCTGCTGGCCCCTGGACCGGCGGGCAATGGCCGAGCTTCTCGGATTCGACGGCCCGATCGACAATGCCTATGACGCAGCGCAGATCGACTCGGAGGACGAGATCATCGAGGCCTCCCAGGTGCTGGTGATGCCGATGATCCACATCGGGCACTTCATCGCCGATGTCATGACCCAGTACGCCCAGGCCCGTCCCTGGATCCTGGTGGGCGCAACCTATGTGTCCTCTGCGATGCCGCAGAAACGCAATCCCGGCAGCCTCATCGACGTGCGGCGCGACGCCTCCGCGGTGATCAGCGAGTTGCAGTCCGCCATCTGGCGCAGCCACAACCTCATGCCCGGCATGTATGACGCCAAGGACCAGCGCATCAACAGCGATTTCCTGGCCGATGCCGCCGCCGTCCTGCAGGCTTTTGCCTCGGTTCTTCCCAAGCTGAGCATCAATGGGCAGCGTGCGCTTGAAGAGATCAACTCCGAGTGGACGGCCTCCCAGAACATCGCAGACATCCTCATGCGGGACCATTCGGTTGCGTTCCGTCTGGGACACCGCTTTGCAAGCACCCTGGTCACGCGCTGCCGCGAGCGCTCGCTCACTCCGGTCAGCTTCCCCTTCAGCCTTGCAGAGCAGGTCTGGGAGGAAATGGCCGCGAGCCTGCCTGAAGGGGCGGTGAGCGCCGTGCTGCCGCTCTCCGAGCGCGAACTGCGCGAAGCGCTGGATCCGAGGGCGATTGTGAAGGGGCGCAGGACGCTCGGCGGCCCGCAGGATGAAGAGATGGCGCGAATGTTCAACCGCACCCGGGTTGTCATCGAGGCCGACCGCCGCTGGATTGACAATCTTCAGAGCCGGCTCGATCAGGCACAGAACGAACTGCAGGCTGAATTCGACAGGCTTGCCAAGGAGGAGTGATCATGGAGTTTCCCGAAGGAACCGAATACCTGAAGCCTGAAATCGTCAGGCCGAGGATTGACGAAATCTCCGGAATCGTCTACCGGCAGATCCGCCAGATGAGGCGTGTCGACACGCTGAGGATGACCGTTCTGATTCCCCGCACGGACAGCCCCAAGCCCGCCATCCTGTATTTCCCGGGCGGCGGATTCACCTCGGCGGACCACGAGAAGTTCATTGAGATGCGCATGGCGCTTGCCGAGAAGGGCTTTGTCGTGGCTGCATGCCAGTACCGGACCATTCCGGCGCGCTTCCCGGCTCCGATTGAAGACGCCAAGCATGCCATCCGGTTTTTGAGGGCGCACGCCAATGAATTCAGCATCGATCCCGCACGGATCGGCGTTCTTGGCGATTCGGCTGGCGGCTATGTCACCCAGATGCTCGCGGCAACGAGCCATGAGAGCGGATGGGATGCCGGCGATTACCTGGACGAATCCTCCGCAGTGCAGGCCGCGGTCAGCATCTACGGCATCTCCGATCTCCGCTCGATCGGCGAAGGCCTTGGACAGGATGCGGTGCACGCGTCCTGTGCCTCGACCGAAGCGCTTCTGCTGAACGGCCCCGCATTCAGGGACTTTGCCGGACAGGGCATCGGACAGGACCCCGAAAAGGCGCTTGCCGCAAGCAGCATTGGACACGTGACGGACAAGTTTCCGCCGATCCTTCTCATGCATGGCGGCAGGGACACGCTCGTGAGTCCCCTGCAAAGCATCAATCTGTACCGCACCCTCAAGGCCCGGGGCCTGGATGCCCGGCTCGTGTGCCTGCCCGGGGCGGCGCACGGAGACCTCATCTGGTTCCAGCAGCCTGTGGTTGACCTTGTCTCACGCTGGTTCGCTCAGAAGCTTCAGGCCGATCCGGGGGTGCCGCAGAGCTGGCGTTGAGTCTTTCCTGTGGTTTTCGCTCCACAAAGGAACGCTGTTCGGATGCCTTTCGGACAGTGCCCTCCAGGCTTGCGTCCGAGAACTATCAGATTGAAGAAACTTGCAAACTGACATTGATTTGAGTTGTCTTGTTTTCAAGTTTCACCTAATTGATACTGCTTTTCGTATCGGATGCCGCATCAGGCTCATCTCCTGACGGCGGCAATGAAAAAACTGCTAAAGGAGAAAATTGTCATGACCTGGCAAATCTGGTTTGCCTGCGCCGTCATCGTTCTGGTGGTGATCGGCCTCGCAAGGAAAATGGAGACGCGCATGCTGCTGCTCGCGGGCGGCCTGCTCATGTGCGCCGTGTCCGGGGATCCCATGAAGGCGTTCACCGCCTTCACCAAGGGGATGATCCATCCGACGCTCGTGCCGTCCATCTGCACGGCAATGGGCTTTGCCGCTGTGATCAGCGCCTCCAAGTGCGACGAGCATCTGGTCGCCATGATGGCGGCTCCGCTCAAGGTTCTGGGCGGCCTGCTGATTCCCGTGACGATGCTGCTCACGTTCGGCATCAACATCGCCATCATGTCGGCGGCGGGCACTGCGGCCTGCGCAGGTGCGACGTTCATCCCGCTTCTGCTGCGTGCCGGCATCCGTCCTGCTGCGGCAGCGGCTTCGGTCGGCGGCGGCACCATGTGCGGCCTGATGCTCAATCCGGGCTGCGCGCATGACATCTATGTGGCCAAGATCTCGGGCATGCCGCTCATCGACTACATCGGCCATATCGCGATCTACGTGGTCGGCCTCGTTGTTCTGGCTACGGTCGTCAATTCGGCCATCATGCTCCTCAAGAACAAGGACCACAGGATGAGCGCCGAGGAGATCGCTTCGCTCAAGATCGAGGAGAAGGCCCAGATTCGCGTCAATCCCCTCAAGGCCGTGGCTCCGCTCATTCCGCTGGCGATTCTGCTGGTTGGCCAGATCTTCTTCCCCAAGGCCAGGATTGACGTCGTGTTTGCGATGCTCTGCGGCATGGCTGCCGTCGCGCTCATCTGCTGGGTCAATCCGGGCGAGGTCACCAAGCCCTTCTTCAAGGGCATGGGGCAGGGCTTTGCCTCCGTGATCGGCCTGATCGTGGCCGCCGGCGTCTTCGTTGCCGGCCTGCATGCCACGGGGGCCATTCCGGCCTTCATCGGCGCGCTCAAGAGCAATCCGGACTTCGCCCGCTGGGGCGGAGCCATCGGTCCGTTCCTGCTCGCAGTGGGCACGGGTTCGGGCGAAGCGGCCATCTGGGCCTTCAATCAGGCTGTGACGCCGTCGGCCGCGCAGTTCGGCATGAATCCCGCGGACCTCGGAACGCTCGCCATCCTCGCAGGCCAGTTCGGCCGCACGGCTTCGCCCCTGGCTGGCTGCATCATCATCGTTGCGGGCCTTGCCGGAGCCGATCCGTTCCAGGTTGCCAAGCGACTTCTCCCGGGCATGGTGGTTGCCCTCATTGCCGCCGCTTTGATTGTTGTCTAGCGGAAAAAAGATGAAAAAAACGGCAGATCGGCAAGGGAAAATCGACCGTCAAATCAAGCTTCCCCGGCTTTTCTGCCGCCACCCGAAACCAAATGAAATAACCCATCAGAATCCCGGGCAGGCTCAGGATAGCGCAGCTGCCGGCCGACCGGGGGACCAACCAAGGAGCAAACCATGAAGATTGTTGCAAAAACCGCCGCTCTCGCTGCCGCCCTTGCTGCCGCCGGAGTTGCCCATTCCGCCCAGGTGGAGCTGTTCGGCTTCCTCGACGCCGGCGTTTCCTACATCAACGAACACACCAATGCCGGGATGGCCGCGCCTGTCGGCCAGAAGTCGGCCAATACCGTTGACAAGAACGGTTACGTCAGCCGCAATGCCAAGCGACAGAGCTTCGAGCAGGGCACCGGCAACGTGTCCACCTTCGGCTTCCGCGGCAAGGAGGAGCTCACCGACGACGTTTCCGTCACCTTCCATCTCGAGCAGGGCTTTCTTGCCGACACGGGCGAGTTCTACAACAGGAGCAAGATGTTCGAGCGCGAATCCACCGTGGGGCTCGTTTCCAAGACCTGGGGCGAGTTCAAGGTCGGCCGCATGCCGGGAATCCTCACCGGATCCGGAACGACGGGCAAGCTCAACGGCCGCGTG
>Ga0310690_10009378_pt1 | contig 12273 bp, 9 predicted proteins | sample AusTroGonzalo_MG_2_FD_207661 | JGI IMG/M metagenome (GOLD analysis project Ga0310690, IMG submission 207661) | Bovine rumen microbial communities from tropical cattle in Woodstock, Queensland, Australia - Gonzalo_04 (v2) (version 2) | ecosystem: Host-associated > Mammals > Digestive system >...
AGGAATTGGGCGTCCAGACCGTGGTCATCACGGGCCTGCACACGCACATGTGCTGCCGCCACACCTCCGCCGACGCCTACATGCTCGGCTACGATGTGGTCGTCGCCAAGGAAGCGACCAACGCCTTCACGGAAGAGGACTACCTCGGCGGTCTCGCCTACCTGAAGACCTGCTACGGCGCCGACGCCTATACGAACGAGGAACTGATCGCCGCGTTCTAATTATCTGAAATACCGGGAAAGCCAGGCCTGGTCGATGAGGGCGAGGCCCTGGACGGAGGCCCGGATCTGCGGATTGCGCTGGAGAATTCCGGCGCAATCTTCGTATACGTTGAAGCCGACGGCCACGAGCTCCATCTGCCCGTTCTCCGGGTAGGTGAAGGTCATCTCGGCGTCCGCGCCGTCCATGCCGGCGAAACGGAGTGCCACGTCCTTCTTCAGCTCCTGGCAGGTCACGAACTTGCACATCTCGATGATGATGTCGTCCAGCCCGGCGTCGAAGATCTTGATCTTCTCCATCAGGTCGCCCACGCTGCGCACCTGGCGGCCCGTGTAGCCCTCCTGCAGGCCCTCGGCGCCCAGCGGCGCCGTCGTCAGGACCAGCATCAGGTGGGCGGACGGGTCATGGTAAAGGAAAGGAACGGACAGCAGGTTCGCGGTGCCGCAGTGCGGGCAGGTCCAGGTGAACAGCTCCCCGCTCCGGACCTTCTCCTTGAGGTCCGGATCCGTCGCGGCGTTCACGCTCTGCGGAATCTCGGCGCTATGCTCAGCGCCGCATTTGGAGCACCTGGCCTGTATGCTAGACATTGAAGAGGAAGTGCATTATATCTCCGTCCTTGACGACGTAGTCCTTGCCCTCGATTCCCATCTTGCCGGCGGCGCGGACGGCCGCCTCGGTCTTGTACTGGACGAAGTCGTCATACTTGATCACCTCGGCGCGGATGAAGCCCTTCTCGAAGTCGGAATGGATGACGCCGGCGGCCTTGGGGGCCTTGTCGCCCACGTGGATGGTCCAGGCGCGGCACTCGTCGGCGCCGGCCGTGAAGAAGGTCTGCAGGCCGAGCAGGTGGTAGGCGCCCTGGATCAGGCGCACCACGCCGGACTCGTGCAGGCCCATCTCCTCCAGGAACATCTGGCGGTCTTCGTAGTCCTCCATCTCGGCGATCTCGGACTCCGTGCGGGCGGAAATGATCAGGATCTCGGCCTGCTCGTCCTTGACGGCCTCGCGGACGGCGTCCACGTATTGGTTGCCGTTCACGGCGGAGGCGTCATCGACGTTGCAGACGTACATCACGGGCTTGTTGGTCAGCAGGAAGAGGTCGTGCGCAAGGACCGCCTCCTCCTCGTTGGCCGGGACCACGCTGCGGCAGGACTTGCCCTGCTCGAGGGCGGCCTTGTAGCGGACCAGCAGCTCCAGGAGCTTCTTCGCCTCCTTGTCGCCGCCGGTCGTGGCCTGCTTCTGCACCTTCGCGATGCGGGCGTTCACCGTCTCCAGGTCCTTGATCTGGAGCTCCAGGTCCACGACCTCCTTGTCCCGGACCGGGTCCACGGAGCCGTCCACGTGGACGACGTTGCCGTCGTCGAAGCAGCGCAGCACGTGCAGGATGGCGTCGCACTCGCGGATGTTGGCGAGGAACTGGTTGCCCAGACCCTCTCCGCGGCTCGCGCCGCGCACCAGGCCGGCGATGTCCACGATGTCGACCGTGGCCGGGATCGTGCGCTGCGGCTTGCAGATGTCGGAAAGCACCTCCAGGCGCTTGTCGGGGACGTTGGTGGAGCCGAGGTTCGGCTCGATGGTGCAGAACGGGAAATTGGCGCTCTGGGCCTTCCCGGAGCTGACGCAGTTGAAGAGGGTGGACTTGCCGACGTTGGGCAGACCGACGATACCGCACTTGAGGGACATAGGATCTTTGCTGTTTAGGGGTGCAAAGGTACGGAAAAATTACAATTTACGGGCGCCGTCGGAGATGACGACGTCGTAGATCTTCGGGGCGTGTCCGAACTTGAGGGTGAACTCCGCCTTGGCGGCCGCCACGAAGGGCAGGTAAAGCTCATCCTTGACCAGGTTGATGGTGCAGCCGCCGAAGCCGCCGCCCATGACGCGCGAGCCCGTGACGCCGAGCCGGCGGGCCAACTTGTTCAGGAAGTCGAGTTCCTCGCAGCTGACCTCGTAGAGGCGGCTCAGGCCGAAATGGGTCTGGTACATCAGTTCGCCGACGGTCTCGTAGTCGCCGCGCTCCAGGGCGTCGCAGACGTCCAGCACGCGCTGGACCTCGCCGATCACGTATTCCGCGCGGATGAAATCCTCGCTGGAGATCTCGTCCCGCACCTCGTCCAGCCAGACGCGCTTGCAGTCGCTCAGGCAGTCGATTTCGGGGTGGTTCTTCTGAATGGCGGCCGCGGCGCGCTCGCAGCTCTTGCGACGCTCGTTGTAGGCCGACGAGGCGAGCTCATGCTTCACGCAGGAGTCCACCAGGACGAGCTTGTAGCCCTTCGGGTCGAAGGGGAAATATTTGTGCTCGAGCGTCTTGCAGTTCAGGCGGATCAGGCTGCCGGCCTTGCCGAAGCAGGAGGCGAACTGGTCCATGATGCCGCAGTTCACGCCACAGTAGTTGTGCTCCGTGCTCTGGCCGATGCGGGCCAGCTCGAACTTGTCAATCCCGTTCTGGAAGAGGTCGTTGAGCGCGAAGGCGAAGCAGCTCTCGAGGGCTGCGGACGAGGAGAGGCCGGCGCCGAGGGGCACGTCGCCGGCAAAGACGGCGTCGAAGCCCTCCACACGGCCGCCGCGCTTGATCGTCTCCCGGCAGACGCCGAAGACGTAGCGCGCCCAGGCCTCCGCGGGCTTGTCTTCCTCCTCCAGGCCAAAGCCCGTAACGGCATTGTAGTCCAGAGAGAAGAGGTTGACGACCTTGGTGCCGTTCAGGCGGATCTCCGCCACGATGCCCTTGTCGATGGCGCCGGGGAAAACGTAACCGCCGTTGTAGTCCGTGTGTTCGCCGATGAGGTTGACGCGGCCGGCCGCGGCGTACATCGTGCCGCCCTCGCCGAAGATGGAGAGGAATTTCTCGTGAATGCTGCTCAGCATATTGTCCATGGTATGTGGTATTATTTGGTTTGTCGCAATCACAAATATATCAATAATAAACGATAAACACAACGGGCAGGTGGTCGCTGACGCCGCCGACATAGCGGGGTCCGACAAAGGTCCGGCGGGGTTTGCTGCCGCCGAAGGCCTTGTCTGCCTCCAGCAGGACCGGGTCGTCGAAAACCTCCTCCCGCACGCGCAGGAAGCCCTCCGCGAAGCCCCCGTCGATCTTCTCCCATTTCCCGTTGTACTTCAACGTACCCGCCATTCTTTTTCCGTCATTCGCCGGCTCCGACCGGCGAATCTCCGACCACAAGTCCTGGTTGAAGTCCCCCACTGCCAGTGTACGCCGCTGCCCTGCCGCATGCAGCGAGTCCGTCAGCGCCTGCAGGCGCGCGAGCGCCAGCGTCCGCCGTTCCTCCTTGCCGCCCAGCTGCGAAGGATGGTGATTCACGAGGATGGCGAGGCTGTCGAACTCCGCAAGCAGGATGTCGCGCGTGGCCATGACGCCCCCGGCGCTGTCCGGGACATGCTTGGGGGCGCTCCCGCGCAGCGGCAGCGTGGAGCGGCGGCAGAGCAGCGCGCAGTCGATCCCCCGATGGTCCGGCGAGTCGTAGTGGACGATACGGTAGTCGAGCTTGCGCAGCGCCGTCTCGTTCACAAGCTGGCGCAGCACGAAGGCGTTCTCCACCTCCGCGAATCCCACGGCGTCGGGCAGGCGCCCATAGCGGTCCGCAACACGCAGCAGCGTCTTGGCGACGGCGTCGCATTTCGTCTGAAAACGGCGTTTGGTCCAGTACTGCGGCTTGTTTTCGGAACGGTAGTCGAAGAAGTTCTCCACGTTCCAGAACATGACCAAAAGCGAATCTTGCTGCGAATAGGCCCGGAGCGAAATCCCGAACACGAGGGCGATTAAGATCATCGTCCGTTTCATAGCGCGAATATAACGAAAAATCCCGCAGTTTCCTGCAGGATTTTCCTATGTAATATTAAGCTTTTCTGCTAGAAGAAGCGCTCGCGGTTGTCCTTCACGTTGTCATACTCCTGCATGACGGAGAGGATCAGCTGGGAGAGGTACTGGGCCTTCTGGGTGGCCAGATTCTTGGCGTCGTTCTCGCTGTAGAAAGAACCGACTTCCTTGTTCGCCACGCAGACAACGTAGTTGCCCATCATGCCGGGCACGGGGCCGACCACCTTTCCTTCCGGAGCGGAGGCGATGGCGCCGATCAGGGCCGGCTCCACATTGGCGGAAGCCAGCGAAACCGCGTCACGGTGCTCGACGGGGACGCCCAGGCGCTCCGCAACCTCTTCGATCGTGGTGGCACCGGCGATCTTCTCGGCGATCTGCTCCGTGGAGCGCTCCTGCTGCTTGCGGGCATAGAGCACGTCGTAGATCTGGGAAGCCATCTTCTGCACGGTGGCGTAACCCTCCTTGTTCGCCTCCTTGAGGGCGACCACGAAGAAGTAGTTGTTGTCCACGGTGATGATGTTGGAGGCCTTGCCCACCTTGGCGTCGAACGCCCAGCGGGTCACTTCCTTCGCGTTGTCGATGGCGCCGTAGCTGGACGTCGCCTCGGTGATGGTGGCGGGGTGGGAATAGACCTTGGTGGTGTCGAGGGCCTTCTTGTAGCCGTCGTAGGAGCCACCGGCGAGGGTGGCGAAGGTGTTGGCCTGGGAATAGTAGCTGTTGAAGGTCTCCTTGCTGGCCAGGGCGGTCTTCTCGAGGATGGCGACCTGCTTCTTGGCCACCGGCTTGGTCTTGTTGCTCACGACCACGACGTGGGTGCCGTACTGGGACGTCAGCACGTAGGGCTCGTTCACCTTGGCGTCGAACACGCCCTCGAAGCCCGGGATCATGTAGGTCTGGGTCATCCAGCCGATGCTGCCCAGCTCGCCGTCGGCGGCGGAAGCCTGGTCGGCGGAGTAGGAAGCCACGAGGTTGGCGAAGTTGCCACCCTTCTTGAGGACGGTCACGAGGCTGTCTGCCACCTTGCCGGCGTTCTCGCCCTGCAGCAGGATGTGCTTGACGAAAGCGGAATCCGGCATCATCTTGCTGTCCATCTCGCGGGCCGCGAAGAAGCTGTTGCCGGCGGTGACGATCTGCGTGAGCTTGTTGCCCGCGAAGATCTGCTCGTCGATCTCGCTGTTGACCGTGGCGAGTTCGCCCGCCTTGTACCAGTAGTTGTCAAGGCCGCGGTCGGAATTCTTGAGCAGGAAAGCGCGCATGTTGTCGGTGGTGGCGAACTCCTCGAAGGCGTCCGTCATGGCCGTGCTGGCCGCCGCGATATCGTCGGAAGACGGAACCACCTCGAAGACCACGTACTCGATCTCGCGGTTGGCCTTCTGCTTGAAGAAATCCTTGTGGGCCTTATAGTAGGCGCGCACCTCGTCGTCGGTGACGGTGATGGTGGTGTCGTTCTGGCCGTTCATCGGGAAGTAGACCATGCAGTAGTTCACGTCGGCGGTGGTGTTGCCCTCCGCAACGGCCTGGGCCTGCTGCAGGGCGTTCTCGCTGCCGCTGGCGGTGAACAGGGCGCCGTACTTGGCGTAGTACTGCTGGTTGTGGACCGTGTTCTGGATGTAGTTCCAGTACGTGCGGAGCTGGCCGCTCTCATCCGACTCGACGTTCTCGATGAAGGCCTTCAGGCGCTCCGGGGAGAAGTAGCCGTTCTCGTCCATGAAGACGGGGTTCTGGGCCAGGGCCGGGGAAACATACTCTCCACCCATCAGGGACACCATTTCGTCCTCGCCGACGGTGATGCCCGCCTCTTTGGCGTTCTTGACGAACATGTACTTGTCCAGCAGCTCCTGCCATGCGGCGTTGCGGATCTGCTTCTGGTTCTCCTCGCTGCGCTCGGCGCCGAGGAGCTCGTTGATGGTCGTGTAACGGTCGACGTCAGACTGGAAATCGGAGTAGGAAATACTCTTGCCGGCGATCTGACCGACGTCATACTTGGAGGACATCGAGTTCAGGGCCGACTCCAGCGTGCTGGGGTCGATAATGAAGGAGAGGAGGGCCAGCGCGATGATGATCGAGATCGCGAGGCCGAACTTTACGCGTATTTTTTCAAGTACCGCCATTGTTATGTTATTTTATAATTTTTCCGATAAGGGGCTGCGAAGATAGTTATTTTTTTGGAAACGGCCCAATAAAATTCACAGAATCAATGATTACGGCCGTGCTGTCCTGCACCACGACGCCGTAACCGTCGAATGGCCGGTACAGGATGGAGTTCCGCACGTGTTCGTCGGAACGCATGCCGTAGCCCTGCAGGAAGCCCTGGCGGGAATACAGCTTGACGTAGCAGTCGGTGTAGATCTCCCGTTTGGCCTGGTCCCAGTAGATGGTGTCCGTCTCCATCGTCTCCTGTTCGAGCACGTTGTGCAGGATGACGTTGCCGAAGGCTTCCCAGATCTCGTCCTTGTTCCGCTGTTTCGGCACGATGTGCCGCGCGTCGTCCGCCACGATGATGGATTCCAGCAGGCCGTCCGTCGTGTAGCCGTAGACGGAAATGCCCTGCGGGAAGGCGTCGTACGACATGCTGTCGGTGTCGAAATGCTCCATCACGTTAGCCTCCATGCGCATGGAAACCGCTCCGTTGCGCGTCTGTACGGCGAACACGTCGTACGAGCGCTGCGTGGGCGTCTTGCTCAGGTCCAGCTTCTCCGCTTCCCCGATGCTTCCCCGGCAAGAAACGACAATGCTGGCAACCGCAAAAGCGATTGCCAGCATGATGCGTCCGCTGTGTCGCCGGGCGTCCAATTTATCTGGTGCGCACCGTCGTCGTGGCGCGCATGCCGCCGCAGACGACCGTGTAGGACTGACCCTTGGTGATGTCGTACATGAAGGCTTCCGCCGTCTCCGGGAAGTACACGCTGTACTGGCTGATGTAGCGGTTGGCCTCGTCCGTCAGGGACGGATCGGCCGCCTTGGCCTTGGCCATGTAGTCGCAAGCCACCCAGTACGGGGCGCGGCGGGCGATTTCGTCGCCACCGCAACGCGTGGAACCCCAGATGTTGCCGATGAGGAAGTAGGCCTTGCCGGCCAGGGCCTCGTTCTCGGAAGCGACCTTGGAGGCGTACTCGAAGGCCTTGCCGCTCTGACCGCCCTTGAAGCACAGGGTAGCCAGCTCGTAGGTCCAGTCGCCTGCCTTGCTGTCGCCCGGCTCCAGGCCGGCGATGGCGCTCTCCAGGTAGGTGATGGCGTCGGCATAGTTGCCGCGCGCGCCGTGCAGGCGGGACAGATAATAGGAGCTGCTGGCGGAAGGATCCAGCTTGTTCATCGTCGTGACGGCCTGCAGGAAGAGGTCGTTGTTGTCGCAATCCTCGGTCATACCCATCGTCTTCACGATGCTCTGGGCGAGCTGGAGGTTCTCCGGATCGGCGGCGAGGCGCGGCGTGTAGAGCTCGATGAGGGTCTCGCAGCTGGCCACCTTGCTGGTCGCGAAGAGGCTGCCCATATCCTTCTTGACACCGGCGGCCTGCTCGGCTTCGGCGTCGTTTTCAGGCTTGATCTGCTCCAGCATGTCGTTGTTGCGCTGGTAGGTGTTGATCACCGCCTCGGCGTCCAGCTTGCCGGCCTGGTAGAGGTCGATGGCCGCCTGCAGGTCGAAGAGCAGGAAGGAAGGACGGATCTCGTGCTTGTTGCTGTTGATGATGAACTCCATGCCGTCATAGAGCCGCTGGGGATTGTTCTTGATATAGTTGAACATATCCTGGCCCATGTTGTTGTACGCGGTCACGGCATACTTGGGGTAGTGCTGGGCGCGCGTCCGGTGAAGCGTCATCAGGGAATCCACCAGCGCGTCGCGGTAGGCCGCGTTCTTGGCGTTCTGCTGGATGAGGCGGCGCAGCAGGGTCGTGCCGTCGATGAGCATGTTCTGGTTGGCCGTAGGCGGGCAGAACTTGTATGCGTTGCGCCAGCTGGGCAGCGCCTCGTCATAATTCTTCTGCTTGAAATACTCCTTGTAGAAGGAGAGGTTGGTGATGCACTTTGCACTGTCCGCGCCGTACTTGCCCTGAGCGAAAACGCTGCTGGACAGGAACATCGCGGAGATGGTCAGAATGACAAGAGTTAATTTTTTCATATCGCGAAGTGTTATTTGTTAATCATACCTGGGTTTGCGGAACCAAATGTCGAAGAGGTTGAATCCGATCGAGAAGTTGATGTAGCGCTCGCGGATCATGTCTCCGTTCAGGGAGCCCCGCTGTCCGAAATCCACGCCCAGCGTGAGTCCGTTGTAACCGTTGACGATCGGCAGGGTAAGGCCGAGGGTCACGCCGGTGGAGGCAACCTGCTTTCCGTTAAGCAAATAGTATTCCGTTTTGTGATAAGCGCCCACGCGATAGGCCACGTGGTTGAAATAATAGCGGATATCGTTGCGGTTCGGGACGATCTCGAAGCCGGCGCGGAAGGTTTGCGCGGTGGTAGCGGAGAACGCCTTGCTGGCCGTGAAGCCACGCGCGGCATCCAGGCCGCTGCCCGTCCAGTCGGAACGGGAATAGTCGAACGTCGCCACCCAGCGGCCCTTCTCCTGGAAGGAGATGCCCACGGCGAGTTCGGCGGCGAGTTGCACCTTGCTGTCCTTGCCCAGCTGTTCCACCTTGTAGAACAGCGTGTCGGACGCGGCGCTGCCGGAAGAGTAGCGGTACGCCTCCATCGTTCCCCGCAGATCCACGGCGGTCGAATAGGTGGCGCCGACGGTCAGGGAGTGCTTCGGGCCGATCGGCTGCTCGTACTGGAGGCCGAACTTGAAGCCGCTGCCCGTGATCTTGCCGGAGGTTCCGTTGAGCACGCCGTTGTAGGACGCGTCGTTGAACGAGGAGGAATAGACCTTGTCGATGGACCCGAAAATATAGTTCCACTGGACGCCGAGCGAGAGCCGCTTGAAGAACGTCACACCCGCTGCGGCGAAGGCCTTGTAGAGGCTGCCGGAGCCGGTCGCGGAATAGGTGATGCTTCCCGTCTGGCCGATCAGCATCGGGTCCGTGTAGTCAAAGCTGTAGCCGAATCCCGTGTCGCTGTACGGCATGACGCCGACCATCATCGCGGAGCTGCGCCAGATCGGGAAAGACATGGCCAGATCGTTGATGTTGAACGTGTTGCTGGCGGACTTGATGCCCTGCTGCTCGAACAGTTTGTTGTCGCTGTACAGGGAGAAGTCGGCCATGAAGGCCAGGCTGTCGCGCGCCGTGACGGCGGCGGGATTGATCAGATTGAGGTAGCGGTTGTTGCGCAGGGCCACGCCGGTGCCGCCCATCGTCTTGCTGTAGGCGGAGCCCGGCTGGCTCAGGTCGCCGACTCCGTAGATGGAGTACGGCGTATAGGTACCCGTAGCCTGCCCGAACGCGGCGAACATCGTGCACGCGGCGAACAGGACGGTCAAAAACCCTCTATGTAAGATTCTTCTTGACATAATCGTCAGTTATCAGGGCAAGCCCCATCAAAACCAGGTTGCAAACTGCAAATATCGAGTTTTTCATCTTCTTGGCAAAATAAATTGCATCGCCACCCGTAAAAACAACGATATTTTCCGGCCGGAGCCGGATGTAGCCTTCAATTTCAAACATTATGCCCGAAATGACGCCGGACTCGATCGAGCTTTGCAGCGACCGGCCTTCCGGAAGGATTTTTTCGGGCGTGTCCACGAGCGGGAGCGACTTGGAATAGCGCTCCAGGGCCTTGAAACGGGTCCTGCAGCCCGGCGACACGTTGCCGCCGAGGTAACGTCCCTCGCGGCTCAGGAAATCGACGGTGAGCGTGGTGCCGAAGTCGACGACGGTCACCGGCTTGTCCTTGAACAGGAAGCCGGCCGCCACCAGTTCCGCCGCGCGGTCGTAGGACAGGTATTCGGGAAAATTCTGGCGCAGGAGCAAGTCGGTGTGGGACCGGTCCAGGATAAGCAGGTGCCCGCAGCGCGGGCGCAGGAGTTCCTCCTCCTCCGGGGAAACCCCGTAGGCGGACGCCACCGTGAGCACTTCCGGCCGCTCCTTCTCCAGCAGCGAGAGCAGATAATCCATCATTTTCTCGCCCTGGTAGCGGAAGGTCTTGCCGAGGGTGGTTCCCTCGGCCCAGGCGGCTTTCAGCGCTGTGTTTCCTGCTTCTACCAGAAGATTTGCCATATCGGGCAAATATACGAATTTTATCGCAATTTACTCAAAATCGCATGTGCGTCCTTCAAAGAAGGAACGTTCCGCACGACGATCTTGAGTTTGCTTTCCGTCTGCTTGAGTTCGAAGCGCGGCGTCTCCGCCGTTTTCTCCAGAATCCGGGCAAAGGTCTCCGACTTATAGTACGGCGACATCTGGTTCGCGATGAAGAACGCGATCAGCAGGCCGTTCTTGACGATGACCTTCTCGAAGCCCAGCGACGCGCCGAGGTTGCGGATCTTGACGACTTCGAAGAGGTTGCCGATCTCGGCGGGAAACTCGCCGAAACGGTCGGCCAGCTGCGCCGCGAAGCGGTCGATCTCCTTGTCGGAGGACATGGCGTCGATGGTCCGGTAGATGCGGATCTTCTCCGCCGTCACGTCGATGTAGTCGTCCGGAATATGCGCCGGCTGGTCCGTCTCTATCGTGCAGTCAGTCACGAACTTGCCGCGGTCGTTCTTGGCCACGATGCCTGTCTCCACGCCCAGTTCCTCCATCGCCTCGGCGAGGATCTTCTGGTAAGTCTCGAAGCCCATGTCCATGATGAAACCGCTCTGCTCGGCGCCCAGCAGGTTGCCGGCGCCGCGGATGTCAAGATCCTGCATGGCGATGTTGAAGCCGCTGCCTAGGTCGGAGAACTCCTCGATGGCCTTGAGGCGGCGCCGCGCGTCGTCGGTGATGCTGATGAGCGGCGGGACGATCAGGTAGCAGAAGGCCTTCTTGTTGGAGCGGCCCACGCGGCCGCGCAGCTGGTGCAGGTCGCTCAGGCCGAAGTTCTGCGCCTGGTTGATCAGGATCGTGTTGGCGTTCGGGATGTCGAGGCCGTTCTCGATCAGGGTGGTGCAAAGCATCATGTCGTAGTCGCCCCGGATGAAGTCCAGCATCCTGTTTTCCAGCTCCTTGGCCTCCATCTGTCCGTGCGCCACGCAGATTTTCATGTCCGGGATCAGGCGGTGCAGGATGTCGTAGATGGCGGGGAGTTCCTCCACCTTGTTGTGCAGGAAGAACACCTGTCCGCCGCGGTTGAGTTCGTAGTTGATGATGCTCCTGATCTCCTTCTCGTCGAAGAGGATGATTTCCGTCTGCACGGGGATGCGGTTGGGGGGCGGCGTGTTGATGATGCTCAGGTCGCGCGCACCGAGCAGGGAGAACTGGAGCGTACGCGGAATCGGGGTCGCCGTGAGCGTCAGCGTGTCCACGGAAGCCTTGAAGGCGCGCAGTTTTTCCTTGGCGGAAACGCCGAATTTCTGCTCTTCGTCGATGATCAGCAGCCCCAGGTCCTTGAACTTGAATTCCTGGCCGAGGATCTTGTGCGTGCCGATCAGGATGTCGATCTGGCCTGCTTCCAGGCGCTTCTTGATGTCGCTGATCTCCTTCGCCGTCCGCAGGCGGCTGACGTATTCCAGGTTGCAGGGGAGGTTCTGCAGGCGCTGCTTGAACGTGTTGTAGTGCTGCAGCGCGAGGATGGTAGTCGGCACGAGGACGGCCACCTGCTTGCTGTCGCAGACTGCCTTGAAGGCCGCCCGAACGGCGATTTCCGTCTTGCCGAAGCCTACGTCACCGCAGATGAGGCGGTCCATCGGGCAGGAATCCTCCATGTCCCGCTTGACCGCCGCGGTCGCCGTCTCCTGGTCGGGGGTGTCCTCGTACATGAAGGAAGATTCCAGTTCCTCCTGCAGGTAGGTGTCCGGCGAGAAGGCGTAGCCCTTGGAGGCGCGCCGCTTGGCGTACAGCTGGATCAGGTCCTTCGCGATGTCCTTGACCTTGGATTTGGCGTTGTATTTCAGCGTGATCCAGGACTTGGATCCCAGCTTGTTGATGCGCGGCGGCTCCCCGTCCTTCGAACGGAAACGGGAAATCTTGTGCAGCGCGTGCACCGACACGAAGACCACGTCGCCGTCCTTGTAGGTGATCTTCACCACCTCGCGCATGCGGCCGAAATCGTCCCGCAGGCGCACCAGGCCGCCGAAAACGCCCACGCCGTGGTCGATGTGCACGACGTAGTCGCCGATGTTGAAGGAATTCAGGTCGTTGATGGTC
>Ga0310690_10009379_pt1 | contig 12271 bp, 13 predicted proteins | sample AusTroGonzalo_MG_2_FD_207661 | JGI IMG/M metagenome (GOLD analysis project Ga0310690, IMG submission 207661) | Bovine rumen microbial communities from tropical cattle in Woodstock, Queensland, Australia - Gonzalo_04 (v2) (version 2) | ecosystem: Host-associated > Mammals > Digestive system >...
AACGGTCAGTTCGGATGTGTTGTATCCGGTGTAGGATGCAGTCAGATTACTCCAGGTTGTTCCGGTCTTTGCTCTGATCTGCCACAGATATGTCAGAGACGGATCGGAAGCCGGAACCACATTGTAGTTAAGGCTTGCAACACCTACGGTTGCCGTATCATCAGCAGCCACGGTTGTCTTATTCAGAGTTGCCCCTGTAAGAGTTGCATCTGTCTCTACGGTTGCTACCACGCCACCGCTGACGTATACGTTGCGTCCCTTCGGCTTATCAAAGCCTGTGCTGATACCGGTAAACTTAGCGTGATACCACTCCGGACCATGATCGAGACCAACCTGACCGAAGATCTGATACTTGTCACCAGCACCAACCTTAGCCAGGGGCTCCAGGAAGAAGTTACCCTTACCAGGTACCGGCTGGAATACAGGAGCGATTACGCTGAAGTCAAGCAGCAGTGCTGTACCTGCCGGCAGGCACTCACCCTTCATCAGGAATACCTCACCGAGCGGAGTGATCACACTGGAAAGCTTGATTCCGTTGATCTCACGGGATGCAGGAACTACGGTAAGGCCGTTAGCTACAGCATCGGCATTGATCTGGAACAGAGTTGTTGCATTAGCCCAGATAACCAGGCCGTCGATTGGAGCATTTCCTTCATCGACAGACTTAACACCTTCAGCGATATCCCACAAGCCGAGAGCTTCTCCGCTCATGTCGATAGCATTACTGGTTATAGCCGGTATCAGACCGCGGGTCTTGTTAACCTCATTGTCAGCGGTTGCCTTATTGTAAACGCCGTTGATATAGGTGTACTCGATATCTCTCTTGATCTTCTCCATCTTGACGCCAACCTGGAAATCCAGTTCGCTCTGCGGATTAGCAGCCTGGTTAGCTACGTTAAGACCTGCCAGGGTTCCCATATTGGACTGCTTAGCATAAGAGATAGCTACAGACTCCTGGAAGATCTGTGTAACGTTGGTCATCTGAGAACGTGTTGTGATCGTTGCATCCGGTGCTGTGAGGGAAGCTTCCTCGCTGATATTCGGCTGAGATCCGTTCCCGCCACCTGTGTACTGCTGACCAACTGTGAACTCAACATGATCTGTTACTTTTGCTCTCGAACCGATGATGGATGAGAGCGGTGTCCGAACATTGCCTTTATTGAATAAAAGGCCGGAATAGTTCAGTAGATTAAAACTCATTCCATAAACATCTGACATTTCTTTATTCCTCCTTAATTAGTATTTGATCCCTCCTGCGCTTCTTGCTGCATTCGGGTATAGTAGGCGGCAGCTGCGTAATCGCTGTTTGCCTGTGCCTCTGCGATCATCTTTGAATAATCGAGGGTTCCGCCGGGATTATCGGCTCCTGCTTTCGGGCGAGGCGTCTGACGCATCAGCTCAGCTTCCTTATTCTTCATCTGCATCTCAGAGAATTTCCCCTGAATCTCTATGACTTTGCTCATATCACCATCTACCATTGCGGTTGCTGATTCCGTAGCCATCTCGGATGTATAACCGAGCCCAAGCAGCTTCGTCATATTATCGGCAATCGACATGGATCTCTTCAGATCTGCGTTCTCCTGTGTCAGCTTCTCCAAAAATTCTTTCTGTTCTTCTGCGACACGCTCATCCTCGGACTGTTTATCCTTGAGCTGATTCTTATACTTGGCCGCCTCCGAATTTGCCTTGTCCAGGAGATTCTTCAACTTCACCAGATCCGAATTTTCTTTCTGTTTCTTCGTCTCCAGAGCAGATGAGATCTCTTCCTCTGTCATCCCTTCCTTGTAAGCATCACCGAGTAACTCTGATAAATAACTCATAGCTTCATCCTCCTTGCGTTTAAAGCGGTTCCCTCCGCATGATTTCTGTTTTATCCTCTTGTCTGAGCCTGCGTTTTAAGGTCTTCTCTGACCTTTATATAAACGGGTTTCCCCGCTTAGATCGAAAATGTAATGTAGCATCGGCAGTTCACATTATTCTCGGCATGTTGAAAATCACCGGGATACAACGCATAATCTCCGTCATATGTCCGGAAGAAACCGCCGACAGGAACCGTGTTCCCTTCCAGGTACCAGTGTGTATCCCGTACCCGGTCATCAAGCATCGTGTTCCACTTCTTTTTGACCTGCTTCCCGGTCAGTTTGCCGTATGCCGTTGCTCCGTCCAGAGCTCCGGCGTTCCAGATCCGATGATATTCAGTCTGGACGAGCCTTTTGACTCCTTCTCGGTCACTTGCGAAGATGTAAAACTCGATCCGGTCTTCCCAATCCTTGCCGTCGATATTCAGATAGATGATCTCCATCATCATGTCGCGGTCGATATTCAGATCCTTCTTCAGCATTTCGCTGGCAGCCTTCACGCCGGAATAATAGGCATAGACCAGGATCTCCAAAACATCGTTTTTAATCTTCCTCGCACGTTTTTCACTATCCAGCTCACTTGCATTGTCAAAACTTGTATCCATAAGGCTGTTGATCTCATCGAACGCCAGCGTATAGTTTTCTATCGCACTCATTACCCTTTCCTCCAAAAAGAAAAGGGACTACGAGCATCACTCATAGTCCCATTGGACGTTATCACAGCCTCTGCCGTGACCTATTCCCTATTCTCTTTCAGTTTCAGCTTTCGTCGTATCTCTACGATCGCGATATTGCCCTGTTCCATCAGGAGCTCAACTCTGCTCCCCTGTTTCAACAGGGTTTCTATCGTTTGCACCGCTTCCGGTGTCAGTTTTGGAGACTTCATTTTCTGCTTCCTCCAGCTGTTCATTATAGTATTTCTCGGATTTTGTATATGCCAACTCCGAATCCACAAACATACCGGAATGCGAGAAGGCCAGCTGCGGATGAATCTTCGGATTCTTCAGCATGAGATCCAGTACCTGTGCTTTCTGCACGATGTTCTCATAATTCCTACGTGTGAACCGGATCTCGATATCACTGACCTTGAGATCCATTCCCTTAGTCACCCGGCAAATGTTCAGCATCATCTTCAGCATAAGCCGCTCGGATTTTTTAAACATGAGCTCAGCCTTCTTGGCCCTGGTCTCAGCTGCAGACCATCCGTCCCGAAGGACTACCGCGGATCCGGTATCACTTGTAGAGCTGCCGCCATTGCGGTTCGGCATACCACATATGGTAAGCACTGTCTGATACAAGTGATCCGTAAGCGTCTGGGATTCTCCCTGACTAAGGTTATTGATCAGGTACTCCACTCTGCCCTTCATCTGCGGATCTGTATCGATAACCTTTAATGCCCCCTGAGCCCGAAGCTCCTGGAATTCATCGGAGGAGATATCCACATTGTAGAATACCATAAGAGCCTGGATAAATTGTTCCATACCATCCAGCCGGTTGCTGTCCGCCAGATTGATCGCGTCGAGAATGGGCAGTACAATCTCGAATGCTCCCTGTCTCTCTTTGTTGAGGGGATATTCTACAATGGGTATACCTCCGAGTATGTGGGGTGTTGCTTTGACGATTTCACCATCACCAAATCCCTGACCGGATGCAATCTCGATATACAGTCTGTCTGTATAGCAGGAATAATGTATTACACCATCCGCATCAATCACATATCGTACTCCAAGCAGGGATCTGTGGCCGAGGCCGTTGTGATACACAACAAAAGAATTCCTCGGATCCAGCGTATATATTTCAAACGGACTATCATCATCCTCACCGGACATGTCATCCGGGAGGATCATACGATATGACGTTCCTGCAATATGCATCCAGTCTGCCAGTTCCATGTCCTTCGTTGCCTTTTCCTCAGCAAATACATATTCATTGAGTCTATTAATCTCACTGGCAAGCTTCTCGTTGGTATCCCTGGATACATACTGGATAGGCTCTCCCATGAGGTATCCAGTCTTGAAAGATACGATCTCATTTGCCCGGTTTTCCACGATCTTATTGCAGATCTCCGGCCGCACCTCCTTTTCCCGATCCAGTACCGGCTGCTTTCCACGGTAATAATCCCAGAGATACTGAATCTGGGCGCGGTTATGGACATGATCGAGCATAGCCTTGTTTAATACCTCGAGGATATTCTCTTCATTCACTTCTGTAACATCTGAATAGATGATGGTCCGTCCGATCAGCCATCCGAACTCACGAGGTAACATATTTACGGCATCCACGATCCTTGTCCTCCTTCCTTACGTGGGAAAACCCACCTATCTAAGCTTACTATAACACCATATTTAATGTCTGACAATCCAAATATATTGTGGATTTTGTCAGATAATTACAGAAAATTGTCTATATTTTGTGGAAATTATCAAAACGGTCTCTTCACCACCTCCAGCTTCGTCCCGATCAGTGTCCGCAGCTCATTCTCCAGGAGGGATAAGCTATCCGGCGCATCGTCATGCGGGACCTTCCCGGATCGCGTGTACGTCGTTACCTGCTGCATGAACTGAGCATAAGCGGAATTCCTCGGATACGTGGACGGATCCCGGAAATAAAAGTTCTTCAGGATCATATCGGATGCAAATTCGATTCTGGTCTGCTTATTGGAGATGGTCCTTTTCGTCCGAATCCCGCAGGTATACTTTCTTTCCTCCAGGATCTTCTGTACGTCCCTGGCAAAATAGCTCCCGGCATTGTTGGACTCAAAGGTACAGGACACCACCTTATTGTCGATCAGAGCCCTGGCACACTCCGGCTTGGTCTTTTCCGGCGGAGCATCATCAAACACCACATCAATGATATATACCTCCGCGCCATAGATGGCAGCGACCGGCATGGAGCAGTAATCGGATCCCTTGTCCGCCGTATCACACACGGCCACCACCGTATCCGGCTCCTGATCAACAGGCAGCTCAAAGAACGTGTTGAGTGAATCCTTGGGAAAAAGAATCCCCTTTGCCTCAAAAGGCTGTTGCTGAAACTCGGACTCCCACTGCTCTGCTGACAGCATTTCCCTCTGATCACGGAAATATTGCGTAGTGAAGACCTTCACCCCTTCCCGTGTGTATTCAAAATTCGTCTCATCCGTCACCGGATCCAGTGCCGGGGTCTCGATCACCCGCATCCGCTTTCCCTGCTTCCGCATCTCTTCCTGGAGATGCCCGATGGGATCATAGAGGCTGTACCGGGTCCCGCAGATCACCACGGGCGTACCCTCAATTGCACGTCCCAGGATATCACCGGAGATCACTTCCCATTTGTCGTCCAGCCTCTGCCGGTTCTTGGCTTCCTCCCGGCCCTCCACACAGTCATCCAGATACAGCAGATTTGTGGCCTCGGAGAGACCCACCTGCCGCGCGTCAATGGATCTGCACATGACCGTCGGAAACCTGGACTTGTGGAGCAGATTCAGGATCTTGGTATCCGCATTCGTCTGCACCAGCTTGCTGTCCGGGAAGATATCGTAAAAGTGATAGTCACTGGGCGTCTGCAGATATTCCAGGCATCCGGCATAGAAGCTCCTCACCAGATCGTCTCCCGTCCCCTCCATGAGCGTAGATCTGTCCGGCTCCCTCCCGGATAACATGTTCACAAAGTTGATCCCCATCTGCGACTTCCCGCACCGCTTCGGCATGGAGATGGATAAAAAGTCCAGCTTCCCTTCCAGGACTTCCTGATAGGCGTCCACATACCGCTTCAGATAATGCCGCCGTGGGAGATAAAACTGCTTGTCCAGCGGTTTCCCGTACTCCACTGCCTGCATATAGTCATCAAAAAAGTGTGGAGCCCCAAACAGCAGCTGCCGGAAATTCAGATCCCGAAACTTTTCCGCCCTGTCATAGACTCCCGTGACGGCAGCATGCCGCATGGCTTGCAGCGTCTTCACCCTGAGCTCATGATTCCACAGGTGCGCCTTGTCAAAGTCCTCCTTCTCCAGATCCCGGCAGATCTCAAACAGATCCCCATACGCCTCAGCACCCAGGATATCCTTCTCTATTGCACCCTCTATCCGCCTCTTCAGCTTCTCATAATCCATACGCATACCTCCTAAAGAAAAAGGGACCGCCCCGTATAGACGATCCCTTTGGATCCGCGACCGGCTCTACCAGTCACGTAAACATTCCCATATTTTCACCTGATTCTCAAAAGCCAGTATCCGGGCCCCCTTGGATAGTTTGGAGTTCGTGAGGACCCCGGCCCGCGTCGCCCCGTAGTGCTTTTTGGAGCCTATAACCTCCTGTACCGCGTCATTCGGCACCGGCTTACTGTAATACTTACACTGGAAGACCCACTTCTCTCCGTTCTTCTCTGCGGTAATGTCCGCCCCGAAGTCACCACTCGCCGGCGTCACCACCACATTCCGGAAGCCCTGTTTCCGCAGATACTTCGCACAGACCTCCTCAAACTTGTACCCGTAGGCGCGAGAGTCCCGCTTCCCTTCACTGAGCCACCCTACCTTCGTCTTCAGCTTCCTGTTCCGCCACATATCGTAGATATAGGCGAGCCCCGGGATCCCGATCAGCACCATGGTAATGATCTTCACCCTCGTTTCCAGGGGACTCAGCCCCAGCGGTACCAGAATGGCCGTAAGAATGGCGAGCCCTGCCATAACTCTTACCATAGCCTCACCCCCTCTTTCCTCTTCAGGAGAGCTTCGTGCTGCCCCTCTACCCACTCTCCGCTTTTTCCGTAACGGTAATAGCCTTCGTAGGTCTTCCGGTTATTGAGAATGCTCTGCACCGTACTGATCACAAACGGCTTCCCGTTCCTGGTCCGGTATCCTTCTCTGTTCAGCGCGTCCACAATGTCCAGCAGCACCGCACCGCCATCTCTTAATTCAAACGCCCGGAGTACCGCGTGCGCCTCGTCCCAGTTGATCACCAGCTGTTTGTTCTCCACCTTATACCCCATCGGTGCCCGTCCTCCGGAGTAGCCGCCCTTGTCGGCCTTCACCTTCCGCCCTGCACTGGTGCGCTTGTTAATGTTCTCCCGCTCCATCTGTGCCACGCAGAGAGTAAAGGCTTCCAGCATGTTCGCAAACACACCCATCTGCCCGAAATCCTCCGCCACGGAGATCAGCTTCACGTCCTTCTTCGTGAGCATCATCTTGTAGTAATAGTAAATGTTAATGTCACGGGCCACCCGGTCACTCTTGGCTACGATCACAGCCTCATACGGCGGATTGCTTACCTCTCCGTAGATGATCTCATCAAACCCAGGCCTCTCCTTCGCGCCGGACTCACCCTCGTCCTTAAACCACTTGACGATCTCCATATCGTTCTTCTCTGCATATTCCCTGATCTGACGTTCCTGGACTTCCAGACCAAACTTGTCCTCTGCACACTGGCCATCTGTTGATACTCTGATATATCCTACTACCTTCTTCATACGATCCCTCCTTACGTTTAAGTGTTTCTGTTTACGTTTACTATATCAAATGTAAGTGTAAAAGTCAATGCCTTTTTGTTTTTGCGCGGAGATTTTTGATTGAGTGAGGAGAGATTTGTTAGATTAAGTAAGTGAGTTTATTTATTGAGATAGCGGAAAGCCTTTATTTATAAGGTTTTTTTAGATTTTGCGGAATTTTCGACCGTCACCCCGGCCCGCCAGGGACCCCGCCAGAATCCCCCACCACCCCACCCAGGCGGAGCAGATCCGGACCGAATCGGCCCCCGCTGCAGCTCTGAAAAATCATGTGATCAGGAAGCCGGCCGCGCTGGATCCGGAGCAGATCGAAAGAAAAATAAAATAATTTACGTTTATTCAAGATTTACTTATTGACATTTACGTTTATTCATAGTAATATAGTAAATGAAAAGAGAACAACGCACCCGCCAGAGGCGGAAAGAAAGGAGATAAGCCCATGAAGAGAACAAAAAACATGATTTACAAAGAAACCGTAGAAAGTACTGAACTCTTACTTTACACCGAAAACACAAGCGAAATCTACTACCGGCACACCGTCCCGGCATTGGATAATCTTAGAAAAAAATTCAAGAAGGGAACCTATGACAGCAACAAAGCTGTAGATCTTTGGTATTACGTAGCAACCGCAGCCGCAAAAAGGTATAATAAAGAATTTTGTGGACAGTTTGACACGGTTTTTACAGTAACCGACCGTTTCACGGTTGCCGTTGAACTAGAAAAAAAATATCACGAAGAACTCCGGCTCGAAGTCGTAGATCTTCAGGACCTCACCACATACGCCCAGGAGCGCAGAGAGGAAACCAGGGAAGCAGCACAAACAGAAGTAAAAACCGCGTAGCCGTTGCGGCGGCATAAAATAGCCAGTTAGGCCGCAAGCGTCCCGGAGTTCCTCCGGGGGTCTGGAACTAATCACGAAGCACGAAAGGAGGAAATACATGATCATTGATATGTGGTATGGAAACAAGCCCACAGAGGCGGACAGAATAACAGCTTACTTTTGCGATTTAGACGCGGTTTATAGAGGAAACCTATACAAAGAAGGCCGCGTAATTGGTGACTACACAGCACGCCATAGCTACGAAATAGAGCAAACATTCACCCAGTTTAGAAACATCTGGGGAGACTAAGAGAGGAGGTGGAGCGCATGAGAAAGAGATACAAAACCCCGGCCGGCACCGTCTACAACCTTTACGCGGACATGCTGAAACAACCACATCTACTTGTGGCAGGTGCTACCGGATCGGGAAAGTCCGTTATAATCAATGCCCTGATACATACGGCTTTATACAATGCCCCGGGGGCCGTGCAGTTTATTCTAATCGACCCAAAACGGGTTGAACTCGCAGAATATAAACCACTGCCCCATGTGATCACATACGCCAGCGAACCGGCGGAAATGCTGCAGGCACTCCGGGAGGCAATGCAAATAACAGAAGCCCGATATAAAACAATGCAGCGGGCCGGGGTGAGGAAGTACGGCGGCGGTGATATCTTCGTTATTATTGACGAGTTAGCCGACCTGATGACCACCCAGAAAAAAGCGGTTGCGCCCCTGATCCAACGCTTGGCCCAGATCGGACGCGCGGCAAAAGTCCACATCATAGCCGCGACACAGTGCCCCATATCCGCAGTAATTCCAACCCCCATCAAAGTTAACTTTGATAGCCGTGTTGCACTCCGGACCAGATCCGCCCAGGATAGCAGAAACATATTAGGCGAGAGAGGCGCGGAGCAGCTGCCCCGATACGGTCAGGGGTATTATATGACCCCGGAGGGGTTGACCCTATACAATTTGCCCATGATCCCCGAAGACGAGCGGCAAAGGATTATAAACCACTGGAGGCCGCGCGGGATCTTCCGCAGAATAGCATAATAAAAACCCCGGGAACCGTCCCGGGGGTTTCCTTTTGTCATCCAGGCCGCCCGGATCATTCCGGCGCGGTCTCCTTTTTACGCTTCGCTTTGACCGTCACGGTCACCGGATCACCATCCGCAGGTGGCAACTCCGGGGTTCCGTAGGTCTTCTCCAGGTATTTCTTCTGCAACCCTTCTGCGTCTTTCTGCTCGCCAAGCGGCGAAGTGTTCGGTGTGAGTACTACATCCTGCTGATCTTTCATGCCGTAATAGTTCTTCGCGCGGAAGATATATGTGATCTGAGGTATCTTGCCCTGAGCCACCAAATCCGCGTCAATAGCACCCATCAATTCCTTGGCTTTTTTTATCATGTGGGAGTACTCAGGGCTCCGTGAACGACCATTTTCCCAGTCCCAAAGCGTGAATCTAGTCACTCCCAAAGCCAATGCCATATTCTCCACCGTTGGCATTCTCTCTTGTTCAGCACACTCTTTAAAATAATCATTCAACCTTTCAGCAAGTTCTTTCTCATCTTTCGGCGGCTTTCGATTAAAGTACTGAAAATTATTCTGAATGATCCTAGAGAGTTCCCCGGGTTCCGTTTTCAAATTTGCCGTAACGGATGCAGACTTACTTCCGCGTTTCTTCGGAGCAGGTACCTTCTTCTCATCATCCATCTTCCGCACCTCCATTATTTCTTTTTCTGTCCCTGCTTTGCAGCCGGTTTCTGATCAGCGGTTTCCTTCGATGCATCTTTCTGCACATTTTCCTCCTGGGGCAGGATATCCATTTTCTCCTCAGACGGGGTACCCGTTTTTCCATGATCCTTAGCCCACTGTTCCACATACGATAACTTACTTACTCTTTCTTCTGCCATTTTAAAATCTCCTTTCCTTGATCTGCTGCTACGATATGTCAACCGCATTTCTGCGGAAGTGACCATTTTCATCCGGGTGTCACAGGTAGACGATTTCATAAAAATTGTACATTCTTTTTCTATATATATACGCGCACGCGCGTATAAGGAAAAATTATGACAAAAATCGTGATTTAGTCTACCTTCGTCCCCCGATACCGTTAAAAATCGCCTTAAAATGATATGTTTTATCAAAAATAAATCTACTTAATCTACCTTATCTACCCGAAATGAAATATTACGTCGGTTTACTTTTTAACCTCAATCCCCTATACATGATCATGCCGTGGGTTTTACTTTTGTCACCATACCATTCAGGATGGGCGGTGACCTCGGCGTTGAATTTCTTTACCGTGCAGGTAAAATATCCGTTTGTCTTGCACCAGAGTTTGTATCTCTCATAAAGGTCCTTTGCCTGGATTGAGTCGGCTGCGTCCTTTGTCGCTTCGCATCTCTCCTCGAGAAACTGCAGCACGATATCATTATCCAGCTCATATTCCTTTACCGCTTCCCGGACGCTGGCGGGTTTTACGAGCTTCCGGATCCGGTACATCCGGAATCCGTCCAGGAGCCAGGTGAAGATACCGCGCATGGCCTCCGGTGACTCAAAGTAAGTTTTGAGATTCTTATCCTGTTCCTCCTGGGTGAAGTGGCGATTGAACTCGATCACGTTTAAACGCTCCGAGGCGAAGATAGATTTATCCCTGACGGAGGGGAGGTCGTTACAGGACATCCACATGGTGAACTGTGGGCGGAAGCTGATGGGCTTCTGGTAGAGTTCCCTCGCCGTGATCATCTCGCCGCCGGTGTACTGCTTTATAGCGGACTCGTCCAGACGGGAGGAGGTGTCGCTTTCTGCCATTGTCACAAACCGCTTGCCTTTCAGCTTGGCCAGCTGAGAAGTGTGGGAGTCCGGGTTCCTGGTGCGCTCCTGCTTACAGATCAGCTCCACAGGGGCCACATCTGCGTAATTTCCGAGCATATGGCATATAGCGTCCAGCAGGGTACTCTTCCCGTTCCGCGTGGTCTTACCGTGGAGGATAAACATACACTCCTCCTTACTGATCCCCAGGAGGGAATACCCGAGGGCCTTCTGCAGGTACTTTGCCTTGTCCTTATCTCCCTCGGTTACTTCCTCGATGAATTTCTCAAATCGTTCACAGCGTGGCGCGTTGTGGTTTACATAGGAGAAGCGAGTCTGCATGGTAAGAAGATCCTCGGACCGGTGCTCCCGGAAAACGTCATTTTTCAGATCATAGGTTCCGTTTAAACAATTGATCAGATAGGGGTTTGCATCAAACTGATCAGCTGAGATTGCCATGCTGTCAGCTGCATCCTTTGCCACTCTGTCCCGGAATCTCCGGTCTCCCATGCGGTTGTAGAAGAGTTTATAATAGGGATCCCTCAGCTCGTCTCCCTCCGGGAGGACGTACTTAGCATAGACAAGCATGATTGTGCGGAATTCCTTTATCTTTTCTGCGACCTTCATATCGTCCGGCTGCCATATCTCGTCCTTATAGACATACCAGCCCTTACGCTCAGGGCAGTATCTCGCCTCGTTTATATAGACCTCAGCGAAGATATCTGCGATCCCGGCCTCGTCCCAGGTATAGGGTGTCTCACTATCTTCTTTTGTTCTGCGCTCCGGGTGGAGTGCGATTATATGCTCCAGCTTTCTCTGCAGATCCTCGTCCTCCAGTCGGATCCGGAACTGTGGGAGCTCAACTTGATCTTTTTTCATATCACACCTCATACGGCAAGCGTATATTGTCCTTTCTCACACTCTACGTGGAAGTTTGGCATACGCTCTCCGATCCTCAGATAATTACAATTTGCTCTTACAAGGCTTTCTGCCATGACCGGTACAACACTGTTTCCGATCCGGGCCACCTGCTCCTTTATAGGGTACGGCTTCCACTCGATGTCACGGTCGATTATATAGTCTCTCGGGAAACCCTGCAGGACCTTTAACTCCTCTGGTTTCAGCATCCGGAGGAAGATATCCTCTATCCGGTACTGTGTACCGGCCACTGTGACAAGGCCGAAGCGGTCCTTTGTGGTGATCGTACCCAGGGGATTGCTGAGTGTCTGTCCGCAGCCCTGGCCGTAATACTTGATCAGGAATGCGGAGACCAGCCCGAAGTGTCCCGGGGAGGTCGTG
>Ga0310690_10009380_pt1 | contig 12270 bp, 6 predicted proteins | sample AusTroGonzalo_MG_2_FD_207661 | JGI IMG/M metagenome (GOLD analysis project Ga0310690, IMG submission 207661) | Bovine rumen microbial communities from tropical cattle in Woodstock, Queensland, Australia - Gonzalo_04 (v2) (version 2) | ecosystem: Host-associated > Mammals > Digestive system >...
GTTTCTGGATCAACAGCTAAATAGACTTTTAAAGTCTTACCGTTAATAACCATACGAGCGATGTTTATACGACCTTGATTAAAGTTTTCTCTATGACGCGATACTCTATCATGTACACCATAAGAAAGAAGGGCATTCTTAATGTCTGAATAGAATCTCTTAATATCATCATCAGCAACACGAAGTCTCATGTCGAAACTCATCTTTGGTTTAATTCTCACAATATCATTAGCTGTATCAACCCAGTTATCATCCTCTGTGCCTTCTTCTTCGGCTGGAGCAATATCCTCATCTGTTGTTTCAATTTCAGGAGCTTCTTCTATTGGAAGTTCTTCCTCCGCTGCAGGTGCTAACTCGATTTCTTCTTGTTGTGGTTCAATCTCTTGAACTACAGCATCTTCTTGAGATTCATCTAGTGAAACTTGAATAGCATTTGCATTTGGAACAGCATCCATAGACAATCCGCCAAGCACATCTGCGATATACTTAATGTTCTTATCCATGTTCTCAAGTCTCTCGCTTACTAAATTATTAAATTTAGCCTGCTCTTCAAATCTTTCTGCTAATAGTTGTGTTTGCTCTTTTTGTGCGTCAATTAGTTGTTGAATTAAACTCATATCTAAATCCTCGTCCTCGTCGTCGTTATCTTGTGCTAGAGTAAGCACTATATCTTCTGCCTTTTCGGAAACTATATTATCCCCTTCTGCTTCCTCAGGCTCATTGTTTTCTTCTGTTTCCTCTTTAGTTTCTTCTTCCTGATTTACTTCATCCTGGATTTCCTCTTCGCTTTCTTCTTGTAATTCCTCTATTGGGATTTCCGGATTCTCTTCTTCCTTTGGAACTACCGCTTTTGCTACTTCAATATCTATAGTTTTTGTTGTATGCGTACATAAAATAAGAGCTATAGTATAAACAGTATTGATAATTAGAAATCCTGTAAAAACAACAAGAATTAAAGCTGTATAATCATTTGCATTTCCTCTAAGGTACTTAATACCAAACACAATAATACATGTGATAGAAGTCACTAGCATTCCAAATACATAATTATCTATTGTATTAACTCTCTTGTTTATCAATCTTTCAACGATAGAAATCGCAACCGTTATAAGAAGAATGGCTGACATTACAACAAATATTCGTTGTTCTTCATCTGAAGCAATTAAAGTACTCTTCATGTCGAAATTCAAATCTAACCAATACAATCCTAAACCAGCACCTATTCCGACTATACCCAAAATCAATAAGGAGACTGTTCTATTTACTTCCTTATAATATGTCTTTACTGTTGCGTCTCTTTTTTCGCGTCTATATGTCTTGTATAACTGAACTCCATTCTTATCAAATATGAATGCGTGAACACAAAGCAGCAATAAGCTACCTACTGCAGCATTAATAAATATGATTATATATGTTGGTAATCTTTCTTCTTGAATAAGTGGATCTAAAAAATAAATACCAATTGCTGTTGCCGCTGTAACAAAAATACTAAAAGCCAATGCATCGGTAATAAACAATCTTTTTCTTAGCGAATTAATCAACATGGCTAAAACTGCAATGCCTGCAATAATACAACTTCCGGCAACAATAAATATATACCAAATATCCTGATTAGTTAATTCCTTGATTTTTTCTAGAATTTTGAAGTGTGTTAAAAAATATACAGCAAATAGTGCAAGTAATCCGCTTGTTATAGTTGCAAATATTCCATATCTATTAGAATATGCCCTAACGAAGTTGATATTGTTTCGCTTGTTCTTCATTTGCTGCTCCTTTAATCCTGTATTTAATATTATATTTTAAAACTATATATATGTAAACACTAAAAGTGCCATTTTTTACCATTTTTATATAGATGTAATGGTTTTTTGGCTTTTTGGAGCATATAAAAAGAGGCTGCCTATTTAACTTCGGCAACCCCCTCTTATAATTCTTAAAAACAATTACGCTTTATATTGTAACTTCTTGAATAAAGCTTCGAATTCTTCTACTGTGAATAGCTTTGGACATGGATATAAAGGATTAGCTTCATGTTCTGCTCTTTGAGACATTAAATGAATATCTTCATCCTTAATAGCCCACTTGTCGCTCTTTCCTGGAACGCCAATTTGTGTAGGAATATTCATTCTTTCATTCATATCCTTAATAGCTTGAATAAAGTTCTTAGCCTTTTCTTCATCATCCTTACCATTAATTCCAGCAACATCAGCAAGTTGAGCTAACTTCTTCCATGCTGTTGAACCATATTCATCTAACATCATTGGTAAAATAATAGCGTTTGCAAGACCATGAGGTACACCATACATACCGCCAAGAGTATGAGCCATAGCGTGAACGTTACCTACATATGCTCTTGTGAAAGCAATACCTGCATAGAAAGCAGCCTTTTGCATTGCATCTCTTGCTTGTAAATTATGTGGATTCTTATATGCTTCTTCTAAGTTCTCGAAAATTAACTTTGTAGCTTCTTTTGCCATCTTCTTTGTTTCTGAAGTATTTGCAGAACCAATATATGCTTCTACTGCGTGTGTTAAAGCATCAACACCAGTTGTAGATGTCATATGAGGTGGTAAGTTTTCTGTTTGTTTTGGATCAAGAATAGCAAATCTTGGAATTAAATTTGGATCGTTAATTGGATACTTTTCATGAGTTCTTGGATCTGAGATAACTGCAGCAACTGTAGCTTCAGAACCTGTACCTGCTGTTGTTGGGATAGCAAATAAAGGTGGTAATTTATGCATAACCTTCATTAATCCCTTCATCTTTGAGATTGGAGTATTAGGTCTTGCGGCTCTAGCACCGATACCCTTTGCGCAATCCATTGGAGAACCACCACCGAAAGCAACAATACCTTCGCAAGCGTTTTCCTTATACATTTTATAGCCTTCTTCTACACAATCTGTTGTTGGATTTGGAACTGCTTTATAGTACCAAACACATTCAACCTTTGATTCTTTAAAAGCGTTAACTAATTTATCACAGAATCCTTGATTCTTGAAGAATTCATCAGATACTAGTAATACTTTCTTTAGGCCCATCTTTTCAATATAAGCTGGTAAACCTTCTACACCATTATCAAATTGTAATAGTTCTGGCTTTCTCCAAGGTAAAAACCAAAGAGCAACCCACATAACCTTTTGATAAACTCTACATCCAAATTTCTTTAATGCGTTCATCTTTTTGTACTCCTATCTTTTTATATTTTTTACATCTTGATTATTATATAATCATTTATTATTTCATGTCAATTTTTTGTAAATTACACAAAATCAGGCTTAGATTCTATACAAATTTCCTTTTTGGTGATTGGTTGAATAAAAGATAAATATGATGAGTGAAGCGCTTGCCTTTTTAAAACAAACCCATTATCTAATAGAGTCTCTTTTTTGGCATTTTTGTTATATAAACCATCACCAAGAAGTGGATGATTAATATATGCCATATGAACTCTTATTTGATGTGTCCTTCCTGTTTTAAGAGTAAGCTCCACTAAAGAATAGCTTGAGAATGTTTTTAACACCTTATAGTAAGTTATTGCATCTTTGCCTGTTGCTTTTACACATCTTTCCATAATACTGCCATCTTTTCTATCTATCTTCGCATCAATAACACCCTCGCCTTCAAATACCCCATCGCATAAAGCAAGGTATTTTCTATTAATATGCTCCTTAGATAAATAAGAATGCGCAAGTTGGTTCTTGGCAATAATCATAAGACCAGAAGTGTCTCTATCTAATCTATTAACTGGCCTATATACAAATTCTCCCCATTTTGCGGCAAGCACGTTTTCTAAACTTTTACCATAATGTTCTCTTGTACTGATTACTGCTAAATTTGCTGGCTTATCTATAACCGCCAAATCATCATCTTCATATAATATATTTATATCTATATCTTTATATGGAATAATATCTCTTTTATTATCATCTTCTAAATAGATACTAAATATAGAATCTTTTAAGATATTGTCTACAATTCTACAAGGCGTATTATTTACCTCAATAAGCCCCATTCTTTTTCTTAATCTAGAACAAATTGAACTTGAATAACCAAGCTCTCTTAAGTTGCTTTCTATTGATCCATTTTTAACTGCAACAATATCCACTTTTCGCATAAATAAATTATACATCAAACTATATTTATTCACATCAAATATGGACAAATTATTTAATTAGACATTTTTGTTGTTTTAGCCCAATTTTTGTAAAAAATATGCAAACTTGTCCACAAAAAGCCGAGTTATCCACAAAGTTATCCACAAAAACATTTGTTTGTGTGGAAAACTCATATTTTCAAGTGTGACAAATTTATATCTTGATTTTGTGCGTGTTTTAAAGGATTTTACTCTTAAAATGTCTATTGATTTTTAGCCAAACATTACCCTTACAAAAAGTGTGACAAATTTTAAATTTATGGACATTTTTTACTATACAAAATGTATAAAAATCATTGTTGTGAATATTTATATTTTTCTCAATATTTTTTGTACATAAAAATAGGAGCGATTTTTATATCCTCGCTCCCATATGAGTCACACTTTTTATTCTTATTAGTGAGTTAAGAATAGCATTGCAACAAATAGTATTGTTATAACCCAAGTGCTTATATTAATCTTCTTAAATGCACCTGTACAGATAGATATAATTACATGCGCAATTAAACCAAACGCAATACCATAAGAGATGTTATATGTAAATGGCATAATTACTATAGCAAAGAATGCTGGAATTGCAACAACGGGATCTTTCCAATCGATATCTACAACATTAGACATCATTGCATAACCTACATAAATAAGAGCTGGTGCGTACGCACATGCTGGGATTAGCTGAGCAAGTGGAGAGAAGAACATAGCTATAAAGAATAACACTGCTGTAACTACAGAAGAAAAACCTGTTCTACCACCAGCAGCAACACCAGCAGATGATTCAACGAAAGTAGTTACAGTTGATGTTCCACATACAGCACCAACACATGTTGCTACAGCATCAGAGATCATAGCTTTATTTGCGTTTGGAATATCTTCTTTTCCATCTTTATTAATAGTAGTAAGTCCGCCCGCTTTACATGCTCCATATAAAGTTCCTAATGTATCAAACATATCTACCATACAGAAAGCAAGAGCTGTTGTTGCAAAAGCAACAATAAGTTGAGCTGCATTATGCTTTTCAAGATAAGAATCAAAATTAAAACCTTGAGCAAATACTTGTCCTATAGATTGTGTTCCAAAATCTTTAAATGGTTGAACAAAACTATAATCAAATCTATCTGAGAATCCATCATAGAAATTACTTACAGTAAAACCAAGCAAATAATATACTATCGTAGTTCCTAGCATTGTCCACAAAATTGCGCCCTTTACATTCTTTTTTGTTAATATTGCAATAACAAATACGGCAATAATAGTTAAACATAAAGGCATTATTGATCCCCATGAGGCATCACCTATTAAGTTGAAAGATTGTAAACCAACTAAAGTTCCACCATTATCTACAACAAGACCAGAATCTTGGAAACCAATAAAAGCAATAAATAAACCAATACCTACTGGTATTGCCTTTTTAACACAATCTGGAATTCCATTAAATATAATCTTTCTAAGTCCTGTCGCTGTTAAAACAACGAACAAAATACCATCAAAAAGAACGAATACAAGTGCATTTGCGTATGTAAAACCAAGGCCAAATACAACAGTATACGTGAAAAACGCATTTAATCCCATTCCGCTTGCTTGAGCTAATGGAAGGTTAGCCAAAAGACCAATTAAAATAGTTCCCGCAACTGCAGATATTGCCGTAGCAATATATATTGCACCATAAGAAACACCGTCAATAGAAGAAAGCATGCCCGCATTTACGACAAGGATATAAGCCATTGCCATGAATGTTGTACATCCAGCAATTATTTCCGCCCTTAGCGTCGTTCCTCTTTCTTCAAATTTAAAGAAATCTTTAATCTTATCCATATTATCCCCCTAATTTTTATCACATCTTAATATTAGTATGAATATTAACTAAAAGCAATAAACCGGCATGTTAAGCACTTTTTATCCATATTTAAATTTTAAAATTTATGTAATATTTTTATTTAAAATAATTCTATATATGCACCTAAAAATGCCCTATTTTGCTATTATTTTCTAGAATATACATTATTGTGAATAAATATTTAAATTTATTAATTATTAATAAAATATATAGACATCATCATTTATATAAATTAAAATCAAAATTGTATTATGTAAATTAGGGTTTTTTAGTATGGACGGAAAGGCAGAACAAATTATTAAAAGAAGAAAGAAAGAGTATATTAGAGATACTCTTATCGTTATTGTGGTTATAGCTATAGTTGTAGCAAGCATCATTCTAGCAGTTAAACTTTTACAAGAAGAGCCAGCATCTATTGTTTTGTATAATGAAAACGGAGAAAAGATTGGCTCATATTCAGAAAAAGGCGATGTGGAAATTCCTACTAAAAAAGGATATTCTACAGCTTGGGTAACGGAATCAGGTAAGACATATGATTCAATCGAGGACGCTCTTGCTAATGGCGAAGTTTCCATAAAACAAGTTTTATCCCCTATCGAGTATACAATTACCTTATATCTAATAGGAGGCCAGCTTGACGGAAGCTTTGGCTACGAATATCACGAAGCAAAGCAAGGTCAAGAAAGTTTAGGCGATTATTATACTAGAACCTATACAGTCAACGATGACACTATAGAACTTCCTTCTCTTCCTTCTAACAACAAAACTCTAATTTCAAAGAAAGGAAGTAACTTTAACTATTGGTCAAATGTTAACTATATTGAAAAGAATTTCTCTGTAGATAATTTAAAAACAACAGAAACAAAAGATATTAAAGCCGGCAATATCGGCGATGAAGTATTTTATGCTGTTTGGGAAGACATCCTATGCCAAGTAGATATCATAGGCGTTGGCGGTAGAGTGTTATTCACAGAAAACGTTAAAGAGTCTTTTCTTATTTCAGAAACAGATCTTAGAGAAAAAGTCATAAAAGAGGGCCCTGATGGCTATGACTTTATTGGCTTCTATAAAGATGAAGAATATAATACAGGATTTGATTTTTCTAAAGAAGTAAACGAAACACATATCTCTATTTTTACAAAATGGAATGCTAGAACATATACTTTAACATTTAAAGCCGATGGTGAGACTCTTCAAACATCTCAATATAAAACCGGCGAAGCTATTGAATTTTTCGATTATTCAACTATGCTTGCTCCGGGTATGCAATTAGATTGCTGGACTTTTAATGGTAAAGAATTCACAGCTACTGTTATGCCCGCAAAGAACATCATTTTATATCCAAGTACTAGCAGAATTCCTTACGCTTTAACTTGGTACGTGGACAGCACAAGAAGCGCAACTCAAACTTATTATTATGGAGAGACCCCTGCTGCTCCTACAACACTAAATCTGGATAAGGCAGAAGATGAAGGATATACGTATGTATTCGATGGCTGGTCTCCAACTCTTACATCTGTTTCAGAAAATAAAACTTATACAGCGCAATATAGACAAGTAGCTAAGAAGTTTACTTATTCTATTGAAGTGAACGACGAAGAAGTTGTTAGCCCAACAATAGTTGACTACGATACAACTATTACATTCCCTAGCGATCCAGCATCATATGAAAAAGATGGATATGAATATATCTTTGATAAGTGGGTAATTAAAGATACAAATATTACTCCAACAAAAGTAACAAAAGATATGGTTATTGTTGCGTTATTCGAACAACACTTATGCTCATATAGTGTAAGTTGGAAAGATAAAGATGGCAATACAATTAAAGTTAGAGATAACAATAATAATCTAGTTGATTATTTAACTATAGAATATGGCACAACAATTGACTTAGACCTTGCATTAAATGACGACATTATGTCTTACATAAAAGACGACAATGGTCATAATAGACAATTTACATTTAAGGGTTGGTCAATTGGCGGGGTATTCCAAAACAATCCTCATAATTATAAAGTCGTTGGTGAAACGGTTATTGATATAGAATACGAAGATGATAGTGATAAATTCACTTACATATTACTTTACGAAAACGGTGATGAAATAACTCGAGATACTCATTATGTTGGAGAGCCTGCCGAGTTATATTCAAAGCTTTCAGGCATTAATCGTGCTAAAGCTGCAGATAATACATATACATATACATTCATTGGCTGGGGCTGCTATAAGAATAATATTCTTACTCTAATTTCCGCTTCAGATTTAGATCTTGGAAAAGACGAAGTAATTGAATTAACAGAAATGTATTCTGAAACATATATTGAATACTCTATTACATGGAATTTAGACAACGGAGAAGAACCTGTTGTTGCTAAATACCATTACGGAGAAACGCTACACCCAGACACGGATCTTGAAAACGCAAACAAGGAAACAGTAAAAGCCTCTACCGTATCAACTGTTTATACATTCAGCCATTGGAACAACACAAGCGATATTGTAACAAAATCTACGACATATACTGCTATATATACAGAAGAAACAAGAAAGTATAATTATAAATTCTACAATGGTAGCAATTTATTATTAGATAACACTATTAACTATAATGACACTATTGTTGCCCCATTAGATTTAAATGACTATGAAGAAGTAGATTATTCATATGAATTTGATGGCTGGTATAAAGATGTTGAACAACCTAGCACAAAATTCACACAAGGAGATAAGCTTCTATGTGATGCTATCTATTATGCTAAGTTTAATAAGACAATAAGAACATATACTTATATATTCTATAGCGAAGATGGTTCAGATATTCTAAAACAAGAAACACAAGACTACGGAACAACTATTATTAAACCTACAAGTCCAAGCAAGAGTGCTACAGCCCAATACACTTATACATTTGCAGGCTGGGAAACTAGTGATTCTGTACCATGTGGAGATAATCAAACTCTAGTTGGCGATATAGAATTCTATGCTGTCTTTACAGAAACAATTAGACAATATACTTATACATTCCATAGTGAAGGAAATATCGTTGAAACACAACTGGTTAACTATGGAACGGAAGTTGTTGTTAGCGAGGTTGAAATACCAACAAAAGCTACTGTTCCTAATAAGTATACTTATACTTTTGAATCTTGGAACACAGACGAGAACTTGACAGGAAATACGGTCGAGGGAACAATTACAATTGTTGGAAATATTGATTTCTATGCAAAATATACACAAACTCCTATAGAACATACATATACATTCATAACAGGAGTTGGTGATCCTATAGTTATTACAAAAGGATATAATGAATCCGTAACAGCACCTCAAGCACCTGAAAAAGAACATTATTCATTCGTAAGCTGGGGCGAAACAGTACCTCAAACAATGGGAGAAATAGATAGATCATTTACCGCTCAATGGAGTGCTATCAATTACCATATTACTTACAACTTACCTACTGGCGCTTCTGAAACAACAAACATCGATACATACTCTGTTGAAACTTCTGCCGAAGATTTAGTCTTAAAGATTATAGGAGATTCTCAAAAGACTGGATATACACTAAGTGGATGGAAGTATCAAGGGGTATTAATAGATTCTATCTTAGATACAGGAGTATATGACAACATCACAATTGATGCTTACTTTGTCGCTAACACATATACTGTTACATATAATGTAGTAAAAGATCCAAGTGTTGTTACTATAGCAAATAACAGCACGACAGTAACATACGATCAAACATATGGCACATTAGAAACTCCAACAACACACGGATATACATTCGATGGATGGTATTCTGATGTTAACTACTCTAATGCATCAAAGATTACAAGTTCAACAATTGTAAAGATTACAGACAATCAAACATTGTATGCTAAGTGGGTATTAACTCCATATTATGTATATGGATACATTGGAGACGAGAAGGTTGCAGAATTCCCATTTGACGTAGAACACCCTGTTGAACTTACTCCTTACACAAACAACAACGAGTATATATTCGATAACTGGTATGCAGAAAACGTAAACGACCCAGATGTTACAACATTTACTGTATTAACAACATATAGCGATACATATGGCGATATTATTACTAATGTTTATGCAATAGTTAAACCAGCAGCAATGACAATAGAAGGAAATACTGTAACTGCTTACACAGGAAATGCTTCTCACGTAGTAATTCCAAGAGTATGGGCAGAAACTCCTATCACAACAATCAAGGCAAACGTATTTGCAAATAATAACGACATAGAAAGAGTAGATACAGCATTTATTACAACAATACAAGATGGCGCATTTGAGTTCTGCATGAATCTAGCAAATGTGGATTTATCTAATGCTGTAACAATCGGCAATAGAGCCTTTATGGGATGTGAAGACCTAACTAGCGTAGATTTATCTAGTGCCGAAACTATTGGAACAAGAGCTTTTGCCTTCTCAGGCATTACTGAAGTTTACTTATCTGACAACTTGAAAACTCTTGGCGACTATGCATTCTATGGATGTAGTATTAATAAAGTTCATTATAGTGGAACGAAAGAATCTTTCGATTTACTGATTAGCAATTCAACAGGTAATTCGAATCTAAGTGGGCACTTAGTAGCATAATAAAAAACAGGGTCCGTTTAATATGAACTGGTACCTGTCAAGTGGACGGATTAAAAAATAAAAAATAAAATTATGCATGGCTTCGGAATTCAACCGGAGTCATGTTTTTTAATCCAGCTTGGAATCTTTCATTGTTGTAATAGTGGATATATTTATCAATAGCTTTCTTTAATGTTTCAAAGTCTTCAAACTTGCTTAAATAATACATTTCAGATTTAACAATTCCCCAGAATCCTTCCATAGGACCATTATCAATACATCTTGCTACTCTAGACATACTTTGTATGCATCCTTGCTTCTTTAGTTTGTCATTAAATATCTTGGATGTGTATTGGAACCCTCTATCGCTATGAATCATAGGTTTTGCATTTGGATTGTTTTGTATTGCTTTATCAAAAGTCTTAAATACCAATTCATTGTTATTTGAATGCCCAATAACATAACCTACAATACTTCTATCATATAAGTCTAATAAGGCACTTAAATAACATTTCTTGTGACCATATTTGAATTCAGTTACATCAGTTAACCACTTCTCGTTAGGCTTACTTGCGTTAAACTCTCTATTTAATACATTCTCAGCTGTTATCTCTGGTGTAGATTTGTGGTATCCTGGTCTAGTCCTTCTAATCTTCGCTTTAATGCCTAAGATCTGCATTAATCGCCTTATCTTCTTAACACAATAATTCTTCTGGTTTAAACGGTTAATAAACATTGTCATACGTCTGTATCCAAGCGTATGGTTAAATTTTAAATCGTATTCTAATATAATCTGTGAAAGCTCTAAATCTTCTTGTTCTTTATCTGGAACAGTTCTTTTTAAATATTTGTAATATGCGCTCTTACTAACGCCTAATATCTCACAACATTGTCTAATAGACAATTTGTCTTTAAATAGCTCTATTGCTTTGTATGAATCTTCTTCTTGAACTCTTGTAAACGTTCTTTCTCGAGAGAATTTTTTTTTTGAACCAATTCACGCTTTAATTTCTCAAGTTCTAATTCTTTCTTTAGTCTCTCGTTTTCTTTTTGTAATTTCTCAATCTCTGTTAATGGATGTAATGCATTTCTTGTCTTTGCATCCATAATACCTTCTTCGCCTTCTTGCTCATACTTCTTAACCATATTAAACACTCTTGAATATGGTAGAGAATATATTTTTGCTGTCTCTTTGTAGTTCTTGTCATGAGACAAACAATAATGTACAATCTCTTTTCTTTCTTCAAAAGTTGTTCTTCTTCCTTTCATATGGTACACCTCAGGCATTGGCATTCTGTCTTTTAGTGTACCATCTTTATATGCTTTTATCCACCTCTCCAAAAGGCTATTTGAAATGCCATACTTAGCTGCAGTCAGATATTGCGAACCATGTTCTAAATAATATTCTACCGCTTGTTGCTTAAATTCTTTTGTATATGATCTATACTGTGTCGTGTCCCTAAATGCATCTTTCCCATGCTCTCTGTATCCATAGACCCATTTTAAAATCTGCTTATGGTTACTGCCAATTTCCCTCGCGAGGGAATAACTTCCAGCCTTTCCTTCAAGATACCGTTTTACTATTGCTATCTTTTCTTTCTTTGTAAACTTAATTCTTTTATCCATTAAAAAACCTCCAAAGCTTTTACTTTTTCAAGTGTCCACTTTGGAGGTATCATATCAA
>Ga0310690_10009381_pt1 | contig 12269 bp, 13 predicted proteins | sample AusTroGonzalo_MG_2_FD_207661 | JGI IMG/M metagenome (GOLD analysis project Ga0310690, IMG submission 207661) | Bovine rumen microbial communities from tropical cattle in Woodstock, Queensland, Australia - Gonzalo_04 (v2) (version 2) | ecosystem: Host-associated > Mammals > Digestive system >...
TTTGATGAGGTCTAGGATAGAGTTAGCCATATAGATATAGTATTTAGTTATATGTTGCAGGACGTTTGCTGCTGCTAAGTTAGCAAAAAAATGCCTATCTTTGTAAATTCAAAAGCAAAAAAATAGCATGGCTACTCTCACCGGACACATATCCCAGATCATCGGGCCTGTGGTCGACGTTCATTTCACGCTTCCAGAGGACCAGCAGATGCGGCTTCCTTCCATCCACGAAGCCCTGCAGGTCTCCCGTCCCGACGGCGGCACCCTGACCATTGAGGTGCAGCAGCACATCGGCGAGGACACGGTGCGCACGGTGGCGATGGATTCGACCGACGGCCTGCGGCGCGGGCTGGAAGTCCGCTGCACCGGCACCACCATCACGATGCCCGTGGGCTCGCAGATCCGCGGCCGGGTGATGAACGTGGTAGGCGGCGTCATCGACGGAATGGACTCCCTCGACCGCACGGGCTCCCTCCCCATCCACCGCGAACCGCCCCAGTTCGAAGACCTGACCACCTCGCAGGAAGTGCTCTTCACCGGCATCAAGGTGATCGACCTGCTGGAGCCCTATCTCAAGGGCGGCAAGATCGGCCTGTTCGGCGGCGCCGGCGTGGGCAAGACGGTGCTCATCAAGGAGCTCATCAACAACATCGCCAAGAAGCACAACGGCTTCTCGGTCTTCGCGGGCGTGGGAGAGCGCACCCGCGAGGGCAACGACCTGCTGCGCGAGATGATCGAGTCCGGGGTCATCCGGTACGGGAAAGCCTTCGACAAGAGCATGGAGGAGGGCCACTGGGACCTCTCCAAGGTAGATAAGGAAGAAATGAAGAAATCGCAGGTGGCGATGGTCTTCGGCCAGATGAACGAACCGCCGGGAGCCCGCTCTTCGGTGGCCCTCTCGGGCCTGACGCTCGCCGAGTCGTTCCGCGACAGCGGAAATCCCGACGACCCGAAAGACATCCTGCTGTTCATCGACAATATTTTCCGTTTCACCCAGGCTGGCAGCGAGGTGTCCGCCCTGCTGGGCCGCATGCCGTCGGCCGTGGGCTACCAGCCCACCCTGGCCACGGAGATGGGCCGGATGCAGGAGCGCATCACCTCTACCAAGAACGGCTCCATCACCTCGGTGCAGGCCGTCTACGTGCCCGCCGACGACCTGACGGACCCTGCCCCCGCTACAACCTTCTCGCACCTCGACGCCACAACGGTGTTGAGCCGCAAGATCGCCGAGCTGGGCATCTATCCGGCCGTCGATCCCCTCGACAGCACCTCCCGCATCCTCGACCCCAACATCGTGGGCGAGGCGCACTACCAGACCGCCCAGCGCGTGAAGCAGGTGCTCCAGCGCAACAAGGAGCTGCAGGACATCATCAACATCCTGGGCATGGACGAGCTTTCCGACGAAGACAAGCTCACCGTCAACCGCGCCCGCCGCATCCAGCGCTTCCTCTCGCAGCCTTTCCACGTAGCCGAGCAATTCACGGGTGTCCCGGGCGTGATGGTCTCGATCGAAGACACCATCAAGGGCTTCAACATGATCATGGACGGCGAGGTGGACCATCTCCCGGAACAGGCCTTCCTCAACGTGGGCACCATCGAAGAAGCCATCGCCAAAGGCGAGAAACTCCTTGCACAAGCCGGTAAATGATGATCCGCCTGAAAATCATATCGCCCCAGAAAGAAATGCTCTCGGTCGACACGGAGCTGGTGGAACTGCCCGGAACCCTGGGCCGTTTCGAGGTGCTCAGGAACCATGCGCCCCTGATCTCCTCCACCGAGGCGGGTGTCATCCGCTATGTCCAGGCGGGCGAAAGCCACGAAATCGAATGTCCGGCGGGCTTCGTCGAAGTCCGCGACAATTGCGTGACCGTATGCGTGGGATAACGAAGATACTCCTGCTGGCGGCCGTCCTGCTGCTTTCCACCCCGGTTCCCGCCGCGGCGCAGCATGCGGATACGGCCGAAGCGGAGGATTTCGACCTGAACGAATACATCTTCGGCCACATCGGAGACGCCTACGAATGGCACATCACCACCATCAACGACCATCATATCTCCCTTCCCCTGCTTTGCATCGTCATTGACGACGGCCTGCATGCCTTTTCTTCGCGCAAGATGGAGGAAAACGGCTATACCCTGAACGAAAACGGCAAGCTCGTCAATGCGGCCAGCGGGGAACGCCCCATCGACATCTCCATCACCAAGAACGTGTTCAGCCTGTTCCTGAGTTCCATCCTGCTGGTGGCGCTGGTCCTGGCGACCGCCCGCTGGTACCGCCGGCACGACGTTCTGCAGGAGGCGCCGCGGGGTTTCACGGGACTGATGGAGATGCTCATCGCTATGGTCACCGACGACATTATCAAGGAAGGCGTCGGCAAGGACTGGGAACGCTACGCTCCCTACCTGCTCACGGCCTTCTTCTTCATCTTCCTCAACAACCTGCTGGGAATCGTGCCCTTCTTCCCCGGAGGCGCCAACGTCACCGGCAACATCGCCGTGACCCTTGTCCTGGCCGTCTTCACGTTTCTGGCCGTCAACCTTTTCGGCAACAAGCACTACTACAAGGATATCTTCTGGCCCGACGTGCCCACCTGGCTCAAGGTGCCGGTCCCGCTGATGCCGCTGATCGAAATCATCGGCATCTTCACCAAGCCCTTCTCGCTGATGATCCGACTCTTCGCCAACATCCTGGCGGGACACATCATGATCCTGGGCGTGGTGGCGGTGATTTTCATCACGGCCAAGCTCGGCCCGGCGATCAATGGTTCGATGAGCGTCATCTCCGTGCTGTTCGGCGTCTTCATGGATGTGCTCGAACTGCTGGTGGCTTTCATCCAGGCCTATGTCTTCACGATGCTCTCGAGCGTTTTCATCGGCCTCTCGCGTCAGGAACCCGAACATGAAAAACAATTGGAAACAACGAAATAAACAATAAATACACAAAACTATGTTAATGATTATCTTACAAGCCGTCGCAGGTTCGGCGCTCGGAAAATTCGGCGCAGCCATCGGGGCCGGCATCGCAGCCATCGCAGCCGCCATCGGTATCGGCAAAATCGGTAAATCGGCCCTGGAAAGCTCGGCCCGCCAGCCGGAAGCGGCCAGCGGCATGCGTACCACCGCCATCATCATTGCCGCCCTCATCGAAGGTGCCTGCCTGTTCGCCATCCTCGTTTGCCTGTTGGGCATCACCCGCTAGTCCATGTCCCTGATCACACCCGATTTCGGCCTCCTCTTCTGGATGACCCTGATCTTCGCCATCGTGTTTTTCGTGCTGGCGAAGTTCGGTTTCCCCCTCATTACGGGAATGGTCAAGAAGCGCTCCGACACCATCGAGCAGTCGCTCCGTGATGCGGAAGAGGCCCGGAAGGCCCTGAAAGACCTGGCCGCCGAGCAGAAGAAGCTCATCGAAGAAACCCGAAAGGAGCAGGCCCGCATCCTCAACGAAGCGGCCGCTGCCGGCGACAAGATTGTCCAGGAAGCCCGCGAAGAAGCCCGTGCCCAAACCAGCGCCATGATTGAAAAGGCGCGCGAGGACATCCGCATCGAGCAGGAGACCGCCCGCCGCGAAATCGCCAATGAAGTAACCAACCTCTCCATCGAGGTGGCGGAGAAACTGGTCCGCGAGCACCTCAACTCCGCAGAGAAACAGCACAGCCTCATCGACAAGCTGATCGAAGAGGCCCGCGCCAGCCACCAACCCGTCAATTAAGCCCCGTCATGGACACCGGTCTGATCGCCTCGCGCTACGCCCACGCCTTGCTGCTGTTCGCCCACGAACAGCATACGGAGACGCGCGTCTACGAAGAAGCCGCCGCGCTGAAGCGAGCGATGATGTCGGGACAGGAGAAAGACATGACAGCCTGCGTCGCACAGCTATCGGAAACCATGCAGCGCTTTCTCGCGCTGGTGATCCGCAACAAGCGGGTCCCGTACCTGTCGGCCATCCTGTACGACTACCGGGTACTTTACCGCAAGGAGAAGGGCATCACGCGAGCCTGGCTCACGACGGCGGCGGAAGACCCGGAGCTGGCCGGCAAGCTGGAGACCTTGATGCAGCTGCAGGGATTCACCGAGATCGACTTCCGGACGGAAGTCAATCCGGACCTGATCGGCGGCTTCGTCCTGCAGGTCGAAGACAAGCGGCTCGATGCCTCCATCGCCTCGCAGCTGCAGACCATCCGCAAGGAATGGGAAGAGAAAAACAGAAAAAATCGCAAGAATGGTTGACAATCTGAAAGCAAGTGAAATCTCCGAGGTGCTGCTCAAGCAGCTCCACGACATCAACATCGACGCCAAGTACGAAGAAGTCGGCGAGGTGCTCCAGGTCCACGACGGCGTGGTCCGGCTCTACGGGCTCACCAACGCGGAAGCAGGCGAACTCATCGAGTTCGACAGCGGCGTGATGGCCGTGGTCATGAACCTCGAGGCAGACAATGTGGGTGCCGTGCTGCTGGGCTCCACCGAAAAGGTCAAAGAGGGCATGACGGCCCGCCGCACCGGCCACATCGCCTCCATCCGGGTGGGCGAAAAGATGATCGGCCGTGTGGTCAACCCGCTCGGCAGGCCCATCGACGGCCGGGGTGACATCGCCGGCGAGCTGACCGAAATGCCGCTGGAGCGCAAAGCGCCGGGTGTCATTTTCCGCCAGCCCGTGAACGAGCCGCTCCAGACCGGCCTGAAAGCCGTCGACGCCATGATTCCCATCGGCCGCGGACAGCGCGAACTGATCATCGGCGACCGCCAGACCGGCAAGACCGCCATCGCGATCGACACCATCATCAACCAGCGTGCGAACTTCGAGGCCGGAAAACCGGTGTTCTGCATCTACGTAGCCATCGGCCAGAAAGGCTCCACCGTCGCCAGCATCGTCAACGTCCTCCGCGAGAAAGGCGCGATGGACTATACCATCGTGGTGGCCGCCAATGCCGCCGACCCGGCCGCCCTCCAGTACTATGCGCCTTTCGCCGGCGCGGCCATCGGCGAATATTTCCGCGACACGGGACGCCACGCCCTGGTGGTCTACGACGACCTCTCCAAGCAGGCCGTGGCCTACCGCGAAGTGTCGCTGATCCTGCGCCGTCCCTCCGGCCGCGAGGCCTATCCGGGCGACATCTTCTACCTCCACTCCCGCCTGCTCGAGCGGGCCGCGAAAATCATCGACCAGCAGGAAGTGGCGGAAACGATGAACGACCTGCCCGTCAGCCTCAAGGGCAAGGTCCGCGGCGGAGGCAGCCTCACCGCCCTCCCCATCATCGAGACCCAGGCCGGCGACGTGTCGGCCTACATCCCTACGAACGTGATCTCCATCACCGACGGACAGATCTTCCTCGAAACCGACCTCTTCAACCAGGGTTTCCGCCCCGCCATCAACGTCGGTATCTCCGTTTCGCGCGTGGGCGGCAGCGCACAGGTCAAATCCATGAAAAAAGTGGCCGGTACGCTGAAGATCGACCAGGCGCAATACCGCGAGCTCGAATCATTCAGCAAGTTCTCGAGCGACATGGATACCGTCACGAGCCTGACCATCGACAAGGGCCGCAAAAACAATGTCCTGCTCATCCAGCCGCAATACAGCCCGATGCCCGTGGGCGAACAGGTCGCCATCCTCTACTGCGGTACGAACGCCCTGATGCGTGACATCCCCCTGTCGAAGGTTCCCGAATTCCAGCGCCTCTTCCTCGACCGGATGCGCACGGAACACCGCGCCGACGTCCTCGACCCGCTGGCCAAAGGGAAGATCGACAAAGTCATCACCGACACCATCGAACACGTGGCCGCCGACATCGTCGCCACGCTGAACAACGCATAAGCCATGGCATCGCTCAAGGAGACAAAGACACGGATCGCCTCGGTCAAGAGCACCCTGCAGATCACCGCAGCCATGAAGATGGTCGCGGCGGCCAAGCTTCACCGGGCGCAGCAGGCCATCGCCGGCATGCTGCCCTACCAGGAGAAGCTGCACGGCATCCTGCAGACCCTGCTCGCCGACCCGGCCGTGCGGAAAGCCCTTGAGACGCCACTGCTGCAGGAAAACGGCAGCCCGCGCGTAGCCGTGGTCGCTTTCTCGTCGAACAGTTCGCTCTGCGGCGGATTCAACGCCACGGCGGTCAAGTCGCTTCTCACCGAGATGGAAGCCCTCGAAACGGCAGGACTCTCCCGCTCGCAGATCGACATCTATCCCGTGGGACGGAAAGTGGCTGAAGCCGCCCGCAAGACCGGCTTCAGCATCCGGCAGGATGCTTCCGCCCTGCTCGACAAACCCGCCTATGAGCCGGCCGCCGGACTGGCCCGCACACTCATCGAAAGCTTCGAAAAGGGCGAAGTGGGCCGTATCGTCCTGCTCTACAACCACTACAAGTCGAACGCCGCACAACCGCCCACCCGCGAAATCTATCTGCCGCTGACTCTTCCTGAAACGGGAACCGTCCCGATGGAAAAAGATCTGATCGTGGAACCTGGCCGGAAGGAAGTCCTGGAGGCCCTGCTCCCCAAAGTGCTGCTCCTCAAGGTTTACACCGTGCTGATGGACAGCTATGCCGCCGAACAGGCCGCCCGCACCGTGGCCATGCAGCTGGCCAGCGACAACGCCGACGAGCTGCTCGACCAACTTACCCTGGAATACAACAAACGCCGCCAGCAGGCCATCACGAGCGAACTGCTCGACATCGTCGGCGGCAGCCTTACTTAATCGAACGAATAAAAACATTCATATGAAAAAATTACTTTACTCCCTCCTCATCCTTGCCCTCGCAGTCTCCTGCGGAAAAGGCAACATCACCGTCAACGGAAGCATCGCTGAAGGCCAGACCTATCCCTCCAGCCAGCTGCTGTATTTCATGGATGGAAAGACCGTCCTCGATTCCTGCACTGTCGTTGACGGCAAGTTTACGCTCAAGGCGCCGGCCAATCCCCAGAAGATGTATCGCATCTGCATCAGCCCCAGCGAGCGCATCTGGAACTTCGGCATCATCGCCGAAAAAGGCACCTTCCCGGTGACAATGACGGCCAAGCCGGGCGACTGCACGATCGACAAGGCGCCGCTGAACCAGCGATACGCAGATTTCAACCAGGAACTGCAGGATGTCGTCAAAGAATATCGCGACAAGTTGAACGCCCTGGACGACGACGCTGAAGAAGAAGCCGAGGAAATCTACGAGGAACTGACCGACAATATCAAGGACCTGAGCCTCGAGGCCATCAAAAAGAACCCCGACAACTATATCGCCAGGGCCGCCCTCATGAACGTCATCTACGACCTGGACCTCGATGAGCTGAAAGACATCGTCAACAAGAGCAAGTTCCTCGGTGAGGACGAGAGCGTAGCCCGCATCCTCCGTTGCAAGGAAGCGGAAATCGCCACGGCCGAAGGCAAGCCCTTCGTGGACTTCGGCGGCAAGACCCCGGTGGGCGACTCCGTCCGTCTGTCCGACTTCGTCGGCAAGGGCAAATGGGTGCTCGCCGATTTCTGGGCATCGTGGTGCGGTCCCTGCATGCGCGAGATTCCCAACATCAAGAAGACCCACGAGACCCTCTCGGGCGACAAGTTCACCGTGCTGGGCGTGGCTGTGTGGGACGATGACAACACCGCCAGCGGCGCAACGATGGTCGAGAAAGAGATGACCTGGCCGCAGATCTTCGTGGGTGAAGACAACACCCCGACCGACGTGTATGGCATCACCGGCATCCCCACGATGATCCTCTTCGCCCCCGACGGCACCATCTGCAAACGCGGCGACAGCCTTCGCGGCGAGAAGATGATGGAAACCGTCCGCGACATCATCAACCAGTAATCCGCCATGAAACGCTTCGCTATGCTTTTGGCAGCCGCGCTCTCGCTCATGGCCTGCACCGACCACAAAGCCTTGTACAACGGCATCGTGGAGGAGCTTTCCAGCGAGCGTTACCACGGACGCAGCGTACAGGGTGACGGCGACATTCTTGCCGCCCGCTACCTCATCGACCAGCTGTCCGCCATCGATGGCGTCGAAGCCTGCATGGCCGTGGGAACGGAAGATGCCGTGGCGCGCCCGTACCTCAAGAGCGTGGTCGAGCCCTCCGGAGCGGGCCGCTGGGACGTGGTGGTGAGCAAAGACCAGTATCTCCCCTGGCTCCAGCATTTCCAGTTCCCGATGAACGTGATGCGCGGAGCGATGTCCCTGGCCGTCGACGGGGTGGCCTATGCGCCTACGCTCGACTACACGGTCAAGGAATTCTCCCCCACCTGCCACGGTTTCTTCAAAGTGACCTGGCTCGACGAGGAGGCCTACCGGAGCGAAAGCTTCATCGAGCACCTGAACAGCGGCATCTACCGAGACCAGTTCGTGGTCATCGACTGGAATCATTATCTGGAAGCCCTCCGTCCCGATCCCTTCGACAAATACCAGCCCTACCTGACGCAGCTCACCGAGGTGGGCGGCATCATCCTCAAGCAGGACGAGCAATTCCCCTACTTCAAGGCCCGCTCCTGGTACCAGACCCCGCGACCCGTGCTTTTCGTCAACCGGAGTTTCCCCGATGACGCACGGGAAATCGAGCTGCATCTCGACGCCGAAATGCTGCCCACCCGCGACGCCCACAACATCGTGGCCTGGCTTCCGGGAACCGATTCCGCGGCCGACAGCTATTTCACGTTCATCGCCCACTACGACCACCTGGGCTACATGGGCAGCGATTTCATGTTCCCGGGTGCGAACGACAATGCTTCCGGCGCGGCGATGCTGGTGACCCTGGCCAAATATTTCAGCAAGCACCGTCCGAGCCGCGGCATTCAGTTCATCCTGCTCGATGCCGAGGAGGAGAATCTGCTGGGCGCTTTCTTCTATTGCGAGAACCCGCGCCGGCCGCTCGACAAGATCGAGTATCTCATCAATCTCGACATGGTGGCCGACGACGGCGACCACCTGGCCACGGAAGTTACCGCAGCGGGGGCAGCCGGGCTCGAGCGCTTCCGGCGCATCAACGAGGACGGCAAGTTCCCTCCTTTCGATATCGCCCTGCAGCCGCTTTCCGACAACAGCGACCATTTCGCCTTCGGGGAAAAAGGGGTTCCCGCCATTTATTTCTCCACGGAAGGATCGCTGCTGACCCACTACCACACGCCGCGCGACACGTACGCCCACACCAGCGACGTCAACTTCGACCGGCTGTTCCATCTCCTGACGCAATTCATTGGCAGTTATGAAGAATAAATTCCTGGTTCTCGCCGTTGCGGCCCTGCTCTCACTACCGAATGCCGCCGATGCACAGAAGGCCTTCCACCATCTGTCGATCGGTGCCGGTGCCGGCACCGACGGCGCACGCATCGAACTGGCCACGACCCTGGGACCTTACATCCAGCTCCGGGCCGGCTATGGCACGGCCGTCGGAATCGTCAGTTACAAGATCAACGGTGTCTCCGTCCCCATCCATCCCGGCGATCCCTGGTATGGAACCACGGAGGTTCCGCTGACGCTGCGCCTGGGGATGCACGACGGACACGTCCTGTTCAACATCCATCCAGGCCGGACCGCCTTCCATTTTACCATCGGTACCTATCTGGGCAGTGGCAGCTACCTCAACGGTGCGCTGTCTTATCTGCCTGCCGACTACAATACGGTCGGCATCAATGTGGACGGTTACCTGGTAAAAGCCCGGAATGACGTCCTTCAGGCTGCCCTGTATGCCAAAGGGGTCGGCTCCTCCGCCTTCTCTGTCAAGCCCTATTTCGGCATCGGGTTCGGCCGTGCCCTCCGCGTCGACCGGCGGATGTCCTTCTCCATCGACCTGGGCGCCATGTATCAGGGAAAAACCGAAGTCTGGGCCCTGGGCGAAAGTCTCACGGGGCGCACGAAGATGGTGCCGCTTCCCGCCGACGCACTGGGCGACCTGTCGGAGACAATCGCGCCCGTCACACGCTGGCTCGTTGTCTGGCCCGTCTTGAACGCCCATTTTTATGTACGACTTTTCTAAACGAAACGATATGAAGAAGTTATACTACATTCTCGCACTGGCAGCCCTGCTGCCCCTGTTTTTCTCCTGCGATCCGACGTCCGGAACCGATCCGGATTTCGGCGATCCGGCTTTTCTCAAGGAAGCGGGCCGGCTGATGCCGGAATCAATGACGCCCACTACCAAAGCCGGCGGAACAGCTGAAATCGGCCGCATCGTCAGCATCGAACTCAGCGAGAGCGGAGTCTATGCCCTCGGACAGATTGCCGACTCGACAGGCCGCGTCTCCTACAAGACGGGATTATATTATATTGCCAAAGGCATCTACGAACTGGCCGGGCTGGGAACCCTCTCCTTCGACAACAGCCAGGCTGGGAATGTCATGGTGACCTACGCGCCGATGGGCGGCGATACGCTGCAGGCCCAGGCCCGGTTCATCAAAGCCACCTCCTCGAACAAGGCCTATCGCGGCTGGAAGATAGAGAAGACGCGCGTCACCGTCAAGGGCTGGACCACCGTCAGTGCCGACTTCAAAGGCTGCAACCTGGCGGAAATCGCCGAGTTCCTGCGGAACAATGGCAACAAGGCACCTGTCGACGTGCCGAACCACAGCATCAATTCCATTTCGTTTACGGGTACGGAGACCATGATCCTGGCCTATAGTGACGGAAGTGGAGACCTGAGCGAGTTCTCGCTCAACGGCAACGTGGTGACCTACACCTGGAAGGAGCGTCCCGAAGGCTTCACCTTCATCACCGACAGGGCCGTCATCGAGTATCTGGACGGCAAATGCCTGATGACCATCGACGGCACCATCGAAGGCTCCACCACTTCCGGTTCCGTCACCTTCGTAATGTCGCCGCTGAATTAAGGTTTTTACGGCAGCGCCGTACCATGGAATTCCCTGGCGCCGGTAGCGGCGGCCAGGGAATTAACATTTTCGGGATTGACACCACGACCCGCGAGGATGATGAGGCGGTCGCCGGCGGCCTGGACCAGGCGGGCGATCAGTTCGCGGCCGGCCCAGGCGTTTTCGGCCATGCCGGAGGTCAGCAGGCGGGTACAGCCGAGAGAGATGATGGTTTCGAGGGCGTCGAAGGGGTCCAGGGTGCAGACGTCGAAGGCGCGGTGGAAGGTGACGGGGAGCGGCCGGGCGGCGGCGATGAGCCGTTGCATGGCGGCGACGTCGATGGCGCCCTCCGGCGTCAGCGCTCCGACGACGATACCGGCTGCGCCGACCGACTTGCAAAAATCGATGTCTTCGACCATCTGCTCAATGGCATCTTCATCATAGACGAAGTCTGATAAGGAAAAGCCTTTCATTTCAGATGCCGGATCAAGTCCGGCATGACGATGCGCTTGCGTCATTCCGGGCTTGACCCGGAATCTTATCAGTACGTTGACAGGAATTGCCAGGGCATCCACGACTTCCCGGATGAGATCGCGGGGCGGCGTCACGCCGCCGACGGCCAGATCCGTACAGAGTTCGATGCGGTCTGCGCCACGGGCTTCGGCCGACAGGGCCTCGTCGAGCGTCGTACAACAACTCTCGACGATGAGATCAGATGCCGGATCAGGTCCGGCATGACGGTTGTCCCGGCAGTCGGCGAAAGACCAGAGATAATCGTCATCGCCCTTGGGATAACGGTTGTTGAAGCCCGGGACGATCATAGCTGCGGCAGGATGCGTTTGATATCTTCGGCCAACGAGGTGTTGTATCCCTGCGAGAAGTAGATGATGCGGCCGAAACTGTCGCAGATCGTCACTACCGGCTTCTGGCGGGAATCGCTCTTGACGCCGGCACAGAGCATCTCTACGATGGAACCGTCCGCATCTTTCTCGACCAGCACCGGCCTGCCCCATTCTTCCAACACCGGCCGGAGGGTTTCCAGCTGCCGCTTCGCGTGGACGGACGGCTCATCATTATCCCCCAGGATGGCCAGCAGATAGTAGCCGCGGCCGGTCTGCGGCAGGAAACGGTCGGCATCCATCGTGCCCAGCACCGAGATGCCTTCGTCGGCACTGCGCATGACCAGCGGCACCTGCGTCGTCTCGCCGGCCTTCACCGCAAAGAATTCGTTGTGCGACAGCACACTGCCGTCGGCCAGCCTCCTGCCGGAAGTCAGTATATAATATCCCTCATTGAGGGCGAGCGGGAAGACGGTATTCCAGGGGTTGTGGTCTGAGTCCTCACCGACGGTGCAAAGGCTGGTTGTTCCCGTTTCCGGAAAAATCTGCGTCAAGGTGAAGTGATAGTAATACTCCGGCATGTCCTTGCCATCATACGTCACTTCCAGGGTTCCCTTTCCGACGGCCGGTCGCTCCTCGTGGTCCATCGAG
>Ga0310690_10009382_pt1 | contig 12269 bp, 13 predicted proteins | sample AusTroGonzalo_MG_2_FD_207661 | JGI IMG/M metagenome (GOLD analysis project Ga0310690, IMG submission 207661) | Bovine rumen microbial communities from tropical cattle in Woodstock, Queensland, Australia - Gonzalo_04 (v2) (version 2) | ecosystem: Host-associated > Mammals > Digestive system >...
CATATAAGGCATAAGTTCTTGTATTATTACAGTTAATAGTAATCTTATCTTCTAATAAGTCTGGTACTAATGTCCCAGTATCGCTATTCACATATATAAACTAAAAATAATCCTTCTCCTATGTCGCATATGGGGTATAGTATGCGTATATACGCGCGCCGACTGGTATGTTACTACCGAAACTAGTACCATCTAATTTTTTGGCTGTAGTTATCGCGCTCGTCAATACTAAACTATATAAAGCTTCTTCGTTTGTTTGCTGGATTATCTCTTGCCCTTCTTGCGCGAGTTGCCAGTCAGAACCCTATAGAACTGATGCACCTAATTCTTGCACAGTCCCCATATTATTCTCTAGTTCAACATCCAACTCGATACTAAATCCGGTCTTACCTAACTCATTCGCTGCGAGGCCAGTACAAGTATAAGAATACTTATAATCTCTACCTTTCTCATCGTCCTTCTTTACGATAAAATCATACCATTCATTCTCATAGTATAACTTAACTTTCCTCTCGTCAATAACTAGGTCGATTAAAGGATTCCTTACTAACTCTCCACTCTCAACATCTTCGTACTAATAGTACATATCAAAAGTAAGAGTCTCTGTACCATTTATATTCTTTTTTAATACTGGGTTTACGGCGCGCGCAGGTGATGTCATAACATCCGACCCAATTGTCGCGAGTCGCACCTCATCATAATACTAGTAATCTACACTAGATAAATCTGCTAAGTTGGAAGTAGGAGAAGTCTTACCCTCTACTGGCGTACCCACATACATAAGTACGTCCTTCCAAACGCTTATCTCATAAGGTCTTTTAATCATATTCATAATTCTTACCTCATATTAGAAGTAAAGATAATCATACTCTAAACTTGCCGTTCCACTATATGCTGCGGAGAATATCGGGGTAAAATACCAAGTCTTATTTGCCTCGTTCATAGGAATTCTAAACCAGTGTCCGCTTTGAATGAACTCATTATATAAATTCATGGTGCGCGCGCCCTGTGCATCCAACCCCTCAATCAGATTAGTGCGAGAATTAAATAATAACTAAGTATCATTACCTTTTGCCGTAATTGTATTTAAAAGTAAAGTATGACTTACTAGGTCATTCGTCCCATCGGTAATCTTTATTCCAATTATTCCAGAACTAATAGGTATAATAAACTTAAAGTCTGCCTCTATGTCTCCCGGATTATAAGTCTTAAAACTGCCACCGGTAAAATTATCATATGCGCCCTAAGTAGTTAATAATCCCGCGCTCAAATTCCACTCAGACTTATTATTATACTTATACCATGCAGGTGTGTTAGTAACCCCAATAGTATACTAACTTAAATACTTATAATCGTTCGGGCAATGCGCGAAGGGGTCATAACAAGTAAAAGTAAGCGTGCCTTCTCCCTTATAAATGCGTGGATTACCAAAACAGATATAGTTATATTGCGGCGTTCCTGTTACTTTCGCATAGTATACTTTATATGGCTCTTCGTCGAATACTAACGGATGAGATTTCTTATCTCCAAATAAAGTCCTTATCTTTCTAAGTTGAGTCTCTGTGACGCTATCAAAAGCGATATTAAGTGTTATAGGTCTTTGCGTATAATAACTCCCAAAAAAATAGGTGCCATCACTACCAGGAACCTAAACGGTCTTGTCTTGGATTGTAGGAAGTAACGCATCTGCATATCTATCAGATGAACTTACATGCACAATCCCCAAATCGGTAGAATGGACACCATTATATGAAAAAGATATAAAATCACCCTTAATAGGCATATGTCATTCCTCCTTTGTCGCTTTATATCTAATTATCGCTTTAACTCTATAAATAAAGTAGGGTTTTTTAAACCCTACTCTATTTATTTCGTTATATTAATTTATCGAAGTCGTGAAAGAGTATTCACATTACGGTATGCACCATCTTGCGCGATTCGAGCTTTAATGCGGTCGATTGCGCGGTCAACATCGTAATCACTAGAAAGAGAATCTACTTGAACTTTGATATCGTAATAGTTATCCCCACCAGTAAGGTTAAAGCCACCACCAGTTCTTATGGCAGACAGAGTATCTTTTAACTCAATAAAATTCTAAGTATCTCTAGCATTAAGAACAAGTTCAGGTGCATTGGCTGTACCGTCAAGCCAGGCCAAACCCGTCTTTGTATTAAGACCGCCAGAAGCATATTTCATCATCGTCCGATTAGAACTGCTGCCTCCGCCGTTCGCTGCATTTCTTTTCTTTTGCTCTTCCTCTAAAGTGGCATTATCGTAATATGTATCTAATAATAAACCACAATTTTTACAAGAAACTGTTATATAATCCGCTCTATGCTTTGTTTTTACTTCAACATGCCCGCAAGCAGACCGCACCTCACCTTTAATTTTCCATACATCTACTTTCATGCAAGTTACTTTACTTGCCGGATAATAATAAGTTTTTAAAATTTCATCTTTAACATCTGGCGGACTCCCATCATTATTACCGCCGCTGCTATTACTATTATTTGTAGAAGTAACTGGCTTCGGCGCAGCTTTGGCTTCACCCTCGCTTTCAAAGGTCCTATAGGCTCCATGATAGTCCTAGAATACATCCTTATATGTTATTGTAGACCCATCGCTATTAGTAACAACTACATTACCATTCTTATCAACTTTACCAGTTAAAGTCTCTCCACCTGCGTTAGTAAAACTAATTTCAGTTCCCTCTTTGGTCCCAATATCTTCTAACTGACGACTAATTTCGAGATACGCAATTCCTTGCGCGACTTGGTCAATGAGTTCTTGTGCCCAAGAAGCCTTCTATTCTTCAGATAAACTTTCCCATGTTTCTGCTTTCTTTAATAGAATCTCTAACTCGCTCTACTTTACAAGCATACCGACAGCATCAGTACCTTCGCTAATATATTGATATACCGTTTCCCAAAAAGCACCAGACTTTTCTTGCCAATCAAGAGACCTTTGCATTAACTCAATCTATTCTTGACGTTGCTCTTGCGCTTTCTCATTCTATTCTTGTAATTCGCTAATCTTCTAATCAATTAATGTATCAGTATAATTTTGGCGCTCGTCAGCGAGCTCTTCTTGAAGTTTTGCAATCTCTAATTGATTTGCATTAGAAGAATCCTATTGTAAATAAGCAAGACGCTTTTCTTTATCACTTAATTCTTCTTCTGTTTTTGCATTATCTCGTTCTTGACGCTGTTTTTGTAAAGTGTCCTGCATTGAATCAAATAGTTTTTGATTCGTATCATTTATAGCTTTATCTACTTCAGTAAGTTCATCTATCTTATCTTGAATTTGTTTAATTAAAGCATCACGAGTGCGTTCTTCTAAAGTATCATACTGCTCTTTTCCACGCCTTCTAATTTCTTGAACATTACTCTCTATTTCTTCGAGTTGTTCAATCATATCATCATATTTACCCTAGAAATCTTCTAATTTAGATAAATATTCTTTTAATGCAGAAGCGGTATCTTTATCTTCTACTTTTTGAACAGCATCCCAATCAATCTCAATAGTTTGGTCTGAGTCATTCCACCAAGCGTAGTCACCGTATTCTTTATTTTCTTCAACTAAATCTAAAATCTACTATTTACGCTTCTAAGCTAAATCTTCTACTATTTTTCTACGTTCTTCTAATAAATCAAGCTGACGAGTTAAATTATCATAAATTTCTTTACCAGTCTTTCCTTCATTTTTAAGAAGCTATTCATAATCTTTCTCTAAGAGGTTACGAAGACGAAGAAGCTCATTAATATCTTCAACTAAATTATAATATTTATCAAGATCTAATTTAGCACCTTCAGTATCTTCTTTCTTCTTATCACCATTCCCTTTTCCACCATTAGGATCGTTCCAACTACCATGCTAAGCATACGCTGGAACTACTCTTCCACCTTTTGCTAATGAAGGAGTAACGCCACGTCTAATTATATCTTTGGTTTCATCAGCGGGAAATACCTAATCGCCAGAAACTAAATTAGCAAACTCTGGTCCACGCTTACCAACAAGATAAGCATAACCACCTTGCTTATTCCATACAAGCTCAGGACCTTCTTCACCAGTTAATGCAACACCAGGTTTTATGCGACGAGTACCGGCGGCGTGAGATGAAACAATACCGCCCTTAGCCTATCCTTCTTCAGCCTACGGTTTCGCTATTATATCCACCTAAATCGGCCCGCCTAAAGCAGCAACGATTGCACTTCTTTGTGAAGCTAAATTTCCTTGATCTACTTCGGTATTAATAGTTATATTTCCAATAGCATCAGCTATAGCCTATCCATATGCAGTCCACTATGCCTTATCTTCTTCTAACTTTACCTAAGCTTCTATTTCTTCTACGGTTTTACCGGTAACTTTTTTATCTACTAGTTCCCAAGTTTTCTATCCATTTTTTTCTACTTGTTCTGGAACCTAAACAATTTTTTCAAAATAACTGCCAGTCTCTTTAGCAAAATTATTAGCAATTGTTTTAGCCTATGCCTAAGACATTTTATATTCGTTCATTAATGTCTAAAGCATCTTATCAGGATTATATATTGTATCTCCTTCTTTTACATCTATAAGACTAGACAGTTTAATCTAAGCAATCTTTTTATCACTAATTTGCTTATTAAAAGCTGTTATAAGTTCATCGCCAGTAAGAGTATTTCCTTTATCATCTTGCCATTTAACTCTAGCCGGTAATTCAATTTTATTCTTTTTTGCACTAGCGTCTAAAGCATCCCAAATCTCATCTACAGACTTTCCATACGCCTAGGCAAGAACCTATAATTCCTATTCTGTAATTACAGCCTATTCAGAAATTTTTTCATTAAAAGTTTTTATGTCTTTTTCAAAACCATTTAAATCTAACTATTCTGTTAAACCAGGAATATGTTTGGCCGCGGCAGTTAAAATAGTAGAAGCAACTTGTTCATTAACATCCAAAAAGTCCTATATTTTTGTTACAGCATCATTCCAAGTCCAATCCTAAAGATCCCAATCAAAATCAAAGCCATTCTCAGTTGAAACACCGCTAGCACCTATCTTAGCCAAAGCCTACATGGCGCCAAGTGCATCATTATCAAGAAGATCTTTAATTTGTTTTCTTTGTCCTTCTAAAGCTGTTTTTCTTCCAGCGGTGTCTTTTGCAATAAAATCTTTATACTAATTTTCTGTAAATAAATATTCATAATTCTTTTTAAAAGTTTCATTACCAAAATCTAAATCTTCTAAACTTTTCTCTAATTCTTCAATTTTGCTCATCGCAAAATCTACAGCTTTACCAAAATCTCTGCCAGCATCAAATTCATCTATAGTTTTAAAGAGTTTATCTATTGCCGTGTTCGCACTCTAAGTCGCTCCTAAAGTTTCTAGCACGGCACTAGTAATACCTTCTATACTAGCTTCTCCACTAGCTACCGCAGTGAATGCACGAGCAAGTCCTTGTGCGTTAGCATCAGTTTCATCTAATAATGTCTTTAAATCACTACAACTTTCAGCTAATTCTTCAATATTATCAGCAGTAATTTCTTCATTATCTTCTATAAACTTTTCTAAACTTTCACTTATATCTTCATAAGCATCAGAAGTCATAAAGAACTAAGTTAAATAACCCGTGTCAAAAAGAGGCTAATTAACTCTCTTTATATCTTTTGCTAAAGCTTGAATTGTAGGATTGGTATCATCTTTTATTGCTTCATTTAATTTTTTAACAGCTTGTAATGGTTCATCTAAATCAAACCCACTAAAAAATTCTTTGTATGCACTTAGCTATGAAACATCTAAATTATCAAGAAAATTAGTGAAACCGTCTCCAAGAGATTTTTCAGCAGCGTCAGCAAAACCGAATAAATCTGCTACTTGGTCAGGATTCATTTTACTAAGCTTATCAAAAAATCCCTAAGATACTCCAGCTCTTCTGCCTTTTACAGCAAGTCCAGATAATTGATTTGCTTGTATCTCTTTCTATGATTTTATATTAGATTTTAATATAGCTTCTAATTCAGGAACGGTTTTTCCTATAGCCTTGGCAAAAGCTTCAAGATTTAATCCATCTTTTAAATCTGCAACAAAAGAATCAATATCTGTTTCTAAAGTTATTTTGCCACTAAAATCACCATTAATAGCTTTTAATAATGGTTCATATGCTTCTTTATTAGATTTAACTAATTCGCTTAAGGTATCAACCTATTCCTACTGCTAATCTTGTGCGCCTTTCTATGCAACGGCACGCGCAATATCAGCAGTTTTCATGTTACTATCCGCTTCAACACCGTAGGCTTTTTGGTACTCTTCCTGCCAATGTCTGCGAGAACGCATCCAATTCCACCAAGTACCACCGTGCTAATCTTTTATACTTTCATAATATTTATTTTCATCAAAGCCTTCGGCAAGTGCACCAGCGACTAATTCACCAAGTTCATCGCCAAGAGTCTCTCCATCTACCATTTTAGAGTATGCGCTCTTAGCAAATCCCTTCATTACTTTATCACGCTCACTAGCTTTAACTTCTAAATTAGTATATTTAGCTAATTCCTTATCAGTCATCTAACGCTAATAAGCATTACCATTTTCATCATAATCTGTAATAATACCAGTTTCTACTTCCGCGCCAGCTCTTGCAATATCAGCCCTATAAACATTAGCCTATTTTCCAGCTTGCATAGCTTTCGCTAAATCTGCGCCAAAAGCAGTCTATGTCGCAGCTTTTTCTGCTTCATCGGCTACATTCTTTAAAGCATTTTCATCTAAAGTTAATTGTAACTACCCATCTTTAAATGTAGTCTTTAAATATTTAGCATAAGAATCATTCTATTGCAATAGTTCATTTACATAAGTATTTCTATCTTCAATAGCTTTATTACGCCCAGCAACGGTAGTCGCTTCACTTACAGCTTTATCTTTTTCGGTATAAGTATCATAAACTTCTTTAGTAGATTTTTTAGCTTTATTAGCACTTTCTGCCGCCTAATCCATCGCCTTAGAGAACTCAGTAGCCTATTTGAGTTGGCCCTCTGGACTATATCTTTCCCAAAGTCTATAAGCCGCATACGCCGTCGCAGCCGCTGCCGCAACTGCACCTAGCGCTGTAGCCAATCCCGCTGCCGCCGCGGCACCAGCGCTAGAACCACCAAAACCAAGTAACTTACTTAAACCACCCGCAAATTTAGTACCAGCTAATTTCTAAGAAACTCCGCCAAGAAGTTTACTATTACTTACTTTAGTTCCAATCCTTCCTATTAAAGGCAAATTTTTTTCTAACTAAGATGCATCTAATTGATCACTCAAATCATCTTGAGCTAAACCATATACATCAAAAGCTTTTGCCCATTTTTCCCGACGCTCTTTTCTAGCACCAAAAAGACTCTTAAATAATCCTCCGCCAGTTCGAATAGTAGTTCCGCCACCACCATTCGCAGCCTATTCCTATAAAATCTCTTGAGCTTTGCTACCTTCAACGTGTTTACCGCCAAAAAGAAAACCACTAAGTATTCCCTTTTCAAATAAACCTTTTCCAAAAATAGTCCCATTTAAAACAGTACCAAGCGCCTTATCGACAAAACCACCGCCCACGAAGAGCTTTCTAACACCACTTAAAGCACTAATTGCAGCAGTCCATTTAAGAACAGACCCAACCCCATTCCCAAAAGCACTTGTAAGTTTATTAATTATCTATAATAACGTAGTAAGAGCATCAACGACTCCCTTTAATACTGCATTGTTAGCCAATCCCATCGCAAACTCATCCCACGCATTCTTTAACCGCGCGAGTTTTGATTGCATAGAATCTTGAGTTTTTTCAAACTGCTTTTCAGAAGCACCATTACTATCATATGCTGCGCCAACCAATTCTTGGGTACGCTTATAATCTGCCATTAAAGCAATAAAACGTGACTGTTGACGTGAACCAGCGGCTTGGGTTGCGATATATCTCTATTGAATATTGGTAAGTGAGTCCCACTTAGAAGCCAATTCCATGAAAATATCATCTAAGCCAACTTCACCAAGAAAATATTTATTTAAATCAATTCCAGCTGTACGAAGAGCCTAAGAAACTTTGTTTACATCAATAACCTAGCCTTCTTCGTCCTGGCCTTTAAGCTAATCTGTATCTACTAATTTTTTAACTTCAGAAAAACGGGCGACTACTGTTTTTAACGCAGTACCGGCAGTTTCCGCAGATTCACGAGTCGTTTCAATAATCTGTGCCAAAAATGCCGCGGTTGTTTCAAATTCCATATTAGCGTTATTAGCTAATGAAGCTACTTTAGTCATAGCAGTAGAAATTTCATCTACATTAGAAGCAGACATAGCCGCCAATTGTGAATATACATCATCTACTCGTTGAGCCTAAGTAGCATTTAATTCCATATTAAAGCCACGAAGAGCGTTCGTCATACGGTCAGTAGCATCTGCCGCATCAAGTCCCGCAATACGTGCCATCTTTAAAGTCTCTGTAGAAAGGGCCGCAGCTTGTTCAGTATTTAAACCCTATTGATAGTATAATGTCGCACTTTCATAGGCTTCTTTAGTTGTAACACCTAATTGATTCGCGCGTTTTGTGTACTCCGGCAGCTATTTCCACATATCTTTAATAGTATAATCTGTAACTACCGCAGTTTCAGTCATCGCTTTATCAAGTTCTTTTACTGTATTAAAAGAACTACGAATCGCACGCTTAACGAGGTTAATGGCATTAGCAAGACCAAAGAAATATTGAATACGACTTTTAATATGCTCTATTTCTTTTATCTATTGTTCTGCTCTAAGAACCTGCTCGCCAGTCTAAGCAAATTTATTATTTATTTTATCTAAATCATTCGCTAATTGCCCATTAGAAAGAGAATTATTGAAACTTTCTAAATCTTGCTTAGCTTGAGCTATTTTATCTCCGCCAATAGATTCTATTTTTTGTTTTATATTTTCTAATCCTTGTTCAGTATTTTGCATATCTTTAACAAAGTCATCACCGAACAAGTTTCGTAAATTTTCTTTTAATTTATCAAAAGCAGCGGTATCTTTGCCAGCTTTAAAGAAATCATCAAATGCGGTCTAGGCTTGTTTAAGATCAGCTTCAGTTTTAGAGATAGCATTTTGTAAATCAGCAATTTTACTTTCAATTTCGTTCTTCTTACCTTCTAAAGCTGTTACATCAGCAGTTTTACCTGTAGCTATTTTTTCTTTAGAATCAAATTCCTTTTGCTTCGCTTTTACTTCATTTGCTTTTATTTCTAACTATTTATAAAGATTCTATGCTTCTTCTATTTTTTGAGAAATACTTTTATTAAATAAACTTGCCGCAGCTTCATCAACGCCGCCAAGGGCATTTTTCTATAAGTTATTAGCCTTTAAAAAATCTTCATATTGCGTAGTTTTATCTGCTAAAGATTTTTTAAGGCCAGGAATATCAGCCGGATTAGTCTTTGTACTACTAAGTGCTTTTTGTATTTTTACAATTTCATTATAATACTACTTCGCAATAGTTATTGCACTAGAATCTATAAAACCTAAATTCTTTTTTGAAGCTTTTTCATCTATTTTGCCTTGAGCATCTTTAATTAACTTTTGAGTAGTAATATAATTTTCATACTAATTTCTTGCTCTAGTTTCTGCACTCTTTGCGGCAGTAAGATCTTTCTATGCCACGGCGCTTTCATTCTTAGCTTTAGTTTCCGCGCCCCTAGCCTTTGAAATTTCATTATTCCTACCGACATATTTATCTAATTCTTTCTATAAATCTTCTAAAGCTTTTTTCTAGTTTTCTAATGTTGTGGTTAAATTATCTTTTCTGCTAGTTAAAGAATCTTGCTCTTTCATTGCAGATTTTACGCTAGTCTAATAAGTTGACCACGCCTTTGCTGCAGATGAAAGCTAAGTTCCTAAACCTTCAAGCCGTTTTGCAAAATCAGTACCACCCAAACTAGAAATCTTTTTAGATTCTGTCTAAATGGCGTCAAAAAAGTCCATCACTTTCTTTCGCGCATTATCTAATTCTTTCTACTACGCTAAAGAAGTTATAGCTTTAGAACTTTTTGTTTCTAATTCATCTAATGCCTTTTCTAATCCGCCAAACAGATTAAACATCTATTTATTACCGGACTAGCTAAAATTCTTTCCGAATAATCTTTGTAATTCAGATAAAGCCTATCTTGCAGAACTAATATTCGCTCCAACATCAATAGTTACACTATATCTTTGTCCGCTCATACCTTTCTATACCTCACAAAATAAAAATCGACATTAACTATAAAGTTAATGCCGACTTAATTTTATATATCACTATCTATATCATCGTTAAGGAAGTACATTTCTATAACTCTAGAATTCGTACGACTATCCTCTGGGATAATTTTCGCTTGAATTCTTCCCACCACGGGATTCGCCTTCTCTCCTAAACTCATAGATAAGTCAGACATTAACTTTAACTTAGGAATAATTATTATTCCCGTATGTACTTGACCTGTTACGTCATCCTTAATCTTTGTTCTTCCTTCGAGTCGTAAATATCCTTTAATTAGTCTTTGACCGATATTCACAACACTTCCGCCATTTTCATATTCATAATTATAATCTAAAATTAACTCAGTATAAGGTAGCCTAAGTTCATATTTTTTAGCTTCTACCTCTACTGGGTAAACTCTTTCGCCAGTTGAAAGATTATAGCAGAAAAATTTCCCAGCTGGTATCTATGAAGAATAAAAGTATCCGTTTTCATCTACTTCTACTTTTTCTCTTATAGGAACTAGTATTTTTTCTCCTTCCTAAATATTAATTAACTTAGAATTACTTAAAAGCGCAAACTACGTTTTAGAAAAGATTCCCTTTTCCATTGTAAAATTAACTTCCTTAGTAGTCTCCCACCATACATGCGGCCGATTATCATAGCCTCCATGCGCAGTTACATAACTCTTTATTTCCTAAAAATTTGAAATCTATATACTATCAAAATAAGCGATAGTCTCACCTTCTTCGATATATCTATCGCCTATCTCTATAGGATAAGTAGCTTTTAGCGCAACAGAGTATAATTCTTTCAGAGAAAATTCATTCTACGCCATACTCTATATCTCCTTAAAAATAAAAGGTGGAAGAATTCCTTCCTCCACCTTATCAATTTCCTTATACGTTATTCTACTTAGGCGGGCGCTGTAAGGTCATACTGGATGAGCTTCATCATATCGCCGTCCTCGGGACGGAGAACAGTAAGATTCATATTAAATACAGCGGGGTCACCCTCGGCTTCCAGAGTGATTGTATTCTCAGAGGTCATCTTGGCCTTAGGAATAATGAACTGGAAGAACTGGTCGGAACCATCAACGTCAGAACGAGCATAAGTATCGCCCTGTACATAGTAGGTGCCAGGGAATGTATCGCCAGAGATTGTAATCTGCTTGCCGATACCAGCAACCCAATAAGTGAACATAAACTTATGACCATCGTACTCAGTACCTGTGGCGGTCTGACCGGTTGTATAGAGGGCAGTCAAATCAGAAGCGGTGAAAGCTTCATCAAGTACTGTGCCATCTTCATCATAAAGCTTAGAGGTTATGCTGTTAGGACCAGTGAACGCAACCTGATTAGTGAGCGCGACTTCACCTGTAGGAGCGGTAGAACCACCAAAATACAGCTTAACGCGCTTACTACCTTCAGTAGCATCGTAAACGTCAGCAACGAAATAATCGTTTACAGCCTTGACCTTGCCACTGGCAGCCTTACCCATACGGATAACAGCAGTCTTCTGAACAAGCTGAGAGCCCTGAGCAACGGTACCATCACCAAACATAATAGCCATAGACTTAGAAGAGAACAGAGCATCTTCGATAGATACTGTGATTTCCTTACCATAGTCCCAGGTTACAAGCTTAGGATTGCCCTTACCACCACGGGCATCAACAGATTCGGCTGTCTGCTCGATAGTAGAAACCTTTAATGTATCAAGGTATAAAACGGGGTCACCACGGGTACCATCATTCTTAATCTTATAGAATGTTACATCCGCAACCTCTTTAATACCATAACGGTCTAAAATACTTGCCATGTATAATAGCCTCCTAAATTATTTATCGTTATTTTTATTCATCCAATACTATACTTTAACTTTTTTGCTATCCGCTCCAGCAAGTAAACTTCGAATATCAATATCATATTTTTCTTTCTATTGATATTTCTCAACCAACTTTTTAGAAGCCGCATAGCTTATCTCTCCGATATTAAGTGGATTTAAACCAATACCCATACAGCAAATTGAGATTAAAGTTTCTTCAAAATTGATTCCA
>Ga0310690_10009387_pt1 | contig 12266 bp, 26 predicted proteins | sample AusTroGonzalo_MG_2_FD_207661 | JGI IMG/M metagenome (GOLD analysis project Ga0310690, IMG submission 207661) | Bovine rumen microbial communities from tropical cattle in Woodstock, Queensland, Australia - Gonzalo_04 (v2) (version 2) | ecosystem: Host-associated > Mammals > Digestive system >...
CAATAGGAACAAATTGATGCTATTCAAACTGCTTCTGATCTTTAGATTGAAAAGTTGGATGCATAGATTAGCTTAATGACTGAAACATTAGAATATGAAAAGGCAAATGGATTACTTTGGGAAAGAGTTTATGAACAAATGGCTATGACGCCTGAAGAAATTACTAATTTTATATCTTAGAATAACGATGAATTCTGGGGCAAATCTTTGGTTAATTTTGGCGCAGAGGTAAGAGATGTTTAGTTCGAAGCTGAATAGTGGAGAGCTTTTGCAGAAGAAGATGGAATTAGTGGAATTAAAGGATTGGTGGAGAAAATAGCTGAATAGATTTCTGAAGAAGAAATTCTTAATGCTAATGCTCCAGTTGAAGCTACTGGATTGAATGCAAACGTATTAGAATCAGTAGGAAAAAATATTACTGCTAATTCAAATAATACTAAAACAAAATGGGCTGTAAGATTTGATAAAGACACCGATCGTTATGTTGCATATTAGTCCGCGACTGGAAATCATAATTCTTATAGTGAAGCGGTTAAAGAGCGCGATGAAAAGAATGCTAAAGAAGGAAAATCTTTGGTTAAAGCTGGTGCCTCCGCAGCTGAATTAGCTAGGTATCTGACATCTGAAGGTAAATATACTGAATAGACTTAGAATGCCTTAAATATTGCAACTGAAGAATATGGTGAAGAAGCTATGGGTGGAGAAATTTCAAATTTATTATTAAAGAATCTAAAAGCTCCTGGCGCGGCGAGTGGTGCAATAGTCGATCGTAGCGGTATTGCTCGTATTCACGATAATGAGGTTATTCTTACCGCAGATTAGACTCGTTTCCTAAAAGATTCAATTCTAAGTAATAAATCAAACTCATTATTAAGTCTAGTAACTGATCTATAGTCCGCTTATAGTAATGCGGCAACTAATGCAATTCATACTAACGATAATGGCATAATTATAGAAAACGCAACTGTTGAAATGAATGTATCTCGTATCGCAAACGATTATGATGCACAACGCGCTGGTGAGCAAGCGCTTGATAAGATGCTTCAAATCGCGCGTAAAACATCAGCTCAAAATCGTATAGGATAAGGAGGTAAAATGAGTTATGAGTAATTATAGAGATTATGGTCAAACAATTATAAGAAACCAATATGGTGAAACTGTAGGCGAGGGCGTCGGTCTAACCGACGTCCTCGTCTCTGATAAAAAATTAGGGCAAGTATATTTAGCTACGCATTAGGGAAATGATCGTACTGATTATATGTGGCGTTCTTTTATTAGTTTTACTTATGGCGGAAAGCATATTGAAGATTTTAATTTAATTGCAACTACCAGCGGTAATAGTTTAAATAGAGCCGCTTATGCATAGTTTAATGATACTGTAACTTCATATGATAATTTAAATGGATAGCAATATTGGAATTCTCATTATAAATCTAATTCTATGGATTTTGTATTGGTAACAGATGGCATGGATTAGAGAATGGTGGATGATTTTAAATTTTGGTTCCACACGGGTGAAGCGCGTGAATTAATTTTAGCAGAGCATCCTAATAGAGCGATTATTGCGCGTGTAGCGGAACCGCCGCAATTAAATCTATTACCTTTTGAGTCTCAAGTTGAAGTTAAAATTTCAAGTTATTCTTACAATACACGGACAACTTTATATAAAGGTACAATTAATTTAAAACTGGTGATGGACGAGCCATTCTGGTACGCTAAAGATAATATTCTTGGTATCAGAGATGATGCGTTAAATAGATATACAGATGAGTGGTTTGACGCGAATGGAAATAGAGTTAGTATCTTTGCCTCTAAAGATGCACTTAAAATTCTCTATGAGGATGGTATTCCACTTGGTAGTATGATTTAGAATAATATGCTACTTGGTAATGGATCATTTGCTAATGTAGAAGATAATGTTATTTCTCGTATTTGGTCTATGTCAGAAGAAGAAGAAGACTGGGATACTCTGGGCGTTGGCGCGCGAATTGAGGCGAATGATGCCACCTATCCATATGAGAAAGGCGTTATTGCCGGCGCGATTATCAATACAAGTGGACAAGGGATTACTTCTTTAGTTAAACATAGTGATTCTGACAGCCCATATGATTTAAATATGGGACATTTCTATTACTGCGGCACTGCGCCCGCGCCAACTATCATTACTTTTACATTAACTCCAGTAATTGGTAGTAATGGATATATTACTTCTCCTTGTAATGCTAAAACTACTCCAAAGTATAATACAATTACTATTGAGAGTACTACGAAGTAGGAATTATGTTTTACTACTCCAAACTTATTAACAAGTTTTAATAAGGCAATAGAAATATTTGAAACTTATGTTAATAGTAGTTATACATGGGAAGATGTGCGTGAACATCTGCGTGATGAGGTCCGTCATGCGCGTGCGCGCGAGTGGGCGGTGAATGAAGTAAATAAAATTAGTACAAATACTATTTCTAACTCTTATATATCTACTTTAAAGACTGGTATGGCGAATTTAATTAAAAATTCTGGTGGTACAATTCAACCTATTACTTTTACATTTAATAGTGAAACTGGTGAAGCGACAGGACTTTTCAAATATCGTTTAGTCGATAGTCCTTCTAATGTAATTTCTACGCCCGTAGAAGAAGATGTAGGAGATATGCTACGTTCAAATTACATAATAATAAGAGATAGAAATTATCCAACTTCAAATGGTTCTATTGTCAAATGGACAATAGATAATAAGGAATATTCACATATTGTATATCATGATGTTGATACTCCTTTAACTAATTTATCTATCTTGTATAAAAATATGTATTTATAATGAGCAAAAGGAGGTATGAGCATGATTACGAATGAACAAGTAGATTTATTGCTTTAGCAATACTATGATCGTGGAATATTAAAAAAAGAGATTCGTAGTTATGAAGTCTCCTTATGGACGCTTCAGGACGATTTTATAACCGTCCTGAAGTGGTCCGATGTGGAGCAAAAAGGAAGAATCGAATCACCAAAAATGACGCTTAATATCGATGGAACATAGAAATTATCATTTACAATTCCTATGTTTTATACCGTGGATGGGCGTTTAATTGATAATCCTAATTGGTATACTGTTAAAAATGGTAACTTAATTATGGGGCTAAGAAAATTAAAAGTAATTTTTAATAAAGGTACTGAGTTAGAATAGATTTTTGACTTTATGATTACCGATGTTAAAGAAGTACATGAGAATGATATTTTAAAGAGCGAAATTAGTGCGGAGGGACTTGCTTTTTAGGAATTAGGTAAAATTGGTTATAAAATTAGTTTATCTTAGGATAATTTTGAATTAGTATATAAAGATTGGCAAGTAACACATGAAGGTGATGAGCCAATACAAAGTCTTGATTATTGGTGCTAGGAAGCTGGTTTAGTTAAGTATGATCCCGCGCATGTTAATCCAAAAATCTGGTATTATGATGTGCGTATGAGCTGGAAATCATTTGATTCTGAAGGAGTTACTAAAGTATCAGATAAGATTTATGAAGTTCCATATACTTCTGCTTGGGATGCTAATTTAAATCCATTGGCGGTTGAGTCTAGTAGAGAAAAAGCACGACCAATAGAAGTAGAAAAAAGTAATTTATATAATATAACATAGACTATAGCTGAAACCTTTGAGGTATTTTGTTGCTATGAATATTTATATGATGAAAATTACCATATTATAGGTAGAATAGTTGTATTTTATAATAGTTTCATGCAGGAAGATAAGATCTTTTCAATTACTTATCCTTATTCATTAAATAAGATTGAGCGTAGTATTGAAAGTAATGATATTACAACTAAGTTATTTGTATTAGATGTAGATAATGAAAATACTTTATCTGGTTATAATAGTATTATGAATGCGCTGGCGAATGCCTCGCGCGAAGATTATATATTAAATTTTGATTATTTACATGAAAATAATGCTATTACTTAGGAGCAGTATGACGCTATACTTCCATATGAGCGCAGTATGCGGGCGTATAATGATATATTGATTGATTTACAATCAAAGCTAGCAACCTATTAGACTAAATTACCTGAGTTAGAAGCAAAGTATACAATAGCTAAAAATTCAGTTGAGTTAGATTAGGAATAGATTCTTTAGAATTCAGCATTAAGAAACGCACTTACTAATGATGGGTATATTACTTTAACCGCTGCAAATGCAGATACTCTTTTGATTATTACGAGAGATAACGGTACTAAATATCTAAGTTTAAATAATACTAATAAAGGAATAAAAGATGATAGTGTTAAAATTTATAGAACTATTACTTATTCTGGTGGAACTCCTAGTTTAACTAATCAAGTGACTTCTTTTGAACTTGTACATGATGATTAGAATAATTTGAAAGAGATTAATTTATTAAATATATCACAATTAAGTGATAGTACAAAATTATATCTTACATATTCTTATGATCCTAAACTATATTATGATAATATAGTAAAAACCTGGGAAGTTAAATAGGCTTAGGATATACAAGACCGTGATGCTTATGAAGAAGAATTGGGTTAGAAAGATGCGAACGATCGCGGTATTTCTGGCTTATATAAGGCTATAGATGATCTTATTGATGATATTGATGAATAGATCGCAGCAAAGAACGCCGCGATTAAGAAATTCGAACGCTTAATGGGGCCAGCTTTAAGGGAAGGATATTGGCAACCTGAAGACTATAAAGATTATGGTGAACGTCATAATTATAGTAGTACTGTGACGTCTAATGATATTACCGTAGATGTAGGCGATAATGCTATTATCGCTTGGGATGATATTGTGTTTGATGGCGAAGATGTATTATATTATAAAGTTGGCGTAAATTAGGATATTTATTATTACCCTTGTATAGATTTAAATGCAGTATTTTCTAATTCTATTCCAACAGATTTAGAAGATTATAGTTTAGTATGGAAAGCAACTAATATTACTGGTTATGAATATGATTGGAATTCTATTAAAGATTTATAGGTGTTCGCGGTTGGTTCTCAAGCTTTAATTAAGTTTATTAAATATAGTAATACAGTAAAGCCAGTGTTAATGATTGTTGGCGCAAAAAATCTTAGTGATGATTAGATTACTCGTATGATTAGTACGGGTAGACTAGAAAAATATTCTACATCGGTTAATACTGGTAGTGTCACTGTAAGTCATAATTCTGTGACAACAATTGGTAATAATTGGATTACTGTAGCAACTAATACTACTATAACTACTACTCCAATTATATATCCACGTATTAAGTTTTCTTCTCTAGTGGTTAAAACTGATACGACTAATTTAGTAATTAGATATAATGGACAATTGTTAAATTAGTATAAAGATTATTATATAAATGTTAGAAATACAGAAAGAAATTCTAACTATTATTTAGAATATTATGTTACAATTAAACCTGAAGTATTAGTAAAGTGTAGTTTAAATCAATAGGTGGATGTTAATTATGTACTATCTAATGCTAATACTTCAATTTATTTAGATGCGAAAAAAGTATCGAAAGAAAATGCTTTTCCTAAAGTTTCATATAATGTGAATATAAGTCTTTTAAGTACTGATTTGATTAATATATTATACTCGCTTCTCGCACGAGTAGTAATGATTAATGATACAGATTTGAAATTAGAAGATGTATTTGGTTATATTTCATAGGTTGATTTAGATTTAGATAATTGTGCGAATGATACTATAGAAATAAAGAACTATAAGACTAAGTTTGAAGATTTATTCTCTACTATTGTAGCTTAGACAGAAGCCATGAAGTAGAGCGAGGCAAATTTTTCCGCGGCGATGAGCGGCGATATGCCATTATCGTCAGAAGCAACGGAAGAAACTTTAAGTAGTAATATAAATATACTTAATGCTTACTTTGATTCATATTTTGATAGTAGTGAAGTTGTTAGAGATAAATTAGAGTCTTTATTTACTGAAGCGGGTGAAATACTTAGTAATTCTAATAAAAGTTTAAGTTAGCTATAGGCATTATCATTAGAAAATGCTTCGATACTAAGTAATTTTACAGATAAAGTAAATAGCGAATTAACTCCTAAAATATATACTGGTGCGAAACCCACATTATATAAACCAGGGGATATTTGGATTGATAATGAAGGAAATCATTATGTTGCAACCGCCTATAGTTCAGAAGGAGGAAATGCTGGAACTTCTGGTTTTGTACGCACATATGATGGTACATTAGCTTCTATTACTGGTGCTGCATTAGATGTTAATGCGGATGATGGAGAAATTTCGATTAAGGCACAAAATAATGTAAATATTTCTTCAGCTGATGTTAATATTGTTGGAAATAAATCAGTTAATATTGGCGGCACTACTATTAATATTGCCGCAGAATCCACTAGTGGTACAGTTGGTACAGTTGGCGGAGTTAATATAGTTGCAACACATTATAATACAAGTAATATCGCAAATGCTCAAGTAGCTAAAGTATTAATTCATCCAACAGAAATAACTATGGCGGGCGCGAAAATTAATATGTATGCTGGTACTACAAGCGGGTCTGTGTCTGCAATTTCAATTGATGGTACTGTTAATACTTAGAATCCTACTCCTGGTATTTGGATTGGTTCAAGCAAGTCAGTAGAACTATATAGTGGGATCGGGACTAGTACAGGATCAAGCGTATCAATTAAACCCGATCATATTATAATGGGAACTGTAAGTGATTCTAGTTCTGCCGTATTTGATCTAAGGTCTAGTTATATTGTAATGGCTGTAGGGACAACTAGTAGTGATTTTAGTTCTAGTAATGTTACTATTAATGCTTCAAGTTCTATAACTGGAATGAAGCTCACTCAAGGTTCTTTTGGTATTGCCGCTGGAAGTGGATCTACACGAAGTGTTATTTTAGCAAACTCAGATGGTATCACGGTAGGGACTGGCGCGACCCCATTAACTAGTGGGTCTTATGTGAGTATTTCCGGAAGTGGAATCTCCTTAGGATCTTTAGGAGATTTATATATTAATACAAATAATTTTAAATTATAGACGAATGCTGGTGCAACTAGTGGAACGTTAGGGACAACTGTATTTGCTATCGGTACAAATTTAAGTGGTATTTCTAATTCAACTAATCCAAATGCTTTAAATAGCAGTTCTACTGTTAATTTCTTAGTAAATGGAAATGGAGCATTTATTAAAGGTTATATATATGCGGATGGCGGTAGTTTTACTGGTAGTGTAAATGCTAGCAGCTTCATTGCTACTTGCACCAATGGAAAATTTAAAGCAATTGGAGCGAATTTAGGCTTATATGATAATAATGACAATGGATTATTGATTATTAATAATAGTGGCTCAATAGAAGCAATGACTGATTTAACTATATCTTCTAGTAAAACATTAACATTAGCGGGTGCTTCATTGTCATTTACAGCGGTATCTGGTAATGTAACTGGCACACTTAATATTGATTCAGCTAATTTTAAAGTTAATTCATCTCCTTCAAATGGTGAAAATTATTTTTATACCGGTGATTCTGGAAATAATCCAAATTCGTATGTACGCTATGTAAAAGATACAACCAATGGAGATCATTTAGAAGTTAAAGGGGCTATCACCGCAACAACTTTTAGATTATCAGGAAATAATTATGATGGAATAAAATCTTCTGATATTGATGATTTTACAACAGCGGTATAGAGTATAGCTGGTAGCGGTGGGTGGAGCATTAATGGACTATCCAATGGTACTAGAGAAATTAGTGCAACCAATAGTACAACAATTTCTACAGTTGAGCTAACCTCAACATATGGCTTAGTGCTTGGTGCAAATTACGGTGTATTTATTCCTAAAACATCTACTAGTAAATTAGATGATACTTATGTTAGTATTACACAAGACCATATTAATTTTGATTATAGTTCTAGTAATTATATACATATGGATAATAATGGTATAGAAGTTTCTGGGAATCGTATTTCAATAAATGGAAAAGAAGTATGGGCGCGTGATGATATTATTGTAATGAATCCAAATGCAACCGGTGATGACAGTTGGCGTAGTACAGTGAGTGGAATTGAGACTCATTAGAATGGAGCAACGCATGACTGGGTATTAATTAGACCTTATTATGATGGACGAGCAGAGGGTGAAGCGGAATCTAGTATTATTAATGTTTCTGTACATAATGATTATGGGGCAGCTGAAGTTATTAGTAATCCAAAAGGTATTACTTTAGGAGATAATGCCACTTATTATAAATATATAATTAAAGGTAAGATTCGTGCGAATCCGTCTATTAATTTAGTTAATTTATACTATAGATTAGGATATTCGGATACCAATGGAATTTAGTATCCGGTTACCGTTAGCGCGGCTACGGCGGCGACAACATTGGATTCTACTACATTTGATTATATAGCATATAATAGTTCTAATTAGCCAGTTATAGTCAATACTAATTATACAAGTTTTGAAACAAAAACAAAACAGCTAGCCAATGCTAATATATTTAAAGATGGTAGAACACCATATATTCAATTTTATAATTAGACATCGAGTGATTTTACTATAACAGAATTAACAATTGAATGTATTTGTGATATTACAACTAGCAGAGTACCTTGTACTGTTTATTATTATCCTTATATTACATCATAAAAAAATAAGCCCGGACTCTTTATTGAGTCCGGGCGTCTTTTTATTCTTTAAAACTAATAAATGGTTCTAATATTACCATATCAGATGGTGTAAAGTTAATATCTTCCAATAGTGCAATATCAATAGGGTTAGCATTAATTTCTACTTCGGTTTTAAGTAATTCATTTAACTCATTTGTAAATTCATTCATAGAATCACTGTCAATCTTACAATTTCCTTTATCATCCGTTACTAATTCGCCGTTTTCATTTTTCTCGCCATACTTCTTAATCAAATTCATACGAGTTTCATTAAATTCTTGAATTTCTTTTTCCGCGGCTTTAAGTAATCTTGCAATAGACCAAGCCAGTTTTGCTTTAAAATCCTTTTTCGCTAACTTCTGTAGAGTTTCTGTGCTATCCAATAATTCTGAAATTTTAACATTAATCATATATCTTCACCCCAACTGGTTTTCTTTAATTTACCACAAAAATATTTTCCAATACAAATTGCGTCTGATTCATCTTCTGTACAATCCATATCATACCATATTTTTACTTTGGCTTGTGCTTGTTTCTTTTTTGCATCGCGATGTACATCGCCATCGTTTATACCACAATAACTACGCCACTCGCTGGGGTATACCGTATCATGATCTATACAGGCTTCAAATATTGTATCTAATATTACTCCTTGTAAATTAGCTAATGTTTGAAATGTTTTGACCTGCACATCAGTTGCTTTAACACCATATTTTTGTAACTGAATATTTTCCAATCCAATAAAATCTGGTTGCCATTCTTTTAGCGCAGCTTTAAGCCAATTTTTTACATTATTGATACGTTCTGTAGCGGGCAATGAAGCACTTGTTTTAAAAGTACCATATCCTACAAGAACTTTATCATCATATATTGCATAACCTGTGATGCTTGTTGCGGCATCTAGTGCTAGAATACGCTGTGTATCTGTTCCCTTTTTGGGAACTTTATTTTTTTTGACTTTATATGGATCACCGGCTAAACATATATCACATAATTTATGTTTACGCCAGTTATCGAAAGTCTATTCTTGTTTATGCCCTTGTGGGCAAAGCATTTCTAATGGAGTTTTTAAGTTCTTATAAGTTTCACTTATAAGTTTCCATCCATCCGCTTCCAATGCATTCTAAACATTATATATATTAATACTACCCATTAAGTACCGGTGCTTCCGAAGCCGCCTTCACCGCGGTCAGAATCTTCAAGTGAATCTACTACTTTTGCCTGGAAGCGGTAGCTTGGCATTACAAGTAGCTGAGCAATTCTATCTCCTGCGTTAATAGCGTATGGAGTATCAGAAATATTATCATATAGAACTCCAAGTTCTCCACGATACCCACTATCAATAAGTCCTACACTATTACTTAGACGGAATGGAGTTTTCGCGCCAATACTAGAACGAGGAATAATTAGCGCTAACCAACCTTCAGGTAATTGAATACTAACACCTGTACGAATCTTATTACCAAGTGTATTACCTTCTACCACTGTGGTCTCCATCGCGTATAGATCTGCCGCGGCGTCAGTATCGTGTGCATATACGGGAACTCGCGCGCCTTCTTCTACTTTCATAGGTAATTCGATAGCATAAGAATGGAATTTTTCTAATGCAAGGTTAAATACATTCGTTAAATGTTCTACCGCGGCATCCACAATAACTTTCTTATTGCCAGTATAATTATTTTCTCCATAAATCATTTCTTTTAGAACATCTGTTAAAGCGTTAATAGAAGCTTTCGCTTCCTCTCTATTTAAGCCTTGATCTTCTAAGTTTTTTACAATCTGATTAGCAGATTGAGATACAAGTGTTGGAGAAAAGTTCTCGTTTAATGCAGTTAATACTGCTTTTGTAGCTTCTTCAGTTAAATTTTCTTCATCTAAGTCTACTAATGTCTGAATAGACTGTATTAGGGTGTCAATTTCATTCATAATAATCACTCCTTAAATCTCATAAGACACGGTTACTTCAACCATCCACCATTCATCAGCGATTTCTCCTGTCTTACGGTCCTTCTTGGACTTATAATCTACCTTAGTTTTTACTACGGTATATCCTTCATTCATCGCGCGAGCCTTGTAATCTTCTACAATTTCAGTAGCTTCATTCTCTGTATCGACTCTATAAACTTCAGTTTTCTTCGTCATCATATTCGCCATTTTCTTTCTTCTCCTCATTCAATTTTCTTAGTTTTTGTATTAAATCTATATAATTAAGTTTCTTTGCAGTTTCGCTTACAGCACTAACTACATCTCCACTTTCATTAACCATTTCAGCATATTTTTTCGCGCCAATTTTCTTCTTTAATGCGCGACGTTGAGCACGATTCATTGGCACTCTTGTACTATTAATCTTATCAATAGTTTTTTGTTCTATCTTTTTAAGAACTTCTTCTTCAGTTGGCGCACCGACCTCTTCCTTTGCTTTTTCAATACTTATATCTTGTATTTTAGCATAACGTGCAATTAATTCTTCTACTGTCAATTTTTCGTTAATTTGTTCAGTAGGTTCTTTTACTTCATTAATCTCGGTATTCATTAGCCGCCTCCAGTTCTATTATATCCGTATTCCTATGACTTAAAGAATTCTATATAATATTTTTCAAGTTCATTTAACTAATCTTTATCACAATAGGTAATTATTTCAATTTGCCAGTTCCAAAAGCCTTCTTTCAATATAGCATGATGAACTGCCTAATCTGCGATTGACTTTATTCCAACACTAGATTTAAAGTGATCTGCTATACGATTCTTTACATTTGTACTTTTACCAATATAACATTTTCCATTCTATAAACTAGTTAGTTTATAAATACCCGCGTCTGGCTTTACCTCAATACGCTTAAACGTATCATCTAAATTAGGTTTCACATATTCAGCCCAAACTAATTTTGAAATTATGTCTGGATGCATTACTTTCTAAGCTACAGTAGTTAATAAGAAATCTATATCTTCTTGATATTCTTCTGGTAACTAAATAGTATAGAATAATTTTGCTTGCTACTCTGCATCATATGTCCGCAAGACCCTTTCGATACCTTCGAACTTTTCTCGCGCAGCCGCGATTGATTCATTATATTTATGAATCTATTCTAATGATTCCTGCCATTTTGCTTCTGACGCTTCTTGTGCAGCTTCATCCTATATAGTACACTAATTTATAGTATCTTCAAGTAACTTCTAATAGTATTGTTGCTTTTCTTTTAAGGCCGTATCTAATTCTGCCTGACGCCTCTGGCGTTGTTCATTAATTGAAATATCAATTTCTTTTAATTTATTTTCTGTAATATCATTATATGTGTCTAATGCAGCTTGAAGATCTTTCTTACATTCTTCAAGTTTATATTCTTCATATTTATGCTTTTCTTTAATAAGCTATAAATCATTTTCAGCATACTGCTTTAAATTACGTAAGTCGTGAACATCATTTTTTAGTTTATCGCGCTCTTGCGTATCAAGTTTCTATTTCTGAAAAAGTTTAAATCCCAGAAATCCAATTATAATAATTAAACATCCAATTATATAGATCATTTACATCACCTATTTATCTTTATACTTTATTATATCAGATTTCTGGGAATTTGTCAAATATTTAATTTAATCTT
>Ga0310690_10009388_pt1 | contig 12264 bp, 7 predicted proteins | sample AusTroGonzalo_MG_2_FD_207661 | JGI IMG/M metagenome (GOLD analysis project Ga0310690, IMG submission 207661) | Bovine rumen microbial communities from tropical cattle in Woodstock, Queensland, Australia - Gonzalo_04 (v2) (version 2) | ecosystem: Host-associated > Mammals > Digestive system >...
GTCTGAGCAACGGCGGCAATACCGTCTTTGCCCCAGGTGTCAACCTCGAGCATTTCTCGGCTCGCTACGATGCTACCTTCATCCCCACCCGCGACGAGACGCTCAGCTTTGAGATCAGCGGTGACGACCGGTTCCGACTGTTGATCAATGCCGATACCGTTGTCAACCATTGGAGTGCCCGCCAGCGCATCCATGGTGGTAAGAAGGAACTCACTGTCAAGGCCGGTCAGCACTACCGCATCCAGATTGACTACATGAAGGAGGAAGGCTACGCTGCCCTCAACTTCGACATCCGCAGCAAGGTCAATCCCACTCACGAGCAGTTGCTGGCTCAAATCGGCGAAACGCAGACCGTCATCTTCGTGGGCGGCATCTCGCCAAGTTTGGAGGGCGAGGAGATGCGCGTGAGTGAACCTGGCTTCAGAGGTGGCGACCGCGAGAGTATCGAGCTGCCCCAGGCACAGCGCGATATTCTTGCCATGCTCCATAAGGCCGGCAAACGTGTGGTTTTCGTCAACTGCTCAGGCTCTGCCATCGGTCTGGTGCCAGAGTTAGAGTCGTGCGATGCCATCCTGCAATGGTGGTATGCCGGTGAGCAGGGCGGTACAGCCCTTGCTGAGGTGCTCTTTGGTGACAAGGATCCCAGCGGCCGTTTGCCTGTTACATTCTATAAGAGCGCTGACGATCTGCCCGACTTCCTCGACTACTCGATGAAGAACCGTACGTATCGTTATTTCCAGGGTGAGCCCCTCTTCCCCTTCGGCTATGGTCTGAGTTACACCAGCTTCGACATCAGCAAGCCTACCTTTAATAATAATATGGTACGCGTGAACGTGAAGAATACCGGCACGCGCGAAGGTCTCGAAACCGTACAAGTCTATCTTCGTCGTATCTCCGACACCAATGGACCTCTGAAGTCGTTGCGTGCCTACAGCCAAGTAAGCCTCACCCCCGGCGAGGCTAAGACTTTGAGCATCCCCCTACCCCGTGAACGTTTCGAGGGTTGGGATGAGAAGACAAACACCATGCGAGTTGTGCCTGGTAAATACGAGGTAATGGTTGGCACCTCCAGCGCCGACAAAGACCTAAAGAAGATTATCGTTACAATCAAATAACAACAATCATCCCTCGCAATATTGCGAGGGATGATTCTATTAGTAGGCTAATACACTCCAAAGATTCTTAATGCATTCTTCAGGATGCCAACGACCCTGGAAGGTCCAGTCGGCGGTGACACCATGGAACTCAGGATGCTCCTCTGACTCCTGCAGATTGTTACGGAGCCAGCCACTGTGGCCACCCTCCCGCAAACAATTAAAATAGTACACACGCTGGCCCCAAGGACAGGGGTCAAGCACCTTATCGGTATAGGCATAGCGTATGTTCTCGTCGAGGATATTCTTCGAGAGTTTACAATTGAGCAGATAAAATTGCGAGTCGTGATGATAACGTCCGAGGGGTGTCGGAGAGAGCGCATCGAAATAGGAATCCTTGATGACAAGTTTGCGCGACTTATCACCCCGTCCATCATGCCAGATAATAGCGTGACCGTCGCCCATGAAGCGGCAACGCGTGGCATAGCACATACCACGCGGACAGAGGAAGTCGACACCAAGACAGCGCAGATTGAGGTCTGCATGGTAATACATGCCGTCACCTCCCTGCGCCCAAAGCGAGAGGGCATCGTTGCCATCGGCCCAAACATTGCAGTTGATGACAATGGTGCGGGTGGCACGTCCGAAGATGGCCATCTGATGGGTGGTGTTGCCTGGCTCGACAGTCGTACCATAGTTGTTGTAGACCGTAAGACCACTGATGATGCAGTCGTCGGCTCCCTCTTGCAATACAATGACGCCATTGCCCACTTCACGGCCGTGATATTCTGTAATCTGTCGCACAGCACGGGTCTCTGCCAGGATAAGAACGGTGCTATCACGGTCTTCGCCGACGAGTACGACATTCGGACGGTCGATGATGACCTTCTGATGGTAAGTGCCTTTGCGAATCAGGATTTTATAAGGCTTAACAGGGTGCTCTGGAGCACGTTCAATAGCCAATTGGATACTGTCGCCGGGGTTGACGATAGCATCGAACAGTTCAGGGCGAATCTCAGGTTTTCTGAACCACTCAATCGTACCGTTCTCATTAGCCCCGGGGGTGTCAATACTGACGGGCAATTCATGAGTGGGATCGAAGCGCTGCGCCCACTTATGGTAAAGTGGGAAAAGACTGGAGGGATTGCTGGAATACCAGGCATACCCATTGCGGCGCTCACTGCCAATCTGCTCGAGGTGACGACGAGGAATACCATCGCGGTCACATACATACGGCTCGCAACGCTCAAGATCGTAGAAACGTGCCCAAAGGGGACGAGCATTGGTATCGGCCACGAGACGTGTTTCACTGTCGGCAGCGGCCCACATGCCACGGTGCACCACACGGTAACCTTTAAGTTTGTAGGTATCAAACCAACGCATAGCTGCATGGATGGCAAGTTTCACACGGTCATCAGGATTGGGCAGTTCCATGAGCAGCTCAATGATACCGGCACTCTCCATCGAGCAGTACGACGGTAACTCATAGGCACGGGCGGCAGCTGGCAGAAGTGTCTCCCGGTCATGCTGCTGGCACCAAACGGTTAGCCGTCCATCAGTCTTAATCTGCGTGGCAAGGATACACTCGATACCTTTGTCAAAGGCAGTCATCATGCGACGACGCTGCTTGGCATCGGTAAGGTCGCCCTGGTAAGGCTCCTGACAAGCGGCCATGTCGCGTAACAGACGCATGGTGTTGACCATCGCATTGTCGTTGTAGGTAATATGAATCTGGTAATCGCGCATCTCCGGCCAGAACTGAGGCCAGCCACCATTATCATACTGTCCGCTGAGCAGATAGTCGACCGCACGGCGGAAGGCTTCGCGATAACGTTTGTCATGCGTAGCCTGGTAAAGTCGCGCCAGAAAATCCATTTGCAGCGTGGTGGCATCGTTGTCGGTAGTGGAGTCGTTGCGCTTCTGCTTGTCGCCGAGCACCTTGGTCTTCTCCTCATCGGAGAGGGCACGAGCCATATCGATGTTCTTGGGCCATCCACCCGTGACCCGCTGGAAGAGCAACAGCTGGTCGCCGATGCGACGAGCCTCTTCCGTCTGATAGAAAGTGGCATCGGTACGGCGCATAATTTGTTTGAAGGACGTGCGATAGGACTGTCCCCAAACAGGCACAGCCATCACAACGAGAATCGTCATGACGGCTGTGCGAATAGTTCTTAAGTCTGTTGTCATTGTCTTGGTACGAAAACTTGGGGTTTACTCTTTCTTAGGAGCCTCAGCCTTTCGAACAGGTTTCTTAGCTGCTGGCTTCTTGGCGGCTTTGGCCTTTTCAACCTTAGGTTTGGCACCCTCCAATTTCTCGAGCTTGGCTTTCAGACGGGTAATCTCCTTGTCTTTCATCTCAATCTCGTCGCCCTGGTTCTTGATAGTCGTCAAGAGGCCTTCGAGCTCATCATTATCGATATCGAGCGGATAGAGGGCGTTCACTCTGTTGATGAAGTCACCGAGGATGTTCATGTAGTTGGTGAAGGCATCAAACGGTCCGCTGTAGATACCACGGTCAAGACCCACATTCGAAGGCTTGGTGGTCATGAAGCGGAAGTTGTTGGAAGCCTGCAGGTAGTCCCAGTCCTGATTGATGCGTGGGTCATTAGCAATACGCAGACGGTCGGCCACAGAGTAAAGTTTGTTGAAAGCCTCATGCTGCATGGCATTACCGAGCCAGCAGCTGACGTCGCGCTCCTCGTCGACCCAAGAGAGTGTATCAGGCACATCGAGGTTACCCACGCTCTTGCAGGCCTTGCAGATTTCTGTCGGTGTAGAGAACGTGATGCCTTTCTCCTTGGCGCATGCAGGCAGGGCATGGATGAAGTCAAGAATATTCGAACTCAGTGGCTGAGCGATACCCAAGGCAGAGAGTTCCATGAAGATATTGATGATCTGCTCCTCTTCGGGCAGGCGTGCAATACGATCGATATAGGCATCAGCAAAGAGAGGATAGCCATCCCACTCTGAATTGTTGAAGCGCAGGGAGATATCATCCGACAACTCCACATCGCGGAGCAACAGCTTCAGGTTCGGAGCGATGTTACAGTTGTAGACATAGTGGGGCGACTTCCAACCGAGCACGTGCTTGGCACCCTCGGTCAACATACCCTTAAAGCCCATAGCGGCAATCTGTGCACCAATGTCATCACTATAGATGAGCGAAGAATTACGGGCTACCGTCGGCTTCTTGCCGAAGAGCTCCTCGATCTTCGCAGCCTGCTTCTTCACGTCGAGAGCGAAGGTCTCCTCATTGGCCAATGAGGACAGTCCATGGCTGTAGGGCTCTGCCAGGAACTCCACGCAACCGGTCTCGTTCATGGCCTGCAGTTTCGCAATCACCTGTGGCGCATGGTACTCCAACTGCTCAATACCAGTGCCTGAGAGCGAGAAGGCCACCTTAAAGAACTTGCCGTTCTCGTTGATCATGTCGTGCAGGGTATTCAATGCAGGCATGTACGAGCGCTCGGCGATGTCGGTGATGCTACGCTCGTTCTCGTAGTCATCGTAGTAATAATGATCGGTACCGATATCAAAGAAACGGTAACGCTTCAGATGAATAATCTGATGTATCTCGAAATATAAACAAATCGTTTTCATAATCTATAAACTATAAACTTTAAACTATAAACTAAAAGCTACTCTTCCCAGCCGAGAGTACGGCGATAGAGGGTACGTATCCAGGCACCGACCTTCTCCCAGGTAATCTGATCCACCTCGCGCTTGCCCTCGTCCTTGAGATACTGGAAGAGCGACTCGTTGTGGCAAATCGAGTAGATGGCGTCGGCCAGAGCGTGGATATCCCAGTAGTCGACCTTGATACAGTTGTCGAGAATTTCGGCACAACCCGACTGCTTCGAGATAATCGAGGGCGTGCCGCACTGCATAGCCTCCAGCGGTGAGATACCAAACGGCTCAGAGACAGAAGGCATGACATAGACATCCGAGGCCTTCAGGCATTCATACACCTGTTTGCCACGCATAAATCCCGGGAAGTGGAAACGATCGGCAATGCCACGCTCAGCAGCGAGGTGGATCATCGCATCCATCATATCGCCGGAGCCTGCCATACAGAAACGCACGTTGCGGGTGCGGTGAAGCACCATCGTGGCAGCCTCAACAAAATATTCAGGACCCTTCTGCATCGTGATACGACCTAGGAAGGTCACCACCTTCTCCTTACCCGTATGGTCGGGGCGTGGAATAGCCTGATACTCTTCAGGCAAGGGATAAACGGCATTATGTACCGTGAAACACTTGCGTGGATCCTGGTGATATTGATTAATGACTGTCTGGCGCGTAAGTTCCGATACGCACATGATACAGTCGGCCCAGTCCATACCGTTCTTCTCGATGCCATAGACGGTAGGATTTACCTTACCACGGCTGCGGTCGAAGTCGGTAGCATGCACATGGATGCACAACGGTTTGCCACTCACCTGCTTGGCATGAATACCAGCGGGGAAGGTCAACCAATCGTGGGCGTGAATGATATCAAATTCCTCGGCACGGGCCACCTGGCCAGCGATAATCGAGTAGTTATTAATCTCTTCGTGCAGATTACCAGGATAGCCGCCAGCAAACTCCATCGCACCGAGATCGTTGACATTCATATAGTTGAAGTCGGCATAGATATGATCACGGAGACGGAAATAGTAATCTGGATCCATGATGTTACCCACACGCTGACGAACATAATCATAATCCACATCGCGCCACGCAATGGGTACGGCGTTCATAGCCACAATGCGGCAGGCATGTTGGCTCTCGTCACCAAAGGGATGCGGCAGACAGAGGGTGATATCCATATCGCCCTGAGCCTTCAAGCCCTCGGAGATTCCATAGTTAGCAGTGGCGAGTCCACCAAATACGTGAGGAGGATACTCCCATCCAAACATTAAAACTTTCATAGTCGTCCCTCCTTATTTTTGATATGAATACTTATCCATGAGCTTGAGCGTACGCAGAATCTCTGCCACGTTCATCGCAAACGACATGGCACCACGTCCGTGGAAGGGCGGGTTGCCGTCGAAGAGCTCAGAGATGGTGCCGATGGCATGATAGTCCATTTCGTCTTCATAGCCCACGAGCTGACGCTCGATGAACGAGAGACGGGAACGTTTGTAGAGTTTCAGACAAGCCTCCATGTAGAAACCGCCGAGCCAAGGCCAGGCCGTTCCCTGATGGTAAGCATAGTCGCGCTGTGTCTGCGGACCCACGTAGATGGGGTTATAACCGCCACTCTTCGGAGAGAGTGAACGAAGTCCCTTCGGGGTGAGCAGTTCACGGGTACAGATATCGACCACGCTCTTCATCTGGTCCTGAGAGAGCGGCGAGTAGTCAAGGGCCACAGCAAAGATCATGTTCGGACGAACACTCCAGTCCATCATATTACCATCCACATAGTCGAGCAGATAGCCATACTCATTGACGAAGGTATCGACGAACGATTGCTTGGCAAGGGCGGCACGCTGCTCAAGAGCCTCAGCATCCTTGGCCTTACCTTGTTCCGTCTTCATAGCGGCACAGAACTTCAAGGCATTGTACCAAAGGGCATTGAACTCGACGATATAGCCTGAGCGCGGCACTACCGGCTTTCCATTAGCGGTGGAGTTCATCCACGTCACTGCACGGTCGCGTCCGTTTGAATAAATCAGTCCATTCTCATCAAGACGCAGGTTAGGATGTTTGCCCTTGATGATATAGTCGACGATATCGCTTACCAGCTTGCCATATTTCTGATAGCCAACCTCAACACCCACCTGTTTGACATACTGCTGAATAGCCCAGATAGCCCACAGGGGTACATCGGGTTGTTCTATCTCGTAAATCTTCACAGAGAGGGGTTTATTGGTCATAAACTCACGCAGACCCTTCTCGGCGGTCCTCATCACGAGCTCGAAATAGTCGACCTCACCAATGGCCAGCGTCAGACCAGGCACAGCGATGAACGTATCGCGGGCACGACACTTGAACCAAGGATAGCCGGCCAGCAGATAACGCTCGTCCTTCTTGTCAATCTTCTCCATAGTGCCACTGCGGCGATCGCGGAAGTGGAACTGATGGGCTGCCGTCACCAGACAATGATAGAAATTGTCGCGAGGTACACGGTCGGCCACCTCCTCATCAAAGAGTTTCTTCAATGACGAGGTCTTAATCTGTGATGTAGAGCCTGAGAAAATGATACTCTCACCCTTCTTGATGGGCATCTCGAAATAGCCAGGCACGTAGAGATCCTCGTTCGAGGCATAACCACGCTCCTGCTCCTTCGGATACTCCACACCACGATACCAGTCTGGCTGGAAGATAAACTCATTCTTCTTAGAGAACTGCATATACAGGTCTGGATAGCCTGCATACATACAGGTCTTGATGCCATTATCCACCTCATGATACTCACGACTTGCAGTCATGTTCTCGTGCGTAAACTGGCGTACACTGCGGAAAGCCAGGAACGGACGGAAACGCAGGGTGGTGGCCGAGTGGGCATCCTCCAACGTGTAGCGGATGAGAATGCGGTCCTCATAGTGCTGGAAGATAACCTCCTTCTTCAGGATAACACCTCCCACACGATAGGTGGTTGTCGGCACCTTAGTGGCATCGAACTCACGGATGTACTTGTGTCCGTTAGGACTGAAATTGTTGCCCTGATACTTGTGGAGTCCGAGGTTGAACTCAGCACCATGCTGGATGACCGTACAATCGAGCGATGACAGGAGCACATGGTTCTCGTCATCGAGCTCGGGTACAGGAACAACCAGCAGACCGTGGTATTTGCGCGTATTGCAGTCTACGAGTGTAGACGAACTATAGGCGCCAGAACGGTTGGTTCTGAGAAATTCACGTCGGAGACTCTCTTGCAAGTTAGTCATCACGGCTTTTTCTAATCGTAAATAACTCATAGTTCCTTGTTAGGTTTTTATAATGTTTGTACTTTTTTTGTAGTTTGAATTTCCAAAAGTACACATTTTTCGACAAACCACAAAGGAAAAGGGAGATATTTAACAATAATTATTTGTTTATATAGACATCAGGCAGGAATAAGGAAGTTGATAACTTCCTGTTCGACATCGATACGGAAGTCACCCACGGGTGTTTTCATCAACCGCCCGTCAATACCAACCATCGCCTTCTTGGCATAGTCGACCTGCACCTCAGTCGTACGATAAGGATGCACGCTACGGTGATTGAGGAAGCGTCCTGTGATAAGGAGCCAAAGGCCCTCGATGAGTTGCACCATCTCGGGATGATAGACCACACTGACATCGAGCATGCCATTATAAGGCACAGCATTCGGTGTCTGTCCGTAGCCCGGACCGCTTCCGATACAGACAGTCATTACCTTGCGGTCAATGACATTGCTATTGATACGGAGTTTCATTTTATACTCCATGCGATGGAACAACATCACGAAAAGCGACGTAATAAAAGATAATGTACGCGAGCCGAATAAGCGACGTGTCTGGCGACGCAGGTTCATGATATCAGCCGTCATACCGATGTTCACACAGTTCAGGAAATAACGATGACACTTCTCGCCCTTGGCATTGGTATAGCGGATGCACCCCAGGTCCACCTTACGCTGACGACGCTTCAACAGCCAGTCGATTGTCTGCTCAATCTTATCCTCATCAAAATCCCAGAAACGTGCAAAGTCATTCATCACGCCGTTAGGAATCACGCCTAAAGCTATCTCCTCACGCACGCCCTTCTCTTCCATCATCAGACAGTTGACGGCATCGTTCAGAGCCGAGTCACCACCCACAACGATGAGGGTCTTATAGCCATTGGAAATCATCATCTTCACGAGTCGCTCCACACTCTCGGAGTTCTCACTCTGCACCATGTCGTATTGCACCTTCCGTGCATCGAGCATGGCACTGATTTTCTCCCAGCGCTTACGAGGGCTGGTGAAACCGGTCTTCGGACAATAAAGGATGCCCCACCTTGTTGTTTCTACTGCCATAGTTGTTTGATTCTTTCTATCTTTTCCTCCATGGGGAGGGTTGCGTCTATCCAGTTGATCTTAAATCCACGCCGTTCCATGCCCCTGAACCACGTCATCTGCCGTTTGGCAAACTGATGGATGGCAATTTCAAGGCGTGTAAACATCTCGTCGTATGAGGTCTGACCAATGAGATATTCCGTCACGAACTTATATTCCAATCCGTAATAGATGAGGTCGTCAGCAGGTATCCCTTCATCGAGCAAGGCCTTCACCTCATCTATCATGCCCTCCTCTAAACGGGCCTTCAGCCTGCGCGTGATTTTCTCACGACGCAGTTCGCGATCGATATTCACTCCGATAAGCAGCGAGTCCACTGGCGGTAATTCTCTGCGTGGCGTCGGATGCTCCAGATTATAGGTTTCTATTTCAATGGCGCGGATGGCCCGCTGACAGGAGTCCACATCGGTGGTGTTATGCATGTTCGAACCCGTCTTAGCCTTCAGTTCCGTGAGCATCTGTGTCAGCTCTGCCAGCGATTTCCCCTCCAACGAATCCCTCAACGTCTGATTCTGTGGCACGGGCGAGAGATGATAGCCTTTCAGAACGGCCTCGATATAGAGACCCGTTCCTCCACAAAGGATGGGTACCGCTCCCCTATTCCGGATATCCTCATAGGCATCGAAAAAGTCCTGCTGATATTCAAAGAGGTTATACTTTGTACCCGGCTCACGGATATCTATTAGGTGATAGGGCACGGTTATTGGATATTGGTTATTGGTTATTGTATAATCCGCCAAATCCTTCCCCGTTCCGATATCCATCCTACGATACACCTGACGGGAGTCAGCCGAGATAATCTCTCCACCAATCTCTGCCGCCAATGCCGCTGCAAGGGGGGTCTTCCCCGATGCCGTCGGTCCAAGTATCGTAATCATCCGTTGCATATCATTCTTTCGTTTCTATATCCCTGAAATAGGCGTTAATTTCCTGGCTCTGAGGAATCTTATCGAGGTAAGCCCTACCCTCCTCCTTGGAGATGGCCTTGCCGTTGAGGGCACATTCCTCAATCTCGCCCTCCACCTCAAGCACGTTAAGTTTCCACAACAGCTTGCTGTTCTTGAAGGCGTAGATCTCCTGCTGCCATGATGGACCGCCGGCAGAACCTGCGAACTTCAGATAGGTGATGCCATCCTTCTCGCACTTCGAGGGTTTCAGACGGGGATTCTCGATGGCGATGAGCGACAATTTACCGTCCTTACGAATGAAGAAAGCACCATTCTTATCATCATTGTCGCGCAGCCAGATCCATTCGTTGTCATAATCGATATAGCAATGCGCCCACTTGGTGAATTTCACGTGGCTGTCGCTATATTCATCGGCATGATAGAGTTTGTCCATCTCGGCAAAGTCTTTCTTCCAGACTGGAATATCCTCATCGACCATCGAATGGTAGCACTCATACTCCAACTCTATGAGTTTATTATCTCTTGGGAAAAGCATACCGACACAGAAACTCTCCGGCGCACCGTGGGTATAACAGAGTTCCAAGCCCTTCGGCCCTTCGAAGGCAGCCTCGATGTCGTTGGGGATATAACCGTCGGCATCGGCATTCCAGGAAGCACCGTATTCGGGGTCGTAATAACCGATCTGCTCAAGAACGTAAATCTTACCACCGTCTACGAGCACCTCGACGGCGAGGGCTGACTTGCGGTCGGCATCATACTTGTCCTTCGGGGCATCCTTATACTCGCCCTTGAACTCGATGGCTCCCACAATGATGCTGTCACCGATGGTACAGGTCTTGTATGATATCTGGGCTTTCATACCATACTGCGTCTCCAACTGCTTTACGATATCGGCAGGGAGCTTGGGATATTGATAGTTGTCTGCTTGACACGACTTGACAGCGAGGCGTTTACGGGAACTGAGATAACTGTCGGTACAGATCACCAAGCCCCTGTTTTCCTCAGTCTTATCCTTGGCATTGGCATAGTCATAGCGAGCACAAAGGGCAGGAATCTCCTCGCGACCATGAATCTCGCCAATACTGGGTGTATTGCCGTCGGGATCCTTCAGCACCTCGTCAATGAACTTCACCTTCACGATCTTCTCGCCGTGGAGCAGGTTGGTATATTGGGCGGCATTCCGACGGAACATCTCCTGCAACTCCCATCTCTTGTGCCAATCGTCAAAGTAGTCCTCGTCGCCTTCACTCCGCTGAGGCTCTTCGATGTTCGTCCAATAGAGCATGTGCATATATTTTCCGTCGCCGCCGGTGAGGAACATCGGCAACGGTGTAGTGTCATTCTCCTCGATGATACTGTCGATGACAGCAGCGGTCACCGAGTCCTTTGCACTATCAGCAGGCGCCGTCTGCCCCTTCTGCTTACAACTGATCATCACTGCCATCACACAGATGGCTCCAACAAACAATTTTCTCATTTCTTTATTTTCCTTCATGGTCGGGACCGATGGGTTTCTTACGGGGTTCGGGGATAAAGTTGGCCTTCTCACCCCACTTGCAGTCGTTGTCAGGGGTCTTCAGCCGTCCACGGGCACCGATAATGGGATGGTAAATTTCACATTTCTTGAGGACGATGTCCTCATCGCTCATGAACAGCGGAGCATCGGCCCAGTTGCCGAAGATGCGACATTCCTCGAACACCACATTCTCGCTGCCATGATTGGTGATGAGCTCGTATTCGCGGTTGCTGAAGAAGTCGCACTGGTAAAACTCCACACGATCCGAACTCCACAATTCCATGATACCATAGCTACAATCGTGGATATTGCTTCTTAACATGGCGAATTCCCTGGTATCACGGGTCACGACACCATAGGTGCCACAACCATAGAGGTCGCAGTTGGACACAGAGATGCGTTCTCCACCTTCCACACCGATGACACCACCGTCGCAGTAGCCACCCTCGGTATGGCCGATGGTAAGATTCTCAACGTTACAGCCCTCGCAGTTCATGAAACTCAGGCAGAAAGAATAACGAGGATTGACCTCGATACTGGAGTTTCGCTTGCCACGAATGGTCAGGCCTCGGATATTCTTCAGTACTAACTGCTGACCGTCGGTGCAATACTCGCTGATAATGACAGGTTGGTCATTACCGTCACTCTTGGCAATGGTCACCCAGGCACGACCAGGAACGCCCGAGAACCAATCCTCGCGCTCCAAGATACGTGAAAGGTTGAGGTGGACATCCTCGCCAA
>Ga0310690_10009389_pt1 | contig 12263 bp, 7 predicted proteins | sample AusTroGonzalo_MG_2_FD_207661 | JGI IMG/M metagenome (GOLD analysis project Ga0310690, IMG submission 207661) | Bovine rumen microbial communities from tropical cattle in Woodstock, Queensland, Australia - Gonzalo_04 (v2) (version 2) | ecosystem: Host-associated > Mammals > Digestive system >...
ACCGCCACCACCTTCTTCAGGACAACTGGCTGAAAGCAATGTCGGGTTGTTCTTCAGCTTAAAGACTTTAATCTCAGGAGTCTGATACTTTACCTTTTTCATTTCTGTTAATTTTTAATTTAATAATTTTTAATTTAAAGGAGAGCCCGTCTGTGCTCTGTGGGAGTTTCCGACGGGCTCTGGTCTTTCTTTAGTTTACTTAACGACAATCTTCTTACCGTTATGGATGTAAACACCCTTCTGAGCGGGAACACCATCCATCTTCATACCGTTCAGGTTGTAAACACCCTCAACAGTCTTCGACTTGATATCATCTACGCTAATGCTGTTGATAGCAGTTACGTTACCATTAGCCTCCTCAGCATAGAAGGTGATGCGGCGTGCAGATGCAGGCAGGTTACTCATGTCGATGTAAGCAGAGAACGGAGTGACATCCCAACTTGCAGATGATGTAGTAGTGATGTAAGCCCACTGATAGTAGTTACCCAGCATGAACCAGATTGCTGCATCGTCAGCCTTAGTAACATTCTTTGTTTCATAGGTACCAGTGAAGTAAGCATTACTACCAGCATCAACAGAAGATGTTGCAGTTGTAGGAGCAACGATTGTTCGTGTACCGAAGTCGTAATCAACATTAGAATCAACATCCGTATCAACCTTCACCATGATCGGAGTATTAGCCGGGATGTATGCGCCATCAGTTGATTCAGTACCTCTCAGGATCAACTTACCATAGAACTTAGAACCAGTTCCATCAACAACGGTCTTCTCAGGATTAATCTCGTTCACAATAGCATAGCCAAATGCTCTGGAGATGTCAGATACGGTGATGTCGAACGGCAGAACCAGCGTATGCCAGAAATCAGCCTCCCAATTGCGCTCACCGCCGAGGGTCTTACCATTACGATTAGAGAAGTTAATCTTCACAGGAACAGACTTACCGTCATACGACTGAATCGTGCTATAGACGTTAGGATCATCATCTCTGAGAACGATTGCAGGAGCAGGAATTACCTCCAAGTTACCCTTGATGATTGTGATCTCGTAGTTGGCGTTGTCGGTCTTTGTCAGATCAATAACGTTGTCACCAACCTTCGGACTAGCATCGATGTCAACAGATGCGATCAGATCGGTAATTGCATCATTATACTGCAGAGCACCAGCGGTAATAGCAGTAGCGGTAGTGACGTCCGTGTCAGGAGCAGCATCTGGATCAGCACTCCAGTCGATGGCCTGATCAACAGCAGCGATGGTGATAGCAGCAGGATTAACCTTGTAAGTACCATCCGAGATCGTCACAGTGTAGTTGGTAGAGGTAGCACCAGTCAGTGTGAATGTATATGTCTCACCTACCTGATACTCATCAGCATCGATGGCAAATTCAACGTTTGTCAGGTTCACAGCGCCAGAAGCAATCTCTGCATCAGTAATACCTTCAACGGCTACATAGTTAGCCTTACCATTCATAACGGCAGCAATGAATGTAGCGGGATCAGCACCATAGGTACCAACAACATCTTCTTTAAGTGCGATAACAGCGCCAGCAGCACCAACAGTCAGGTTACCAGCAACGAGTGTAAACTCATAGTTGTCAGCAACAGCATTTGCAATCTCATTGCCATCAGCATCAGCGAAGTAAGGCACCAGAGCACCTGTGTGTGAACCTGTAGAATTGTTACTGGTTCTCTTCACCTTCAGCGTACCGTCGATACCAGCCAGTGTTTCACCAACAGCCAGTGTTTCACCTTCAGCCAGGCCTTCAGTTGTTACCTGATAAGCGGGCTCTTCTGCGCCATACGTCCAATCAGTGTTGTCAGCCGTAATGGTCACACCAGTCTTCTTAGCAATCACAAAGGTCTGAGTTGCTGTTGTCTCAGGATCATAGTTACCCTTACCGGTAATGGTGATAGTAGCAGTACCAGCGTTGATATTGTCTGCATAAGCCACATCATAGTCATCCTCAGTAATAGTAGCATTTGCGTCTGCAACAGTAATAGCGGGCTCATAAGCAGCGTTCTGATAAACGAAGCCACCGTCAGGCTCGGTCACAGTGATTGTGATTCCCTCAGCAGCAATGCTCTTAGGAGCAATTGTCAGGTCGCCTTCTGCAACAACTACGGTGTAGTTCGGCAGATCAACAGTAGCATCCAGTTTGTAAGAACCTGCAGGCAGAGTCTTCAAAGCCTCTGCATCAGGAGCAATCTCTGAGAAGCCTTCAATAGCAGCGCCATCCTTCTTCACCGTAATGGTAGCAGGCTGTTGCTGAGTATTGAAAGTAGCGGTCTCATCGGGAGACAGACCATCAGTTGCTGTGAGTGTGAATGTGGGCAGGCTGCCATAGATAGCCTCAGCAGCGATATCAGCGGCCACCTGACCAGCAGTGATCTCCAGTGTACCCTTAGCAAAGGTGATGTCATAGTTAGCGTTAGTAAGACCAGAAGGCCAGATATCATAAACACCTGCGTTATAAGGAGCAGCAACTTCAGTACCTTCAGCGTCTTTAACTGTCAATACCAGGTCACCTTCCAGTACGTCTTCGCCACACAGATCTTCTGAGTAATCTTCCACCTCACTAATCACAACATCTGTACCATAAGCAGCAGTTACGTCAACAGCAGTAATCGTGATGGGCTTTGCAGTGATGGCCATCGTCTTAGAGGTCTCTGAAGTACCATTCCAGTTACCCTTACCAGTAAACTTCATAGTGAACTGACTTACATTAACGGGAACTTCATCAGTGGCTGTACCATTTACAATATATTGAACTGTATAGTCAACGCCTTCAACCAACTCTGCATCAGTGTTACCTGCCAACTTGCTTGTAATTACGATCTGTGCATCATAAGGCTCTGCGTCATATACCTTGCCATTGTCGTTATAGGAAATCGCACGATTAGCACTGTTGCCCAATGAGCGCCTTGCAACCGTGAACTCAATGGCCTTCTGGCCAGTGTAGTTGCCCTTACCTTCAACTGTGAAGACATTACCACTTCCAGCATTATACACTTTGGTAGCATCTTCTACGAGATCATAGTCATCAGCACCCAGAGTAAGATTGCCATATTTCAGACTATATGCAAGGTCAGTAGGCAGAATACCGCCATCATAAGTAGCCTTTGTGACTGTAGCAACAACGTCCGCGTCACCAATAGGCTTCGGATCAATTGTGAAAGTAGTAGAATTATCATTCTTAGCATACTGAGAATCATAAGTGATCTTTACCTTAGCAGCATCACTGGCATTAACATTATCCTCATACGAAATGCTATAAAGATTTGCATCTACCACGTTATCACCAAATTTCACGGAGGTGACTGCAGGCTTAAATTCTGATCCACTATAAACATAGCCACCGTCAGGCTTATTCTCCAAAACGATCGTTGTCTGAGCAAGGTCAATAACGATATTGAAGTTTGCACTCAATGTACCAGTGTAGTTACCCTGACCTGTGAGGGTTACTGTTGCCTGGCCAGGATTGAGGTTATCGGCATACGATGCAGTCCAGTCAGCGGTTGTGATGGTCTTATCGTCTGTCACGATAAGATTTTCATCGGGCGTTAGCACTACATTAGCACCTGTGTAGTCCTGATCAGCAATCGTAGCAATCGTTGCCTGAGCAATATCCCTTGGCATAATATCAAGCCAACCAGTATTGGAAACAACAATATTTTTTTCTGTATAAGCAGGATCTTTCTCAGCGGTGTATCTATACATGCCTACGTTTTGACCGTCATCAACTCTCTTGAAAGTCAATTTGGCCAGAACTTCAGCCGCTGTGATTGAATTTCCGTTGTTACCCAAATTAACGCTGGCAGACTCAGTCCAATTAGCAGGATCGTCCTCTCCATAAATCTTGGTGATATTACCAAGAGTTACGATAATGTCACTTGCACTGGCAATAGTAAGATTTGCGCTCTCATTGCTGTTTGCCTTATCCAGAGTATAATTGTTAGCGTAATTAGCTCCCAGAGCAGCATTGTTAAGACCTAACCAGTACTCCCATGTTCCTACATTTTCATTAGCAGTTCTGGAAATGCCTACATTCTCGACAACTGCCTTGGCATCGTAAGGCAGATCCCAAGATACCATACCATTCACACGGAACAAGAAGTCGTTACTTGCAACAAAGGTAGCATCTTCCACGCCCTGGGTCTTCGTCAGATCAATGGGTTTCACCGTGATGGTTTTCGGATTAATCGTCAGCGTTCCCGGTAGGTAAGTTCCGATGGTGTAGTTAGCGTTTGCTGAAACACCTCCCGTAAGGTCGTATGAATAAGTACCAGCCTGCTCACCAGCAGTTTCACCTGCATTTGCTCTTGCAGCAATGCTCAATCCGGTAACGTCGGGGGCTGCTTCATTATTCACCATACCTGCTACAGAGTACGTAAAGGTAGCATCTGCATCAGCCTGACCATAAGTCTTCGAAGCGGCTCCAGCGGTCAACGTAAGAGCCTTCGCATTGATTGTCAGCTGTCCTGGATTAATAGTACCGACTGTGTAGTTAGCGTTAGCCGAAGATGCATTTGTATATGTGTAAGAATAAACACCAACATCTTCACTTGCATCAGTTCTTGAATACGTTGCATTAATGATAGGTGCAGCTTCATTATTCGCCATACCAGTTACAGTGTAACCTACAACTGATTCATCGGTATCACCATAGGTCTTCTCAACAGTCTTACCTGTCAGCGTGAGCTCTTTCGCCGTAATGGTAATCGATCCTTGTACATAAGATCCAATTGTGTAGTTGTTGGCTTGTTGGCCACTTACGGTACCTCCAGAATAGGTGTAAAGATAACTACCAACATTTTCACCTTGTTCAACTCTTGAACGCGTTGGATTTGAAACAGTAGCAGAATTTGCATTGTCAGAACCCACCTGACCAGATACAGTAAATCCAGCTACTGAAGCATCAGTAGTGCCATAAACCTTCGAAACACTGTTAGCTGTCACCGTGAGGGAAGCCGGGGTGATTCTCAAATAAGCATAAGTGTTGTTGTTACCTCTACGCACCCTGTAGTAACCAACGTTCCTAATGTTGTTAGCTTGGGCGTTTTGCCACATCCAACCAGTTCCAGTTTGGTTATACTGCCAAGTGTACTGCCCGCTGCCGCTACCACCAGTAACGGTTACCGAGAGCGGATCACCCTTATAGGTGACTTCCAGCGCGTTTTGCGTGCTAGTGTGCGACCCACCTATTTGTAGGGTAGCATCTTGCGCCCATCCCACCATTGGCAGGAGGGTCAGCCAAAGTAAAAGAAGAAAACTCTTTTTCATAAGCTTTGTCTTTTAAGTGAATTAATAATGTTAATTAAAAAAATGTTTTATTCTCGCTCAGATTCCGCGGGGTGACTTTACCACTTCCCACGAAAACAGACCATGGAATACTCCATGTCCGCCGCAAATTTAGGGCTTTTTCGTGAAACTTCCAAATTTTTTTTAGATTTTTTTTTGAGAAACGTCATTTTTTTCTCTTTCAACCTCATTTTTCGTTAGAAAGTAGATAAAATCTGCGATATTCCTCGCGTACATTATATATTATATATATAGTTTGTCAGCCCTTTGCTCCTTAAAGTTTCGGCAAATGCCGTGACATCATGTGTCACCAACTCTATGGGGGCCTCGTACATCTCGGCGATGGCCTGTGCCACAGCGGTGATGTCCTTGCCCTCCAAGAACAGTTTCAGCATGTCGGCAGCCGTTTCGTTGAGCGTGAACGACTCTTTGATCTGCCCGCTCTCCTTGTTTCTGACCACCACCACATAGTAGTCTGCCAGCGGTAAGATATCGACCTTTATCTCTTCCGTCTTTTCCTTGGTATAATTCTGATACGTCTTCAGCATGCGCTGACGTATCTTGTTGAGTTTGTCGTCACGCGTCTCCGGGTAGCAGTAGGCATAGTCCTCGCATAGTTTCAGCCAGAAGCAATTGGGGTAGTCGAAACAGGTGGCACAGGCCTCTATCTCGTCGTGACATTCGCGGAAACGCTCCACCATCGCCTCGTCAAGGTCGTCGCTGTCGATATGTCCGATATAGTGGTCGTCAGAATAATGCTCGCATTTCCCGATATTTCCTGAGGGCTCAATCACCACGCTATGGTCGTTGTCGGCCATGCAGCGGTTGATCTTGATGCCTTCCGACAGCGGTTTGACCTCATACAGCCCATATTCCGTCAGCCGGGCCTCTATCTCCTTCATCTTCTCAAAAACGGCTTTCCGCTCCTGCTCGTTTTTGATGGCCACGCTGCCGTCCGACTTCTCGAAGAGCATGTGCAGATAGACTGTCAGCCTGTCATTGCTTCCGAACTCCTGGTGCAGCTCGTCGGCCAGTTCCTTCAGGTTGTCGGCATTATGCACGTCGATATTCAGACGTATCGACACGCGGATGCCGGCATCCAGCAGGCGGTGGATGTTGGCGAGGACTCGCTGGTAGGCGTTCACGCCCTTGTGGATATAGGCCTTGCTGCGGTTGTAGATGGTCTCTGTGCCGTCGAGGCTGATCTGTACTTTTCTCAGCCGCCAGGTGTCTATAGCCTCCTTGACGGTGTCGTCGTCGAAGAGGTAGCCGTTGCTGATCATCGATGAGGAGAAGTCTATGCCGGCCTTGGCGAGCTGATGGCAGATGATGGTGATGACCGGCTTGTTGAACAGCGGCTCACCGCCAAACCAACTGATCGACACCTCCTGCTTCTCGCAGTGGTCGATGATATATTGCGCTGTCCGTAGGGCGGTATCGTGGCTCATCGGCCTGCGGGGGCGCCCTTTCTCATAGCAGTAGAAACAGCGGGCATTGCAGTCGGTGGTCGTCAGGATGGTGTAGTTTGTGATACCCTTCTGCTCTTCCCTTGTCAGCCGGGCGACGTCTCTCACCTGCCGGCTCAGCAGACGGTCGTCGTGGACTGTGGGCACAAGAAACCAATTCTCGATGAGTTGCGGGAGGGCCTCCGGCCTGCTCCTGTAGAACTCTGCCTCTTCGGGCGAGAGTAGCAGCATGGTCTTGGTCAGGGTGTGGTAAAGCAACAACCCTTCTGCCACGGGCTGCTCCACAACAAAGTTCATCGGACGGTATGTCTGCCCATCCTCAGTCTCCTGCTTCCTCAGTAGATTGTCAAGCGGTTCTGCGATTTTAGTAATCTCTTTCATGCGGAAAGATCAGCGTGTTAGTAATTAGAAATGTTGGACGACTCGGATTCGAACCGGGAATGACAGAACCAAAACCTGTAGTGTTACCATTACACCATCGTCCAGTTTGCGGGTGCAAAATTAGTAAAAATCTGGCAAATAGCCAAATTTTTACTAATTATTCTTATCTTACGATTAGCAAGTAGTAGTTCTTCTTGCCTTTCTGGGCCAAAAGATACTTGCCATCGATGAGGTCTTCTGCTGTGACGGGACGGTTCTGGTCAGTCAGTTTCTCCTTGTTCAGAGAGACACCGCCACCTTGTACCATCTTACGCATCTCACCCTTGGAAGGGAAGACGGGAGCCACAGTTGTCAGCAGTTCGATGGCAGGCTGGCCAAGTTGGTCCTTGCCGATCTCAAACTGAGGCACACCGTCGAAGACATCGAGGAAGGTCTGCTCATCGAGTTTCTCCAGTCCTTCCTTCGTCGATTTGCCAAAGAGGAGATTGGAGGCTTCGATGGCGGCATCGAGGGCTTCCTGAGAGTGAACCATCACCGTCACTTCCTCTGCCAAGCGCTTCTGAAGTATGCGACGACCCGGATCCTGCTTGTGCTCCTCAACGAGAGCATCGATGGTTTCCTTGTCGAGTGACGTGAAGATCTTGATATAACGTTCAGCATCCTCATCGCTGACGTTCAGCCAGAACTGGTAGAATTTATACGGTGTGGTGCGCTGCGGGTCGAGCCATATATTTCCAGACTCCGTCTTACCAAACTTCTTACCGTCGCTCTTGGTAATCAGCGGACAAGTCAGTGCGAAGGTCTCCACCTCATTACCGAGGGTACGACGGATGAGTTCCGTGCCTGTGGTCATATTACCCCACTGGTCGTTGCCACCCAACTGGAGTTTCACGCCATAGTGCTGGTAGAGGTACAGGAAATCATAGCCCTGCAGCAACTGGTATGTAAACTCCGTGAAAGAAAGACCGTCGCGAGCCGTACCGTTCAGACGCTGCTGCACGCTCTCCTTGGCCATCATATAGTTGACGGTGATGTGCTTTCCTACCTCACGGGCAAAGTCGAGGAAAGTAAAATCCTTCATCCAGTCGTAGTTGTTGACCATGATGGCGGCATTAGGTTCCTTTGACTCGAAGTCGAGAAACTTGGCCACCTGTTTCTTGATGCACTCCTGGTTATGGTAGAGTGTCTCGTTGTTGAGAAGATTACGCTCCTGACTCTTGCCAGAGGGATCACCGATCATACCAGTGGCACCACCCACAAGGATGATGGGTCTGTGGCCGCAACGCTGCAAGTGACGGAGCATCATAATGCCACAGAGATGTCCAATGTGAAGTGAGTCAGCAGTAGGGTCTGTACCCAAATAGGCTGTCACCATCTCCTTCTGAAGGAGATCCTCGGTGCCTGGCATGATCTGTGCCAGCATGCCGCGCCATTTCAACTCTTCTACAAAATTCTTTTTCATATCTATCTAATTTTATATTTTTTCTAGGATTCTAGGGTACAGGGTCATAGCCGCTGCCGCCCCAGGGGTTACATCTTAATATCCGCCAGATTGCCAGATAGAGTCCCTTTATCGGACCGTGCTTCTTCAAGGCTTGTTTGGCATATTCGCTGCATGTCGGTGTAAACCGGCAAGTAGGCGGTGTAAAGCGCGAGATACACGTCTGGTAGAAAACAATGGGCAGACATAAGACGAATACAACTGCCTTAGAAACGTAGCGGCCTATAAGTCTGACGATGTTCATACGCTCTCAGCCACTTTCTCCAACAGGCGTTTCACACTCCTATTCACTTGCTGACTGTCGAAGAGTTCGTCTGCCAGCCAGATAAAGGCGATAGCCAATGCGGTGTCTTGCGGCACTTTATCTGCCAGTATCTGTTTGTGATGACGGTAGGACTCTCGTATCTGTCGCTTCACCCTGTTGCGCTTCACGGCACGCTTGAAGTGCCTTTTAGAGACACTGACCAGAATCTGTACGGGTTCCTCGCCTTCCTCACGCTTCTTCTCCAAATACACAATCCTTAAAGGAAAGGCAGATGTGGAGTGGCTGCTGCCTTTGCCTTCGGCGAGTGCAGGCTGCGGCTCAGTATGGCTCGAGCATGCTCGGCCCTGCATTCGCCTTGCACTGCCCTTGCTGAAGAGTTGCTCTATCAGTTTCCGGCTGACGATACGCTCTCTCTTGCGGAATGTAGGAGATGCGAGTCCCGCCATTATATATATATAATAAGGTGTATTAACCTTGCTTTTCCAGAAGATAGTGCAACAGGGCACTGGTCATCGAGGGATATTTCTCCGAGGGAGCCTCAATGTCTAAACGCAGGCCAGCCTCCTTGGCGGCCTTTGCCGTAGTAGGACCGAAGGTGGCGATGGCTATCTTGTCCTGCTTGAAGTCGGGGAAGTTCTTAGTCAGCGACTCAATACCTGAAGGACTGAAGAAGATCAGCATGTCATAGTCGAAGTTCTCCACCTCCTCTGGCGTGAAGTCATTGCTGACGGTCTTGTACATCACACACTCCCTGTGATTCAACTTCTTGGAGTCAAGCAGATTGGCCAGACTGTCGTTATGCACATCGCTCATGGGGACGAGATACTTCTCCGTCTTGTGCTTGGCCATGGTTGGTAACAGGTCGTCCATCTTTCCCGTTTCTCCGAAGAACACCTTGCGCTTACGATACTGCACGTATTTCTGAATATAGAGAGCGATTGTCTCCGTCACGCAGAAATACTTCATGTCCTCGGGGATAGTGACGCGCAGTTCCTTGGCCATCGTGAAGAAATGGTCAATGGCATGGCGCGAGGTGAACACGATGGCTGTGTAGTCAAGGATATTGACCTTCTGTGCACGGAAATCCTTAGCAGAGATTCCCTCAACCTTGATGAACGGGCGGAACACCAGTTCAACATCACATTTGCTTGCAATGTCGAAGTACGGTGACTTCTCACTGGTTGGCTTAGGCTGTGAAACCAAAATCTTTTTTATCATTAGTGTCCTAAAAATTTATTTTCAATGCATTCACAATCACCGAGAGTCCACCCCAAAGTGCGAACAACGGAACGATTTCAAGGGCGCAAAAGTACAAAATAATTTGCAAATAAACCCCATTTTGCCTGAAAAAGATTACAAAACACTTATAAAAGGTTAATATTTTAACTAAAATGACCACAAATGTGGTGTAATAGACCACACTCTGAGCCGAAATGTCGAAAAAAGTCAGTAAGACAACCGCCGGGTATAGTAATACCCCCTCACAGGAGTGGAGGAATAGAAGTACGTGGAAAAATAGTCCGTTTCTTTTACCGCCAAAGAAGACCAAATTAACCATCGCATAGACCAGATACTTGAGAAGAAAGTAACCAAGGATGACACCAAACAGAATACCGACAAGCATGTACTCATCCGTCAGCACAAAGGAACTGGCAATATATCTCTGGGCATAGAAGAAATAGAGCAGGGCCAGCAACAAACAGGTCTGTACCAGAAAGAAAAACTGTGCCTTGACCTCCGTAGAGGTCTCTGTAATCATCTGGTCTGCCTTGGGGAGGTAGAAGAAGTTCTTCGCTTGGCGCAGTAGGTAGTTCTTACTGATGGAGAAAGCGATAAGTGTGATGACAAAGCAGATGAGCAACAGGCTGGTGATGACATTGTCGTTCTTGGTGGCATAGGGTATGGGATCGCCAGCCATACCAAAGCGTCCACCGTTAAGTTCCGGGTGAAAGAGGCTGTCGTTGGAGAAATAACTCTCGCGGTAGTATTGGGGGATGTTGACCTCTTTTAAGTTGCGCCCCACACTATGCCCAGGCAGGTGTAGGGTGTCGGGCTGATCACTGTAGTGTATCTCTCCGGGTTGAAACCAGGCCTGTATGGCAGAGTCCTGTTGGGCAGGCGTAGCATCCTTAGGCAATAACCGCAGCACCTGATAGGGTGTCTGCGGTTTTGCGGGTTTCTGTACTATCGTATCGACTGTGGCCGATGGAACGATAGGGTCGGTATGGATGCTATCTTGTCTGAGCATATAGTTTTATAGTCCAAACTCCTTGCGGATATCTTCTACCCGGTCGAGTTTCTCCCAGGTGAAAAGTTCCACGTCAATGGTCTTTGTTTCGTGGTAGTGACTGGTGAACGTCTTTTGTATCGTCTCCGACTGACGACCCATGTGTCCGTAGGCAGCCGTCTCACTGTAGATGGGCTGGCGCAGTTTCAGCGAGCGCTCGATGGCCTTCGGACGCAGATCGAAGAGTTTCTCGATTCTCTTGGCAATCTCACCGTCGCTCATCTGCACCTTACTACGACCGTATGTATTCACGTAGATATTCATGGGCTTTGCCACACCGATGGCGTAACTCACCTGCACCAGTATCTCGTCGCTGACACCTGCTGCCACCATGTTCTTGGCAATATGACGGGCTGCATAGGCAGCCGAACGATCCACCTTCGAGGAATCCTTGCCAGAGAAAGCACCGCCACCGTGGGCACCCTTACCACCATAAGTATCGACGATGATCTTTCTTCCCGTCAGTCCTGTGTCTCCGTGAGGACCGCCAATCACAAACTTACCCGTCGGATTGACGTAGTACTTGATGTCCTTTCCAAAGAGGTCGAGCACCTTTTGAGAATGGATCTGTTGCTTCACACGAGGGATGAGAATGTTGATGACATCATCCTTGATCTTGGCAAGCATCTTCTCATCCTCATCAAACTCGTCGTGTTGGGTGGAGACCACGATGGTGTCAATGCGTTCGGGGATACCCTCGTCGGAATACTGCACTGTCACCTGACTCTTGGCATCCGGACGGAGATAAGTCATCACCCTACCCTCCTTACGGATATCAGCAAGGGTACGCATGATGAGGTGAGCCAGATCGAGCGAGACAGGCATGTAGTTTTCCGTCTCGTTGGTGGCATAGCCGAACATCATACCTTGGTCGCCGGCTCCCTGCTCGTCCTCCTCAGCACGATCTACGCCTTGGTTGATATCGGCGCTCTGTTCGTGGATGGCTGTCAGGATACCGCAGGAGTTTCCGTCGAACTGGTACTCGGCTTTCGTGTAGCCGATGCGCTTGATGGTATTACGGGCGATGGTCTGCAGGTCGATATACACCTCGCTGCGCACCTCACCCAT
>Ga0310690_10009391_pt1 | contig 12261 bp, 27 predicted proteins | sample AusTroGonzalo_MG_2_FD_207661 | JGI IMG/M metagenome (GOLD analysis project Ga0310690, IMG submission 207661) | Bovine rumen microbial communities from tropical cattle in Woodstock, Queensland, Australia - Gonzalo_04 (v2) (version 2) | ecosystem: Host-associated > Mammals > Digestive system >...
ATCAAAAATGTATGGCATGAGCATTCGGCAATTAAAGAAAATCGTATATGAATGCTGTGATAAATTAGAAAAACGATTATAAATTTCACGTTTTTTGCCACACAAATTGCACTCGGAGTTCATTGTCCGAGTGCTTTTTTTATTGCAAAATTTTTTATCAGGAGGGCGCTTTCATGTGGATAAAATATAATCCGAATCCTACAGGGCGAATGGTTGGTGATTGTGCGGTAAGGGCATTATCAAAGGCCTTAAAGGTAGACTGGGAAACAGCCTATCTTATGATCTGCAAAGCAGGATACGAGATGGGCGATATGCCGAGTTCTGATTCTGTGTGGGGTGCAGTCCTGCGTAAGGAAGGATTTTATCGTAAATCTATCCCAAATACTTGCCCGAATTGTTACACTGCCGCTGATTTCTGCGCGGATAATCCTTATGGTACCTATGTGCTGGCTTTTGGTGGGCATGTAGCCACAGTAGTGGATGGTGATCTGTACGATAGCTGGGATAGTTCGCGTGAAATTCCTATCTATGTCTGGTATTTGGAGGGTTAGATCATGGCTTATAATTTTCCGTTAAATTATCAATATTTTCCTATGCAGCAAAATGCGGTACCGCAGCCGCAGGTACAGCCGCAGATGCCTGTGCAGCAGCAGCAGAATGGGATTATATGGGTGCAGGGCGAAGCCGGGGCAAAGTCTTATCTGGTAGCGCCTAACACTACAGTGCAGCTGTGGGATAGTGAAGCGCAGACCATTTATCTTAAGTCTGCGGATGCATCCGGGATGCCTACCATGAAGATCCTGGATTATACGATAAGAGATCAGGGCGGGCAGACTGCCCCGGCAGTTATCCAGGATCATGCTGATTATGTGACCAGGGATGAATTTTCCGCGCTGGCAGATCGTGTGGAAAAACTGATTGAGCGTAAGTCAAAAGGAGGTAAGCAGGATGAATAACCCCTTATTTTTCAACCAATTTATGCAGAGGGTACAGCAGTTAAAAGCACAAATAGGCGGGGATCCTAACAAGCAGATCCAGCAGATGCTTAATTCCGGGAAAATAACCCAGGAAGATTATAACAAGGCTGTGGAAAGAGCAAACCAATTAAGAAAAATGTTTGGTATGTAAAATAAAAACATCCCTGAAAAGGGGGGCTTAACGGGGATGTTTTTGGATAGTATGTTTCGGCTTATTTTTTTTTGTATGGATATTGTAACATACCGTGCGCGCGGTTGTAAATAAAAATTTTTATAGGAGGTAAAAACAATGGCTTTAACAGATGGTGACAGCAACAACATGGTAATGCCTGTAGCGCCTATGTACGGTGGCAACAATGGCGGATTCGGTAACGGATTCGGCGGCGACTGGGCATGGATTATCCTGCTCCTGCTTTTAGGCTGGGGCAACAATGGATGGGGTGGCAACGGCTTTGGTGGTGGAAATGGTGACTTTCCTTGGCTTATGACGGGCCAGCAGAACATTAACACTCAGACTGCAAATGGTTTCCGCGATCAGATGATTAATGATGGTATCACGAGTATTCGTGACAGCATCGGCAATTTGTCCACTCAGCTTTGCAACTGCTGTGGGGATATGCAGATGAGCCTTGCAAACGGCTTTGCAGGCGTTGAACAGGGCGCAAATGCACGCCAGATAGCAAACATGCAGCAGGCATTTGCGGCACAGACAGCGGTAACATCCGGGATGAATGATCTCGCTATGGGTCTGCAGAATTGCTGCTGCGAGAATAGAGCCGGAATCGCTGACCTTAAGTACACGGTAGCTACCGAAAACTGCGCTGATAGAACACAGGCTATGCAGAATACCCGTGATATCATCGACAGCCAGACCCGTGGCACACAGGCTATCCTGGATAAGCTTTGCCAGCTTGAGCTGGATGGTGTGAAGGCACAGGTTGAGGCAAAGAATGACCGCATTTCAGAGCTTCAGACACAGCTTAATATGGCTAACCTGCAGGCAAGCCAGACCGCACAGAATGCTTTTATAGCACAGGGATTCGCTAACGAGGTAGATCAGCTTTACAACAGGCTGAATAATTGCCCTGTTCCTACTACCCCTGTTTACGGAAGAACGCCTATCTTCACTTGCAACCAGAACAACGGCTGTGGCTGTGGTTGTGGCTGTGGCGTATAAGGAGGTGATACCATGGCGGCAGAATATCTTGCTAATGCGGTACAGGAAGTTAATCTTAATGCACCGGTAGTATTTTCAGCATCTATCCCTTGCACCAAAGGATACGTGTATCATGAGGATGAAACAGGGATTTTTATTCTCCGTGGGATCACTAACCAGTGCTTTGCAACGTATCAGGTAACCTTTAACGGTAACATTCAGCTCCCGGATGGGGCAACCGTGGCGCCTATTGCTGTAGCTATCATGGTTAATGGTGAGCAGAGGCCTACAAGCCGCGCCATCTATACACCACAGGCGGCCGCAGAGCTGGGAAATGTTACCAGCACTGCAATTATAAGGGTGCCCAGAGGTTGCTGCTTTAGTCTGTCGGTGGATTCCGTAGCCGCTAATACTACGGATGCCCCGGCGGATGTAATAGAGGTACAGAACGCAAATCTGGTTATTAACAGAATCGCATAGGAGGTGAGAGAGATGCATAAGATATACGAATATCTTTGTGATGAGCTTAAGGATCTGGAGAAAAAAGCCGAAAGTGGCCAGCAGTTATCTATGGCAGAGCTTGAATACCTTAACAAGCTTACAGAAACAAAGAAAAATCTGCTTAAGATCGAGATGCTTGAAGAAGATAGCGAGTACAGCAATGCTATGGGTGGTTCTTATGCCCGTGGTAATCGTGGCGGTAATCGTGGCGGACGCAGCAACAGCTATTATTCTATGGATGATGGCATGGATATGCGTGGCGGCTCTTATGCCCGTGGCCGTGGCAGAAATGCACGCAGGGACGCTATGGGTAGATATTCAAGTGAAGGCGGCTACAGCCGTGCGGAGGATGATTTCAGAGCAGATCTGGAAGAGCTTATGGCTATGGCTCCCAATGATCAGATCCGGCAGAAAATGCAGCGCATTATGTCCGATATGTAAAGGAGGTGGCCTTCTGTGATAACTGAAAGTGATCTGCAGGAGGCTATTGCCGAATGCGAAGGGCAAAGAAACCCCACATCAAGTACCTGCATAAAATTAGCGGCTTTCTATACTATCAGGGATAATTTGTATCCGAAAGAAAGAGCCGAGGAACCAGTGTTTTATTCACGAGCAGCAGGACCTGTGGTGGAATGGTCCAGCAATACGGATTTTGGGCAGTTTGTGGCAGATCATGACATAAATGATATATTACCTGTGATTGATGAGCTTATGGACACAATCCAGGTATTATATCCCCGGCTGTATGCTGGAGTTATGCGCAAGTTGTTTGACAATGCGGAATAATATATGCTAAAATCTGGCTGTAATAGGATATAGGGTTACCCACCTTATCTTTTACGGAGGCATCCCCGGAATTGATTTTCCGGGGGTGTTTTTTTATTAAAAAAAATATATGAAAATGTATGAAAATGATTGACAATGTATGAAAAACATGATATTATGTAATCAGATAAAACAAAGGAGGGTAACCAATATGAAGAAAGGCACAATAATAAAAGAGATCAGAAGAAACAGCGATCCTATATTCCAGAATACTACCGCAAACAGCGAACTGACTTACAAAGTAGTAAGAGTAAATCCCAAAACCTACACACTGGAATGTATCGAGGGCTACATGAAGGGCAGCAGATGTGGAATAGATAAGAACTTCAAAGAAGAACACATGGACGCATACGGAACCATAACAAAGCGGATAATAATCGAAGCATAAAATTACCGGGGGCGCAAGCCCCCACAGAAAGGAGAATGGATATGATGCAGACAAGAAGATATTTCGGAGTTGAATTACTGAAAGGGGGCAAGTTACAGCTTGTAAGTTTCTTTTCAGAGGATGAAAGAAAAAAGTGTTGTGAGAATAAAGAAAACCACACAAGACCGATAACAATGGCAGAGTGGAAGAAGGTCCCCAAGGAAATGAAAGGTAAAGGAGGTAATTAAATATGAGATTATGGCATAAGGACCTTATCCCGGTTTTACCCCGGCAGCAGTTGCTGGGGCAGTGGCGCGAATGTTGCTTGATAGCAAAGAATATTGTAGTGAAGGGCACACCGAATCACCTGCTTGTGAATAAGATCATGGATTATTCAATGTGGCATTTTTGCTGGTATGTATCGGAAGTTATAAGAGAAATGGAGAAGCGCGGCTATAAAGTAAATTATGATAGTTTTGATAAGTGGATTGATTGGAAGTTTGAGCTTACGATTATATCGCACAATGATCTGTTTTCCGGCTGGCATAATGAGCGCTATTTAATACAGTGCTTGATGAATCTGCAGGAGAAATATGATTGTGGTGGTATCAGTGAGGAAGAATGGATAAAGGTATCCAGTATAATAAAGGAGGTATCAAAATGATCACACAGTATTTTGCAACACAGGCACAGGCATGGGCATTCGCGCTGGATCTGGATAAGGATAAATACCAGGTTATCGATTATGGCAAGATGGATAGTGCGCTGCCTTATTATGTATCTTACGCGTGTAGGATGTAGGATAAACAGCCCGAATATAATAAACCCCTATAGCAATTTTTTTTACTAAACACTTTTTATATATATCCTTCATATCCTACATTATATTCACTTTTATACATAAAGGAAAATATACATAAATAAATAATAATATATATATAAATATAAAATTGTTTGACATATTGTACCATTTATGATATCATAACAGATGGAAAGGAGGTGTAGGATGGAAAAGCTGGAAAAGATAATGTTGGACTACCGGGCGAAGAATAATTTAAGCCAGGGAGCCGCAGCGGAGCAGGCTGGTGTAGCTTATTCAACCTGGCAGACGGTTGAAAACGGCAAGCAGAAGCCATCAAAGCTTACCGAGGCAAAGATCAGGAATCTATGTGAAAGAAAGGAGGAAGAATGAGAGCATCAATCACGCGTATCAAGACATTTAAAGCTTGCCGTAAGGCTTATGAGCTTAAATATCTTGAAGATCTTATCCCGGTAAAGCCTGCGGAATCGCTGGAAATCGGCAAAAGGTACCATAAATACCTTGAAATGATGGAAAAGGGCGAGGATTTTATCTTTGATTATTCAAAAGAATCTGCAATGGCGCATGCTTACAAAAAGTATATTCTTCCGCAGTTACATGTAATCGCTGCAGAAAAGGAGCTGGAAAAGCAGATAGGTGATCATATCCTGCATGGCTTTGTAGATGGGCTTACGGATGATGGCTATATAGTAGAGCATAAGACCACATCCAGGGATATCAAAGAAGGCGGCGAATATGAGTATAACCTTTTGTGGGATGAGCAGGTATTGGCTTATATGAGTTTAACCGGAATGCGCAAGGTATATTATACCGTATGCAAGAAGCCTACGATCCGCATTAAAAAAGATGAATCCGAAGAAGATTTCTGGAATCGGATGTGCGCTTGGTATGATGAGGATACGGAAGAAAAGATAAGGTTATTTATAGTTGAGCGCACGGATGCAGAGGTGGCGCAGTTTGAAGATGAGTTTATGATGATATGTGATACCATTACTCATTGTGGTCACTTCTACCGCAATACGTGCCACTGCAATGCGTATAACAGGCGGTGTGAATATGCGAGCATTTGCCTGAATTATGATCCCGGGCAGCAATACATTGATTTTATTAAGAGTGAATAAAGAAAGGTGGGTAACGAAAATGAGTTGGTATTTTGCGACTTCTGAAGAACCTTTAGGACCTACACAAATGGTCGAGGTTAAGCTTAAGCCTTGCCCTATCTGCGGCAAAAATGACAGGCTTGTAATCAGCAAAAAGGATAAATACGAAGAGCTTTTAAAAGAGAATGGCAGCGCTATGATCAGCATGGAATGCAAGCGCTGTGATCTGGAGCTTAAGGATTTTGACCACTATAGTATCAAGAATTATGCTATGTTGCGTAGTTTGTTGATTAACAGATGGAATAATAGAAAGGAGTGTATCTATGAATGTGAAGAAGATTGATGAATGTATATCTGCACCTTTTACAGCACTTCTGTACTGTGCGCCTGGTGTGGGTAAGTCTACGGCAATCGGCGTGATATCCGAAGCAAGCGAAGGTAATACGCTGGTACTTGATGTGGATAGGACCATAGGCAAAACGCTTGCCAAAGGTGAGGTGGTTAAGGATACAAGCAAGCTGCTGGTGGTGGAAATCGAGAACAGATCCAGAATGGAAAAAGATGGTAATGTGATCATACCCGGAACCTATGCGGCATGGACCGAAACTCTTAAGGAGCTGGGAGCCGATAACTTTAAGTTTATCCGAGAAAATAATATCAAGAATATCGCGGTAGATAATATCAGCGAGCTTGAAAGATGTATCTTATCAGATCTGGGAGCACAGGGGAAAAATAAAGGCGTACCGGCGCAGGCTGATTATCAGTATATGCAGTTTATGATGGTAAACAGCTTAAGATATATGAAAAATATGGGTGCGAATGTGATCTGGACTGCATGGGAAGATACCAGAAATATAGTTATGGCGGATGGATCATCATATTCACAGCTGGTACCCCGGGTAAGCCCCAAAATAGTAGATAATATTTGTGGGCTGTGTGATGTAGTAGGTCGTATTATGGTAAATAAGGATGATGTACATGGCATCATGATGGCACCTACACAGAGTATTTATGCGAAAAACCAGATTGATGCCAGAAAAGGCTGTCTGGTTGAAGAATTTATAAGCTTTAATGTAAAGAAAAAGGAGGAAAAAGAAAATGAGTGAGTGGAATTATCAGAGGGATGAAAGCATGGTGTTTAAGCCTATTCCGGAAGGAACGCACAGGATCCGTATTAAATCGGCAGAAAAAAAGACATCTAAAACAGGCAAGCAGATGCTGGCTTTCGAGTTTGAGGTATCTGGCTATAATAGCAAGATCTTTCACAATATCGTATTTTTGCCGGACCGTCCGGAGATTACAAACCGCAGCTTAACCCAGTTTTTTGATAGTTTCAAGGATATTCCGGAGGGTGAGTTTAACCTGGCAAACTGGGTAGGTAAGGTAGGTGCAGCCACTGTTAAGCATGAAGAATACAATGGCAATGTAAATGCCAAAATAGCATGGTTTGTATCAAAAGATAAGCAGGCATCATTGCCGCCTTGGAAGGAACCTGAAAAGAGCAGCAGTGATGGTGCATCCGCAGCGCCGGCGGTTAATGTTCCTCCTGAAATAGATGAGGAAGTGCCTTGGGGATGAATAATAAGAAGCTGGGCACAGCCTTTGAAAAAGAGTTCTGTGAGCTGCTGGCAAGCAAGGGATGGTGGGCGCACTTTCTATCACCTTCTGTCAGCGGCGGCCAGCCGTTTGATGTAATAGCGTGTAAGGAAAAAAGCTGCATGGTTTTTGATTGCAAAACATCAGCTAAACATATTTTCCCTTATACCCGGCTGGAAGATAATCAGATCTGCGCTTTTGAAAAATGGCTGCAGTGTGGAAATGAGGAACCATATGTAGCGATTAAATATAATGACCACATATATTTAATTAAATATAGGAGGTTAAAGGAGTATGGAAGAATCGATCTTAACGGAGAAATGCCTATCACCTGAAGAAAAAAAGCAGCACAGACGTGATCAGCTTAAGGCAGCGCAGGCAAAGCGCAGGATGCTGGGTAAAGGAAAAGGCTTATGTGGTATCTGTGCGAAGAATCCGGCGGCACCTGGTGCTAAAACATGCCAGAAATGCTATGCGCGAGTTTTAGTTTGGCAGGCAAAACATAGAGGTAAGCAAAATGGATAAAAGTACAGCTTTTCAGATATTTACTGCATCATGTTTAGGCACAGGAGTTCTGCTTTTCGGTATGTGCTTAGGATCACTGATAGAAATGAATAATGCACCGGAACCGGTAGTTATAACACAGATACAGGAAGTGGAAAAGATTGAGCGCATAGAAGTACCTGTTAAGGAAGTGGTAACGGTTGAAGTACAAAAGGTGGTACCCCGGGCGATTGAAACAGAGTTATCTGATAATGATAAGGAGTTGATAGCGCGTGTGGTAATGTCCGAGGCTGCTTATGAAGATATGATAGGTAAGCGGCTGGTGGTGGATACGATCCTTAACAGGGTAGATAGCCCCGCTTTCCCGAATACTGTGCACGGGGTAGTGTATCAGGATAATCAGTTTTATAAAGCTTATACATACAGCACAGAATGTATGGATGCGGTAGAAATGGAGATCTATGAGCGCCTTGATTATGATGTATTGTGGTTTGCATCTTCCGGGTATTTGCCTTATGGTACAAAAGCTTATCAGCATGGCGGCCATTATTTCTGTTGGAGGACTAAAAAATGAGTTCGGAAAAAATACGTGCATGGCGAAAAGAACATGGTTTATGCAAGTCTTGTGGGGATCCTGTAAAGCCCGGGTATGTGCGATGTGAAACATGCTTACACATAAAGCGCATAAAACAGCGTGAATATAGAATAAAATATAGCGAAGTATTAAGAGAAAGGCGCAGGATTGCGGATGCGAAAGAGAAACGCAAGGAGCAGATAAAAAGATCAGCTCAAAAAACATACGCAAGATATCGTGCAGAGGGGCTATGCGTGAATTGTGGTAAGCCGGCAGAAGATGGCAAGTGCAGATGTGCAGAGTGCAGGATTAAAAACTCTGCAAAACAAAAAAAGGCCTATCAAAATCTATCGGATGAGCGAAAAGAGGCATGCTATTCCAGGCAGCAAAGCTGGCGGAAAGATAATCCTGAAAGAGTGGAAGAATACAAAAAGCGTAGAAGGGAAGGAGTTTATTAAATGAATGGAGAAGATCTGGATAAGGCTTTGCATGATTGTATGAATACTATTTGGAAGAATTACCGGGAGGCAGTAACTTCCGGTAATTTTAAACCGTTTAATAAGTGCTTTAATGATCTGTATGATAAATATGAGGATCTGTCTGTGCATCGGTTTATAGCGAGTATGGGTATGGGGCTTACCCCTGCTGCCACAAAAAGGATTAAGGGGGAATCATGATTGTTATTTTCTGTATATCATTTGCATTATTGTGCGTTTTAGTACATATTTGGGCAACATCCTGGGAAGATTTTAATGAAAATAGGGATGATCACTGCCATAACTGCCCCTATGGTTGGTGCATGGATGCGCCGGATCCGGAATGTGAAAAATGGAGGGATAAAAAAGATGAAGATATGGATAAAGAATAAGCTTATAATTTCAGATCCGACTGATGAAGTAAGACAGTATTGTAAAAATGAGCTTGTAATGGATAACCCCGATTATTATAAAAAAGAGCGAATGGGGAAATGGACTGGGAATATCCCGGAAAAAATCTATCTTTATGAGGATATGGAGAATGAGCTGCACTTGCCTTTTGGGTGTTTGAAAGATATCTGGATGATGCACCGCATAAAAGAGGATTATTTATACGATATTAAGCCCATAGAGGGCTTGAAATATGAAAGCAGTATAAAACTATATTCTTATCAGGAAGAAGCCGTACAGGGCGCATTAAAGGGCAAAAATGGGGTACTGGTAATGCCGTGCGGTGCAGGTAAGACGCAGAGCGGATTGGAGATCATAGCCAGGATAGGTGGCAAGGCTTTATGGCTTACCCACACGAGCGAATTATTGAATCAGAGCCGCGATAGGGCTAATGCAGTTTTTGATAATGTGGGGCTGGGCACGATCACGGCGGGGAAGGTAAAAATAGGCAGCCATATTACTTTTGCCACGGTCCAGACAATGGCGAAGCTGGATATAAGCGAATACAGGGATATGTGGGATGTAATAATAGTGGATGAGGCACACCATTGCTGTGGATCCCCCACGAAAGTTACTCAATTTTACAAGGTGGTAAATAGCTTATCTGCCCGGTATAAGATAGGGCTTACTGCTACACCAAAAAGAAAAGATGGGCTGCATAAATCTATGTTTAAGCTGCTGGGCGCAAAGCTGTATGAGGTTACAAAAGCACAGGTAAGAGAAAATACTTGCCCGGTAAAGGTAATAGTAGCAAATACAGGATATCAGCCGGATTATAATGCAGTTCTGCAGGGTGATGGAACCATAGATTATAACAAACTTATAGATGCTATGGTGCATGATGAAGAGCGTTTAAGCATGATCATGGGTGTAACATGTGTGGTTGATGGTCCTACAATGATCCTGGCGAACCGTGTGGAGTATCTGGAACGTATCAACTGGAATCTTAATCTTATAAATCGAAGCGTATGTTTATCCGGTAAAGGGCAGAGCAAAAAAGCAAAAGAAGAGCGAAGAGCGGCTTTAGCAGCACTTAATAATGGGGAGCTGGATTTTATATGCGCTACATATCAGCTTGCGAAAGAGGGGCTGGATGTGCCGAATCTGCGGTATATTATCTTTGCTACCCCGGAGCAGAATGAAACTACTATAGTGCAGGCCGTAGGCCGTGTGGAACGTAAAGCGGAGGGTAAAGAGTTCGGAACCGTGATAGATCTGGTGGATGATTTTGGGATGTATTATGGCTGGGCGAATACTCGCCAAAGATATTATAAAAAGATAGGAGCAGCAGTGGTTGATAACTGGTTATTTGAGGAGGGCAAGCAGAATGATTAAAGTATGTTTAGTTTGTGGAAGTTATTTTGACACAACGAAAACAGGCAGATACAAATATTGTTCCTTAAAATGTGCGAAAAGCAGAAATAACAATAATTATCCAAGAAATTTGAGTACATTTGGATTTAATGAACCTATGCAGGTCGAGCTTACAGGTGATGGCTATGCAGATGGCGAAATTGTTTACGAATGGGGAAAATGCCCTAAATGCGGTTGGGAATTTGAAGAAGGTGATAAGGATTGGGAAGAGCCTTATTGTTGCCATTGTGGGCAGAAGTTGCGTTGGTTTGAGGATGGTGAGCAGAATGAGTGAATTGAAACCATTATTTATTAAATGCCCTAAATGTGGTTGTAGAAATTCAAGTGAAGCACTGAAATGTTGGTGGTGTCACTATACGTTGAAAAGAGGTGAGCAGAATGACATATGATGAATTAAAAAAGATAACTGAGCAGATAGACAATCTTGAAGATATTACAGATATGATTGTGATAAGGAAGGGTGCTACTAACGGGGAAGTGATACAGGCAGTATTTCCGAAATCAGCTAAAGTCAGTACCACTGATGAATTTATTTATGCTGAGAATTTAGATGCTGTTTTTGCACATGAGTTTTATAAGGATTGGTGGGATGCACCATACAATGGAGGTGAGCAGAATGAGTGAGTGGATTCCTGTATCGGAGAGGTTGCCCGAATTTACTATCGAAAGCCCTATTGTCGGAAAACAATTCACGGAAGACGTACTTGTGTATGATGGTGCTGAATTTAGAGTTGGTTATCTTGTGAGAGCTACAATAATTGATTTTGATTATTGGATTGTATATGGCGAGGATGTTTTTGAGCCGATAGCATGGATGCCTTTACCAGAACCATACAACGCAAGCCCAACAGAGGCAGAAAGGAGCGATGAGGAATGACAGATTTATTGAGTTTAGCAGAAGCACAGATTGCAGAGAAGCAGGTTAAGGAAATTGAAGCCGTTAAGCGAAGGCTCGAACAAGATAAGGATGATTTAAAAGAAGCTATTGAATTGGTAAATTCTCATACGCTGTATAAAAAGGAAGGAGATTGCAGATATAAGTATGTGCTTGCAACGGAAGAGATGCTCAAAGCAGATTATTTAGGAGAACCAGAGCCTTATTCTTACGAGGGAATAAGATTCAGGGATTATAACGGGCGATATAATAAGGGAATAATGGAAGTAAACGGGCATAATTACTATGACATTCGATGGGTATTAAACGATTACGAACAAATGATAAAAGAAAAGGAAAGTCAAGTGTTAAGCTTAAATTCAAAAATACATGAACTAAAGGAAGATTTAGAGAATTTGCATAATAACTTCCCAACAATTAAGCAAGCCGTAATGGAGTGGATGGAATACCAAAGGGCAGAAAGTGAGGAATAAACATGGCTGAATATCATGTAGGATGTGGATTGGCAGGAATATATGCAGGTACGTTAAAGAAAAACGGTATAGAATGGCTGAATAAAAGTGTTGTGACGGATGAAGCCATAGGAGCGGTAGCAGATTATCTTTTGACCCAATGTGATATAGATAAAGTGAATTTTATTAAATAC
>Ga0310690_10009392_pt1 | contig 12260 bp, 7 predicted proteins | sample AusTroGonzalo_MG_2_FD_207661 | JGI IMG/M metagenome (GOLD analysis project Ga0310690, IMG submission 207661) | Bovine rumen microbial communities from tropical cattle in Woodstock, Queensland, Australia - Gonzalo_04 (v2) (version 2) | ecosystem: Host-associated > Mammals > Digestive system >...
TTAGAAAAAAAGCTTTAAAGGCTAAACAAGAAGATGAACTTGATCCTATTAATCTTTTTAATATCACTTGGAAAGATGAAAACAATCAAGTAAATAAGATTGTTCTTCCTAAAGAATTAACTGGAGTTGATGCGAATATTGTGGTTTTACTTGGTAAATATTTCCCAAGTGGTAGCCATAAAGTTGGTCCAGCTTATTCAACCTTAATTGAAGGATGTGTTGATGGAGAAATCATTCCTGGAGAACACACAATTTTAGGTCCAAGCACTGGTAATTTCGGTATTGGAGTTAGTTATATTACTAACTTAATGAAATATGATGCAATTGTTATTATGCCAGACAATATGTCAAAAGAAAGATATGAAAGAATTTCTAGATATGGGGCTAAACTCGATTTAACTCCTGGTAGTGAATCTGATGTTATCTTGACTCTAGAAAGAACATATGAATTAAAGAAAAATCCTAAAAATAGAACTTTAGCGCAGTTTGAATTATTACCAAACTATCGTTTCCACCGTCATGTCACTGGTAATTCATGTATTGAAGCCGTTAAAGGAATTGGAAACGGAAGAATTGCTGCTTTTTGTAGCGCTCCAGGTAGTGCTGGTACTTTAGCAGCTGGCGATCAAATTAAAGCAATTTTCCCTGAATGTAAAATCGTCGCTTTAGAACCACACGAATGTTCAACATTAACTAATGGTGGAAGAGGTCAACATCGTATTGAAGGAATTGGTGATAAGATGTGTACCTTAATCCATAATGTTTTGACTACTGATTTCATCACTCAAATCGTTGATAATGATTGTGTAAGAGGTTTAGAAGTCATCCATGAAGGTAGCGAAGTTTTAATGGAACACGGTGTTAAAAAAGAAGTTGCAGAACAAATGGCTAATCTATTTGGTGTTTCTGGAATTTGCAACATTTTGGGCGCGATTAAAATGGCTAAATTCCTTCGTTTAGGACCAGATGATAATGTTGTCACTATTGCTACTGATAGTTTTGATCGATATGACTCAGTCATTCAAAACTTAAAAGAAAGAGAATTAGAAGTGACACCAAACGTTTTAGATAGATGGTTTAATGATGTCTTTATGGAAGCGGATACCAAAGGTATTTTAGATACCAGAGGTCAAGAAGCAAAAGAAAAACTCTTCTTGCAAAAAGAAAAAGATTGGCTCCCATTTGGTTACTCCAAAGCCTATCTTGATAGCATGAAAGATATGAAATTCTGGGAAGATGAATACAACAAGATTCATGAATATGACAAGAAAATTAAAGAAAGAAGAGGCAAAGAAATCTAATGAAAGTCCCATTTGAAGTAGTGTTAGAAAAAGCCCAGTCTTATAAAGAAGATATGGTGAAATTTCTTCGTGATATGATTCGTATTCCAAGCGAATCTTGCGAAGAAAAAGATGTGATTTTGCATATTAAAGCCGAGATGGAGAAGGTTGGATTTGATAAAGTAGTGATTGATCCGATGGGCAATATTCTTGGCTATGTTGGTCATGGTCAACATTTAATCGGCATGGACGCTCATATCGATACAGTCGGTATTGGCGAAATTAGAAACTGGACATTTGATCCCTACGAAGGTTTCGAAGATGATGTTCATATCGGTGGTAGAGGGGCTAGCGACCAAGAAGGCGGAATGGCTTCCATGGTTTATGCAGCAAAAATCATTAAAGATTTACATTTAGAAGATGATTATACCTTAGTCATTACTGGTACTGTTCAAGAAGAAGACTGTGATGGATTATGTTGGCAATACATTATCGAAGAAGATAAAGTTCGTCCGGAATTCGTTTTAATCACCGAACCAACCAGTTGTAGGATTTATCGTGGTCATCGTGGAAGAATGGAAATTAAAGTGGCAACTAGAGGTATATCATGCCATGGCTCCGCTCCTGAAAGAGGAGAAAATGCTATCTACAAAATGGCGGATATCATCAAGGATGTTGAAAAACTTAATTTAAGATTAAAAGACGATGAATTCCTTGGTAAAGGAACAGTCACTATCTCACAAATCTTCCATAAATCCCCATCTAGATGCGCAGTCGCAGATGGATGCTGGATTTCTTTAGATAGAAGATTAACCGATGGTGAAACTTATAAATCTGCTTTAAAAGAGATTGAAGAATTACCAAGCGTCAAAGCCGCTAATGCGGAAGTATCGATGTATGACTACGAAAGAGCGTCTTATACTGGCTTAGTTTATCCAACTCAATCATATTTCCCAACCTGGGTTATTCCTGAAAATCATATTTTATGTCGCTCAATGAAAGAGGGATATGAAGGCTTATTTAAAAAAGCCCCAGTCATTGATAAATGGACTTTCTCCACAAATGGAGTGAGCATCATGGGAAGATACGGCATTGAATGTATTGGTTTTGGTCCAGGAGATGAAAAAGAAGCTCATGCTCCAAATGAAAAGACTAGAAAAGAAGATCTCGTCATTTGTGCGGCTTTATACGCAGTGATGCCATTAATGTATTTAGAAAATTTAAATAAAAAATAGGAGATAAAAATAATGGAAAAAGTACAACCACGTTTTGCAGGTAGACATCTAATTACTTTAGAAGATTTTACCAAAGAAGAAATCGATTACATGCTCAAAGTATCCCGTGATTTAAAGGATGCTTTCTATCGTAATGAAGTCACGGATTGGCTTCATAACAAAACCGGATTTTTGATGTTCTTTGAACAATCAACTAGAACGAGAAATTCATTTGAAAGCGGTATGGCTCAACTTGGTGGACACGCCACATTCTTAGATACTTCCATGATGCAAATCGCTCATGGTGAAAGTGCAAAAGATACTGCAGTTATCTTATCAAGTTTTGGTCATATGATTGCTTGTAGATATTGCAACTGGGGTCTAGGAAATAAATATCTTAGAGAAATGGCTAAATGGTCAACAGTCCCTGTTATAAATTTACAATGTGATTTATATCACCCAATGCAAGCTCTTGCAGATTTAATGACTATTGAAGATGAATTTGGTAAAACCGAACACCTTAAAGTTTCAGTTATTTGGTGTATGGCAACCACTCATAAAAAACCAATTTCTGTTCCAGTATCACAAGTCTTATTATTCCCAAGATATGGAATCGATGTCACATTAGCATATCCAGAAGGTTATGATTTACCAGACTGGGTTATTGAAAAAGCTAGAAAGAACGCCGCTGAACATGGTGGAAGTTTAACAATTACTCATGATATGGATGAAGCATATCGTAACGCTGATGTAGTCTTCCCTAAAAACTGGGGTAGCTGGGTTACTAACCAATCAACCACTGTTGTTGATGATGCTTTATTAGCCTTAAAAGCTTGGAAATGTACACCAGATAAAATGGCGTTAGCTAAACCAACCTGCCGCTATATGCATGCTTTACCAGCTGATCGAGAAAATGAAGTAGTGGATGAAGTCATCGATGGACCACAATCTGTCATTTATCAAGAAGCAGAAAATAGAATGCATACCGCTAAAGCAGTCATGGCTTTATTCGTCCATGATAAAGTACCTAGCGACCGTAGATAATTACATATATTAATAATAATAAAGATTTAAGGGTTAAGAGATTTTCTTAACTCTTTTTATATTCAAAATTTGTCAAAAATATAAAAAATAGCGGGGATATGTTTGATATTTGCTTCTTAGATTAATAAAAGTCATCTCTATATCAAATAGAAATTGATAATATAAAATTGACAATTATTAACAATTAAACTACTATTTAGTAGTCATAATTTTAGGAGGATACACGTTTTTTATGAAAAAAATTTTGACATGCATCTTTACTTTGGCTATGATGGCTGGTCTTGCTGCCTGCGGTAACGCACAAGGTGGCGGAAGTGGAAGTGGCTATTCTAACAAAGTACTCGAAGATAAAGATAGCTATGGATGGGCTGTCCATGGCAACAACGTTTTAGCCGATGGAACTGACAATGGCTGGAACGGAAAAGCCAACGAAGTTTATGAAAAATCTTTAATGACTGCACAAAGTATTGAAGGCGTTTCTAAAATTGATAAGGCTGTTGCTGATAAATTAGCCGCAAAAGAAGTTAAATACTTATATGTCTATGAAGGTTTACAACTCGGTACAAAATCTGCTGGTTGGACCACAAGATTCTTAGGCGATGATGGCAAAGTTTATATTGCTGATGGTTCTTACTGCGCAAAAGTTGTTAAATTAACTTATGATTCAGAAGACGAAGTTTATTCTGAAGCTCAATGGATTCCACATGATCATGATGGAAGAACTGAAGCATTAACTGATAATGTTTGGCTTGGACCATGGCAAGAAAAAGCTGATGACAACGGATTTAGCTGGGACTATAACCCAACAATCAAAGGTGGTCAAGGTGGTACCTATACAGTAATTATTGCTCAATATGTTGCTGGTGAGAATGACCCAGTTTATGGCATCGGATTTGTAAAGACAGCTGATGCTGAAGAACCATTACCAATCGAAGAAGAAATTCCAGTTGAAGACCACACCTATGGTGTTATCGGTAGTTTCGAAGGATCTGGTTGGGCAACTGATGTCGCAATGGTAGAAACTGAAGAAGGCAGTGGTATCTTCGTCGCTGAAGTTGAACTTAAAGCAGAAGATGAATTCAAAGTTCGTGCTGATGGCGATTGGAAAATTAATTATGGAGCAGCAGCAGTCTCTCAAGAAGATTGTGATCCATTAACACTTGAAGCTTTAGATTTATCTGGTGACAATATTAAAGTTACCGCTGATGGTATGTTCAGTATTTATTTCTTCGAAGCAACAGAAATGATTGTTATTGCATACACACCTGCAAACTGATTAGTTTAACAAACACAACTAAAGGAACGGAAACGTTCCTTTTTTTGTATATTTTTTATAAAAAGTGTTAAAATATCAGTGAGGTTTTATATTTTATGAAACAAAAAAGATTGTTCATTTTAACATCAATTGTTTTTTTAGGCGTCGCTCTTTCATCTTGCGGAAGTAAAACTGAGACCCCAGTGGAAGAAACTCCTGATGGATATGTTGATGTTTTACCAGCAAATAATGATGGCAATATCTTGCAAGCATTTTGCTGGACATTTAAACAAATCAAGCAAAATATCCCCGCTATTGCGGAAGCTGGATTTAAAGTAGTTCAAACTTCTCCAGTCCAAGAACCTAAAAGTGGCGGACCAACTTGGTGGAGTTATTATCAACCATTAAGCTTTACCATTGCTCAAGATTCGGGATTGGGCACTAAAAAAGATCTTATCGATTTATGTGATGAAGCAGAGAAATATGGAGTAAAAGTGATTTGCGATATCGTATTTAACCATCTCGCTAATATTTCTGATGATGATTTAGAAACAGACGGTACTCCAATGGTGTCTCCAGAAGTTGCTAAATATGAACCATATATTTATGAACATCGTAATGATAGCGGTGATAGTGCAACCTTTCATCATAATCCAAAAGCAACTGGTTCTGGTGCTGTTACTCAAGTTTATTCTTTTGGTAAACTCCCAGATTTAAATACCGCTAATCCATATGTTCAAGAAAGATCTTTAGCGTTACTTAAAGAATGTATTGATGCTGGTGTTGATGGATTTAGATTTGATGCTGCAAAACATATCGAAACTCCAAATGACCCACAATACGCTAGTGATTTCTGGCCAAATGTCCTTGGAGAAGCTAAAGAATATTATAAAGAAAAGACTAATGAAGAACTTATCGCTTATGGTGAGATTTTGAATGATGTTGATGGCAATAGAAAGATTGAAGATTATACCGAATTCATGAAAGTTACTGAAAACACTTATATTAATGATATTGCGGCTGGTTCTATTGCTAAAAATGCCACTAAGGCACTAAATGCATCATACGGCAAAAAAACTGATGCAAAAGATTTAGTTACTTGGGTGGAAAGTCATGATACCTATGTTGATGCTTCTAGCCATATCAGCGATAGAAAAGCAATTAGACAATACGCGATTATTTCTTCAAGAAAAGATACCGTTAGCATGTTCCTTGCTAGACCAGATTCAAATGCTCAAGTTGGAACAGTTGCTTCTTATGCTTTTGAAGATTTATCAGTAGGAGCAATTAATCGCTTCCATAATCGATTTGTTGGTTTTGATGAAGAACAATCTGCAAATGGCGCTATTTATGTTAATGAAAGATTTAAAGATGATGTTGCTGGAGCAGTTGTTGTTAATTTTGAAGGTGCGGGTGAAGCAGAAGTCAAATTCTCTCATTTAGGTACAGGTGTTTATTATGATCAAGTAAGCGGTCAATCTATCACCATTAAAGATAATGTGGCTAAATTAACATTTGAATCCAATGGTTTATTCATCTTAACTAAATCTAAAAATTTAGCTAGACCACAAGTCGATGCCTCTAATAAAGAAGCAACCTTTGGAGGCTTATTAAGCATTAGTTTAACAGTAGTTAACGCTACAGAATCAACTTATTCTATTAATGGTGGTACTAAAAAAGCATTTACTAATGACACTATAATTACTATTGGTGATGTATTTGATGAAAATCGCCAAATTACTTTGGTGGTAGAAGCAAGTAATGAACAATTCTCAACTAAGAGAACTTATCATTATTCTGTTGTTGATGTTATAGAAGGCTATTTCAATGTCGTTAATATTAAACACTCATATTTAGAGAATTATGATTTATATTATTGGCAATGGAATAACAACAAACAAAGTATATGGAGCAATGATTATACTGTGCAAAATGGCGTTGTTTTAATCGATTTTAGAGGTTCTAGTTATACCAGTTTCTTATTAGCAATCTTCCCAAAAGATTACACAATTAAGAAGATGGATGAATGGGATCAAGGAGTCATTAAACAAACTAGAGACATTGCTGTTAGCGAACAAATATTTGACGCATCGTCATTTTAATAAACTACGGAGGGACTTATTTTATGAAGTTTAAGAAAATTAACCGATTTCTCACTTTATTGGCCGCTTCTTTATTATTAGTCGGCTGTGGTGCTGGTAATTCATCTGGTGGAGGTAATGATGAAGGTGAAGACGAAATAGTTGAAGATCTTCCTATGCCTACTAGCGTTACTCAATATGAATTAGATGACACCGATTATGATTCTTTAGAAGAAGAGCCAACAAAATTAATTAGAATCTATTATCATCGTAATGATGGTAATGACACCTATTCTAATTATTTCCCATGGCGTATTTGGGCTTGGGATGCTGGAGGCGGTAATGGTTGGTGGAGAGAATTCACCAAATATGATGCTTTTGGTGTAATTTGCGATATTCCAATTTCTGAAATCGCCGCAAATGGGGTTTCAATGGATAAATTAGGTGCCGTTATTACTACTTGTTCTAGTACGACTGCGACATGGTCTGGCACATATTCTAAAGATCCAGAAGCTGATATTCTTGGAGAGATTAGCCCTGTTAATCCAGGTGGAATTCAAAGATTATATGTTAAAACTGGCATAGCAACTTTCTATCCCACTCAAGAAGCAGTCTTTATGTCTAGCCTTTCTTATGCAAGAATTGATGATAATAAGACTATTAGAACAGTGTTTTCTACACAAAAATCAGACTTCAAACTTTATAAGAGTAGATTTGCTGTCTCTCTTAATAATGAAGAAGTTACTGATTATAGTATTCAAAACTTTTCCATTTCTAAATCTGGTGGATCTTATCAAGCATCCGCTGATTTGGTGTTTGATAAAGAGTTCCCATTAGCTTCTGAAGTCACAGTTAGCTATCGCATAAGTAGTGATAATATTTGTAAAGTTAGCGGTATTATTACCAGTTTATATGACACCCAAGACTTTATTAATAATTACACATATGACGGCGATGATTTAGGTGCAACTTTTGATAACAAAGAGAATCCAACTAAGACAACATTTAAAGTATGGAGTCCTTTTAGCTCCTCAATGACTTTAAATATTTATAATAGTGGAGATTATCGCACTAATGAGGCTCCTCGTAAAATCGATATGACTTTAGGAGGAAAAGGCGTTTGGTCTGCTACTGTTAATGAAGATTTAGATGGCAAATATTATACTTATACAGTTAAAAATAGTGCTGGCACTAATGAAGTAACTGACCCATATGCCAAATCTGCTGGATTAAACGGCAAAAGAGGTATGGTAGTTAACTTTACAAAACTCAATGAACAAATCACTGGCTGGAATGAAGATGTTAGACCAGACTTTGGTAATCAAGTTGATGCCTCAGTTTATGAAATTCATGTCAGAGATATGACTATTAATCCTAATAGTGGTGTTGATGAAGAATTAAGAGGTAAATTTGCAGGTTTAGCACAAAAAGGAACGACATATACAAAGGGTGATGTCACTGTTACTACTGGCTTAAACCATTTAGCAGAATTAGGCATTACTCACGTTCAAATTCAACCTTACTATGATTTCTCTAGTGTTGATGAATCAACATTAGATGTCACTATGGGTAAAGATAATTATAACTGGGGATATGATCCACAAAACTATAATGCTTTAGAAGGTAGCTATTCTACCAATCCAACCGATGGCTACTCCCGTATTAAAGAATTTAAAGAAATGGTTATGGCGCTACATGAAGAAGACATCAATATCATTATGGATGTCGTCTATAATCACACCTCTTCCTTTACCGATAGTAATTTTGAAAAATTAGTGCCAAATTACTACCATCGAACTAAGAAGAGCGGTGTTCCATATAATGGCAGTGGCTGTGGAAATGAAATGGCTTCTGAAAGATATATGGTCAACAAATTCATGAGAGAATCATGTGAATTCTGGATTGATGAATATCATTTAGGTGGTTTCCGTTTTGACTTAATGGGCTTAATGGACAATCAAGTAATGATTGATATCTATCAAGATTGTAGTGCTTTATACGATAAGATTTTGATTTATGGTGAACCATGGACTGGTGGTTCTAGCAAACTTAAAGGTGGAAATAATTCATCTAATTTAACCGAGCAACAAACTATTCAATCCTCTTTAAATCAATCTTATTTTGCGGGTTCCAAAGTTTATGTTGGAGCTTTCTCTGATGGTTTTAGAAACTCTGCTAGAGGTGATAACTCTCCAAGTAAAGGATATGTTACTGGTATTGTTGGAAACGCTAATGGATTACTTCCAGGCATTAAAGGCTTATTTAATAACAACGATACTAATGTTGATCCACAACAAGTAATCAACTATGTTTCTTGCCATGATAATTACACACTTTATGACCAAATTAAGGTTTCTAATGGTGATGACAACTTAAAACAAAGATATTCACAAGCTGAAGCTTTGGTGTTCTTGTCTCAAGGTGTTCCATTCATGCAAGAAGGTGAAGATTTCTTAAGAAGCAAATACGATGAAGAAACCGACACATATATCCACAATTCTTATAATTATGGTGATTTAGTCAACAATATGGATTATGAATTAAAACTCGACAATATTGATATGTTCGACTATTTCAAAAACCTCATTGCCTTTAGAAAGAGTTGCGATTTATTAAGACTTCCTTCTAGAGAGGCTATTAATAGCGCATTTAAATCTTTAAACGCTAAAAATGGTGTTATCACTTATGAGATTAGTGATGGCGATGAAACAATTTATGTTATTCACACCAACACAAAGACTTCTGTTAGTGTTGAAGGTGATTGGGAAGTAGCGTTCACTAACGATTCCGTTAATTTTGAAATTGGTTCAGTCTTAAACGGAAGTATTAATTTGATTGCTAATACCTCATTAGTGTTAAGAAAATAAAATGAAAATCAATAAGCCTCATACAAAACCGATATATGGTTTGGTCATCTTTGCTTCTATTGGAGTTTTAGTCTCTATAGCAGGATTAATAATCTTTATCATCGATAGAAGCAACCTATTTATCTCCATTCTTGTTTATATCTTTGCTTCTTTATTTATCATTGGTGGTTTAGTGGTAGTTTTAGAACAACTAGGCCGCTACGTGGAAGTAAAAGAAGATAAACTCATCTATCGAAACTTCTTAAAGAAAAGTGTTATTCCCACTTCAAAAATCAAGAAAGTTTCCCTTAATCAAGGGGTGTATGAGGTTTATATCGGAAAGAAGAAATTTTGTACTTTCCCTTCTCGAGTGGATGGGGCAGCAGAAATCATCATTGCTCTATCTCGACAAGGGGTGGAAATTGATGAAAAATAAATAATAACTTTATAATCTTACAAAAAATATTAAAATTATGAGTGGACATAACTACATATCTACTCTTATTAGGAGGCTCTTATGGCAAATTTAAGATTAAGCCACATTTACAAGGTGTATGAAAATGGGCACAAAGCAGTCAATGATTTTAATATTGACATCAAAGATAAGGAATTTATTGTCTTTGTCGGTCCATCTGGATGTGGTAAATCTACCACCTTGCGTATGATCGCAGGTCTAGAAAAAATAACGGCTGGTGATTTATTTATTGATGATGTTTTAGTCAATGATATGGAACCAAAAGATAGAGATATCGCAATGGTCTTCCAAAACTATGCCTTATATCCACACATGACCGTTTTTGAAAATATGGCGTTTGGACTACGTAATCGTAATGTTCCTGCTGATGAGATTAAAAGAAAAGTCTTAGAAGCCGCTAAAATACTTGATATCGAAGATTATTTAGACCGTAAACCAAAAGCGATGTCAGGTGGTCAAAGACAAAGAGTGGCTTTAGGTAGAGCAATTGTTCGTCAACCAAAAGTATTCTTACTTGATGAACCATTATCTAACTTAGACGCAAAACTTCGTGCGCAAATGAGAACAGAAATTACTAAATTACATAAAAATTTAGAAACTACATTTATCTATGTTACTCATGACCAAATCGAAGCGATGACTATGGGTACTAGAATCGTAGTTATGAAATTAGGCTATGTTCAACAAATCGATACCCCAATGAACTTATATAACAAACCATTTAATAAGTTTGTGGCAGGATTCATTGGCACTCCACAAATGAATTTCTTTGATGTCGAATTAACTCGTAAAGATAAAAAAGTTGAAGCCAAATTTATCGATGGTAGTGTAATTGAAATTCCATTTGAAAGAGTTTCTAAAGTTCATGATTCTTATCTGCATGGCGGACAACAAGTTATCCTTGGTATTAGACCAGAACATATTTCTATTTCTGATAATCCAACTGGTCTTAAATGTGTGGTTTCTACCGTCGAACATTTAGGCAATGAATGTATCGTTTATGGCTCAATTGGTGAAACAGGTGATGAATTTACCATGAAAGATGTTGGTAAGAATATTACCGTTAAGACTTTAGAAGGAACCCCAGTCGAAGCTGGTGATATTATCAATCTTGATATCAACTTTGAAAAGATTCATCTCTTTGATAAAAATACTGAAATCACCCTTATGCTTCCAATTCCAGAATCTTCTAGATTCAATGCAAAAGTTGCTGGTGATAACATGGAATTACTTGATAAGAGTGTTATTTTACCTCCAGTATTTAAAGAAGCTCTTGGAGAACATAACGAATTCTCTGTTGAAATCCCTCCTTATGCAGTAGTACCAGGAAAAGATTTCTCTTTAAAAGTTCATTTAATTGAAGAAGTAGAGGGAAAACATCTTGCGTATCTTGAATATGGTGATCACTATCTATTCGCTCTTGTTGATGAAAATGTTAAGGCTGGAGATAAATATTCTTTCTCCTTATTGAATGAAAAACTTCGCGTTTTTGTCGGTGAACAAGAAGTATTAGCTCCTCTTGGAGAAAAAGAGGGATTAGTGGGACCATTTACCAAGTCTGAAACTAGAGAGAATAAAGAAAGAGTGCTTCACTTCCAATACAATATGGGTGGTGTTAAAATCGAGGCCCCTATCGTTAACGGCTATAAGATTAACGCGGTTGAAGGTAATGAATGCTATCGTAGAAATTATCGCTACGAATTTAACCGCAAGGCCATCCAGCTTGTTCCTGAAAACGGTATTAAGGCTAAAGTCAATAAGGTTCTTGATTACGTTAATCAAAAATACGCTTTATTAGATGTAGAAGGTCAACAAATCTTAGCCGAAGTTTCAAATGATTTCCAAGAAGCCGAAGTACAATTCCTTGTCAAAGGGGAAGATGTTGAAGTTTGGCAAATCGAAATCGATATGCTCATCTGCTAGTCATCTAGTAATTAAACAAAAAATTAAGGGTAGAAATACCCTTTTTTTGATTTATAATAATGCATATGTCTAATATGAATATAGTGGAAGAAAATAAGGTGGCTCAAGAGAATAAAAAACCACATTTTATGCAGCGTCTTGC
>Ga0310690_10009394_pt1 | contig 12258 bp, 9 predicted proteins | sample AusTroGonzalo_MG_2_FD_207661 | JGI IMG/M metagenome (GOLD analysis project Ga0310690, IMG submission 207661) | Bovine rumen microbial communities from tropical cattle in Woodstock, Queensland, Australia - Gonzalo_04 (v2) (version 2) | ecosystem: Host-associated > Mammals > Digestive system >...
CATGGATTCCGCAAGGATGCACCACTGCAAAGTAAAAAATTCGTTGTCGTAGAAGGATGCGCATTCATCTACGCTCCAACTCATGGAACAGTGGTCCAGTATGATATTCCTGTGACGACGCCCCCATATACAATCTTCGCCATCCGCATTGCCTGCCTGAATCTGGGCATCTGTCCAAGGTGCCTGATCCCCAAGACGAAAACGCATAAAGCGAATAATCACATTGTCGGCATCAATATTCACCGTATAATTCTTAATACAAATCCCATCGCCGGGAGCTGTCTGGCCTGCAATTGTAAGGTCGCCCCTATTGATTCTCAAGTCACCATTTAGGGCGATTACTCCTGCGACATCAAACACGACTATTCTCGCCCCGGTCTGGCTGACAGCCCATCTAAGAGTGCCCTCGCTATTGTTGTCTTCCAAGGTGGTAACGTGGATAACCTTGCCGCCCCTGCCGCCGGTTGTCCACATTCCGCCGCCTTCAGCGCCGGGGAATGCACGGGCCTGGCCGTCTTCCTCGCAAGCGGGAATGAGGAAGTCCTCGTACTTGCCTGTGGGATCCACGGGAGGATCCACAGGAGGGTCCACGGGGGGATCGACAATGGATTCGGCCTCCGTCTGGGCCTCAATCGTGGCCTCATCGGAAACGGATCCGTCGGCAGCCACGCTGCGTACACCGAATTTGTAAGCGGTGCCGGGTTCCAGACCCTCGACGCTCACGTTACGGCCTTTCACAGTGCCGCTGTTCACCTCGGTATTGCCCTTGAGGAGCCTCCACTTGTAGGAATCGGCCCCCGCTACGGCTTTCCACTGGAAAGTGAGCGTGGTGGTCGTGGCGCTGTGAAGATTCAGCGATTCCGGTTTGCCGGGCTTCGAGGGGGTTACGGGGTCGTCTTCCCCTCCCCCGCAGGAGCAGGCCATCATTGCCGCCAGGCAAAGTATCGACAGGAGTTTTCTCATTGTCTTTCTATTTCAAGCGCCGCCCAAATGAGGGGTCCGATGCCCTTGGGGTCATTTGAACGGACAGGTTCGTTGATGTAGTATTCGAAAGTGCCGCTGCGGTTCTGCTTTCCGCCAAGCCCTGCCACCTCGCAGCACTGGGTGAGGTTTATGATATTATCCTTGTCCAGGCGCACGAAGCACTGGAGCATCTTGTTGTAGAAGCGGCGGGCGTCATCGGCAGTGAAGTTTTTGAGGAGGCCCAGGCGCGTTCCCTTGAGAAGCGTGTACACGAACATCGCGCTGCAGGTGGACTCCAGGTAGTTTCCTGAGCGGCCCGGGCAGTCCAGGACCTGGTACCACATAAATGAGGACATCTCATTGTAGTCCATGATGGAGTCCATCACCTTGTTCAATAGGTCGATGATTTCACTCCGGGGCTCCCCTTCCGGGAGGATTTCGGCCACATCGACCAATGCCATCGCGTACCAGCCCATCGCGCGGCCCCATGCGTGCTCGCTCTGGCCGGTGGTCTTGTCACACCAGAACATCTCGTGCGAGGAGTCCCAGGCGTGGCGGAGGAGGCCGGTGGCGGGGTCATATGTGTGGTCATAGACAAGCTGGAACTGCTTGGCGATGTCGGCGTAATTGGCCTCCTTGAGGTTGTCATCGACATACCTTTTCGTATATTCGGCATAGAAGGGCTGGGCCATATAAAGGCCGTCCAGCCACATCTGGTTGGGATAAATCTTCTTGTGCCAGAAACCTCCTTCCGGGGTACGGGGCTGCTCCTGAATCTGGCGGTAGAGCGTGTCCATCGCCATACGGTACTTCTCCTTGCCGGTGATATCGTACAGTTGGAAAAGCGTCCTGCCGGGGCAGATATGATCCGTGGAGTAGTTCGTGCGCTTATATTTATATATGGTACCCGTTTCGTCGATGATTGCGTCGTACCATGCATCGACATACTCAAGGATTTTGTCCTTCCTGGTCCCGCATTTGTCATTTCGAGCTTGCCGAGACCCGAGCTTGCGAGAGATAGCTTTAGCTAAAATCTCATACACATCCATGAATGCCTTGAGTTCCAGGCCCGTGGTATAATTCCATTTCAGATTCCCTTCCTGGCCGTCGATGTAGCTCGCCTCCGGGTTGCGCTTCATCTCGCTGCGCACAACCTTCAGAGACATCGGAGCCTCGGCTGCTGTTCCACATGCAGTCAAGGCGCACAACAATAATATGAGATATCTTTTCATCGGTTGTCGTAGGGGTTCCAGATGATACCGTCCTGTTTCTGGAACATCACTTTCTCGAAAGTGTAGTTCTTCAGGTCGCGGGCCTTCAGGGTGTGGGCCCACTTCACGCGCGGGCCTCTTGCGCCCGGCCCCGTGCTGCCGTACTCCGCGTAATATGAGTTCTTCTTCGTATTGGGTTTGCCTTCCTTCTCCCAGTCGTGCCAGCCTTCCGGAAGGATGTGCCCGCCCAGTTCACAGTCGATGAAAACCGTCTTGGCATATGCACCCCAGGGCCTTCCCAGATAGCATTTGTCGATGCCGGGATCGGCGGTGAGGCGGCAATTCTTGAACACGTAACCGTATTTCTGGCCCTGCAGCGTGGAAGCGGCAGTGACGTAACTGTTCTTCTTGGAGTGGATCTGGCAATTCTCGAAGTAGCAGATGCTGGGGCCGAAGATGAAATCCGTCGTGCCCTCGATGTAGCAGTCCTTATAGTAATTGCGCTTGATTCCGCCGTCCTTGCCATATCGGCCGTATGTGTACAGGGTATCCTGATTGCCGATGAAGCGGCAGCGGTTGAAGAACAGGAAATCGCCGTCGGTGAACACCGCCACGGCCTGTGCGATATCCTTGCCCTCGCCCGAGCTGTTCTCGAAGGTGATATCTTCGAAAGTGACGTAGCTGGAGTGGATATAAATCGTGGCGCTGCCGGATGTTCCGATGACGAAATCGCGGCCCGGCCACGTTGCCTTTGCGTATTTGTCGTAGGTGATAACGGTCTCAAGGGCATCCTCACCCTTGATGTACAGGCGGAACTTGTTGTGGGGGATTACCACTTCCTCTTTGTAGACGCCCTTGCGGATGAGAACGCGGGTGATCTCCTTGTGGCTGTAGTCCGGGCAGGCGTTGATGCCTTCCTGAACCGTCATATAGTCGCCGTGACCATCGGCCGATACTACGATGTCGTAGCGCTGGAGATGTTCTGCAATTTCCGGGATCTGAGTTTCGATGAGGCCGCAGATGATTTCGGTAACCTTGCGGGCGCCGCAGGCCACGGTGTGGGTGTTGTCGTCCTTGCCGGTGGAAATCATAAAAAAGGCCTTGGAGGCTTCGTCGCCCAGGCTTTCCAGCCAGTCGAGGGTCGATGTGGTAACGTCCAGGAGGATTACGCCCTGCTCATCGGCCACCGCCTTCATCGCGGCGGGATAGTCGCCGTGGCAGTTGCGGTCCAGACCATCGGCCTTGAACCATCGACGGGCGACAGGGGTGAGCAGAACGGGGATTCCGCCCTTTTCGCGGGTCTTGTCCACGAAGAGGCGGAGATTGTCCTGATATGCGCCCCACGCAGCGGCATAACGCTCCGGATCGCTCTCCTTGGAGTCGTTGTGGCCGAACTGGATGAACACATAGTCCCCGGGCTGAATGGCTTCATAGACCTTTCCCCAGAGGCCCAGGTCGATGAAACTCTTGGTGCTGCGCCCGTTCTGCGCGTAGTTGATAACCTTCACGCCATCGTCCAGAAAATTCTGGAACATCATTCCCCATCCGCGTTCTGGATTGGTACCGCCCTTAAGGTCCTTTTCCGCCATTGTGCTGTCCCCCATCAGGTGAACAGTGAAACTGCTGCAAACCAGCCAAATGGCAGCTATGATTGTGAAATGCTTCATAATGCGGCGCCGTTAACTGTAACGTTCTGGAAAGTGATGTCTTTAGTATAGTGCAGCTCCTGCGGCTTGTCCGCAGTGAATGTGCTGTTCTCAAAGCTGACGTTGCTGATAGGCAGTTCCGGCAGGCCGTTCAGGTAGATTGCCTGCTTTGCGCCGGAACAAACGATATCGCTGAAATGAATGTCGCGGAACTCCGGAGTGGTTTCATCCACGGGCTGAAGGTCTTCCTGCATGTCTGTGGACATATCGCTGGCGGCTACGCCTGCATAGTACAGGTTAAAGATTACGCCATAGGAAGTGATGTCCTTCATATAGATGTTCCTGCACCAGATGTCCTTCACCAGGCCACCGCGACCGCGGGTGCTCTTGAACCTGAGACCCACATCCGTGCCAAGGAATCGGCAGTTCTGAACCAGGATGTTCTCCACTCCCCCGCTCATCTCGCTGCCGACTACGAATCCGCCGTGGCCGTGATACACCGTGCAATTGTCGATGATAAGGTTGCGGCAGACCTTAGCGTGCCTGCGGCCGTCCTCATCCTTGCCGCTCTTGATGCAGATTGCATCATCGCCCACATCGAAACTGGAGCCGGTGAGCACCACATTCTCGCAGCCGTCAATATCGATACCGTCGCCATTGGCGGAATAGTGCGGGTTACGCACCACGATGTCCTTGATGATGAGGTTCCTGCACCACAGCGGATGCAGGTTCCACGCGGGAGAATTCTGGAAAGAAACGCCCTCCAGAAGGATATTCTCACATTCGCGGAGGCTCACAAGAACGGGCCTTAGGAACGTCTTGATCTCGTTTTCGTCCAGGCTGGGATCCGGGAAATTGAGGCTTCCCGCAGTGAGCCGGGCCTTCATATAGCCTTCGTCCGGATACCACACGGACTCATCCTCGTTCACGATTCCGCCGGATTTCACCAGGGGTTTCCAGATATCGTCCCCCACCTTGCGCCTTTTCACTTCCCTCCAGGCCGCACCGTTTCCGTCAATCACGCCCTTTCCGGTTATAGCGATGTCGGTGGCATTCTCCGCGTGGATGGGAGAAAGGCATCGACGCACATCCAAACCCTCGAAATTCGTGTCGATGATAGGATAAAGATCCTGATCGGTGGAGAAAACGATTATTGCATTGTCTTCGAGATGCAGTTCGATATGACTCTTCAGGCCGATGGGGCCGGTGAACCAGATACCGTCCGGCACAACAAGCTTTCCTCCGCCCATAGCCTCGAGCCGGTCTATGGCGCTTTGGAATGCTTCCGTATTCAGCGTTACTCCATCCCCTTTCGCTCCGAAATCCGTAAGAACTACAACATTTCCGGGAATAGCCGGCATACGGATTTCTTCCATACTGAAAGGCACATCCTCATAAAGGTTGTGCAAACGTTTGTCTTCCACTCCACACGAAAACGCGAGGGAAAGAAGCATTAACAGGCTGATTGTCAGCGACTTATTAAAAAACATCGGCTATAGTTACAAAGTGTTCCCTGCAAATATAAGCAAAAAAATCCAAACGTTTGCACAAATTCCCAAAAAATTTCATTTTTATGCCTTTTTCTCCCCCAACTCCCCAAACACCAACCACATATCCCCTCACGATTCCCTCACTCCACCATCACCTGGCGACCAACTCACTGATACTCAACGAGTTCATTGTTTCCCGGTGCAAATTTTCTTGCACCGGCAACCCCCTTAACCCACTGTGCCACAATCACTTACCCGCCAGTGTTTTCCAACTCTCGATACCCCCTGTTCCCGAAGGTCCATCGCCCGGCACCTTTAGGCGCATTTTACCCCCTTTTTGCTCCTGAAGGTCCATAACCAAGCACCTTCGGCAACACACACTATCTCTGGGCTTGGCGTCAGCACGGCAGCAGAGACCCTGATATGTTTATGCCGTCCCTGATCATTCGAGCAGGCGATGAGGCCATTTTCTCTCCCAACTACGCTCAAGTGTGGCCAGAGGCCCCTGGTAATCCTTGGCGTTTTCACGGTTTTTGGGTGACTCGCTGAGTCGAGACGCCCAAAAGCCGGGGAAACACCAAGGCGGCAAGCCGTAAGGCGCGGCAGTATGGGCCAGCCCGTGCGCTCGACTCCCAACCACACCCGCACTGCCCTTCCCTTCCACGCCCTCCTGGCGGACAACTCATTGATACTCAACGTGTTCATTGTTTCCCGGTGCAAATTTTCTTGCACCGGGAACCCCCTTAACTCCCTGTGTCACAGCCACTTGGCCGCCAGGAACAAACGGCCGGAACATAGCGTAAAATGGATGTGATTGATAATAAACGAGATATAAAAAGTAAATGCGGCAAGATGCCGCATTTAAAATCAGGAAGTCGCTGATAATCAGCTAGTTGCAGTTTACGGGCGATACGCGCTATTTGCCGAACCAGGTGAGGCACTGGGCGCAAAGGGCGGAGACCGCAGCCCAGTCGCCGGCGGCGAGGACTTCCTTGGGGAAGAGCTTGGAGCCCATGCCCACGGCGGTTACGCCGCTCTTGGCCCAAGCTGCAAGGTTCTCCTGCGTGGGTTCCACGGCACCGGTGCACATAACCATCGCCCATGGCAGCGGGGCCAGGATGTTCTTCACGAAGGCGGGACCGCCTACGGTTCCTGCGGGGAAAACTTTCACCAGATCGCAACCGAGTTCCATAGCGTGGACGATTTCGGTAACTGTACCGCAACCGGGGCTGTAGGGCACTCCGCGGCGGTTTGCAACAGCGATTACCTCATCCACGCAGCAGGGCGATACCAGGAAATCGGCGCCAAGCTGCATATACAGCGCTGCTGTGGGCGCATCCAGGATGGTGCCTGCGCCGAGGGCCATCTCAGGGCACTCTGCGCGCACAAAGCCGATGAGTTCCTTGAACACGATGTGTGCTCCGTCGCCACGGTTGGTGAATTCGAAGGCGCGGATGCCGCCGTCATAGCAGGCTTTCACCACCTTCTTAGTGAGTTCCACGTCCTTGTTGTAGAACACCGGCACGATACCTGTGCTCTTGATAAGACCAATTGTGTCTATTTTATTGAATTTTGCCATATTACTTTGGGTTCTGGAGATCTCTCCACGCGGCCATACGGGCCTTGGTCGAGATGACAAACTATCGTGAAACGCGTCCGCTGCCGCCGCCTTTCATGAGGGCCTCGACTTCCGCGACGGTGGCGCGGTTGTAGTCGCCGAAGATGGTGTGCTTGAGGGCCGATGCGGCTGCCGCGAACTCGATGGCTTCCTTATCGGTAGGATAAGTGAGGAGGCCATACAGGAGGCCGCCCATGAAGGAATCGCCACCGCCGACGCGGTCCACGATGTGGGTGATATCGTACCTGCGGCTCTGCCAGAGGGTGTTCCCGTCGAACAGGACGCCGCCCCAGGTGTTGTGGTTGGCGTTGATGGAGCCGCGCAGGGTGATAGCCACCTTCTTGCAGCGCGGGAACCTCTTCATAAGCTGACGGCATACGCTCTCGAAACGGGTCTGGTCGATTTCGCCGCCGGTCTTTTCGGCGTCGAAGCCTTCCGGCTTGATGCCGAATTCCTTCTCCGCGTCTTCCTCGTTTCCGAGAATCAGGTCGCAGCCTTCAACGAGGGCGGGCATAACCTCAGCGGCCGTTTTGCCATACTGCCACAGTTTCTTGCGGTAGTTAAGGTCGCAGGACACTTTCACGCCCATTTCGTTCGCCACCTTGATGGCTTCCAGGCAGGCGTCAGCCGCGCCCTGGGACAGGGCCGGGGTGATGCCGGTCCAGTGGAACCAGTCGGCACCCTTCAGGACCGACTTCCAATCCACCATACCGGGCTGGATCTCCGAAATCGAGGAATGAGCACGGTCGTACACAACCTTGGAACCACGGGCGACAGCGCCTGTTTCCAGATAGTAAATGCCAACGCGCTCGCCGCCATATACCACGCCGTCGAGATTAACGCCGAAGCCGCGGAGCTCCGAGGTGCACATCTGGGCGATGTCGTTCTTGGGAAGACGCGTCACGAAATGCGCATCGACACCATAATTGGCCAGGGATACGGCCACGTTGGCCTCGCCGCCGCCGAATGTGGCGTCGAACTGACGGGCCTGGGAAAAACGGAGAAATCCGGGGGTGGACAGGCGGAGCATAACTTCGCCGAAGGTTACTACTTTTGCCATTTAGTGTTTTTATTTGATGATTGCCTAATTTGCAGGTCCATAGGTATCTCCACCGTGTCCGTGCGGCCGTCCAGGAATGCACGGGCGGCTTCCTGGCCCATCTCGTAAGGATGCTGGCTGAGGGAACTCAGTGAAGGACTCATAAGGGACGTAAAGGTTTCATTTGCGGTGCCTACGATACCGAATTCTTCCGGTATGCGGATGCCTTTCTCGCGCAGAGCGTCGACGGCTCCCAGTGCGGAGAAGTCTCCCGCGCAGTAAAGCGCGTCGCATCCCGCCTCGATGGCTTTCTTGCAGGCCTGGTAGCCGGTTTCACGGACGATGGTGTCCATAAAGACCAGATCCTGGTTGAAAGGCATTCCTGCATCGGCCAGAGCCAGGCGATATCCGGCGAGACGCTCCACGAAAGGCAGGGCGCTCATATATCCGGCAAGGGTGCCGATGCGCTTGTATCCGGCCTGGATAAGGTGTTTCGTCGCCGTGAAGGCACCCTGGCAGTTTGCACCCACGATCTTTGCGCCGGGGACATCCGCGAATACGCGGTCGAACTGCACCAGAGGGGTGTCCGTCCCAAGGATCTCGCGGATGTGTTTTCCGCTGGGGGCGTTGATGGCGTGCGACATAATGACCGCGGCCACGCGATAGTGCTGGAGAGTCTTGAGAGCCTTGATTTCAGCAGCGACGTCTTCCTTGGTCTGGCAGATGAGGACATTGTAACCGGCCTCATTGAGCACGCTCTCCGCCCCTCCGATCACATTGGAGAAGAATTCACGGTGTATACGGGGGACGATGATGCCGACGATATTGGAACGGCCGCGGCGAAGGTTGGATGCCACCACGTTGCGTTCGTAGCCCATTTCCATCGCAGCCTTCTCCACTGCAAGGCGGGTTTCTTCCTTAACCCGCGGACTCCCGGCGAGAGCCCGTGAAACCGTGGAAGGAGTAATGCCCAAAGCGGCGGCGATATCGGTTATTGTTACCATGTCGCTGCAAATATACAAACGTTTGCACAAACTTCCAAATTTAATTTTTCAATCGTCGCAAACGATTGAAAAATCACAGATGTCCAGGGAGCCGGAATCGTTCTTTGGAGCGTACCTGTTGCAGAAAAATCCGAATTTTGCCCCAATCCATTTTCCGGGTTTGGCAACAAACGGAACGGCTCTTTCAAACGTAACGCCATCCGTACTGTAGGAAATCATACACAGGGCATCCGGAACGGGCCCATCGGTATCTCGCGCAACCACTAGCAGTTTCACCCAGAACTCCACTTGCCTGCCTTCAGTGTACGGCAGCATACAAATCGCATTGATTTCTTCGGGTGTGCCCTCGGCAGCACCGCGGCAGACGAAACTTTCCAGCTGCGCTCCGCCGGTGCGGTCGGTAACCCTGATGCCGGCATAATCAGTTCCCATCACAACCATTCCGGCCTGCTCGCCCCTCTGGACCAGCTGCGGGTTGGGACGGAAAACGAGCCTGGCCGTAACAGTAAAGTGTTCCGCCGGGAACTTCTGCTGGAGCACGTTGCCGCAGTCCCACAGATTCCTGTATGAAGAGCCCTGCTCCACGCTGAACAGCCGAACGGAGCCATCAGGCAAGGCATAATGCCAGAAAGGAGAAGGCACGCAGGGATACTGCCAGTCCAAGAGAAGTCCGTAAGGGCCAACCACAGAACTGGGCAAAAATCCCTTCTGGGCCACTCCGCGCGGGCTTTCGTGGAAATTCACGGGCTGCCCCACGCCATCGCCGTCGGGGTCCTCCCCTATTATCGGCCATCCATCGGCCCCCCATTTCATAGGCTGAAGATGGACGATGCGGCCATATGCTCCCTTGTCCTGGAAGTGGAGGAACCAGTCGCCGCCAAGGCCATCGACCCAGGCGCCCTGATGAGGGCCGTTGATGTCGCTGCCGCCCTGGGCCATTACAATCCTTTCCTCATAAGGGCCATAGGGCTCGCAGGCGCGCAGGACGGTTTGCCAGCCGTCGGAAACTCCGCCCGCGGGCGCGAATATATAATAGTAGCCCTTGCGCTTGTAGAACTTCGTCCCCTCGATAGTGGGCTGGGTGCGATGCCCGTCGTAAACCACTCTGGAAGGCCCCAGCAGACGGGTGCCGTCGGGCGACATCGGCGCAACGAAAACCACGCTCTTGAGCCCCGCCCTGGAACCGGCGGCCGCGTGCGACAAATAAGCCTTTCCGTCATTGTCCCAGAAAGGACACGGGTCGATGAATCCCTTCTCCTCAGTCACCCACACCGGCTCTTCCCACGTCCCGGCCGGATCCTTGCTGCGCACCATAAAAATGCCGTGGTCCGGATCCCCCACAAAGATGTAATACCATCCCTTGTGATAGCGGATAGCAGGCGCCCAGACGCCCTCGCCAGGAGCAAGTTCATAGGGATAATCCGCCAGCGCGGAGCCCACCAGTTCCCAGTTCACAAGGTCGGTCGAATGCAGGATGGGCAGCCCGGGGAAGCAGTTGAAAGACGATGCCGTCATCCAGTAATCCTTTCCCACGCGGCAGACGTCCGGGTCGGAATAATCCAGATGCAGGACGGGATTATTGTATTTTTGTGCCGATACGGCCAGGGCCGACAGGAGCAAAGCCGCGGCCAGGAAACTAAACCTCTTCATAACTATTTGAGCAATACGCTCTTTTCACGTTTTACGAGCTGGATGGAAATACCGAAGGGATCCTTCAGCATTGCGCCCTCGAAGCCGGGAGTTATCTTGTGTTCGATAAGGGTAGCGCCGGCTTTGGTAAGTCGCTCGACGTCGGCGTCGATATCCTTAGAAGTGAAGCCGAAATGCAATGTAAGCGGATCCATCGAAGCATAATCCGGGGCCGCCGGAGTGGTCCTGGCGCGATACATTTCGATGGCCACACGGCCGGTGGCATCGACAATGAAGGTCGTATGCGTGGCATCGTCCTTCTGGAAAGTCATCGTGAATCCAAGATTCTCGCACCACCACTTTGCGGTGGCAACAGGGTCGACGACATCGATGGCGGGGTGTTCAAGGACGAAACCGTCGGGATTGACAAGGTCGTTATTAGCAAGCATCGTCTTATAAGAATATGGTTATACGCAAAGATAAAAAACTTTTTCTACTTTTGCAGTATGAAAACGTTACTAGCCATTCTGCTATCGTGCATCATTTCCGCGACGCTTCCCGCGCAGGAGCGGTTCGTCATAACGGATTTCGGTGCGGTGCAGGACGCGTCGCAAAACCAGACGGAGGCCATCCAGAGGACGATTGACGCAGCCGCCAGGCGCGGCGGAACGGTAGTGATTCCGCGAGGCGAATGGCTCAGCGGTCCCCTATACTTCAAGCCGAAGACTCACCTCTATCTGGAAAAAGGCGCCGTACTCAAAGCCGGTGAGATCAGCATCCGCAGATGCAACGGATTTTCCATCAGCGGCAAAGGCCGGATCGAGGGACACATCAGCATACGGAACAGCCGCAGCGTGACAATCAGCGAATGCGACATCGCCTCTGAAGGAAACCTCATCGACCTGAAAGGCTGTCACAAAGGACTGGTCATTGAAAACTGCACGCTCAGATGCGTCCGCCACCGGAATATCCTCGGCATCGCGGACCCATTCAAAGTAAAAGGCGTTGTTTTCCGCAACAACAGAATCCGCTGGATATTCAACAAGGACGAGGAAAAAGTTGAGCCCTACACACTTCCGGACCCTCTTTTATTTGCCGATGGCTTCCCCGTGGCCAGCCCCCTGCAATGGCCTTTCCGCCGTCAGGAAATCCTGGACATCTTCCAGCAGGAAATGTACGGGTCGATGCCCCCCGCACCGCCCGTCTTCCTTGAATCCAGCGGCGATGGCTCCCGCAGGCACGTACGGATGACATTCCGTGAAGACGGCAGCGGGCCGCACATCGACTGGGACATAGCATACCCCGCAAAGGACGGCCCGGTCCCGGCGGTGCTGCTCCTCAACTTCATCGGCAATGAAATGGTGATGTCCGGAGATCCCGGGCCCAATACCGCCACGGTATTCCCCATCGACGAAATCCTGGCACGCGGATATGCCTTCGTCACCGCTTATTACAAAGACATCTCCCCGGACCCTGACGACTTGCAGGACAAAGACGAGCAACTGGCCCTGGCGAGGACCGGAATGTATGAACTATGGGCTCCTGATTGCACTACAGGCTCGATTATGGCTTGGGCCTGGGGCCTCTGCCGCGGTATGGACCTGATTGAGCGGGACGCCAGGATAGACGCTTCCAAAGTGGTTCTCACAGGCAGCTCA
>Ga0310690_10009395_pt1 | contig 12257 bp, 7 predicted proteins | sample AusTroGonzalo_MG_2_FD_207661 | JGI IMG/M metagenome (GOLD analysis project Ga0310690, IMG submission 207661) | Bovine rumen microbial communities from tropical cattle in Woodstock, Queensland, Australia - Gonzalo_04 (v2) (version 2) | ecosystem: Host-associated > Mammals > Digestive system >...
CAACCTGCGCTTGGTATTGCACCACGCGGGTGTTGGTCTGGCGATACAGCACCTCATCGAAGTTGTTGAAGCGCTTCTTCGCCTTCTCAATCTCCTTATCTATCTTATCCTCAATCTTTTGTATATGATCCTCAATCAGCACGTCGGCACGATAGCGCTTTTTGGAGTCCTTGTTGTCGATCAGCGGGTCATTGAACGCATCCACGTGGCCGGAAGCCTTCCAGATGGTAGGATGCATGAAGATGGCGCTGTCGAGACCGACGATGTTCTCGTGGTACTGCACCATGGCCTTCCACCAATACTGTTTGATGTTGTTCTTCAGCTCCACGCCGTTCTGACCGTAGTCATACACCGCGCTAAGCCCGTCGTATATCTCGCTCGACGGGAAAATGAACCCATACTCTTTGGCATGGGATATGATCTGTTTGAAAAGGTCTTCGTTGTTTGCCATATTCTTTTTGTTACTGTTTCTGTTTTTGTTCTGACCACCCCGCCCTTCGGGCACCCCTCCAAAGGAGGAATAACCCTCAGCACCAACCCTTATTCAAAGATAAACGATATTTGCAGGTTTTTCGCGTACAGTCCCGTGACGCTGGTGGCATACATATTGTCTTCGGGAACGAGCATGTTGAGGAAACCGAACGACATTTTGAGTTCGGTGGTGAACTTGAAGTAGGTGCAGTAGAAGTCGAAGCCGACACCCACCTGCGCCTGTATGTCGTGGGGGTTGAGTTTGAGCACGATATCGCCGTTCGGGGGAGATTTCTTCTTCTTGGCGGAAATCATGTCGAAGGTGTATTGGCCACCGGCGATAACGTAAGCGCGGATGTTGTTGAGCATTCGCGAGGATTTGTATTTGAAAAGAATGGGTAGATCGAGATAGACGGACTCCACATCCTTCGGGGTGACAATTTCGGAACCGTCGGGGTAGCGGACGGTGTAGTCGATGTAGCGGTCGCCGAACGAGAGTCCGGGGATGAACCGCAGGTCGAAGTACTTGCCGAGCCGCAGATCGGTGACGATACCAAGGCTGAAACCGCTCATGGGGCGGGTGTGTACGAGCATCAGCGAATCGTACTCCGCCAAGTCCGGCTTGGAGGAGATGCGGTAGTTGAAGTTGTTGTATCCCAGCGTGAAACCGAAGTGGAACCTGCGTTTGTCGTATTTGAGCAGGTTAGGCACCCCGAACTGGGCGTACGCGTGCGTGGCGATGCCGAAGCACACAATAGCGAGGGTGAGGATGCGTTTAAGTCTCATATTGCCAAATCAAAGATGCCGTAACGAGATTCCGAGTCTTTTAGTATATGGTGGTGAAAAAGTTAGCGGCCGGGAGCGTATTTTGCCATCTCTGCCTTGAGTTGGGCGCAGTTGATGGGCACCACACCGACATATTCGCACACGATGCCGCCGGCCAGGTTCGCGGCCAGGCAGGTCTCCTCCACAGAGTGACCCTTCAGCAGGAAGAGCGTGGAGACAGAGATCACCGTGTCGCCGGCACCGGAAACGTCGCTCACGCGGCGCTGGAAGGCGGGCTGATGCTGGAACGTGTCGTTCTGGCGGTCGTAGAAAGCGATACCCTTCGCCGACATGGTCACCATCACCTTGTCGATATTCTGCCGTTCGGCGAATTCCTTGGCAAGCTCGTGGATCTCATCCAAGGTAAGTTCAGCGTTATCCTCCACGTGGAAGCCCTTCGACATCTCCTTCAAGTTGGGCTTGAAGAGGTTGACGTTGGTATAGTTGTTGAAATTCTTCTCCTTGGGATCGACGGCCACGTAGATGTTCTTCTTGTGGGCGAAGTTGATGATTTCGGAAATCAAATCCTTGGAGAACAGACCTTTATCGTAATCCTCGAAAATAATGGCATCGATTTCGTTGTGGTCGATGATCTGCTCCACGGTGGTCAGGAACTGCCGTTTTTCGCGCTCCTTCAGCGACTGCACCTTCTCGTCATCCACACGCACGATGTGGCAGTTGTTGCCGATGATGCGGTACTTGATGGTGGTGCGGCGGCCGTACATCGGGACGATGGCGTCGGAGATGAGGTCGCAGTCCTCCATGAGGTTGTAGAAGACCTTGGCCTTGGAGTCGCTGCCGATGACGGAACAGAGGATGGGGTCGGCACCGAGGCTCTTGAGATTGAGGGCCACGTTGGCGGCACCGCCGAGACGGTAGCTGCGGTTTTGCACATTCACGATCGGTACGGGCGCCTCCGGGCTGATGCGCGTGACCTTGCCGGTGAGGTAGCAGTCGATCATTACATCCCCGATAACCAGTATCTTAGCATTCTTGAATTCCTCAAAAATCAGATCTACATTTTCCTTTTTCATGTCCAAAAAATTAGTCGGCAAAGATACAAAAATATCGGTTTAGTGGACACTGTATATTTGGTGGCTGATGCGTGGGTTTTGGAAGCCTGAGTTCGCCAGTGATTCCCGACCGAAAAAATACTATTTTTGCAGCCGAATGAGAAAATCTTCATTTTACAAAGTATTATGAGAAAATCAAAGAGCATCATAGCCTTCCTTATGACCGCGATTATGGCCGCCGGTCTCCACACCGTCGCACAGCAGGACAGCTGCACCGTCACTGCCCTCCCCCTTTTCGAGGACTTCACCTCCTTCGCCATAGGATATATCCCCGACAATTTATGCTGGAAGAAACACGCACAATATACGGGTTATTTCGGTTACCCGACAATTGTGGCGCAGGGTCTGAACGGCAGCAACTGTCTGCGCCTTCCCGGCACTGGAAGCTATAGCGGTGTCGCCACGCCCCCCTTGTCGGAAACCTTCCCCATGAGCGAACTCATGGTTACTTTCTACCTGAAAGTCAGCCAAACGGTCAATCACCTCATAGTGGGGGTGATGACCGACGCGACAGACGAAAACACGTTCATACCCGTGGACACTGTCTATAACCCCACCACAACCGATTTCTATCTCCACCATGTCTATTTGAACAACTACGCGGGCAGCGGCCGTCACATTGCGTTCCGCTGGCTGGACAACGACGACCCTTTCACGGCCACATACGCCCTGGTTGATGACATCACCGTGCAACTGACCCCACCGTGCGCCATGGTGGAGCAGCTCAGGGTAAGCGAGATTACCGGAAACACGGCACGGCTCTTTTGGGAGAACGGCCCCCTCGGCACACCCGACAGCTACACTATCGCATACCGGAATCCGGACTCCTCCATGACGGTCGTCTATAACGTGACCGACCACGAATACGTCCTCAGTGGCCTCGAACACAACACTTCCTACACGGTATATGTGACGACGAACTGCGATAACGACACCGTCAGCCATACCGACAGCATCAGCTTCACTACAGCTTGCATGAGCGGCGGAGACCTGTTTTTCGGGCATGACCCCTACGTTACCGCCCACAGTTTCCCTGGGTGTGCTTACGCCCTGTCGGAGGAGATTTACACCGCCTCAGAACTCGGAGGGGCACGTACCCTGCAATCGATTTCCTTGTACTGCACTTCCGCCGGCGCCAGCCGCAATGTGGCCGTTTACCTGATGCCCGTGGTGCAGAGCTCACTTACCCATTTCGTCAACGTGGATGCCTCTGCCACGAAGGTATATGACGGAGTTGTAAGTCCGACGACAGGCTGGCTTACCATCTACTTTGATGACAATTATTATTACGACGGTGCCAATAATCTCATGTTAATTATTGATGACAACACCGGCTCATCCGGTTCCAGCGGTGCTTTCCACTTCGCAAGCAGTCCCGAAGGCAACCTAATCCGCATTTCCAACAGCTATTACATAAACTACAACCCCGCCAACGCCAACAATTACAATGGCACCATCTACCACTACCGGCATCAGATCCGGTTCAATGACGTCTGTAACAACCTGACCAACTGTGTCGCGCCGTACGTCGCCATCGGCACCGTATCGGACACGCTCGCCGAAGTGAACATTTACTCCGGAAACGGCGATAACCAATGGACGGTGGAACATCGCCGCTGCGGAGACAGCCTCTGGACCACCGCGAACTATGTTGTCGGCAGTCCCTATTACCTGACGGGGCTCGATCCGAACACCCTGTACGAGGTGCGGGTGAACCCCGACTGCAGCGGTGCTGGTCCCGGTCACTGGACCACCCGCACGTTCCATACAGACTGCGGACCCATGCGGCTACCCTATTCCGAGCATTTTGACGAATGTGCGGTCACCGACGGCGATTTTCTCCGCTGCTGGAGGCGCTATTCCACCTTGCCGACGCAACAAGCGCACGTGGTCACCAACTTGGCACAGGCGCACAGCGGCGAACACTATCTCTCCATTCCCACCGTGCCCAACGACACGACTGTCGTGGTGCTGCCGGAAATCACCGCATTGCCACTCGATTCGCTACAGGTGGAATTCTACCTCTCACATCCAGGCAATGCCATTCTCGAAATCGGTGCCATGACTGACCCTGAGGATGTCTCCACATTTCAGACGATCGACACCCTATCGGCTTACTATGAAAGCACTTACGAGATGATTTCCTATTCATTGCATCACTATACCGACAACGGAACGCACATCGCCTTCCGGGTTTCGGGCGGCACAGGGGGCGAGCTAAGGATCGACGACCTGATTATTTCGGCTGCGGAGACATGTCACGTGCCGCTCAACGTGACCGTGCAGCACATAGACGCTTTCGCCGCGGAAATCAGCTGGACGGAAGCAGGCAGTGCCTCTCACTGGAGCATCGAATATGGTGTCAACGGGTTCACACAAGGCACGGGTACGGTCGTGGCCGCCGACACCAATCCGTTCCTTCTCACCGGGTTGCTGGCCAACCACACCTACAACTTCTACCTGCGCAGCGACTGCGACTCCACGCATCACAGCGACTGGACCAACGTTTACACTTTCGACACGCCCTGCTTCGAAATCGACCATTTCCCGTTCAGCGAAGACTTCAGTTCTCCGGGCACCGGCAACGGCCACCACGACCTCCCCGAATGCTGGAGCCGACTTGATTACCCTTATCCAAACATCTATAGCGGTAGTCTCTGCTTCAACTACAACGCCAATATAGTGGTGTTACCCCCTCTGGCCGATCATAGCCTCAATGGCGATACTATCGACATTCGTCTCCTAAGATTGGACCTGACTGCCAATTACTACGACGCCTCAGACCGCGTGACCGTCGGGGTGATGACCGACCCCAACGACGCCAGCACCTTCCAGCCCGTCAAGGAGATTGTCATTGCATACGACTACACTTCGACCTATCGCCCCGCATACGTCTATTTCTACAACTATTTCGGCATAGGACGCTACATCGCCATCAAGAACAAGCAGGGATCATACGCCCACGTCGATAACTTCGTGCTCTCCCCCATCGACTTCTCATGTGCCCCACCTGACAACCTCCAGATACCGGAAATCGGCCGTGACAGTGCCCTGGTGACCTGGATGGCAGGACTGTTAGGATACCCGATGGAATATGAGGTACAATATGCTTTGCAGGGCGACAGCAACTGGGTTACGGCTGCCGACCACCTCACCGTACCTCATTTTCTCCTAACGGGGCTCACACCGCACACATGGTACGACGTGCGGGTACGCACCCGTTGTACCGACAGCACTTTCGGTGCTTGGACCACCACCACGTTCGTCACAGAATGCATGCCGGTGGACACGTTCCCGTTCTTGGAGAATTTCGACCAGCTTGACCACTTCCCAGAATGTTGGTTCCAAGAATATGTAAGCGGAACGTTCGACTGGCAGGTAGTCCGTCCCAGCGGAAACCCATACAACGCACACAGTCCGTTGAAGGCGATTTGTCTCTACAACGAGAGCTCCAACGCCAACCAGTGTACCCGATTGATAACGCCCATTCTGAAACTGCAAAACAAGGCATACGTCATGCTGAAGTTCTGGCATGTCCACCGCCAAGTTTACGCTGGCAACCTCGACACGCTTGCCATACAGTACCGCATCTCACCTTCCGCCCCATGGGTCACCCTGTCTTCCTACAATTATGACCTCAATTATTGGAAACAGGACTCCGTACTCATCCCGGGCAATTCCGACTCTGTGCAAATCGCTTTCATGGCAAAGCTCAGGCACGGCTATGGGGTCTATTTGGACGACATCAGCGTGTCGGAATGGCAATCGGACGTTATCGAGCCGTGCGAACCTGTCACCGGTTTCGCCGCCACGGAGGTGGGCAACGAATATATCAAGCTCACTTGGACACAGACAAGTACACCGGGCGTCTTTGGTCAGTTGAACTTCCGTAAAGAGACTGCCTCTTCGTGGGACTCCGTCATGGTCACCACACCACCCTACACGCTCAACGGACTGGAGCCGAACACCACCTACAGGCTTTTCATCAGGAGTTATTGCACCGAGGGAACACCCACATCGTCGGCGGACACCCTCACGGTTACCACCACCAATCTCGGCATTCCAGGACATGCGGAAGGCATCACCTTACTGCCCAATCCCACCGGAGGCATCCTCACCGTGGCCTCGGCGCAAAGTCCTATACAACACGTGGAAATCAGCGACCTCTCAGGCAGGGTGCTATTGCGGAGGGAAATGCACGAAAATACCGTACGGATTGATCTTTCCGAGCTTTCCGACGGCATCTATCTCGTCAGAATCACCACCCGTGACGGTATTTCTGTCCGCAAGGTCATCAAACGGCGGTAATCGCAGGTTTCCGAGCGTATGCGACACTTCCCTGAAAATGAAATAGAGACGTGGCGAACTGCGTCTCTATGATGGCATTTTCATCCGTCGTGTATATTCGTAATTTATGTACCTTTGCCGCCTCATTTAGTATCCAAAATAGTATGAAAAAGACACATATATTCCTATCAGTCATTGTTTTGTTTTTGCTGGCAATGAGCCTCCGCGTTTCCGCCCAGCAGCCGAAAGTCTATTACTACAAGATTGACGACAACATCTCCAAGCCGGCGCTGCGGCTCACCGAGAAGGCTGTGAAGGAGGCAGAAGCGGGCAAGTTCGACTACCTGATGCTGGAGCTCAACACCTTCGGCGGGGAGCTCGACGCGGCCGACAAAATCCGCACGCTGCTGCTCAACACCAAGGTGCCGACCGTCGTCTTCATCAACAACAACGCGGCATCGGCGGGCGCACTCATCAGCATCGCCTGCGACAGCATCTACATGATGCCCGGCGCCTCCATCGGGGCGGCCTCGGTGGTCAACGAGACCGGCGAAATCATGCCCGACAAGTACCAGTCGTACATGCGCTCGCTCATGCGCACCACCGCCCAGCACAACGGCCGCGACCCAAACATCGCGCAGGCCATGGTTGATCCCGACGTGAAAATCCCCGGCATCAGCGATTCCGGCAAGGTGCTGACCTTCACCTCCGAGGAGGCCGCCAAAAACGGCTTTTGCGAGGGGGTGGTGAGCAGCCGTGAGGAGGCCCTGTCGCGCGTCAGCGAGACACCGCTGGAGATCACCGAGCAGGAACTCACCACCATCGACAAAATCATCAACTTCTTGGTGAACCCGGTGGTGAGCGGCATCCTCATCATGTGCATCGTCGGCGGACTCTATTTCGAGCTGCAGGCCCCGGGCATCGGCTTGCCGAGCATCATCGCCATCACCGCCGCCCTACTCTTCTTCGCCCCCCACTATCTCGAAGGCCTCGCCGCGCACTGGGAAATCCTCATTTTCCTCGCCGGACTGGTACTGCTGATGCTAGAGTTTTTCGTGGTGCCGGGATTCGGCGTGACGGGAATCTCCGGCATCGTACTCATCTTCGCCTCGCTGGTCCTTACATTAGTATTTAATGTCGGCTTCAAGTTCAAATTCAATCCCGAGTTTGATGCCTCTGCCTACGTCAGCAAGATGACGATCCTGGTGTTGGTGAGCAGTCTCGCGGGCTTCTTCATCGCCCTGTGGCTCGGCAAAAAGCTCATTCTCGCGGAAACACGCTTCGGATCCCTGGCTCTGCACACGCAGATGGAGAGCGACAAAGGATTCACCTCGCAGGACATGCGCAACGAGCAGTACGTCGGCAAGGAAGGCACCGCGCAAACCATCCTTCGCCCTTCCGGCAAAATCAACATCGACGGCGAAATCCTGGACGCCACTGTTGAACACGGCTATGTGGAGCCCGGCGAAAAGGTGAAGGTTACGAAGTTTGAGAATGCGCAATTGTTTGTGAGGAAGGCGTAGAGTGACGCTCACCTAATAAACCTGAAACCTGAATCTTGAAACCTGAATCTTGAAACCTGAATCTTGAATCTTGAAACCCGAAACCATTCATTGCCGGTATCGGCAAAAAGTGTATCTTTGCGGCGGAATTTTTCTAAAAGTTTGCCGATAACATGGAGTACATTTCAGTCTGCCAGTATGCAGAGAAACACGGGGTTAGCGAACGGACCATCCGCCATTATTGTGCCACGGGGAAGATTGACGGAGCATTTTTGACCGGAAAGACCTGGAATATCCCCAGAGAAGCCACCCTTCCGAAAAAAAAGAAGGGACAGGTTTCGCCGCTGCTGCAACGTCTTCGTGACGAGAAAGAGACGCGGATGAAAGGCGGGGTCTATCATCGCGTGCAGATCGACCTCACGTACAATTCCAACCATATCGAAGGCAGCCGCCTGACCAAAGAGCAGACGCGCTACATCTTCGAGACCAACACGTTAGGGGCCACCACGGAAAACACGCGCATTGACGACATTTTGGAAACGGTAAACCACTTCCGCTGCATCGACTACATCATCGACCACGCCACCGACAAAATCACGGAATCCCACATCAAACAGTTGCACCTGCTGTTGAAGACGAATACCTCTGACAGCCAAAAGTCGTGGTTTGCGGTGGGTGACTACAAGCGTTTGCCCAACGAGGTCGGCGGGGAGGAAACCGTGCCGCCCGACAAGGTACACAAGCAAGTCAAAGCCCTGCTTGACGGCTATAACGCCCTCAAAACCATTGAATTTGATGACATCCTTGATTTTCACGTGCGGTTTGAGCGCATCCACCCGTTTCAGGACGGCAACGGCCGCATCGGACGGCTGCTGATGTTCTGGCAGTGCCTGCAAAGCGGCATAGTCCCCTTCATCATCACCGAAGACCTGCGTCTGTTCTACTATCGCGGAATCCAGAACTGGGGCAACATCAACGGCTACCTCCGCGACACCTGCCTGACGGCGCAGGATCAGTTCAAAGGGGTGTTGGGGTATTTCAAAATTGAGTGCTGAAAATATTTCGCCCAAACCGCCAAATTCGCCGAAAAAAAATGTATCTTCGCCGCATCATTGAAAATCCTATCATTATGAACCCCGGCAAAAACAGATGCGAGTATTTGAAGGAGGTGCGGCGGCGGATCGCCAAAGAGAACGGCATCCCGTTAGAGCAGCACGAGTGTACGTTCAAAGGCGAGTGTTCCGGCACGTGCCCCTTCTGCGAGGCTGAGCTCCGCTACCTCGAAAAGGAGCTCCACAAACGCAAAACCCTTGGTAAGGCGGTGACCGTCGCGGGCATCGCGCTGTCGTCCGTCGTGATGAACGCCTGCCAAAGTTCCACATCACTTATCGGTGATGCAGCCTTTGGAACACCCAAAACTTCTACCACAGAACAAATTGCCGACCCATCAATCCAGCGGGCTGAATACGAAACGTATTTCTCAACCGTCAGAGGCAACCGATCCGACGGTCAACAGACCATTGTGGACGGTTCAAAAATCCGTACTTCCGACCCCTACGTGCAGCCGGCCAAGTTTCCCGCCGAACAAGGACAGCCCGTTCTGTGGCTGCGCCAGCGGCTGCGTTCGTACAGCACGTACATGTCCGACGATCTGTTCAACGACGCACTGGTTACCTTCGTGGTGAACGCCGACGGCACCGTGTCGGACATAGATTTCGCCAACCTGCCCGTAACCGGCTCATCCCAGGACTTCGACTTCCAGAACGAGATGCGCAAGCAGTTGCTGTCGATGCCCCGCTGGGAGCCTGCCACTAAGGAGGATGTACCTGTCTCCTACCCTGTCGCGATAGCGGTGAGCGACTTGCGGTAGGGGTAGGAAAACTTGAAGTGCAAAAATTACACCTCAAGTTTTGTTAGCCAACAGATAGAAACTCTTCTATGATATAATCCCGTTTATAATACGACAGATGCAAGAACTCTTTGGATGTAGGAGTTCAATGACACGCCAGCTTCTTGTGCCGACATCGCGATTCTAGCATGCAGTTCTGAAGGAATTCTGATGTTGAAACTGCCGCTATAAGATTTTTGAAACGGCAAATATGTTTCTATAAAAAATCACAACCTAAACGTCACCGGCACCTGGTAATAGCAACGGACCGGCTCTCCCTGGATTGTGGCGGGATTCCATTTCGGCATGGATTTGATAATCCGGACAGCCTCCATGTCACATTCGGGGAAAAGCGGGATTTTCACGTGTACATGGCTTATGGAGCCGTCTTTCTCTACGATGAACTCCAAAAGGACAGTGCCTTTTATGCCGTTTCGGGAGGCTATTTCGGGATATTGCAGCGAATGTTCAATGAAAGACGTCATTGCCACTGTGCCTCCTGGATATTGGGGCATTTTTTCGGTGAACTTATATACCTCCTCCATGGAATCCGCCAAAAAATTCTCCAAGACGACGTCCTCGTCATCTGAAAAATCAGTGCAAATGAGCGGTTGGAGCTCTATATCGAAATCCGTTTCCTTCTTCTTGAAATCATATCTGACCGGATGGGACTCAACAATCCGCAGCACCTCCTCAACGCCCAACAGCTCGCCGTAATCAACCGTGTCATATTCCAAATCTGTAACATCGCATCGGTTTCGGATGTCAATCAAGTCGAAACGACCAATATATTCCAGCGGGGCGACCAAATACCGCCTTTTTTCATCTGAAGTCTCGAAAAATACGGTTGCCACATAAAGTCCCTCTACAGTCTTGGCGGGCTGCAAAATGATCTGGCAAATGCCATTACGACTTTCTGTTTCATATAAATAGCCCAAAGTATCCCATATCGTTTGTCGGTAGTAACAATGATAAGGTAAAATATAGAGCTCCTGGCCGTAAAACATAAACGTACTGTCCGTAAACTCCATCACGTATGGGTTGTCGGCGGAAAAGTAGTATTTGCCACGATATTGCACAATGGGGAACCATAAGCGAGGATAGTCGTATATTTTGTGATGCACCACGTTGGGATAAGTTTCGAGAAACAGCGGCAAATAAAAATCTTCAATGGAGCCGTCCTCCTCAAACCAATGTTTCGAAGCAATCCGCATAACATGTTCCAGATGATTCTCCTGATTCCGAGAAATGGTGTAATAGCTTGTCACACAGGTGTCTATGCTACCATTATCACGTTTGTTCAGGCATAGCAGCCGCCAGATGAAATTCGTATCATGCTCGGTGAAAGGCTCGCTGATCTCGTAGCAACGGTAATCTGGCCCCTCATCGAAATAGAGCGTCGCCGCCACTTTCTCCCCATTTATAACCGTATAGATGACCGAATCCGCCGCCCCTTTCCCCACATTGCGCACGATTTGCGAGAAACCGAGGTGGGACGTGAGGACAAGTATTATCAATAGCATTCTTTTCATCATCATAATTTCCGGCAAAAATACAATATTTTCGAAACGACAGAGCGACACAAAAATTTCGTCCAAACCGCCAAATTCGCCGAAAAAAAATGTATCTTTGCAGCGGAATTATCGAAATACAAATCTTAAACGTAAAACATAAAAAGAAAAAACAATGAATCAAGAACTTTTGAACCTCTATCCCAAAGGATTATGGGACATTTTTGGGCACATTTGCGACGCCCCGCACCCCTCCAAGCATGAAACCGCCGTGGTGAAATGGTACAAGGAATGGGCTGCTGAAAACAAGATCGATGTCGTGCAAGACGAGACCGGCAACCTGCTGTTCTCCGTTCCCGCAACCCCCGGCTTCGAGAACCGCACGCCCGTCGTGCTGCAGGCCCACTGCGACATGGTGCCGCAAGCCGACAGCGACAAGAAGCACGACTTCCTGACCGACCCCATTGAGCCGATCATCGACAACGGCTGGGTGCGCGCCAACAAGACCACCCTCGGTGCTGACGACGGCATCGGCGTGGCTGCTGCTCTGGCCGCCATCACCGACCCCGCCTGCCAACACGGCCCCATTGAGGTGCTCGTCACCATCGACGAGGAGACTGGCATGACCGGCGCTTTCGGTTTGAAACCCGGCTTCGTGAAGGGCAAGATCCTCATCAACCTCGACTCTGAGACGGAAGGT
>Ga0310690_10009396_pt1 | contig 12256 bp, 12 predicted proteins | sample AusTroGonzalo_MG_2_FD_207661 | JGI IMG/M metagenome (GOLD analysis project Ga0310690, IMG submission 207661) | Bovine rumen microbial communities from tropical cattle in Woodstock, Queensland, Australia - Gonzalo_04 (v2) (version 2) | ecosystem: Host-associated > Mammals > Digestive system >...
GGAGCCGGTCTGGATTAGGATGGGCCACCCCTTGACCGACCCGATGAACTCGGCGCCGGCCACCCCGACCGCGACCCCGACCGCGCCGCCGACCGTTGAGAGGACGACCGCCTCAAGAAGGAACTGCATAAGGATGTTGGCGGGCGTTGCGCCGATCGCCATCCTGAGGCCGATCTCCTTGATTCGCTCCGTAACGGAAACGAGCATGATGTTCATGATGCCGATACCGCCTACGAGAAGCGAAATCGCGGCGACGGCTGTCAGAAGAACGGTCATGAGGCCGGTCACCGACCCGATGGTGTTCATGATCTCCGTAGTATCGCGCGTCTCGAAATCGTCATCCTGGTAGTCGGCGAGATGGTGGCGCTGCCTCAAGAGCGCCCCTACTTCGCGCTTGGCCTCCTCGAGATCGTCCATCGATATCAAAGAGAGGTTCATCATGTTGATGTTGTTGAACTTCGAGCGCTGCAGATAGCGCTGCACGCTTGTGTAGGGAGCCATTACGACATCGTCCTGGTCCTGGCCCCAGTTGTTCGCACCCTTCGAACCGAGCACGCCGATCACCTTGAACGTGATGTTCTTGAGGCGGATCGTCTTTCCTATCGGGTCCTCGTCGTCGAAGAGGTTCTTCTTGACGGTCGTACCGACTACGCAGACGCGCGCCGAGCGTCGTTCCTCCTCCTCTGTGAAGAAGCGGCCCTCGCTCACGACCCAGTTGCTGATGAGGAGTATGTCTGTGGAGACGCCCTGAACGTTTCCCGCCCAGTTCCTGGAGGCGTACATCATCTGCGCATTCGAGCGGACCTGCGGGCTTACGCCCTGGACGAGGTGGGAAAGCTCCTTCTTTATGGCCTCCGCGTCGCCCGCGGTCATAGTCTGGCCCTGGCCCATTCCGCCGGAGACAGGCCCGTTGCCGCGGCCCTCCGGGAACACCATGACGAGGTTGTTGCCCATTGACGATATCTCCTTGACCATCATCATCTGGGCGCCCTGCCCGATCGCCATGACGGCGATGACAGCCGCGATGCCGACGATGATGCCGAGGCACGTCAGGAGAGAACGCGTCTTGTTGCGGAATATCGCCCTTACTGCGACCTTGAATATCATCCACATGCTCATGACAGGGCCTCCTTCACAAGCTGGGAAACCTGCTCGGTCGTCTTCATTCCGCCCTCGCCATGGTCGTCGCACATCACCTTGCCGTCGCGCATTACGATATGGCGCTTCGCGTAGGCCGCGATGTCGTCCTCATGCGTAACCATGACGATCGTGATACCCTCCTGGGAAAGCTCGGTGAAAAGCTTCATTATCTCGATCGAGCTCTTCGTGTCGAGGTTGCCGGTCGGCTCGTCGGCGAAGAGGACCGGCGGCTTGTTCATGAGAGCGCGAGCGATGGCTACGCGCTGCTGCTGTCCGCCGGAAAGCTGCGCCGGGGTATGCGAGTGGCGACCGCCGAGGCCGACGCGCTTCAGAAGCTCGAGCGCGCGTCTGCGGCGCGCCCTCATGGAAAGCCGCCCGAGATACAAATCGGGAAGCTCGACGTTCTCCAGGGCGCTCGTCCTCGGAAGGAGGTTGAAGTTCTGGAACACGAACCCGAGCTTTTCGTTCCTTATGTGGGCGAGCTCCGTCGGGGAACGCTCGGCGACTTCGACGCCATCCAGGAGATACGACCCTTTCGTAGGAGTGTCGAGACAGCCGAGGATGTTCAGCATGGTGGACTTGCCCGACCCGGACGATCCCATTATCGCAACAAACTCCCCGTCATCGACCGAAAGGTTTACGCCGTCGAGGGCGTGCACGGGCTCGTCGCCGAGCTCGTATATCTTGTACATGTCCCGTATCTCGATCAGATGCATCTCCAGCCTCCGTCTACTTCTTCTTGGAAAGCTTCAGCCACACGCGAAGGAGCTCGCTCACGCTCCATGCCTGGGCGGTGCAACCCTTCTGCGCATGCGGAGCGTCGCCGTCGGCGATTTCGCTCATATGGCAGAGGCATCCCGTATTGATGTTCTCGACGGCCGTCGCCAGAAGCTGCAGCGCGGTCTCACGACCTCTATCCCCGCATGCGGCAAGGGCCTCGGCATAGAGCGGGAACGGCCACGCCCATACGGTACCGTTGTGGTAGGCGGGCTTGCGCTTCGCATCCTCGTCGCCCTCGTACTTTCCGCAGTAGAGGAAATGCGCCGCGTTGAGCGAACGGATTCCGCCCGGCACAAGCAGCTCCTCGGCGGCGTCGAGTATCGACTTGTCGTCGATTATGCCGAGCGACAGCAGGAAGAGCTGGTTCGGCCTTATGGTGTCTTCTGGGAGCGCCAGCGCGGCTCCTTCGCCGCTTGAGGCGTCAAGGCAATCGCGGTAGCCCGTTCCGGGAGCCGGAACCTTGAAGTATTTGACGAGCGAAGCCTTGGCAAGGTCCCCCTCCTCCGTCATTCCGAGATACCGCAGGGCCGATATCCAAAGCGCCTGTATCTCGACGGGATATCCCTCGCGCGGAGTGCACGCGGGGTAGTTCGTGTCCATCCACGTGAAGTGGCTCGGGCTCCAGACGAGGCCGGACTGCGGATCGACCTTGATCCCGTTGGGGGTTCCCTTCATGTACGCGTCGACGATCCTGCGGCAGGTCTCCTTGAGCATCGGCATGTCGCCGGAGTCGTCCGACTCGTCGTCAAAGTCGAAGGACATCTGCCCGCCGCCCCCCTCCTTGACCTGCCGGCCGATCGCCTCCTCGAGCTCCTGCACGCAGCGGATGAACCAGAGCTGCGCGTCGGCGGTATCGCGGTTGCCCGCGCTGTCGCCGTAGATTATGTTTGGAAGAGTGCCGTTCTCCTCGAATGCGGCGAACGCCTTCAGTATCTTCATCGAGTCGATGATGCGACCGGCGGCAATCATACCGCGCATGAAGATGAACGTATCCCTGCCCCAGTCGAGAAACCACGGATAGCCCGCAATGACGGTCTTCAGGTCGTCGCGCTTGACGATGAAGAGATCGAGAGACTGCTTGAGCGCCTCCGCGACAGGAAGAGTCTTGCGTTCAAGCGGGACGTCCGCGCACGGCAAGGCGGCGTCGGCGGCGTATATCTCGTTCTTGACCGGATCGCCGAGCCTGCCCGTGATCGTCACGGACTCGCCGAGCTTCAGATCGGCGGAGATCCAGCCTGGGCTGAAGAGGTCGCCCGATCCGTCCTGGCCCCTTGCGGCCTCCTCGGGATGCGGAATGTTGTAGTTCCACTGCGGCTCGTGGTGGTAGCATCCGTTCTTGACGGACATGGTGAAGCGATCGCCGTACGGGCTGAAGACGAAGCTGCCGCCGTCCTTCAGAGGCTTGACGGACGGGGCGAAGATCTTTTCCGCGCCCGCATACGCCTTTGTCGTGGAGTGGAAGCTGCGCCACTCGACGTCAGGCCTGAAGACAAGCCTCACCTGATCGCCGACATCGTTCTCGCCCGCGTCGAAACGGGTGATCTTGAGCCTCGCCGCGTTGACGCCGTCTGCGAGCGAAAGCTCGAACGCGAAAGCCGTATCGCGGCCCATTCCGCAAGGAACGTGGAAATCCCATCTTGCAAACCGCCCCGCAGGATCCGCCCTGAAGCGTGTGATGCAATGGCTGTCGAGTTCGCGTGTGTAGCCCTCGCGCTGCAGCCAGCAGCGCGTGCGCGCCCAGAGGTTGAGACGGTCCGAAGGAACGTTGGGATTGGGATTCGCCGCGAGGAGCGCATCGTACTGGCTCGCGATCTCGCCCCATGCGAGGCGGACCTGGGCGGCCGCGCCCGCTCCGTTCGAAAGAACGGTGCGCGAGAGGGGCGCGCGGCGGATCTCGTCCCCTTCCATCGTCAGCATGACCTTCGCCTGATTGGAGCGCGGCGGGACCATGAACTTGGAGTGGACACGCATCGACTTTCCGGGAGAATAGACGATCATGAAGAAGTCGAGCTCGCGGCACCTCGTACCGTCGCCCTTGTAGTGGGGCGTCATGAACTGCACGCGATGGTTTGGCCCGCTTCTGCTTACGCGAAGCGTCCTCCCCGTGGCGGGGTCGATTATGCGCATCCTGAAGTAGTGGGGCGCGGAAACCTCGACGGCCTCGTCCTCGGGGACGCATATGACGCGGTTGACGTCTCTCGGGAAGCTCCAATGGAAACGGCACTTGCGCCACGTCTTCGGAGGAACCGGCTCGCCCTTGTCGGCCCAGAGCTCGCTGCCGAGCATGAGCGACTTCTCGACATCCTTGTCGCCTACCGGATAGAGGCACATCACCTCTCCTGGGACAAGCGGGACGCCGTTCGCCGTCGAAACCATCCTTCGCGAAACGAGGTCGTATCCCTTCAGTGCGTCGAAGGCGCTCCGCCGCCACTGTATTCGGGCTGGGGCGGTCGTGTCGAGATTCGCGACAATGAGCATTCCGTCGCGCGCGACGGCAAGCGTGTTGCCTTCGCCTTCGGTCACGACCTCGAGATGGGAAGCGCCGCGGAACGACGGGGAATTCGCGAGTATGAAATTGAGGCGGGATATGAGCCCGACCATGTTGCGCGGCGAGCCCCAGTTGAGATCGTTCTTCCCGTGGACGTCGATCTTCTCGCGGCAGAACCATTCGACGCCGTTCGCGACACCCCAGGCGCCCTGCCAGCTGAGGAGCGCAGCAAGCTGAACCCTGAGCTTTGCGTAGCATTCGCCGCTCTTCGCAAGACGGTCGTTGTCGTGGGTCTCGGCAAAATGGACAAGGGTACCGAACTTCTCGCTTCGTTGGATCGCAGACGGGAGGTACCATTCGAACGCACCGCGGTCGTAGGTCTGGAAGACCTCGGAATAGGCCCAGTCGAGATTGGCCTCCGCAAGGAGCGCGTCGGTGACCTTGAGATCGCCGCCAAGCCCCTCGAGCATGAAAACGGTATCGGGATACTCCTCGCGTACGCGCGCGACGATGTACTCCCAGGTCTTGAGCGGAATCATGTAGCCCGCGTCGCATCTGAAGCCGTCGACGCCCTTGCGGCACCAGAAGAGGAACACGTCCGCCATGTAGGCCCTGAGCTGCGCGTTCGAATAGTCGAGCTCGACGAGGTCGGACCACTTCACGCCCCATGCGCCGGGCGATATGAATCGCCCGTCCGGCTCGCGGTGGAACCAGTCGGGGTGGTGGGTCTGCAGTGCCGACGCCCAGCCTGTATGGTTGGCCGGAAGATCCACGAAGAAGAGCCCGCGACGCGCATGCACGGCGTCGATAAGCTCAAGAAACTGATCCATGGGCGTCGCGTATTCGTCAAACTCCGCCATCGCCGGATCGACGCTGTAGAAGTCGAGCGCGGCGAACGGACAGCCGTACTGGCCCATGACGGCGTATGTCGTCGGCACCGGGAACGGAGGAAGAGTCTGGATTATGCCGAAGCCCATCCTGCCCATGATGAGGTCGAGGCGGCGGGCGATTTCGCGGAAGCTGCCGAACTGCCGCGGAAAGACCGTATATATGGAATTGTTCAAGCGGATTTCCGCGCTCTCGACCTTGATGTGGGTGTTCGTGCCTTCGGGCCATTCGGGAACGGACGACCCCTCGGGGAAGAAACAGGCCTTGCCGGAGAATATTCCCACCTCTTCGAGCGGTATCTCGGCGCTGTACACTCCCGGCTCCACCTCGGGAAGAGGTATGTCGGTCCACGCCTTGGCGAGCGGCGTCTCGCCGCGCTCGGTCTCGGCTATGATCTCGCGGCGCCTGACGCGCGCTCGGCCGATGTTCGTGCGGAACGCCGCACGCCCCTTCCTGGGAGCGCCGAGGCGCAGCACAACCTTGAGGGTATCGCCGCGCCACTTGAGAAGAAAGTCGCCTGTCGCTGGGGTTTGTGTCATTGTTTTCGCACGCTCGCTTTATGGTGATGTCATCCGTGGCGACGCATCTGCCGCGTAACGGGAGGATCAAGAACCTCAGGAACGAGAACTTCGCCCTTCTTATCCGCCGTCTTGCGACGTATCAGCCACATCTGGACGATCGAGAAGAGGTTGGAGAGGAACCAGTAGAGCGACAGGGCGGACGGGAAGGAATAGAACATGACGAGCATCATGACGGGCATGAACACCATCATCATCCTCTGCTGGTTCTTGTCGCCGGCCGACGGTGTGAACGCGCTCTGGAGACCGGTCGAAACAGCCATCAGGACAGGCAGTATGTTGAGCCCGCCGAACGGGAACCAGCTCGCGAAGAGCCTCTCCGGCTCGGAGAGGTCGGCGATCCACAGGAAGGACGCATACCTGAGCTCGACCGCCGAGCGGAGGACGTTGAAGAGCGCGATGAAGACAGGTATCTGTATCAGCATCGGAAGGCACGAGCTCATCGGGTTCACCTTGTGCTCCTTGTAGAGGGCCCACGTCTCCTGCTGCATGCGCTGGGGGTTTTCCTTGTACTTCGTCTGTATCTCCTTCATCAGGGGCTGGATCTCCTGCATCTTCTTCATGCCGACCGTGGACTTGTGGGTGAGCGGCCAGAAGAGCAGCCTGACGAGTATGGTAAGGAGGATTATGGCAACGCCGTAGTTGGGCACCATCGAATTGAAGAAGTTGAGCACCCAGACAAGCGGATAGCAGAGCCAGCGCCACATGCCGAACTCCATCACGTCCTTCATGCCGAGATCCCAGAGAAGCGACTGCTTCTTCGGCCCGACGTAGAATACGCTTGTCATGCCGGAAGCACCGCCGGCGTTCACGGTCGCGCTTGCCGAGACCTGCGAAGGCCTGTAGTTCACAGCGCCGACATCGCGGGCGATCGTCGCGGAGAAGCCCGAGTTGGCGGCCGTCGTGGAAACGAGCGCGGTCACGAAAAAGCGGTTCTTGAGAGCGATCCACGTCTGGGCGCCCGGATAGGAGACCGTCGCCGACGCGGGAAGCCCCGCCGCGCTCTTGGAGCCGCTGCATCCGCCGGAAAGCCCTCCGACGAGATAGCCCTTGAGAGGAGAGTCTCCTTCGCAGTGGTGGACTACGCCCGCCTTGCCCTTGCCGGCGTTGAGAGCCCAGCTGTCGACAGAGAGGAGATCGTTCCTGCTCGAGCCCATCGCCATAGTGCCGAGCGAAAGGGCGAAATCGCCCGTCCGCGGCTGAGCCCAGCTGTCCTCGAAGACGACCCTGTATCCTTCGCCAAGCGCAACCTTCCTCTCGCCAAGCGCACTTTCAAACACGACCTCGCCGCTGCAGGGCGCAGTTCCGGAACGCTCCGCGACCTTGAAGAGGGCAACGGGACCGGCGATCTTGCCCAGAGGATTGGCGGAGAAGTCGAACTCGACGGCCGGATTGTCCTCGCCGACCGGGCCATTGTCCCTGGCATACTTCTTGAGCGTCGCCTTCTTTACGACAGCGCCCCATGTCGAAAGCTCCAGCCGCAGTTCGTCGTTTTCGAGGACGACGATCTCCTCAGGGACGGACGGAATATCCGCCGGCGCTTCAACTGCAGCTTGAGGCGCCTCTTGCGGCGCAGCCACCGGGCGTTCAGCCTGGGCAGCCTGCTGCACCTCGGCGGCCTCCGCCTGGGCTTTGGCATACTCGGCCCTTGCCTTGGCGTCGCGCGGCTGGACCACAAACAGGTACCAGGCGAGAACTCCGCCGAGGATCAAACATATCAATTTCTCAGTCTTGTTCATATTGTCCTTTCAACCTTCCATCTCCCCTTCGGCGGAACGGGGTCGTACCCGTGCGCGCCAAAAGGATAGCATCTCAATATTCTCCATATCCCCAACAATGCGCCCTTGAACGCCCCATGCACCCTAAGCGCCTCGATCATGTAGTTCGAACAGCTCGGCTCGAAACGGCACGCCCCGCCCATGACCGGCGAAAGCACGACCTGATAGCCTCTGACGAACATGGTCAAGAGCCAAGCAACGGGACCGATTCTTTCCATGGATCATGCTTCACGTTTCATGAGGCGCATCATCTCGTCCTTGACCTCGCCGCATTTCCTGCCTTTAAGCGCCGCACGCCCGATGAAGATCCACTCGGTCGCCAAAGGCGCGGAACCTTCCTTCACGGCCAGCCGGAAAGCCTCCCTGATGAGACGCTTTGCCCTGCTCCGGTCCACGGCATCGTGAAACGACTTCTTTGAAACAACAACGCCGGCCAACTGGTCGGCGTCGGTGGCCGAATATCTCCACGCGACTAGGAGACGTCCCTTTACGGAACGCCCCCGGTCGAAGATACGGCCATACTTCGCGCCGGGGAGCCGTGTGGACATTTCAAGCCTCAGACCTGCGTAAGGCGCTTGCGGCCCTTTGCACGGCGGCGGGCCAGAACCTTGCGTCCGCCCTTCGTCGCCTTGCGGGCGCGATAGCCAATTTTCCTTTTCCTCTTGATCTTCGACGGCTGCCATGTCATCTTCATGATTTCGTTTTCCTTTCAACTCAAATTGAATGAGTAGAAATTATATCATATTGGCCGCCTGGCGCGCAAGTGCCTGCCGGGGCAAAACGCCCAAACAGGATAAAAAAAGGAGGCGGCGATAAAAGCCACCTCCTCTCGTTTGTTCAGGCTTCCGATGCCTTAGGCGAGGACGGCGTCCTTCGCGGCCTTGGCGACGCGGAATTTCACCTTCGTGCGGGCGGGGATCTTGATCGTCTCGCCGGTGGCGGGATTGCGGCCCGTACGAGCCTTGCTCTTCGCCTTGATGAGCTTGCCGAGACCGGGGAGGAGGATGCCCTTAGGGGTCTTCGCACCAGCATAGGCGATCTCGAGGAGCTTGTCGTAGGCAGCGACGGCCTGCTTCTTGGAGATGCCGGCGGCATCTGCGAGAGCAGCCATGATTGCCGTCTTGGTGGTAGGAACCGGAGTTTTCTTAGCCATGTAGTTGATCCTTTTGTTTGAAGCGCAGGAACCATTCCCGCGTGTTCGATGCATAATTTACCATGTTTTACGGGACAATGCAAGAGGGTAAGCAAAAAAAGTTCAATAAAATCAAGGTCGTGATGAGTGCAATAATGCAAAAACCCTTGATTTTATTGGTCTAAATGCACTTCAGGGGTGACTTGATTTTTTTGGAAATAGTTGTCTCGAAACAGGCACCCATACTACCTGTAGTGCTCCCAGCGCCCGTTTTTGGGGCCTTGCGACACTTGATATTGATTTCTGCAGGGATGCCAAGCACAACATCTTGACATCCTAAAAAGACGATCAGATGTTGTTCACGATACCGGTCGCTACCTGGTTGAGCGACTTGGATATGTTGGCGATCATGTCATAGGACTGGTCGCGCTTGCTGGTCATCGACTGCAGATTGATCATCGTCTCCTGATTGATCGAGTTGCGCTGGTCCATGGCCTTTTCGATCGCATTGATGAGATCTGAGCTTTCGGAACTCGCGTGGACGGAATCGTCGAGTATCTGCCTGTCGATACCCATTTCCTCGAGAGCCGCATAATAGGTCTTGGAGCTGTCGGACGAAAGAGTCTTCGTCGTAAGATCGATATACCTGCCGGCCTTGCCGTCGGTCGTGACGATTTCGTTCTCCATCTCGGTCAAGGCCTGCAGCTCGCTCGACGTCTTGTTGAGATCGTTCATGGTCGCTATGATATCCGACTCGATCTTGACTGCGCGTTCGAGACAGACTGCCATCACGAGCTGGGCTATCGAAAGGTTGGATAGGGTCGTCTGCGTAACACCGTCGGCATCGGTGACGACCAGGCTGTAGGTACGGCCAGTAAGATACTCGCCGGTATCGACATCGGTCATGGAAAGATTGAACTCTACAGTCTCGATAGCCATTTGAACCACCTCCGTAAACTAGATCTTCGAAGCCATGTTGTCGGCAGACCTTCCGAGCGCGCGCACGATGTTGCTCGAGCTGGAATACGCAACGTCGCGGCGGCTTACGAAAGACTGCAAGGAGACCATGTCCTGCTGCTGCACCTGCATCATCGAATTGAGCTTGGTCGTCGCGGCGGAAGCCGCCTTGAGCCGGTTGTCGTAGGTCTTTATGTCTGCGGGAAGCTCCGCTTCCGTCAGGCCAAGGGTACCGATGAGATACGACTTCGCCCTGGACCAGCTTACGGTTCCGTCGATGATCTTCTCGACCCACTTCGTCGCCTGTTCGAGGATTTCGGCGCTCTTGGTGATGGAGTTCATCTTGATGACGCTCTGGGACTCGTAAGCCGCCGCGGTGCGAAGGCAAACCGCTATGATAAGCTGGCCCAAAGTAAGACCATCGGCCGTCTCGGTGGAATACAGGTTTATGGACTGCAATCCCTGAGGCGCATATCTGTTGGTCGCTATCTCTACAGCTTCAATTGCCATATGTCTTTCCGATAGTTGCGATAGATTTAACTAGATTATATCATATCGAGTTGCGGAATGCTAGTCCCCAGGCGGCGGAGGCGGCGGTCCACCGCGCATTCCGGACGAACCGTCCGTAACTTCGATTATGTCCTTTATGGTCTCGGCAAGTTCAACTGCGTCGTCACCTGTAAGACCGATGATGGCGGCTGTCTGGGCAAGGAGATTGTCGCGCTCCACCTGGCTGAGCCTACGCATTGCATGGTCGTTCTCGCGCATCTCGCCGAAGAGCTCGGCACGCTCTTCGTCGGTCAGATCGGGGTTGTGGATGCGCTCCTCCAGGATGTCGCGGCGGGCGATGAGATCCTGATACTCGGCGTGAGCCTCGCGGGCCGCATCATCCATATCGGACGTATCGATGGACGAAAGGAAGTCGATCTTCATCGCGGCGCGCTCGCTGCGCCGGCGACGCATCTGAGCAAAATGATTCGTCATCTGGGCGAAGCGCTGAGGATCCTCCTTCTCGAACCTCGCCATCCTCTCGCGCATTTCGGCGGCTGTCGGAGGACCCCTTCGGGCGCCTTCTTCGCCCTTCGCACGCTGTCCCGCATCGTCCCCTTCGATCTTTTTCTCGGTCGATGACGGAGTTTCGCCGCGTTCGGCAAGAAGCCGCTCGAGCTCCGAGATCCTGGCGCGAAGCGCCATGAGGCTCGCTTCGTCGCCTTTGTCGGAAAAGAGCGCCTTGACTGCGGCTTCCTGCGCCTCCTCGTGCCGTGAATCCTCCAGGTCGGTTCTTGCAAAGTATCCTATCGCCACTCCCGAGAGAAGTGCTGCTGCAATAAAAAGCTGCGTCCTTACCATGTCATCAATCTCCGATAATCCTCTTTGCTTCGGCCAAGGCACGGCCGCGATGCGAAATGGAATTCTTCTTTTCCGGCGAAAGCTCCGCAAACGAACGGTCGTATCCGTCGGGAACGAAAAGCGGGTCGTATCCGAATCCGGCATTGCCGCCAGGCGCCGTCGCAATACGCCCGAAGCATCGGCCGAAGGCGACGTGCTCGGTACCGTCCGGCGCGACAAGCGCTACAGCGCATGTGAAGTTGGCGCGACGATCGTCAACACCCTTGAGATTCTTCAGAAGGAGCGCATTGTTGGCTGGCGTATCGGAAGGCTCGCCCGCATAGCGCGCGCTGCGGACTCCCGGCTCGCCGCCGAGAGCCGCCACCTCCAGACCGGAGTCGTCGGCCATGCACCACGACCCGGCGTGGCGCGCGGCGATTGCGCGGACCTTGATGAGGGCATTCCCGGCGAAATCCGGAGCGTCTTCAACAACGCCTTCAGGATCGTCGGGAACGATCTCGAAACCGGGGAGTATCTGCGAAATCTCCCTCAACTTGTGGGCGTTGTGGGTAGCGACAAAAAGCTTCATCACATCTGAACCTTCCCGGCGTCGCGCAGTATCTCAAAGAATCCGTCCACGCCGGTATGGTGCCAGGCGTCCAGGACGACGCATGCACCGTCGGACAAGGAAAGCTTGAGGATGCCCTTCTTCTTCCACTGTGAAGTCTCCACCTTCGATATGTCGCCGAGCTTGTAGCGCCTGCCGTTGCATGCGAAGGCCCGGTCGCGGTAGGTGAAGCGAAACTTTGACGCCCGCCATACTCCGAAGCCAATTGCCGCCGCGCCCAAGAAGCAAAGGGCCATGAACTGCTTCTGGCGAGGTATCGCATTCGAATAGACCTTCTCGGCGGCCTCGCGCGAAGGTGCGGGGCTGTGCTCTATCCGTTCGTAGAGGGCCTCTGGCGTCATTGACGGATATGTGACATATCCGTCGTATGCAAACCAACCGCCCATCCCCGTCAAAAGCACCGCAACAAAAATGTGGCGCATCGCGAACTCACGGTTAAGCTTCAGTTTCATCGGTAAATATTATACCAAAAAGCTGCGAGTGATGTAGATCTTGGCCATGTCGGTCTTGAATGCGCTCTTCTCGGAGACGTCGATCTCCTCGAAAAGCTTCTCGCCC
>Ga0310690_10009397_pt1 | contig 12255 bp, 13 predicted proteins | sample AusTroGonzalo_MG_2_FD_207661 | JGI IMG/M metagenome (GOLD analysis project Ga0310690, IMG submission 207661) | Bovine rumen microbial communities from tropical cattle in Woodstock, Queensland, Australia - Gonzalo_04 (v2) (version 2) | ecosystem: Host-associated > Mammals > Digestive system >...
TTGGTCCTGATCAGATGGTTCAACAGGCCCTCTGGCATTTCAGTGATAGATATTTCATCAGCAGGAATAAGTCGCGGCTTGCCTATGTACGTGCTCAACAGGATTTGGTTGTTCTCGTTGACCGAGATGCCTTTGGGCCAATAGGCCAGCATTACACCCACCACAACAAGAAAAGTGACAGCGATAATAACGATAGTAACTATCATAGCAGTACGAGGAGATTTAAGAGCCATTGTACAGTAAATTCCGATTTATCGAAGCAAAGTTACGCATTTTCGGTGACATGCTTTAATATCTGTCCCGGCTGGTACCAGCAGCGCCTAACGCTGCTCCTGTGCCAAAGGTTCTTTTCCATGATTTAATACTCTTTGCGCGCTCCCAGACTTCTCCCCTGCGATGCTTCACAAAGCGGAAGTCGCAGCAGTCGCCGCCCTGGCAGAGGGTCTTGGTGCAGATGAAGTCGATGTCATGCAGGTTGCCGTAGTTGATGATGCCGCTGCGGCAAAACATGGGACCGAAGCGATCCAGAACCCCTTCCGGATCTGTACTTGAGACCCAGCGGGATGATGATTGGGGGCAATTCTTTCGTGAATCTTTTGCACATCTTTACAGTTGCAGCGGCACTCATTGGCTGTCTCAAAATCTATAGCAGCAAAGTCCTCCATAGGCCGTACTGTTTTGCTTTCCTATAAACAACAGATAAAGTACATTTTGCCCGTGGTTTTAATGACTAATCCGCGCCGTACTCCATAATGGCCGTATCGAAATCCTTCGCCCCGCCCGTCTCCCCGAACAGTTTCTTGAGCAGGCGCACACGGGTGTTGGTGATGGCCTGGGGAGTTGCGATGGTCAGATTGGCAATCTCAGAGGGAAGGAAATGATGGGCCGTCAGCAAGCACACCTGTTGCTCCTTGGAACTGAGTGGAGACAGCAGTTCCCGTAACTTTGGACGCATGGCGAAAGAGAGTTGGGCCAAAGCATTCATGTCATCATCAGATGCAGGTTTACCTTTACCTGCAGCAGCATGCAGGCGAGATACAATATCCTTTAATTGGCGGGAGTTCTCCCGCTGTTCACGCTCCTTCATCCGCCGCATCTGGGTGAGTTCCGTCCGCGTCAGATTATACTGCATCTGACTTTCCGCAAAACGGGCGTTGAGCAGGTCCATACGACGCCGGTTATACCAGATGATCAGGGCAGAGAGTACAATAACGAGAAGGATGGCGGCCAGGAGGACGATGACCGTGCGATACTGCCGCCGCTCTTTAATCTGCTTGTCGAACTGCGCCTGCAGGTCGATGACAGCGGCGACATCGCTATGTTCATAGAGGTGATGATAAACCTCATTCAGGCGTTGACTGAATTCTGCCACACCCCGCAGGTCACCCTGCCAGTTCATATAAGTAATCAACTGCCGATAGGACTGGATGGCGACATCCGGAGACAGGGAACCTGACAGTCTATACCATTGCTGGATAGCTGCTGCCGTGTCCCCCTCTGCCAAATAGATGTCGGAGAGCAGTTTTTCACCTCTGTCGGTTGGCGCGATGAGCCTGGATTCCAGCAGGCAGCGTTTCGCCTCCTGGCGCTGCCCTGTGCTCAACATATAGCTGGCACAATTGACCAGATATGTGGCCCGCACTTCTCCATGAGTGTCTTCGTAGTAGGGCTGAGCCTGCTGGGTATAATACCTCAGGCTGTCTTTCTGGCCCAACATGTCGAAGGTCATGGCTATATTATTCAGCGTCTGAACGGTCCATTGTCTGCTGTCGCATTGCCTTGCAGCCTTCAATGCCTGCTTGTAGTAGCGAAGCGTCAAAGCATGGTTGCCCACATTGTCGTTCACGTCGCCAAGCACGCTGTACAGGTACCACTTGAAAGCCGGCAGATCCAGGTCGCCGGACAGCAGTTCCGCCCGTTTCATCGACAGCACCGCTTCGTGCACCTGCTGCTGCCGGTACAGGATGATGCCATGATGGAGCAAGGCTCTGGAGAGGTGCTCATCGTCCCCATGACGCTCATAGAAGTCTCTACTGGCACGTATCAGCGAGTCTGACGCAGTGCTGAGCCCGCTGCGATGCAGGGCTTCAGTGTAGAGAAGACCAAATAGTGCCCGGTCGGCATCGGTCATTGCCGAGTCGTAATAATAGGGAGACAGCATCCTGACGACCGAGTCGGGCTGGGTGAAAACAATCTGCGCTGCCCTGCTTAGCAGTTCATTGTGGGACTGCTCCTGTGAACAGCCCACAATGACGAGTGCGAATAATGCCAGCGAGAGGGGTTTCATTACATCCGAAATACAATGGGAAGATTGTATTTCACTCTGACCACCTTGCCTTTCTCTTTGCCTGGCGTCCATTTGGGCATGGCTTGCACCACCCTGATTGCTTCGGCATCGAGCGAGGGGAACACCTGCTTGGCCACGTGCACATCTGAAATACTGCCATCAGTTTCCACAACGAATTGAACCATAACCCGCCCTTCCACTTTCTGCTTTTCGGCATCTTCCGGGTACTTCATGTTGGTTTGCAGGAACTCTATCATAGCTTGCATGCCACCAGGATATTCCGGCATCTGTTCTACGGTGTCGAAGACCTTCTGATTGATCTGCGACACCACAGTCTTTTGCGCATGGGCCGATATAAGGCAACATTCGGCCATCAATAACATGAGAATCAGTTTCTTCATTTTCTTTGCGGTTTTTAATCGTTCAACAATCTGTGCTGTAGTCCGGACGGAGCAAAATTAGATGATTTCCCGTGAGAATCAAAGAAATTGATTACACAATATTACACGCTCCGACAGTCCAGAAGGATTGCCGCGCGCCAAGCAGTTTGTCCGAGCTCGCCGCCTCTCCTTCGCAGGGAAGGTGGCCTCATACCGCTCAAACGCCTCAGGGTCTTCATCGTCAACGAAATAACCCTTTGGAGGACAATACGTAGCTTCTTCTATGCCGTTTGCCTTGAGCCAGCCGGGAATCAGTTCCTGAGCCAGGAAGAAAGGAACCGGATCATCTTTGGGAAAGTCGTGAAGTATATTTGAACTTAGCTGAAATAGCAGAGGCGCAGGTCCCTTCCGGAACACTGCGCCTCAGAATCGACAAGATTACATATTAAAGCTTCCCGTATTCGTTGTCAGCTACTTTTTCCAGCCACTCGTTGGAGGCACCTTCCTGCACGTCTTTGTGATATGTAAGGTGCTGGAACCATGAGTCTTTGGCTGCACCGTGCCAGTGCTTGACTTCTGCCGGAACGGCGATGACTGTGCCGGGAGTCATTTCAACCGCATCCTTCCCCCATTCCTGGTACCAGCCACGTCCGGCGACACAGATCAGCACCTGCACCTGTCCATGATGGATGTGCCAGTTGTTGCGGCAGCCGGGTTCGAACGTTACATTCATTACGCCTCCGCCGACGTCGGCCAGATAGCTCCTGCCACTGAAAAATGCGCCGTAGGGGTTTGGTTCTCCCTTGGGCCACTTGCTGCGGAGCGTATAAGCCTGGGCATCGAGCCAGGCGGAAAGTTCATCCACCAGAGACTGGCTGTTGCCCATATTAACGGCTCCCTGTTTGTGTGCTGCGAGCTGCGGAGTAACACCTTCCAGACCGCTCAGTGCAGCTACGGTGACAATCTCGCGATCGGCGGCAGAGAGCTGGTCACCGGCGAAGATGTCCCCAAAGAGATGTGATTTCAGATAGTAGTCGTCCTGGGGACAGAATCCGTAATTGAAAGGCCTTCCTGAGAGCTGTGTCTGATTCTTTACCCCAAGCTCGTAGGCTTTACGGGCATCGTCCCATTCGGCAGGACGTGTCCAGGGCTTGCCTTCCTGCCAATTGGGCTGTCTGTTCTCCAAAACCTTACTCAGCACTCCCAGTGCATTCAGCGAACGCGGGAAACCAGTGTATGCATAGAGCTGCGAGAACGCCTCCTTGAGTTCGTTGATGGTAATTCCGTTGTCAAGAGCAGTGCGCACAGCGGGCTCCAGACGGTCCAAATCACCTTGTGCCATAAGGCAGGCACACGCTGCCAATCCTTTCTGACGCTCCGTCAGCGTCTGGCCATTTGCCATTGTCATAGTCAATATTGCAAGTAAAATGATAGCAATTATTTTCATTCACTTATTCCCTAATAAACTTCGAATCGTTAAATGAATACTTTTCTCATCATAACGAAAGCGTTACAGTTATCATTCCCTGACCAGCCTTCAAGAAGGCTTTCAACTCATCCAAAGTACCATATTCCATTTTTCCTATACGGGTATAACTCCAGGAATTAGTACCATAGAACAAAACTATTTGATTGCCGCTATAAAGAATCACATCGCCGGGCCCGGTAGTAATCTGAGTGTCACTTGCAGGAAGGGAAAACCCTAAATTACCAACTTTCTCGAATCCGCCGTAATCTTTTGCTTCGTATGAGACGGGAGCCTTGCGAAGCACTTTCACAAGCTCCATCGTAGCATTATTGTCTTCAATTGCTATCGGAATGGTTTTTCCTCCGACACTGATTTTAATATGTTCTGGCATGGTCGATTGATTATCAGACGATTGATTACTAAACGAAGATAGCCAATTCTTGATAAGCCCGTCTTTACCGCTGCGGTTGGAGTTGTTGATCCACAGGCTCACCTCCACGAATTTACCCTCCGGAACAAGCCTTTTTGCATCGGCAACCACAGAAGAAATGCCGCTGGAATAGCTTGATACTATAAGGCCGATTGTCTTCCCCGCCATCTTGCTCCCTTCCTGGAACAGATAGCTCTGCATTGGGGCGGCCATATTACTCCACCAAAGGGGCGTGACGATGATTACAGTGTCATAGCCAGCAACGTTACGGTTTACCGGCTTGATTGCAGGATAGCTGGCCGCATCATTCGGCCTTTCCCTAATGGCAGCAATGAGCGAACTGCCTATGGCATAATTGTTTGCTGCATAGTCCAAGCCTTCTTCGGCGGGCTGGATTTCCATCACTTCTGCATCTATATTGGCAGTGAGTGATGCCACAATGGACCTGCAGTCGCCGCTGAAAGAGTAATATACTATGAGGGTCTTACTAGCAGTCTCAGGAGTATCCTGTTTGCCGGTCCTTTCTTCCTGCTCTTTCTGAGAATTGTCTGATTCTACAGTTACTGCAGGTGTTTTCTCGCAGGAATAAAACAACAGCATTAAAACACTTAGAGCTAATGTGCGTATCATATTATCTCAGATTTTCTTTAAAGAAGTTCTCCATCTTGTCATAAGGGATTACTCCCGCAACGTCGTCGTAAAGGTCAGTGTGAACGGCGCCGGGGATAATCATCAGTTCCTTGTTATCCCCTTTGAGTTTGGCAAAGGCGCCCTCGCTGAAGTAGCGGCTGTGGGCCTTTTCGCCATGGATAAGGAGCACCGGAGTCTTGATTTCCCCGGCCATGTCCAGAAGGGGCTGATTAAGGAAAGAAATAGTGCCGATGATGTTCCAGCCATCCGTAGAGTTGCCGCTGCGGGGATGGAAACCACGCTCTGTCTTGTAATATGCGTGATAATCTTTGACAAACCAGGGGGCGTCCTCCGGAAGCGGATCCACAACCCCACCTGCACGCTTGTAACCGCCTGTGCGGAAATCTTCAGTACGCTGGGCGGCCCAGGCCTTGCGCTGTGCATCACGGGCCTCTTCGCTGTCGGTGCTGCCGAAATAGCCTTCACGCGCAACGCGGGACATATCGTACATGGTGGAAGCTACGGTTGCCTTAATACGGGGATCCAATGCTGCAGCATTGATTGCCATACCTCCGAAACCGCAGATACCGATAATGCCGATACGCTCAGGGTCTACCAGGTCACAAGTGCTCAGGAAGTCCACGGCGGCACAGAAATCTTCCGTGTTGATGTCCGGAGACGCCATCCTGCGCGGCTCTCCCCCACTTTCACCAGTAAAGGAAGGGTCGAAAGCAATGGTGAGGAAACCTCTTTCCGCCATATGCTGTGCATAAAGGCCGCTGGATTGCTCCTTTACGGCACCGAAGGGGCCGCTGACGGCAATGGCTGGCAGTTTCCCATCTGTATTTTTGGGAACATACATATCGGCCGCAAGTTCAATTCCGTAGCGGTTGTGGAAGGTAACCTTGCTGTGGTTCACCAGCTGGGATTTCGGGAATGTCTTGTCCCATTCATCAGTTAGATTCAGTGTACTCATATTCTTATTCTGATTGCAGCCAAGAAGAAGCATGGCCGTAAGTGCTGTAATAATGGTTTTATTCATAGTGCAAAGGTACGCTTGCTGTACCAAATTTTTTTACTAATATTCGCTGAATATATACCAATTTCGCAGATTTTGTTATCTTTGCAATGCCATGAAGAAGATACTTAATGTAGATAATCCCAATGTATATGCAGAGTACGTGGGCGCACCCGTGCTGCATCCGCAACTGGCGCTGATAAGCTACGACGAGGTCTCCCCTTTCCGTCATAGCCTGAACAATTACGGCGTTTATGGCCTTTTCATTCAGCAGCAATTTCCTAAATACCTTTCCTACGGCACCAAATCCATCATTGTCGGGGACCGTTCCATCATAGCGGTTGCCCCCGGGCAGATAGGCGGAGCCGAAGACAACGGAACATCGATTTATATAAACGGATGGGCTCTGCTTTGGTCACCGGAGCTGCTCCGGCCGGACTACCAGTTTTTCTCCTACTTCGAAACCGACTGGCTTCGCATGGAACCTCAGGAATGGGAGCGCATCACTTCTCTCCTTGCCATAATGCGGAAGGAGATGCAGGAGAACGAGGATTCACCTGCGCTAAGACACATCCTCACCAGTTACCTTCAACTGATTCTGGACTATTGCCAGCGCATTTATTTACGTCAGCTCACACAGAAGGAAAGCGGAGAAAGCGACATCCTCAAGCGTTTCCACCACCTTCTGGTTGATTATTTTTCCAAGGGTATTCAGCACGAAAAGGGCCTTCCTACAGTTTCCTACTGCGCTTCAGAACTCGCCTATTCTGCCCGATACTTCGGCGACCTGATTCACCAGGCAACCGGCGGGACCGCAATCGGCTATATCCACAACTATGTCATAGACCAGGCAAAATCTCTCCTGATGAAGGGACTCACCGTTGGCGAAGTGGCCGATCTCCTTGGCTTTGAGTATCCCCACCATTTCAGCCGCCTTTTCAAGAAGAAGACGGGGATGACGCCGACGGATTACCTGCAATAGCGAATACCGGGTGGAAAAAGGCGGTTTTATCATTATCCTTCCTGGACAGGTCATCGTTCAGAGTTTATACTTACAAAGATACGCCCTCGCAGTTATTTCCGCAAGGGCGTATCTTTTCATTATGCCTTTTCTACCGGCACCTGGATGATGGTGAGCCACTTGTCGGGGTCCTCCTGATTCCAGATGCCGTCAATGTAAACGGCGCGGGGTGCATCGGCAATCCTGTAGCCCTCTTTCTCCAAGTAGGCAAAAAGCTCAACGTAGTTGTCGTACATTTTATCATACGGGCCGAATACCTTCAGACAGGCAGCCTGCGGCACAGCCGGGATGTCCTTGAACTTGATGAGAGCGGAGTCAGTGCCTTTCTTAGTCACCTTCTCACAGTACTCGATGTCAATGTCCTGCGGCTTGTAGCCGCCATGCTCGATGGTGTAGCAGTAGCCCGGTTCTGGGCATTCGCATCCCAGACGGGCCATTTCAGGGCCGATCACCTCACAGCAGAGGCGGCCGAGGTCTTCGAAGGAAGGGATGATGGTACGATGGCTGGCCACGGTGATAGCCGGAAGCGATTCAAAGTAAACTTTTTCCATTTTGTGCAATTTCTTTTGGGAAGCCACCACTACCTTGAGCATTCGTTTCCGTTCCTTGAGCACCGCCAGTTCATCCTCACACTTGCGTATTTTCTCCTCCAGCGACTCCACCATAGGGAAATGCTGGTCATTATCCCACAGGTCCCGGATTTCTTCCAGCGAATAACCCATGCTTTTGAGTTTGGTGATGCTGAAGATCTTCTGCAACTGGCCCACGGAATAATAGCGGTACCCGGTGTCCCGGTCCACAATCTCCGGCGTGAGCAGGTCAATCTCCTCGTAATGCCTGAGCGCCCTCACGGTCACTCTGCCCAGGCGGGAAAACTCCCCGATTTTCAACTTGTTTTTACCCATAACAATTCGTGCACTTTTGTTATTCGCCAGCAAAGATAATACATGCCGTAGGGTACGAGTCAAGAGAAAAGTTAAAAAACTTGCTTCGTCCTGATAAAATGCCCCTCCTGGACGGCGGCAAACATAGCCAGAGCCGCAACGATGGAAATCGGAACCATTGACCAGAACATTGTCGGCACCGTCAGGAAAAGCAGGAAACCGGTCAGTTTGTTGGCCAATGTGTGAGGAAAGCAGAATCGTTTAAAGACGACCAGGGCTGAGATTTGGTTCACCATCTTGATGATGACAATCGCCCCAGCCCAGATCCATAGCCATACAGGAATCTTCAGTGCCGGAAACAAGCGGATGGCGCAGCAGGCCACGAATACGATGTCGGCCACACTATCCAAAATGGCTCCGGCTTTAGTCTCTGCATGGAGCTTTCTGGCTAACCAACCGTCAGCCAAATCACTGAACCCACAGAGTACATAGAGTGTCCAGAACGGCCATCCTGTCACATCGAAGAACAGCAGGCCGATGGAGCCTGCTATCCTGAGCGCCGATATGACATTCGGCAATCGCTTCATACCGGATGTCTTACTATTCTGAAAGTGCATCGTTCGCCCCCTCGGAGTATCGTATTCACAATCCGGACATCGAACCGACTGTCAGGCTCAAGCTGCGAAAGAATGAATAATATGCTTTGCCGGGAACACTCACATTGCTCCGGATTGCTCCTGAGCCCGCACTTCACCTTGGGGCAGGAACATTCCAGATAACTCAGTTCATAAACCTTCCCCGGCTCAATCACCCTGCCCTGATACGACTTGCTGTTGTACCCTTCCGAGTAGATCCTGTCGAAATCCCCTCCATACTTGGCATATATTTGCTGATGGATCGGGAGGACACAATCTTTAACGCATTCTATGGCTTCTTCTCGGTAATCCATATAATCAGATTATTGAGGAATATACCAGGCAACCTGGTATCTACCAGATAAAAGGAATTACTCTATGTTTAACCTTCTGATTCTCCCGGCCACCTCTTCCGGGTGGTCAATGAGGAACTGTCCGTGGTTCATTCCTGGGAACACCTCAACGTGAGTATCGGGGTAAAGGGCACACAAATGCCTGGCCTGCGGTTTGGCTACAAAGGCCTCTTTTGTTCCGTACCAAAAGTGGATATCGGCCCCTTGAATGGACTCCAACTTGTGGGTATAGACATCTTTGTATCCGTCGCGTACGGCCTTTCCCTTGCCGTAGGGCCACACTTTCCGGCATTCGTCAAGAAGCACGTCGAAGTAATGGGAGTGGAATACCCACTTCCAGAAACCGGTCCAGTGGTAGCAGGTCCAGACATTGAGGCTCTGATAGTAGCGAAGGGGATCCACCAGCCATTTGGGGAGGGGCAGCAGCGGCGCGGCATCCATAATGGCGTGATCGATAACGATCTCGCCGCGCTCAAGCACACGTGAAAGAATCTTTCCGCCCAGCGACAAACCATAAGCACAATCCAGGCGGCCTCCCAGGTTCTCTTGAACGAATTTTATAATCTGCCCCGCCTGATCGTCAACGGAAGTAAATGCCGATTCTTTCCCAAGCAGAAAGCCGTCAATTCCGACTGCAACGATATGGAACTGGTCTTTCAGGATATCAATCAGCGGGAGGAATATCTCATAAGATACCCCCAGCCCGGGTATCAGAAGCAGACCGGGATTCGCTCTGTCTCCGTAGGTATTGAAAGTCATTTCTGTTTTTCCTTTTTGATCTCTGAAAACATAACCGCTGCCAGAATGAGCTGTGAGATAAAACCGCACCACAGCCCGATACCGGCAACTACATCTCCCCTCCAATCTGTGACAATGAGCTCAATGCCAAAGATTGCCGCCAGTACAAGGAAAAGAATAAAGAGAAATCGAAGATGTTTCAGCCGATTCATACACTGACTCCTAGCCTCTCTTCTTCATGCGTTATTCAATTACAAAACTGCGCGGATAGAAATCGCTGTAGAAACGGCCGTCGGTGGCGGTGAATTTAAGGACACAGTAGTTAGGGTCGGTGACGCCGCCGGGATAGTATTCCGTGTCGCCGTCGCGCCAGATCCTCTCCTTCGTGGCGGCATCCGTCAGCACCTCTATTGTACCGCGCAGCATAATGCCCTTAAAGCCCTCGGCGTCGCAGAAGTAGATGCTGGCCTTGGGATTCGCCTTGTAATGGGCTACGCGCAGGGAGAAGGTGTTGGTGGTGAAATAGAACACCTTAATACCCTCACGTACACGGGGTGAGAGCATGGCCTTTGTGCAGGGGTATCCTTCATCATCCACGGAAGAAATGAAGGCTATCGGGAGTGTATCGGCCATTTTGCCGATGAGTTCCTTCACTCCGGCCAGGGCTGGATTCTCCGGCATGGATTCCGTAAGTGTCAGCTCCTTGCGCCAACGTTTCAGGTGGGGGAAATACATCTTCATCTGGCCGATGTACTCCTCCTTCGTGATGGGCTTCGGCAGGCCTTTGTTCACCTCATCCACAAACTGCGCACAATGCTCGATCATCTCTTCCATCGTGCATTCTTGCAGGAAATTACCATCCTTGTAGCAGTACATGCAATAATCTTCGTTTTTGCTCCCATCGGCATTGGTGCCGAGGACTTCTTCTGTGAGCGGCATTCCGCAGCTCTGGCAAAATTTCTGTTCCATATATATTTATCGTTTGATTTCCAATCTTAAATACGGTTTGTCATCCAGCGGACGGGTGCAGCCCCATTGCTGGGCGAAGTGCTCGAAGTTTTTTCGGACGAGGCGCTTGATGAAGAGGCGGAACAGCAGGTGGACAAACCAGGGATTCTTTTCTGGACCAGTGAATTTGCGGGCTTCGGTAGTCATGAAATTGCCGTGACTCGCGAATGACTGCCCCATTTTGGTATAGCCGTCCAGTTTCTGATCCATCGCCTTTTTCATCTTCTCATCGTCACGCATGCGGATCAAGAAACTACCACCTTGAATCAGGCAACCGCCGTAAGTGCAGCCAAACTGTGCAGGCAATGATTGTAGGAATCGCTCGCAAAGTCGCAACTGATGACCTTCGTCGAAACCGCCATGCAAGATGAACGATATCTGTGCTGACTGCTGGCGCTTGATAGGCAGTGTCTCCAAAAACTCGAGCATGATACTCGGCACACACTCCACATAGAGTGGCAGGGCGAAGATAATCTGCTCGTTGGCCAAGAATGCGTCACATGCAGCATCCCATTCCTTCCGGTTCGACAGGGAGTATAACTCGTATGTGGAACCAGATTCTTGGAGCCCTTTCCCGAACGACTGGATAATCGTGTCCGTGTTGCTGTACTTCTGCACACGCGGACTTCCGTTGATGATGACTATATGCATGGCTCGCCCTCCTTCATCTTAATGACTCCCAACGACTGCCCGCCGAGATTTGAAGCCACGCGCTGGCTCCATTCTTCAAGAAACTCCTGGTCAGCCTCACCTTTATACAGCAGACCGAAGTTCAGGGGATGGTAGCGCAGTTCGTGACGCTCCAAACCATCGCGAAACTCGATGTACATATTCAACATTGGCACGATGCGGTCCATCACCCGCTTGCCGCGCCAGTCGACGAATCCGAAGCGCGTGTCCGAAACCAGCCATAGGTTCTCCGCGCCCACCAGTCGCTTGATGATGCCCTCGTAGTCATCCTTGATGGCGCATACGCCCGGCGTTTTCAACCAGCACTGGTTGCAACCCATACAATGTGCTATCTTCATTCCCGATGTATTGACGACCTCCATGTCATCTTTAACCAAAGTGCCAATCTGTTCAGAAACAGCACCTTCCTCTAATGTGTTCAATACTATTGTCATCCTCAGTGTCCTTTGTGTTTCTCCTTCTTCTTTGTCTGCCGAAGGTCAAACTTCCGCTGCCTTTCGGCCGTATAGCCGATAGATCTCATTCTGTAGATTGGCCAGAAACCTTCCGGCGCGTGCGCCGTCCATCTGTGTGTGGTGGAACTGGAAGGAAATGGGCAGCTCGTACCGGAACCACCGCTTTCTGTATCTTCCCCAAATCATGAACGGATTATTGAAAATGCCACTGTTCATACCTACCGCGCCGTCAATCTCGGTATCGATAATGGCCGAAGT
>Ga0310690_10009399_pt1 | contig 12253 bp, 6 predicted proteins | sample AusTroGonzalo_MG_2_FD_207661 | JGI IMG/M metagenome (GOLD analysis project Ga0310690, IMG submission 207661) | Bovine rumen microbial communities from tropical cattle in Woodstock, Queensland, Australia - Gonzalo_04 (v2) (version 2) | ecosystem: Host-associated > Mammals > Digestive system >...
TCTGTCGGCTGGTATCGGTCTCGCCCTCAAGGACATTCTCAACAACTTCATCTATGGTATCCAGTTGATGGGCGGTCGTTTGCGCGTAGGCGACTGGATCGAATGCGACGGTGTGCGCGGACGCGTCATCGCCATCAACTACCAATTCGTTCAAGTGGAGACCCTTGACGGCACGGAGATGTCGTTCCTCAATGCCTCGCTCTTCGGCAAGAACTTCACCAACCTCACCCGCAACAACTCCTATGAGTTCACCAAGATCTTCGTCGGAGTGGCATACGGAACCGACATCAAGAGGGTGCGCGAAGTGCTGGTGGAAGCCATGCAGCAGATGCGCACCAAGGACAAATATGGGCGCGACATCGTCGAACCGGGTTATGGCATCAAGGTGGTCGTTAACGAAATGAGCGACAGTTCTGTGGACGTTGCCGTGAAGCAGTATGTGCTGGTTCCCGAGCGCATCGGCTACGTCGACCGCTCGAAAGAGGTGATCTACGAGGCGCTCAATGCCGCCAACATCACCATACCGTTCCCGCAGTGTGACGTGCATCTGATCACCGACGACAGCAACAATAAAAAAGAAGAATAAAACAGACCATGAAAAGCATCCGCTATATTCTCATTTGTCTGGTCCTCCTGCTATGGAGTGTGTCATTACTGGCACAATGGTCTGGCAGCGTGGATCTGTCCGGCGGCCTTGGAGGGATGGAAGGCAGCGTCGTCAATGACGATGCGCCCATGTATCACGGACTTATTAAAGGCGAATTCCAATTGAATTATATGACAGACAAATTCAGCTGGAACGCCAAAGTCTATGGCAAGTGGGAGCCCAAGACCACCGACAACGCCAGTCTACAATACAAGAACGAGCGGCTGAACATCGTCTACAAAGCCGCCACCACCAAACCGCTCACCACGGGTTTGAGATCCGATTTTCATTGGACACCCTCACCCGAAAAAAAGACCTCATTTTGGGTTCTGTATGAGTACACCAACGACCGGGCCCGCAACCACTCCCTGAATTTCGACGGTGATATTGAAGAGATGCAAAAATTCTCTTACTACTATGAACTGCCTGTCATGGACGCTCACAAGTTAGGAGCGGGACTCAAGACCTATAGGAGCTACAACTCAGGGCGCAATATCCTGCAGAGTTCGGTAGCGTTCCAGACCAACCACAGCGACAGAGCCAACACTTGGATTGTATTCAAGACAGGAGAAGGCGTGAATGGAGGAACGGCGGTAGACATTGAGGGTACCGAGGGGCAGATCTGGAAATACCGCATCACCCCAAACAGCACAGATTTCAACTTCGACGGGGACATTCACTTGAAAAACACCCTCATAGACGGAGACGTCCAACTGAAGCTCACCCCTGGCCTCCGCCTTGCGACAAAACACACTTTGGATTACAACAGCGGTGCCACCTGGGTCGTGTTGCCGGAGGGGGAAGGAATCTGGGTGGATTCAACCAGCTTGAGAGAGAGTTTCAATTTCTTGAGCCTTCGGGTTGAGCCCTTTTTGGCTGCTGATTTCAAGTGGAAGAACCTTGAAGCCCATGCCGACTATGCCGCCCAGGTGTACGGACGCCGCCTAAACGACGACTTCCATCGTCAGCCATTGCAAATCAGAGGAGTATATCCGGTAGGAAAAGGCAACATCAAGTGGAGCATAAATTCCAAACATTCACTTAACCTGACCAACCGTATGAGCGTCGTCCATCCGGATTACATCAAGATTTGTTGGTATGACAGAACGGCCGGCTATCTGAACCAACTTTATCGGGGAAACGAGAACCTCCTATCACCTCAGACACGACGTTATGCCCTTGAGTACGAATTCAAGCCGAATCGTTTCCTCACCAAAACATCCCTCTCCTACACCCGCGTGGCCGACGAAATAGACCAAACCTGGACGAATGAAGAAATCGATGGACGCGAGTATAAGGTGTTCAAATGGATCAATTCGGCAGACAGCTATACCGTCGGAGTGGAGGAAAAACTGGGCTGGCACGGAAAAGTCATCACGGCCGATGTGAGCGTATCCTATAACAAGTCGCGCCGCATAGCCAAGAGCGACGGCGCCATCAAAAACTCGTATTTTTGGCTGCTTAAGGGTGACATCTCTGCCAATTTGGGCAAGGGCTGGAGCGTAGGAGCCTTCGCACATTACCAGAGTAAGATGGCCACTTTCTTCACCCTCTTCAAAGAATACTGCGAGCTCAACATCCGAGTCAAAAAAGACTTCAAACGATTCACCGTATTCCTCGAAGGCCGCGACTTACTCGACCAGGAGCGGGTGACCACTTTCGAGTCGCAAGAGACGAAGGAGTGTTGGATTGAAGAAGTCAGGGGCAACAAGCGCATCATTGTTCTTGGCGCCAACTGGAAATTCTAAAGCCTAAACGCATGCACACCCTCTCAGTCGTCATCATCACCTTCAACGAGGAGCTGAAAATCGCGCAATGCCTTGACTCCGTCAAGGATATTGCCGATGAGATCATCGTCGTTGACAGCCATTCCACCGATGCGACTGAAACTATCTGCGACCACTATGAAGTGAAATTCTTCACCCAAGACTGGCTCGGCTATTCCGACCAAAAGAACCTCGCCGACGAGCTCGCCACCTGCGACCTCATCTTCTCCATCGATGCCGACGAAGCCCTCTCGGAAGAGCTGAGGCAGTCCATTAAGGCGCTGAAGAACAAGGAAATCGATGAGAACGAGGTCTTCGCCATGAAACGTCTGAACAACTATTGCGGCCAATGGATCAAGGGCTGCGGACTCTATCCCGAGACCAAAATCCGCATCTGGCGGAGAGGCTTCGCCCAATGGGAAGGCATCATCCACGAATGGCTGAAGTTTGAAAGCGAGCCCAAAAAGACTTTACTGAAAGGCGACCTGCTGCATTACTCGTGGGACACACCCGAGGCCTTCCGCAAACAGCAGTTCCATTTTGCTGAATTGGGCGCACAGTCGTACTACGAGCGCGGCAAGAAGACGGGCCTCCTGCCCTGGATCTTCAGCCCGTGCGTCAATTTCATCCGCACCTATATTATAAAAGGTGGCTTCCTTTACGGCAAAACGGGACTCAGCATCTGCCGCACGATGGCGCAGGCCAATAGACACAAATACAACCTGTTACGAGAAAAACTGAAACAAAATGGATAAGCTATTTGAAGAAGAAGTGGAAAGAACAGTGGCGGTGCTGAAAGCCGGGAAGACCATCCTCTACCCTACCGACACCATCTGGGGCGTGGGCTGCGATGCCACCAACAGCCGCGCCTGCGACCGCGTCTATGAAGTGAAGCAACGTCCCGCCAGCAAGAGCCTCATCATCCTGGTGGATTCGGCAGAGCGACTGAAAGACTATGTGGTGGACGTTCCGCCCATCGCCTACGACCTTATCGCGCACACCACCAACCCCTTGAGCATCGTCTTCGCCCAAAGCAAGAACCTCGCGAAGAACATCTCGGCCGACCATTCGGTCTGCATCCGCGTGGTGAACAACGACTTCTGCAAGGAAGTCATCCGTCGCCTGGGCAAGCCCATCACCTCCACCTCTGCCAACCTCTCGGGACAGCCTTCAGCAATGATTTTCAGCGATATTAGCGAGGAAATCAAGAACTCAGTCGATTACGTGGTGCAACTCTATCACGACAGCTTTGCCAAGCCCAAGTGCTCGACTATCATCAAGCTCAATGAGGATAATACTTTTGAGATATTGAGGCAATAATTCCCTCTTTTTCATTACCTTTGCGCCCCTAAAACATTATTTTCTCCATGAAAACTTTGAAAACGTTTCTTATGGCTATTGTTTGCCTCTTTGCAGTGGCAGCAACAGCACAAAACAAGCCCCAGCAACCCCAGTCGAAGACGCAGATGAACGCCCAAAAATTGGGCACCGTGCTTTATCTCATCGACAATTTCTATGTTGACACCACTAATATTGACAAGGTGACGGAAGACGCCATCGTGGCAGCACTGAAGGAACTAGACCCCCACTCGGCCTACATCTCGAAGAAAGATGTGGATAAGGCCAACGAGCCCCTCGTGGGCAGCTTCGAGGGCATCGGGGTGACCTTCCAACTCATCCGCGACACCATCACCGTCATCAGCCCAGTGGCAGGCGGTCCGTCAGAAAAGGTGGGCATCATGGCTGGTGACAAGTTCATCAAGATTGACGGCGAGGAGTCGTTCGGCAAGAAGATAGACAACGAATACGTGCAGAAGCATCTGCGCGGCAAGAAAGGCACCAAGGTAACCGTCAGCGTGAAGCGTGGCAACGACCCCGAACTCATTGATTTTGAAATCACCCGTGACAAAATCCCGCTGAACAGCATCAACGCAGCCTATATGCTCGACAAGCACGTGGGCTATATCAAACTCGACCGCTTCGCACAAGAGTCGACACAAGAGTTCAAGGACGCCTTCACCAAGCTACAAGCCCAAGGCATGGAGTCGCTCATCTTCGACCTGCGCGGCAACACGGGCGGCTACCTCAACACGGCCATCGAGCTGGTGGACCAGTTCCTCGACGAGAACAAGCTTATCGTCTTCACCGAAGGCATCCACTCGCCCCGACAGGAATGGAAGAGCAAGGCAGCAGGCCTATACACCAAGGGCAAACTCGTCGTCCTCATCGACGAGGGTTCGGCTTCGGCCAGCGAGATCCTTTCGGGCGCCATTCAGGACCACGACCGTGGCGTCGTCATCGGACGCCGCTCGTTCGGCAAGGGACTGGTGCAAAGACCCTTCAACCTGCCCGACGGCGCACAAATCCGTCTCACCACCTCGCGTTACCACACGCCTTCGGGCCGCTGCATCCAACGGCCATACGAAAAAGGTGTCGAGGATTATGCCAAGGAAATGACCAAACGCCTTGAACATGGCGAATACTACCATGCCGACAGCATTCACTTCCCCGACTCTCTGAAATACAAAACCGACGGCGGTCGTACCGTCTACGGCGGTGGCGGCATCATGCCCGACCTCTTCATCCCCGTCGACACGGCTTACAACAGCAAGCTCTACACCAACCTCGTGCGCAAGGGTGCCCTCAGCCGTTTCACCACCGACTATAGTCTCAAGCACCGCGAGGAAATGAGGAAGCAATATCCTGATTTTGAGCAGTTCAACAAGATTTTCACTGTAGACCAAGACCTCGTCGATGGGCTGAAAGCAGCTGCCGAGGAAGCCAAGGTAAAATGGAACGAAGAGCAATTCAAGCACTCTGAAAAGTTCATCCTTTTGCAAATGAAAGCTCTGATCGCGCGCAACGTTTGGGAAACGCAGGAATACTACCGCGTGATGGCTTCGGAAGACGCGGGAGTGCAGAAGGCTCTGGAGATTCTCGGCGACGAAAAAGCCTACAAAAAGCTTCTGAAAGGAAAATGATTTTTCGGAAAAAACGGCTCGGCATTTGGAAAAAAATGCTATTTTTGCCGCCTTGTATTACGAATACATGAATTCCAATCAATAACAAATTAACTACATCAAAAAATGAAGAAATTCAACATTTTCGCCGCAGCGCTCCTCTTTGCAGGACTGCTGTTTGGCACCCAAGTGATGGCCCAAGGGCGTATCGACTTTGGCAAGACCCAGTCGGTGCAGCAATGTGCCAACGTGAACGAGGATGGCTTCACCGCCACCTTCTCCTTCAGCGGCCTCGAAGCCACTGAGATGAACACCGAAAAAGGCGTGTTCTCCAACATCACCATGGACGGCACCTATCCGGCCGGTAACCTCGGTGAGCCTTCGCTTCCAGTTGTCAACCAACTGATTGCTGTGCCTCTTGGTGCAAAGATTGCTTCCTTGGAAGTGAAGAACTACACCACCACCACTTATCGTCTCTCTGACTACGGCATCAAGACCGTCATGCCCCAGCAGCCTTCTGTCCGCAAGGACCAGAAGCCCGAGGACGTGAAGTTCGTCTACAGCGAGAAGGCCTATGCCGCCAAGTCGTTCAGCCAGCGTCAGATGGCCACCATCGAAATCAGAGGCACGATGCGCGGCATCCAAGTCGGCGCGTTGACCATCAACCCCATTGACTACAACCCCGCTGAGAACACCATCAAGGTTTACAACAACATCGAAGTGGAAGTGCGCTATGACAACTACGACAAGGCCGCTGCCTACAACGAGTTTGCCCGCACCTTCAGCCCCTATTTCGTCGGCGTCTACAAGACCATGTTCAACTGGCGCGACGACGTCTATGACCAACACCCCGACCTTTGGCAATCACCTGTCAAGATGCTGGTCATCGCCAACCGTATGTTTGAAGACTGCATGCAGGACTGGCTTGAATGGAAGACCATGAAGGGCTACTACGTGGATGTGAACTTCACCGACGAAATCGGCACCAGTGCCTCCGCCATCCGCAGCTTCATCCAAGAAAAGTACGCCACGGAGGCTCCCACCTTCGTCATCATCTTCGGCGACAAGAACCAAGTGGCCGCCAGCGCCACCGGTAGCGAGAGCCATTGCGTCACCGACCTGCAATACATGAGCGTCGACAACGACGACTTCCCGGACATCTACCACAGCCGTATGTGTGCCGAAACCGTCGACCAAATGACGAACATCATCACCAAGACCCTCTGGTACGAGAGACTGCAGTTCGAAACGCCCACCAGCCGTAGCATCGATTACCTCAGCAACGTGCTGCTCATCGCTGGTTGGGACGCTAACTGGAATCCGAGAGTCGGCAAGCCCACCATCCAATACGCCATGGAGTACTACTACAACACTGAGCACGGCTTCAACAATGTGTACAACTGGCTGCAACAGCCTTACACGGGCTGCTATGAGCCTCTGAACACGGGTGTCGGTTTTGTGAACTACACCGCCCACGGATCTCACGACGGTTGGGCTGAACCGAGTCTCTCCGTCAGCAACGTGAACAACCTCACCAATGTGGGAATGCCTTTCCTGGCTATGGGTAACTGCTGCGAGGCCGCCGACTGGGGCATCAACAGCACCTGCTTTGGTGAAGCCATGATCCGCAACAATATGGCTGCCGCATACGCTTATATCGGTTCTTGCCCCAGCACCTATTGGTATGAGGACTACTACTTTGGCGTCGGTGCCACCAACGTAATGAACCAAATGCCCACCTACGAGCAAACCGCTTACGGTTGCTATGACGCCGTTTGGGACGAGGATGTGTTCAATACCGTTTCTGCCATACCGTTCATCGGTAACATCGCCGTGTGCTATGCTCACGCCAACGGTTATCAAGGCAGCGTTTCCGACAAATACTACTGGCAATCCTATCACGTCCTCGGCGACGGTTCCGTCATGCCTTTCCACGTGATGCCTACCGAAAACACCGTGAGCCACTTGGCCATCGTGCCCATCGGCTTGGACTACTTCACTGTCACCGCTGAGCCCGGCTCATACGTCGGCATCAGCAAGGACGGCGTGCTCTATGGCGCCGGCCTCATCGATGAGACGGGTACCACCGACATCCCGATGGAGCCCATCACCTCTGGCGGCGACGTGATCATCTGCGTCACTGGCGTCGACCTGATCCCTTACATCGCCATGATTCCTGCCGCCGCCCTTGAAGGCGCCTTCATCGCTGTCGACAGCTACACCCCTGAAAACGCCCACGTCGGCGACGAGACCCAACTGAACATCACCTTCAGAAACGTCGGTACGGATGCCACCACAGGCACCACCACGGTGAATCTCTACTGCGAAGACCCCGCCCTCACCATCCTCAACGGAACAGGCAGCTTTGAGAGCCTTGATCCCGATGACGCTGTCGAACTGACTGGCTTCACCTACAGCATCGCCCAAGGCGTGGCCGACGGCACCCGCTTCACCATCAACACCGCTGCTACCTGCGGTGATGAGATTTGGGAAGGCAAGGTATACATCACAGCTGGTGAGGCTATCTTGGAATACAATGAAATGATGTGGGGCGGCAGCTTCGTTCCTGGCGAAACGGTCACCGTCATGGCCGTGTTCCAAAACACGGGCCACTACACGGCCACCAATGCCATCGGCACGATTGCTTCGACTAGCCAATATGTGACCTTCGAAAGCGACACTTTCGAGGCCGGTACTATCGACCCGAACGGCTACACCTTCTGCGTGTATAATGTCAACATTGCCGCCAACTGCCCTGAGACCGAACAAATCCCGCTCACCTTCACCCTCAGCGCTGACGGTGGTCTGGTTGCCGAAGGCACGGCCGTGTTGAAGAACAGCTGCAATGTAGTCTTTGAACTCAGCGACTCCTACGGCGACGGTTGGAACGGCGCCAGCCTGAACGTGAGCTTCAGCGACGGTTCGCCCATGCAGAGCCTCACCATCAGCAGCGGTAATTCTGCAACATACGTTCTTGAGATTGGCAATGGCGTCCATGTCAGCCTGACTTGGTCCAGCGGCAGCTGGGACAGCGAGTGCTCGTTCGTCGTTCGTTATGAAAATGGCGACGAGATTTGCAGTGCCTCCAACCCCACTGGCTGGTCGTACCAGTTCGACTGCAACTGCGCTGGTGGTTCTGGCGGCACCTTTGCCCCGGTCGAGGACCTCACCGCTACCGTGAGCGAAAACACCATCATCTTGAGTTGGACAGAGCCCGAAGGCGCCTTAGACTATATCATCGTCCGCAACGGCATTGAAATCGGTGGGACCGTTGAGGATTCCTTCATTGATTTCGTTGACTTCGAAGGCACCTATACCTATTGCGTCATCGCCGAATACCTCGATGGCGACGCAGCTCCGCAATGCATCATCGTTGAAGCCGAATGGGGCATTGGCGAAAACGAAGCCAACTTCAGCATCTATCCCAACCCTGTCAACAGCACGCTTTACGTCAATGGCGGCGATGCCGAGTACACCTACGCGATGTTCAACGGCATGGGCCAGATGGTCGTCAGCGGCAACGGTCGTGGCACTGAGGAAATCAGCGTCGACGGTCTGCTGAAGGGTGTTTACTTCCTGCGCCTCACCTCCGGCACGCAAGTGCGCGTCGAGAAGATCGTGGTGGAATAAGCACCATACCATAATATGAAAAAAGGCAGCCGTTTGGCTGCCTTTTTTCGTTTAGAGTCCTCGTTGTTTCTTTATTGATTCGTAGGCCGCGTTGATTTCCTGGAACTTCTTCTCGGCAGCTTGTCGCACCTCGTCACCGAGGTTGCTCACCAAATCGGGATGGTTCTTTTTGGCCATCTCGCGATAGGCTTTCTTCACCTCTTCGTCAGAAGCGTTGGCATCAATGCCAAGAATCTTATAAGCGCTGTCGGTCTCACGTATGAACATGGCCTTCACCGATTGAAAATCGCTGTTAGTAATGCCCATATAATCGGAAATCGTGTTGATGACGCCCAGTTCCTGTTGGGTCACGCCACCATCGGCATTAGCAATGCCAAACAGATAATGGAGCAGTTGCAGGCGGGAGGCGTAGTCCATGTAACGACCCACCTGCTGGCTGACCTCATAAAGGTTGTAATCCTTTTCGAGAATCTCGCGCAGCATTTTGATGTAGTTCTCGGCACGTTCCTGTCCGAAATTCTGCAAGAAAAAACGCTTCACATAGTCGAGTTCCGACTTCTTGACATTGCCGTCGGCTTTCATTACGGCAGCGGTGAGGACGAGCAATGTTACATTGAAGTCACGCTTTTCCTCTGTGTTACCGAATGTATCGGTCACTTCAGAGCGGATAAAACGCGGTCCACCCGAAAAGAGGCTACCTATGGCATAGCCGATGATGGCGCCGAGAGGCCCACCAAACGACCAGCCCAAACCCATAAGTATCAGTTTCAAGAAAAATCCCATGATAAGTCTTTTTGATTCGAGCGGCAAAAATACACAAAATAAACACGAGCGGTGGAAAATTAATCCTCACAATCCCTTTTCTATATCAAAAAGATTTGTAACTTTGCGCCCTTATTGAAAACGAATTATTAATTTTAACTTATTCAATTACAAATGAAAAAACTGTTTCTTTCCTTAGTGTTTGTGGCTTTGTCAGCGATGACATTCGCCCAACAGTGGACGAGCATCAGCAAGAGCAATCCTGCTGGTCCTGAGGTCAGTCTGGTTTCGAGCAGCGAGCAGCAAGTCGTCGTCGACTTCACGCTGGGCGGATTCGAGCTGACGAGAGTGAGCACGCCCAACGGCATTCAGCAAATCGTTTCCGTCCCGAAGATGGCCTCGATGCTTGAAGCCGGTGCTCCCGACCTGCCGCATTTCCCCATCCCCGCCATCATTGGCGACATGGCCGAAATGGAAGTCAATGTCGTCAAGAGCGAGTACATTGACTACGAAAACGTGGTGATTGCCCCTTCAAAGGGCAACTTCAGCCGTCAGATTAACCCTGACGATGTGCCTTACACCTACGGCGCCATGTACAACCAAAACGCTTTCTATCCCGTGGCCCAAGCCACTTTGGAAGCGCCTTACATCATCCGCGATTTCCGTGGCCAGGACATCATGGTGGCTCCCTTCGCCTACAACCCTGTGACGAAGACCCTCCGCGTGTACCACCATTTGACCATCGCAATGAGCAAGGTGAGCGACAACGGCGTGAACCAGAAAGCCGCCCGCAAGGCATCCACCAAGATATCCCGTGAGACGCAAGCCGCCTACAGCGGCCGTTTCATCAACTACAAGGAAAATGGCGCCAAGTACGACTTCGTGTTGGACCGTGGCGAGATGCTCGTCATCTGCCCCAGCCAGTACATGGAGGCCATGCAGCCTTTCGTTGACTGGAAAAATCAGTCGGGCCGTCCCACCACGATGGTGAGCCTCGCCGATGCCGGTGGCAATAATGACAACGCCATCAAGAGCTACATCTCGAACCTCTACAACGACCCCGAGCACAACCTCACCTATGTCCTCTTCGTCGGCGACTACAACGACATCACGCCTCACTCGATGAGCGGTGGACGCAGCGACAACTGGTTCGGACAACTCGAGGGTAATGACTATTACCTCGAACTGCTTACCGGACGTTTCTCTGCCAATAGTGTGACCGACGTGGAGACCCAAGTCGAGAAGGTGCTTTACTACGAGCGTTTCCTTGACGACAAAGACACCTGGATGAACACGGGTATCGGCATCGGTGCCAACGAAGGCGCAGGCAGCGGCCATAACGGTGGTGAAGCTGACTATGTGCACATGAACTACATCCGCGACACCCTGTTGCACTACACCTACGAGACCGTGACACAGCAATACAGCGGCGTGGGCTCCGGCACCAATGCCAACGCCATCAGCGCCGATGTCAATGCTGGTGCGAGCATCATCAACTACTGCAACCACGGCTCGCAGACCAGCTGGGCTGTGGCCAACTACAGCAACAGCCACGTGAACGCCCTCGTCAACGACGACAAATGGCCTTACATCTGGTCGGTGGCCTGCAACAACGGCCAATTTGATGGCACCTGCTTCGGCGAAGCCTGGCTGAGAGCCACGAACGACGAAACCGGTCGTCCTACTGGTGCCGTCGGTGGCATGTTCAGCTGGATTTCACAGCCCTGGGTGCCTCCAATGACCGGTCAAGACGAAATGGTCGACATCCTCACCGAATGGAAGAGCAACGATCTGTATTGCCACACCTTCGGCGGCGCTTCGCTGAACGGTAGCATGTACATGCTTGACATGCACCCGAGCGACAACGGTGCCACCCACAACACCTGGATCCTCTTCGGTGACCCGAGCCTGATGGTGCGCACCGACATTCCTGCCAACATGAACGTGGGTATCAACCCTCCCATCCTGATGCTGGGCATGAGCGAACTGGAAATCACGGCTGAAGAAACCGCTTACGGCATTGCCACCTTGATAATGGACGACGAAGTGCTGGCTATCGGAGATATCATCGATGGCTCTTGCACGCTCACCTTCCCTCCGATGAGCAACGTGGGTACGGCCACCTTGACCGTGATTGGTTACAACAAGGCCACTGACGTAATCGACGTGATGGTGAATCCTGCCGAAGGCCCGTATGTTACCGTGAACGGCTACGGCCCCAATTTTGCTGCTGTCAACCAAGAGACCACCTTCGGCGTTGCCTTCAAAAATGTGGGTGTTGACCCGACTTACGATGTCACCACCGTCACCTTGACTTGCGAAGACGAGCGTATGGAATTCATCGACGACACCGCCGAATTTGACATTCTGGATCCCGATGAAATCGTCGAACTCACCGATGCCTTCAGCTTCATCATCGATGAAGGCGTGGAAGACGGCACCAGATTCCAAATCGACGTCCTCTTGACCTGTGGCGACGAGATTTGGAT
>Ga0310690_10009400_pt1 | contig 12253 bp, 12 predicted proteins | sample AusTroGonzalo_MG_2_FD_207661 | JGI IMG/M metagenome (GOLD analysis project Ga0310690, IMG submission 207661) | Bovine rumen microbial communities from tropical cattle in Woodstock, Queensland, Australia - Gonzalo_04 (v2) (version 2) | ecosystem: Host-associated > Mammals > Digestive system >...
CTTTCAAAGCTCTCATTCAAATACACCTGGGCATTCAACGCCACAAAGGCGAAAAGCATAAATGCCAAAGTAAAGATTTTTTTCATACTGTTGTTGTTTTGAATTGATTAATAATTAAGTTGTTATGTTATTAAAATCGAATTTTTCAAATGATATTTTTCACCCATTATAAAAACGGGCAAAAATAGTCATTTTTTTGCATATAATCGTCATTTTTAACATAAAAAAAGTGAAAAAATGACATCATTAAAAATATCATTCTCCACTTTTGTAGCATAATTGTCGTAGAAAACGACAAAAAACTTTTATTTTCAAAGATCTACATCTTATCTAACGGCTCAATACCTTTCGGGCGCTCCTTCACGCAGAATATAATCAGCACAAAAAGCGTGATGGCGGCACCGATGGCGTAGCCCGCCGGACGCGGGATGACGGAACCGAGGCCCTCCTTTTCCGCCACAAAGAGAAAACAGCCGGTCACCATCGTCATGAAAAGCCCAGGCAGCAAAGTGACCAGATACCAGACACCCTTCTTATTGCGCCGAAGATACACGGTAATTGCCCACAGCGTGAAAGTGGCCAGCAACTGATTGGCCCACGCGAAATAACGCCAAATCACGTCAAAGCCCTGTTTGTCGGCGAGGCTGTACACTAATGCGATGGCTGTGATCACAAAAATGGGCACCGCCACCATCAGACGGTTGCGTATCGGTTTCTGGTCAATATGCAGGAAGTCGCTGACAATCAGTCGGGCCGAACGCAACGCCGTGTCACCGGAGGTCACCGCCGCACTGATGACACCCAGGATGGTGATGGTGGCGATGACGGGGATGAACCATGTCTCGGCAATGATGCCGACCATGGCAGGACCACCCTTGCCGGCAGTGTCCACCGGACTTTCAGGACCGAAGAAATAGGCGGCGGCGGCAGCCCAGATGAGCGCCACCACACCCTCAGTGATCATCGCACCGTAAAAAATCGGCCGCCCCTGCCGCTCGTTGGTCATGCATCGGGCCATCAACGGCGACTGTGTGGCGTGGAAGCCGGAAATGGCCCCGCAAGCGATAGAGATGAACATCATCGGGAAGATGGGATTGTGCGCCGCATCAGGATGCGTGTTCTGCAAACCGTCCCACACCTCCGGGATAGCAGGCTTGTTTATGATAAAAGCCACTACAATGGCCACAGCCATACCCATCAGCAAAAATCCAAAGATGGGATAGATGCGCCCGATCAGCTTGTCGATAGGCAACAGCGTGGCTATGAGGTAATAGCCCAAGATGATGACCACCCAGATGTAGATATTCCAATTGGGGGTGAAATGCTGGTTGAGCAGGATGGCCGGCGTGTTCACAAACACCACCCCGACCAAAATCATCAGCAGCACCATGAAGCCGCGCATGAACTGCTTAATGCCCGTACCCAGATACTTGCCGTGGATTTCCGGCAGGCTGCACCCCTTGTCGCGCAGCGACATCATGCCGGCCAGATAGTCGTGGACCGCGCCGGCGAAAATGCTGCCGAACACAATCCACAGGAACGAGGCCGTGCCGAACTGCGCACCCATGATGGCGCCGCAGATGGGCCCCACACCGGCAATGTTCAGGAACTGTATCAGGAAAATGCGCCACGGCTTCATCGGCACATAATCCACCCCGTCAGCCATATACTGGGCAGGGGTTTCGCGCTTGGGATCCGCTCCGAAAAGCTTCTCCACAATTCGTCCATAAACAAGATAACCGACAACCAACAAGGCTATTGCAATGACAAATGTTATCATATAAACAGAATTTTGGGTTTACTTTAAAATCACACGGTCATCCTCGGTGGCCGTGACAGGTTTTGACATCTTCTTTATTTCCCGTATCAAAAAATTGCGGAACACCACAGGCGTATATAATACCCGCTCATATTCCACTCCCCGGAGGATTTTGTCGCCACCTTCGGAAATGAAGTTCAGCGTCACCAGTCTGTAGATGCGGTCGTCCCGCAGGGGTTCGCCCCCAATCAGAATGCGGACGGGCTTGTCGCCCTGGAAAGTCATTTGCGCACCGGCAAACGGGGCATTCTGTGTCAACGGCTTGAAGCGTTCCAATGCCTTCCGCAGTTCAGACCCTTTCAACTCAATAAATACCAAATAGTTATCAAAAGGGGAAAGGGCATAGATATCACCTATATGAATATCTCCGGCGGAGAGCTGGGAGCGGATGCCGCCGAAATTGAGCATCGCAATGTCGCAGCGCGGGAAATCCTCCGACTGCAGATATTCCGGACATTTCTCCAACAGCAGGTCGGTCAGGAAATTGGAGAGGGGGCTTTGCGGCGGCGCGGAGTTCAGCGTCGTCTGGCAATGTCCGATCACCACGCCCATTTGCTTGTCGAGTTTTGCTTTCTGGCGGGCCACGTAGCGTGCCAGCTTCGCATCCGTCTTGGCATCCCAGGAGGAGTCGAGGCGCACCATCGTATAGGAGTAGCGCGGAGATTTTCCACCAACATTTTGGGCATAGCCGCCGATGGCTATGCCCAAAATGAATGTCATACAGATCAATACTCGTATCGTGCGCATCGTCTTATTTCTCAACAGGATATCCTACAGGCTGAGCCAATACGGGATCGCCATCAAAAGGCAGCACCTCGCGCAGGGCGTCGCGGTCGATGGCACCCATCACCACCGTGTTGAGCTTGTTGGCGGCACAATACAGATATACGTTCTGGCTCACATAGCCGGCATCCGTGCATCCGTAGAAGCGGACAGCATCCTCGTCGAAGCCGTCCATTTTCGAACGGTTCGCGGCAAACAGCAGGCATACGGGGGCTTTTTCGGGCATATCGCTGCGCGAGCTCACCTTGCCACGCATATCCTCTTCGAACAGCATCTGCAGGCCGTGTTTGTCCGGAATGTACAAATACACACCTTTTTCCATAAAGACAAGGATCTCAATCTCGCGGGCGTTGCGTGCGGACGGAGCCGTGCGCTTTCCGTCTTCCCGATTCACCCCGTTGGCACACCAGAGCAGATCAGAAATCTGCTGGATGTTGAGCGGTTTCTCGGCAAATTTGCGGTTGGTCTGCCGCATATTCAGGGCCTCATACAGGGGCAAGCCACCCTTACGCTGCGGAGCCGGCAGCTCAATGAAGGGTTGGGGTTCAATGGATTCCAGCTTCTGACCGCCTTTCGGAGAGGCTTTCTCTTGTGCAAAAACAGATGCTATTGACATGATAAGAATCAGTGTTATTGATAATTTCTTCATAATTATTTGGAATTGGTTTTGGGTTGGTTAGACTGGCCCACCTTGCTGATGCCTTCGCGCATCTGGGTGTCAGCCTTGATATTTTCAAGTTTGTAATAATCCATCACACCGAGGTTACCGTTGCGGAACGCGTCGGCGAGGGCCAGCGGCACCTCCGCCTCCGCCAAGATGACCTTGGCGCGTGCCTCCTGGGCCTTGGCCTTCATCTCCTGTTCCTGAGCTACAGCCATGGCGCGGCGCTCCTCGGCCTTGGCCTGGGCGATGTTCTTGTCGGCGTTGGCCTGGTCCATCTGGAGCATAGCTCCGATGTTCTTACCCACATCCACATCGGCGATGTCGATGGAGAGGATCTCGAAAGCCGTGCCGGAGTCCAAGCCTTTGGAAAGCACGAGTTTGGAGATGGAATCTGGATTCTCGAGCACCATCTTGTGCGTCTCGGCGGAGCCGATGGCGGACACGATACCCTCACCCACACGGGCGATGATGGTCTCCTCGCCGGCACCACCCACCAGCTGGCGGATGTTGGTACGCACGGTCACGCGGGCCTTGGCAATCAGCTGGATACCGTCCTTGGCCACGGCGGCCACGGGCGGCGTGTTGATGACTTTGGGGTTCACGGATGTCTGGATGGCCTCCAGCACATTACGACCGGCCAGGTCGATGGCCGTGGCCGCCTTGAAATCCAAGGGGATGTTGGCCTTCTCCGCCGAAATGAGGGCGCTCACCACGGGCTTCACATGGCCGCCCGCCAGGAAATGCGCTTCCAGCTGGTCGCGGTTCAGCTTGATGCCGGCCTTGGTGGCCGTAATCATCGAATTGACAATCATATCTGGCGGAACACGACGCCAGCGCATCAGGATGAGCTGCACCAGTGAGACATGAACGCCATTGAGGATGGCGATGAACCACAGGCGCAACGGAACCATCCAGAAGAAGAGAATCAGCAGCGCAAGTACGCCGATGATGATAAAAACAGTCTGTGTCATTTTATTACAATTTTGGTTTTACATATATTTTACTTGCCTCAATTTTCGTAACCTCAATCTCCGTATCCACATCGATAAACTCCTGTTGGGACGTCACTTCCACAATCTCACCGTCAAACTCGCCCGTTCCCATCGGGGCGATGCGCGAGATGGCGCGTCCAGTCATGCCGACCTGCACCTTGGAGGGGTCCACCTCATTCATCTTGCCGTCGATCTGCGTGTTAAGCTGCAACTTGCGCCATGTCTTGGTGCGCATCATCATCACAAAAGAGCCCACCACCGCCACCGCCGTGAAGATCAGGCAAAGGAATCCGGCCACGGAGCCGTACTGCACGAAAGCCGCCACAACGCCGCCCACCATGCAGAGCACACCCACAATGGCCACCACACCTCCCGGAATCACCAGGAAGTCCAGAATCATCAGCAGGATGCCGACGATGATGATGAATATGATACTACCCCAGCCCATGACAATGATCAATTAACAATTTAAAATTAACAATTAAGAATGGAGGTGTTAAGAGATTTTGACGATGTAATAGTTTTTCTTGCCCTTTTGGACTAAAACATAGCGTTGGTTCAGAAGGTTATCCGCTGTAACAGTTGCATCCTCTTTCACTTTGGCCTTGTTGATGGACACGCCATTGTCCTTGAGCATCCGGCGGGCTTCGCCCTTGGACGCGAAGACCTTGGTATGCTCGGCCAGGAAGTCCACCACCCCGCAGCCGTCAGCAATGATGTTTTGCGGCACCTCGAATTGCGGTACACCGTCAAACACGCTGAGGAAGAGCTGCTCGGGCAGGGAGGCTAAATCCTCCGTAGTGCCTTTCCCGAAGAGGATTTCGGAGGCTTTTACAGCCGCATCGTAATCCTCCTGCGAGTGCACACGTATAGTCAGCTCCTTGGCCAACGCCTTCTGCAACACACGCAAATGCGGGGCTGCCTCATGCTCCCGTTCCATCGCCTCAATTTCATCCTTGGTAAAATGGGTGAAGATACGGATATAGCGTTTGCTGTCCTCATCGGAGCAGTTGAGCCAGAACTGGTAGAAGGTGTAGGGCGAAGTGCGGTTGGGATCGAGCCAGATATTGCCCTTCTCCGTCTTGCCGAACTTGCTGCCGTCGGCCTTGGTGATGAGCGGGCAGGTCAGTGCGTAGGCCTCGCCGTTAGCCTTGCGGCGGATGAGCTCGGTGCCGGTAGTGATGTTTCCCCACTGGTCGGAGCCGCCCATCTGCAGCTTGCAGCCGTAATTCAGATACAGATAGAGGAAGTCGTATCCCTGCACCAGCTGATAGGAGAATTCCGTGAACGACATGCCGTCGCCCTCGCCGTTGAAGCGCTTCTTCACCGAATCCTTGGCCATCATGTAGTTAACCGTGATGTGCTTGCCGATGTCACGGATAAATTCCAGGAACGAGAACTTGCTCATCCAATCGAAGTTGTTGACGAGGATGGCGCTGTTCGGCTCGCTCGTGTCAAACTTCAGGAATTTGCCAAGCTGTTTGCGGATGCACTCCTGATTGTGGCGCAAGGTCTCTTCATCAAGCAAGTTGCGCTCTTGGGATTTGCCGGACGGGTCGCCAATCATGCCCGTGGCACCACCTAACAGGGCGATGGGCCGATGGCCGCAACGCTGCAGGTGCGAGAGCATCATGATGCCCACCAGATGGCCTATATGTAAGGAGTCCGCCGTCGGGTCAATGCCCAGATAAGCGGAGCAGACTTCTTTCTGCAACAGTTCTTCCGTTCCAGGCATGATATCGTGCAACATGCCGCGCCATTTCAATTCTTCTACAAAGTTCATGGGGAGATATGGTTTTAATGTTTAATTGTTTTTAAGAGAAATGTAGGAACACATCGTGTGCGTCCATAAATTATAATGAAGGTTTATTGGTTTTTCACATGTGCGATCAGATCCACAACCCATTTGCCATCCTCCTTGCAGAGGCAGAAGTCACCATTGCGCTTGGCACCATCCTTCGTGAAATGGCAACTGCATTCGGCCAAGGAGTCGTTCTCCATCTTGCAGGTCACATCCTGAAACTCCACCTTCACATTCTTCATCCGTTCCCGCTGTGCATCATCCGTGGTCTTCTCCAGCTGCTGGATAATCTCCTTGTTATTGGAACGGGTATATTTGTACATATTATTAAAGTCAGCCGTAATGAACGCCGTCACAAAAGCCTTGGTCACCTCTTCAGGAGTTTCCGCCTTTTCTACTGATTTACAAGAAATTAAAGAAAGGGCAACCAAAAGTACAACAAATAGGTATCGCATCTGTTTCATAAGCTTCAATTTTGTGCGCAAAAATAACGTATTTTTCCGTTTTTTCAATCCTAAAACACTTTTTTGTCAAAATACGGGGAATGTGTCCACTAATTTCAGCTTGAACAAGTTGTTACGGTGCATCCGGTCGATTTTCTCCTTGATGTCCGGTTCGGGTTCTTCGATGCCGCGGATGTAGCGGTCCAAGGTGGCGTAGGTGAAGCCGAATTTCTCCTCATCGGAGGAGGAGTGCGGCAGGTCGTCGGTGGGCACCTTGTGGACCCACTCGTAGGGGATGCCCATCAGGTCGCCGATCTGGAGCAGCTCCGTGACGGTGAGGTTGGCCAGCGGTTCCACGTCGGAGGCCCCGTCGCCGAACTTGGTCAGATAGCCGATGTAGTTCTCGCTGAGGTTGCATGTGCCTATCACGCGCCCGTTGTTCGACTGGCTGATGGCGTAGAGCGTCACCATGCGCAGGCGCGGGGGCATGTTCTGCTCGGCCTGCACCGACATATCGAACCACCAGGGGTCGGTGGTCTTGGTTTTCCCATCGGCGAACATCCGCCGCAGGGCTTCGGTCATCCCGCCGATGTTGGCCTCGATGAAGCGGATACCGAAGTAGCGGGCGATGGCATCGGCCCCATGCAGGTCCTGGCCCGCATCGGGCATGCCCACCCCGATGACGCGCTCCTTACCCAACGCCTCCACACAAAGGGCGCACGAGAGGGTGGAATCCTTGCCGCCCGACAATCCCACGATGGCATTGCAGCCCGGTCCGTTTTGTTCAAACCAGTTGCGGATCCATTCCACTAACCGGTTCTTCGTTTCTAAAGCATTAAACTCGTACATAGTATCTTACTAATTTTCATTATATTATAAAAACAATCAATCCCCATATCCATCGGGATTGTTTTTCTGCCAGTTCCAGCTGTCGCGGCACATCTCAAAGATGCCGTACTGGGCTTTCCAGCCCAGCTCGCGTTCCGCCTTGGAGGGGTCGGAATAGCACTGCGCGATGTCGCCCGCACGGCGCGGCTTGATGACATAGGGTATTTTCAGATGATTAGCCTCCTCGAAGGCATGCACCACCTCCAACACGGAATAGCCGTGCCCCGTGCCGAGGTTATAGACGGCCAGTCCGCAGCGGCGGCTGATGGCCTCCAATGCCTTGACGTGCCCCACAGCCAGATCCACCACATGGATATAGTCTCGCACACCAGTGCCGTCGGGTGTATCATAATCGTCGCCAAACACGCCCAAGCACTCGCGCTTGCCGATGGCCACCTGCGTAATGTAGGGCATTAGGTTGTTGGGAATACCGTTGGGGTTCTCCCCTATCCTACCCGACGGGTGTGCGCCAATCGGGTTGAAGTAGCGCAGCAGCACCACGTTCCACTCGGGGTCGGCAGTCTGCATGTCGGTCAGGATCTGCTCCAACATGCTCTTGGTCCAGCCGTACGGATTGGTACACTGGCCTTTGGGGCACTCCTCCGTGATGGGAATCTGCAGCGGGTCGCCATAGACCGTAGCGGAGCTGGAGAAGATGATGTTCTTGCAGCCGTGACGGCGCATCACATCCAACAGCGTGAGCGTGCCCGCGATATTGTTCTCGTAATACTCCCACGGTTTGGCCACCGACTCGCCCACGGACTTCAGCCCCGCGAAGTGGATGCAGGCATCGAAACGATGTTGGGTGAACAATGCTTCCAAAGCATTCCGGTCGCGAATGTCGGCGCGGCAGAAGGGAATCTCATCCCCGCCCGTCAGTTCCGCCACCCGTTCAAGGGATATGGGGCTGCTGTTGCTGAGATTGTCCAGCACCAACGCCTCGTACCCGGCCTTGCGCAGTTCCACCACCGTATGGGTGCCGATGAATCCCGCGCCACCCGTAACCAAAATTTTCTTCTTCATTTATACAATATAAAGATATAAAAACGGCTTTCCGTCAAACAGGTTGCAAAGGTACAAAAAACAGCGGAAATCCCGTCCTTTTGGCACAAAAAAAGCGTGCCATATTACAAAGACCCTGCCCTTTATCTGTATTTACACCTGAACTCCGAAGGCGACGACCCTTCCTTCCGCTTGAAAAACTGTCCGAAGGCCGACTGGTCAGGGAATCCGAACTGGTCGGCAATCTGCTGGTGTGTCAACTCGGTGGTGAGAAGAGTGTTCTTAATCTGTCCGATAACAAATTCGTTGATGAGATCTTTAGGCGTTTTGCCCGTTTCCTTCTTACAGACTTTGAAAAGATAACGCTCTGACACACAGAGTTTGTTGGCATAAAAAGGAATATGCCGTTCTCCTGACATGGCGTTTTCGCTGACCAGTTCAAAGAAATGGTTCAGCAGCATACGCGAACGCTTGGTATTGTCGCCTGGCAGCGATGTGCTGGCTTCTCCCACCGCATTGAAAATGGAAAGCAGCAAGTGAACGAGACTGGCTGTAATCATCTTGTGGCGAGCAATAAGGTCAGGCTGTCCGACTGTCTCCCGAAGCAAATCATAATCAGTGGCAAACATTCGTCCAAAAGGCTCATCCAGCGTCTTGTCGCTCCAAAAGGCAGTTTCCATAGTCCCAATGTCGTCCTCTGCTCCAATCAGAGCATACACGACATTCATCAGCGATTCGCCGAAGACCATAACCTCCACAATCATGTTTTGGGAGGACGACTGCACGCGGAACATTGCACCCTCCTGCACTGCGAATACCGCTCCAGCATTCAATTTGTACATCTTCTGTTCAAAAAGTACCCGTAAATTACCTTTCAGCACATGGCAGAGCCAAAACTCGTTGAGATTGGACTTGACAAGTTCGGCATTGTGGCGATATTGTTGGATGGTAATGTTCATGCGGCAAAAATACAAAAAGTTCCGAAAACATACAATATCGGTTCACTTTCATACACCTTGATTCCTTTTCGGCTCGATATCTTTGCATTATCAAATGGAATTGAAATGAGATTTTATAACTATATGAAAATCAACAATTTTTTAACGATGGTAATGGCATCGATATTGATAATATCTTGCCAGAACAAAGCACAGAAAGAACAAAGTGAGCCTGAAAGCTACGAATTACTTACATTAACGGAGCAGGATTATACCCTGAATGCGGAATATCCCGCCTCTATCCAGGGCAATCAGGACATCAAGATTATTCCCCGTGTGGAAGGGCATTTGATAGGCGTGTATGTGAAGGAAGGCGAGCGTGTGCGCGAGGGACAGCTGCTGTTTCGCCTCGATGATGCCGCCTATCGTGCGACGGTGGAGTCGGCCAAGGCCAATGTGCAGATAATGACAGCAGAACTCAACAAGGCAAAAATCGAATTCGAAGGGCAAAAAACCTTGCACGAAAAAACATTCCTGTCCGATTACGGCTTGGAGCTTGCAGAAAGTGACTATTCCGTTGCCCAAGCGAACCTCACGGCAGCAAAAGCGGCCCTCACCTCTGCCCACAACGAACTCAGCTACACCGAAATCCGAAGTCCTTCCAACGGCGTGGTGGGCCGAATTCCCTACCGAAAAGGCGACCTCGTTGGTCCGAACATTCAGGACGGACTCACCGTTGTGGCCGACAACCGGCAAATGCGGGTCTATTTTGCCATGACCGAAAATGAAGTGATGCAGTATCTATCTGAATACAAAAATCTTGATGAAGCCATAAAGCAGATGCCCGAACTGCGGTTGCAGCTTCCCAACGGCATCATTTACGAACATCCCGGCTGTGTGGAGAGCATCAGTGGTGTAGTGGACGAGCGCACGGGGGCTGTCTCTGTCTGCGCCCGCTTCGATAACCCCAACGGAATGCTGCTTAGCGGAGGTACTGGCAAAATCGTTATCCCCACCGAACTGCACAACGCCATCGTCATCCCACAGGAGGCCACCTACAGCATCCAGGACAAGGTCTATGTGATGAAAGTGGTGGACGGCAAGGCAGTCTCCACCATCATCCAAGTGGAACCGCAGAACAACGGCAAAGAGTACGTGGTGATTAGCGGTCTTAAGGAAGGCGATGTGATTATCGCCAAGGGAGCGGGGTTTGTGGAGGAAGGAGAGGAGGTGAGGTGAAAAAATCCCTTTCAGGAAAGGCACAGAACCAATATGTTGTCTTTTACAACAATTTTTCTAATTCTTCTACTGGAGGAAGCAGTTTCTTCAGCCTATCATCCATATCTGCAGAAGTCTTGTATGTTGCAACCCCCATGGGTTTATCATAGTCTTGGATGACATATTCCACGAATTTCTTGTTGGCACTTTTGCAGAGAATAATCCCTATTGAAGGATTTTCGTTAGGTTTTCGGACTTCATCATCAAGAATACGCAGGTAGCCGGCTAACTGACCTAGATAAGCAGTCTTGAATGGCCCGTCTTTGAGTTCCACGCAAACAAGCGCGGATAACTCTCTATTAAAGAATAGTAGATCAGGAAACTGTTCCACGCCGAACTTCTCCAAATGATATTGGTTGCCCACAAATGTAAAATCTCGACCAAATGTCATAATGAAGTTCTTAACATTGTTGACAATGCTCTGTTCTATCACACGCTCGTCACGATCTTTGTCACGAACAAAGAGTTCTTCTGTATTAATGTAATCCAAAAGATATTCATCCTTGAACATAGTGATTGCGCGATATGCTTGCAACTGGTCGGGAAGAGCCTTTTTGAAATTGTTTGGCAGTTGCCCTTGATGGCTGTATAAATCTTCTTTCATCAGTTGTCCCAATTCCTCACTTTTCACCATGTGGTCAGCAGCAAATTGTATGTAGAACTTCCTCTCCTCGTATGATTTCGTATTTGAAAGTATAGCAATATGGTGCGTAAAACTAATTTTAAGGAACGCTGCAATGGGAAAATCCGGCAAATTTGCAAGTTGCAATGGATGAACTGTTTCATTTTTTTCTAATTTGGCAGTTTGAACTGCCAAATTAAAATTGTTATTCGTTTCATCAAACATGCATTGATTGATATCCTCCAATTTGGCAGTTTGGACTGCCGAATTATTGCATTCAATGCCTCTCCACTCTTCATAGAAGATTCGCATATTCCTTAGATTGCGTGCTGAAAAACCACGTAGTCCGGGCAACTCCTTTCGTAATTGTTCACTTATGCCTTCAATGAACCCTTTGCCCCAATTTTTTGTGCGTGTGTTAGAAGAAATATATCTCCCAATGCCATAATACAAAGCCAACTGCTCTTGGTTCACAGCACCCAAGGCCCGTTGTTGGCTTTGCACAATCGCATTCCTTATAACTTGCACAGCTGCAGAAAGCTTATCCTTTTCAGAAATCATTTCAGTAATTTTTAGTTTTTCAGAAAATTGTCTCGTAGGAAAACTTATTCTTCATTGAAAAAATCAGTGTCAATTCTTTTGATTTCGTAAGTCTGTTTGAGACTAACACCAATATTGTTCTCTATCATAAGTTTGGTGAGCATTTCGCCGTCAATCAACACTATCTTTACGCCCGATGCTTTTTTGCTGGTTTCAATGGCTCCCGTAGAAAAAGTTGTAGTTGTAATAAAAACACCTTTTGAAGCCCCTTGTTCTGTGAGAGCTCCTATAAATTTCTGAATGTCAGGTTTTTGAACAGAACCTATTGTATAGCGTTTCGCCTGAATATATATGCTGTCAAGACCAAGTTTGTCTTCCTTTATGATTCCGTCAATGCCGTCATCATGCGAAATCTGCGTAACAACACCAGCGTCATCAAGACTGCCCCCATAGCCCATGGCAACAAGGAGTTTCACAACAAGT
>Ga0310690_10009401_pt1 | contig 12253 bp, 16 predicted proteins | sample AusTroGonzalo_MG_2_FD_207661 | JGI IMG/M metagenome (GOLD analysis project Ga0310690, IMG submission 207661) | Bovine rumen microbial communities from tropical cattle in Woodstock, Queensland, Australia - Gonzalo_04 (v2) (version 2) | ecosystem: Host-associated > Mammals > Digestive system >...
GACGAAAAATCGGGGGTTATTTTGTTTTAATCGTTGTGGCAGCACACTTTATAATGCTTGCGCATCTCGTATTCTTGTTTCTTTCCGTCATTCCAATTTTGCACTGGGCGAAGATAGCCGACCACTCTGGAATAAACCTCGCACGGTGTGCCTTTTACTTCTGATTTTGCCGCCTTTAACTCGGCAATTTTTGTTTTAATTTTTTCTTTTTCCAATTCGCTCATTTTAAATTACCCTCTGATTTTATTTTATTAAATTTTGATTTATTGCGGTGTGCCGGTAGTTCCGCTGCCGGTAGTTACTCCGCCGTGAATATGGCTTTTAAGTGAAATTGTGCCGGTTACAATGTCGCCGCTGGAAGTTATATCACCGTCTGCGGAAATTGTACCGCTTACGGATAAATCACCGTCAATAGCCATATTACCTTTAACATTAACTGCGCTGCTGCTTACGCTTATTTTTACCGCACCGTCTAAACTTTGCAATACTAAATTTGATTTATCTTCTTGCGCAATTTGTGCGGTGTCCATAGCATCGGGGATAAATATAGCATCTTCCCAGTCGTGAAGTCTGTAAGTGTTTGGTGGGCTTTTTTTGCGGTTTTGTTTAAAAATTGAAATGTCTTTGTCTGCAAAAATAAGCCAGCCTGTATCACCTTTTTTAAGAGGAATATAGACGGCAAAGCCGCCGCCGCCTGTCATTTTAACAGGTACATTTTTTAAAAGCGGCCCGTCTATTGTTTCCCCGTTAGCAGCGACAATACTTATAGCAGTTTGCACATCTACAGTAGAGCCGTTAAAGGTTTCTACAATAGCCGGCAAACATACCCTGATTTGCCGTTTCAAGTTTTCTTCTTTCAAAAATTGTCGCCCTGCTTCCGATAACAAATCAGCGGGATTAGTCGCAAATTTGCTTACAATCTTTTCATTTGCCATTTTTCATAAACTCCTTTAACTGTTAAAATTCAAACATTGCAATTCGGTATAAAAAGCATTACCCCTATAACTGCCCCTATGCGTTAAGCCGTAAACATAATAATTGCCGTTGCAAGACGGTATAGCTTCACTTACTAAATGTATTTGCTGGCCTAATTTTATCGCCGGATTTAGTAGAACCGTAACATCTACGCCAAACATTGACGGTCTGGGCAAGCCAATCATACCGGTTGATTTGTTAACTTCTAAAATATCGGTACTTTTGCGACTTGCATTTTTATCGGAAACTTTTAAATATCCGTCTTCATAATAAGCGCAAATGTCGCCGCATTTGTTTAACTTAAAAAGTACATTTTCAAAGATGCCGCCGGCAAAAGTAAAACTATCAATAGTTTTATTGTTTTTTTCGTCAGCGGTCCACTCAAAACCTAATTTAAGTTTTTCCGCTATTTTTTGGCATACATCTTTTAATTTTATCGGGCCATACATCTGTAAAGTCTGAACACCCATATTTGCCCTAAAATTACTGTAACAATCGCATTGTAAAACTATATCCGGCCGCATTGTAGGTAATGCTTGCAAAATATCGCCATTGAATAAAATGGCTTCTTTTTGGCCTTCATATCCGGCAGAGAGCCTTATTCTGCGTTGCTGTAAACCTAAAACAGTTTCATTTTTAAACGAAGTAAAAAAACCGATATTTTCTTTTGATAAATTATAGATGTTAATTGTGGCGTTAGAAATTACGGCATTTCTGCTTTTTTGTATAACAAAATCAGCAGAGATGTTTTTAAAGCTAATTAAGGGTTTTTCTTGCCCCCGTGTTGTTTTTTCTTCGGGGTCAAAATATTTATCCGCAAACAAATCTACATTTACAAAACGCTTTGAAATTTCCATTTAAAGCACCTCACCGCTTTCCAAAAAGTAAAAAAAGCAGGTAGAGCCAAAATCGCTGAAAACAGGATAGTTTCCGTCTTGAGTTTTAAAAGCAAAATTGCCGTTTTTATTTTGCCAATCGTAAGGCAGTATTTTTTGATTTGCAAAGCACTTTAAGTTTTGGCATAATTCTTTGCCGTCAGCGGAAATTGTCGCCATTGTAAAACCAATGGGATTATATTTTAGGGTAATTTCCCAATTTGCACCGCCGCCGGAAAAAGTAAATTTTTGATTAGCAATAGGGTTTAAATTTATCTGTTGCATTTTTGCGCTCCTTTAGTTTATTTCCTGCCCTTGCAGATTGCCAATATCCTGAGTGCCGCCGTCTGCGGCATCTGCTACATTATCAAGCAAAGTAATATAATCATCTACCTTGATTGCTTCTTGTAAGGAAACTTCAAACATTGGCCTTGCAAAAGTTTTGACATTTATAGGGCGGCTAACATTGGACACTACCATATTTGTTAAGATTTGCCCTAATGCTTTCACGGTTAACAGAGTGCCTTTCTGTTTATATCCCAAAAGTTCTTTTATTACCGGCTCGGCAAAATAAAAGGGCATTACGATTGAGAGTTTGCAAGATTTAGGCTGCTGGACAATGTGGTCTGCTACTTTTGCACCTGTTTCCAAAGGATGTTGCATTACGGAAACAGGCTCGCTAATGTCTGCAGCTAAAATGGCTGTACCTTCGCCGGTTAAATCAGTTATGAAGCGGCTTGTGCCGTTTGCTAATTTTTCCGTTGCCGCATTGTTTAATAAGTCGCCTGTTAAAACTTCCTGTGTACCGTTATAAATTGCGACATTTTTTTTATTAAGTGCCGTACCTGCGGCATTTAAAGATAAGTTAATCAAGCCGCCAGCAGGTAATAAATTATTGATGTTAGATTGTATGCTCATCTTTTGCGCTCCTTACCTTTCAGAATTTAAAGTACCCCAAAACTTACGGCTTTTATCAATCTGTGCAAAAGCATCTTCCACACCGGATTTAACAATTTCTTTATCAGCGTTTCCGTAAAAGTTTTGGTAAACTACAAAGTCGCCCATTGTGTTTCCGCCCGCAACAGTCGCACCTAAGTTAGCCCAAGCAGTATTACTGTCGGCGGCTTGTATACTTCTTGCACCTGTTTTTATGTTTTCCCAAGCCTCTTTAGCATTTTTTGCGGCAAAACTATAAATACCACTTGCAAGATTTACTGTGTTTCCGGCTATTTTTAAGCCCATTTTTTTACCGGCTTCCCAAACAGCCTGTGCTAACGCAATTGTTAAACTTACAATTTCCTTTAAACCGTCAACAATCATATCTATACCGATGACAAATGAGTGAGTTAAAAGCAGCCAAGTTTCAATTATACCGGATGCAAATTTTGTAAAATCTTTACCTGTATCTGATTTTGTAAATTTTTCCAGCTCTTGTACAAAGGTGGTAACAGTCGGCAGAAGTTCAATCGCTAAGCCTGCTCCTAACTTTTGGAAACCAATTTTTACCTGCCTTAGACTGTTCGTCAATCTTGTTATGTCTTTTTCGTCTTGAGGGCTAAAAAGACGATTTGCCTCTGCTTGCGCTAAAGCAGCCATATAACCCTTATAGCCTTTTTGTAAATTTCTAAAAGTACCGTCATCAATTCCTACAAGGTTTTTAATTGCCACCTGTTTTAAAGGGTCTTTTATTTCATCAAACAAGCGGGCTACATTTTTAAGAATTTCAGCAGCATCTGTTATTAAAACGCCGTTAGCGTCTGTAACCTGTAAACCGTATAATTTAGCGGCCTGATAAAGTCCTGTGCTTTGAAAGTTATTCATTCTTGCTTGCTCAATCTGCTGGCCGATATTTGCGACAGTCGCCGCTGCTCCTTGCCGTGTTCCGCCAGCTGCTTCGCTTGCAAGTGCTAATGTCTGCATTTTGTTTGCGGCAATTCCGGCAGAGTTTGCCATAAAAAGTAAATCTTCGGCTTGTTTGGCAAAATTTACAGTATTTAATGCCGCTTTTAAAGCAACACCTGCTGCCGCAAGTGCAGCAAGTGCCGGTAAAGATGCTCTTGCATATTTCAAAAAACCGCCAAGCCCTGTATTTCCTGCGGTGCGGGCTAAAGTGTCTTTTAAAATATCAAAACTTTTCCCCGTTTTTTCGGTTTTTTCTTTAAGGCCTTCCTCTGCTTTTTCTACTTCCTTTATTTCCTTGATTACGGCCTTACCGCCGTCAAGTTCTAATTGAATAAAGAAACTTTGTAATGCTCCGCTGCTCATTATGCCACCTCCGCCGAAATTGTTATTTTACCGTCTGCGTAATTAACTGCCGCTTGTGTTTGCGGATTTGTTAAACTTGCGGAAAGATAACCGCTACCGCCTGTTCCTCCGCAAGGAACATTATACATTGGTGCTACATAAGGATAAATTACGATTGTTCCGCCGTCATTATTTTCCGGTGCGTTGTTAGAATTCGCTTCGTCAAGGATGCCAAAACCCTTTACACTATAAGCGGAAATACCGACAGCAGTTCCGTATCTATACCCACCGCCACCATATCCGGCATACCAATCTGTGCCGCCTGTTCCGCCGGTTTTAATACCTGCACCGCCGCCTGATACTGCTATTAAATTTCCGTCTAAATAACAAGCAATACCGGCTCCGCCGTGAAACAAATCTACAAAATTATATGTTATAAAGCCTACAGTACCGCTCGTAAAGCCGCCGTTAATCTTTTTAAAACTTAATACTTGCCCGATTTGTAAGTTTAAGTTAAAAGAAACAGAGCCGCCACCTGCTGTATAAGTATTGTTTCTGCTATCGTTAAATAAGCCGCCTTCGCCTTGCAAATCAATTTTATAAGTTCCGCCCAAGTCGCAAGTCCAAGAAGTTAAATCATCTATGCCATTGCCGCTTGTACGAATATTATCAAGCTGCCAAACAATACCGCTTGTGCTTGCCGCAAGTTCAATTAAAGCATTAGGCTCATTTACCGTTAAAACCTGCGTGCCTTGCTTTGTGCCGTAATTTGTAGCGGAAGCCTCGTAATTTACCGTTATGCTCGTTTTTTCGGAATAAAAACCCCGATAAACATATCCTAAAGCTGTTGCGGTTTGTACCGTTACGCCGTCAATTTTGATAGTGCTTTCCTGCGGATATACTCTTAACTGATAATCATAAACATTAAACAGCATATCCGTTGTAGCCGTACCGCTTACGGAATATGGCTGATAACCCGCTCTGCTAACTGTTAAAGTGTAAGCCGTGTTTAGTGGCAAATATGAGTAGTAGCCGTTTTGGTACGGCAATAAAACACCGTTTAAAGATACTTCGGCAGATTGTGGGGCATTTATTGTAAATTGTATTTTGTTTTCAGTTTCCGAAGCGTCATCAGCATAATTATAATAAAAAGTACCATTATTAAAAGTTTCAAGCCCACTACCGTTAAAACCTAAAGTGTTCTGTGGGACAATGTTAAATTTTAATTCCACACCTGCCGGTCTTGGAATAAAGTCTATATTTTCCAAAAGCCATAAAAGCCAATCGGGCGGTTCAAAGCCGATAAAGAGCGTAAGGCTCATATCTAAGTTATCCAAAACATAAATCTCGCCTAAATTACCAAAAGCCGCTTTTAAATATTCGTTAATTTCCGGCACAGTTCCGCCGCTTTTAAACTTTAAAAATTGGCCTTTAAGTAAAATACGGTATTGCTCATCATTTAATGTCGCCACATTGCCGCTTTTGCTTTTAATCTGTCGGGGTAAATTTAAAATAAAACCCCAAAGATTAAGGCCGAAAGTATCGGCGGTGTTTAAGTCAAAAACATTTTTATACCAATTCTGCCAAAAGGCAGTCAGGGCTTTATCGTAATAGGCCTGTTTTTGCGTTATAAGAGATTTTAGTTTCTCTGCGCTGTCATACTGCCAAAAAATGCTTTTAAGCAAATCTGTCTTATTATCTGTATTTAAAATTTTCATATTAGGCCACCGTTACAGAAATATTATCGTAAGCAAATCTTCCAATTTGATTTATGTTCATTGGAATTTCTGAATAAGAAAGACTGCCGGAAGTAAGCCCGATTTGTACCGAATTTATAAAAATATCAGGTACAGCAGCAGTAATTGCGCTGGCAATTTCAAAAGCGGAAACTTCCACACCGATTTTAGGTTTATCTACACCATCAATATTTCCTGCGGCATAAGATAAAACTGCCTGCTTTACAGCTTCCACTATATCAGCTTGTGAAGTGCTTAAATTTGCTGGTATTTTGATTACAGCCGCTACTTGTATATTTACATCTTCAGGCCTTGTAAAAGTTACGGGATAAGTATTTCCGCTAACCGTATCTGTTATATCTACCGTAACATCTAAACTGTCGCCGCTCTCGCCACTCTCGCCGCTCTCAGCACCTATACCGCTATAACCGCACCCTGCAGATTTAGAATTAAACAAGGCTTGCGCTACGGCGTAATTCTCGCCGCCGTCAATAACCGTAAATATACTATGCGGATTTATTGTTATTCCGTCTTTAACAATGGGGGAATTTGTGTAGTTTTCAAAGATATAAAAGCTGTTTACATTTTCTACATTTTGCAAAGCGGCTTTAATTGCCGCCGGTAAGGCTACCCCCTGATAAAGTCCTTGCGCTCTGCGTTCTTTTAAGTCCGCATCGCTTTCCGCATCTGCACCTAATTCCGCATTATTTCCGTTTGTAATTGTCGCCCATCCCAAAATTGGGTCAACAATTTGATTTAAGGCATTTGCACTGCAAGGTATCGGGCCACTTTCCTGCGCAATAAAATAAGCGTTTACAGAACCGCAGGCAGATATTTTAGTTTCATTTTCTAAATAAAAAATGTCGCCTAAATCGGTTTTGGCTCTCGTTCCTGCGGGGATAATTGTATCAGGTGTACCACCTAAAGTCGCTAAAACTACGCTGTGAGTGGCCACTCTGCGGCTAACACCTGCAAGAGCGCAAAGACTGTCCAAAAACACACCAAAGGCCAAAGACGGATTAAGCATATTTGCCATAGCCGCATTATTGCGGAGCATTGCTATTCTTGCGCTTGTTTCCGCTGCAATTAAGCGGCCTTGTGGCGTTGATGATGACACATCTAAATCACTTCCCAAAGCCTCTTTATATTCATTTTGCACATCAATTAAAACATCGTTTGTATCAGGTGCAATAACACCTGTATCCGTCAAATATTGATAATCGTTAGCCATTTAATGCCACCTCCGCACCGTTATTTAATTGTATTGTTAAAGCGTATTTTAAAGTATTGCCGTCAAGGTTTAATTCAAAGTCTTTTACAGCAATTACGCCCGCTATTTTTAAAATCTGGTCTGTTACAAATTTTTTAAACAAATCAAAATTAGGCCTGTCATTAAAAAGTACATCAAAGTAAGGTATTCCGTTTTGCAAGTTAAAAATATCCTCACCCTGCAAAGTGCGCACATTATTAAGCGCAATATTGCTGATTGCGGCTTTATCTTCGGTTATGGCAAGATAACCTTTGTCATTTAAAAATATATCGTTTGTGTTTTGCTCTGTCGCTAATGTTTTCATTTTTGCGCTCCGTTAAATCTATGTGCGGGGCATAGTATGAAAAGGACCAATGGAGTTAGTCCCTCAGGCGGCTATGCCCCGCTTTTCCTTTTCGGAGAGTTCCGCCCGATTATTATGCGTGCTGGGTGGTTAGGCAACAAATCTATTTACACGCTTTATTCTTTGGCTCGCACAAGCAGGCAATACCTACCACTTTTGCCCAATTTGTTTTATTCAATTCCAACAACGCACCGTCGGTAAAGTCCCATTGCGGAAAGCAAACAGTTTTACTGTTCTTTGTCGGTAAAATTCCGCACCCACTCGCTACGCTCGCCGCTATCAGAATTAAAAGCATTGTTAAAGTTCTTTTCATAAGCCTGTCGCTCTTTTTCTGCGGCTTGTTTCTGCTCTAAAACGGCTTTATTGTAGCCAGCCTTAAATCTACTCTTGCCGTACAAAAAAACCGCTAAAATCGCCAAAATCAAGCCGCAAAATAAGATGTAAATGTTCATTTATTTCTTTTCTTCTTTTTTCTGCTCAAAACCGAATTTAGTTAGCCAAGAAATTATTAAAACTGCAAGGCTTCTGATTTTATCAACGATAACAACGCCTCTTGCGCTGTCGCACCATTTTACGATGATTTCCGCCGCACCGATAATGCAGGTCCAGCAGGCAATTACGCTGTCATAATTGGCCTTAAGCCACTCAATAATATTATTTATGGTTTCCATTTTTCGCTCCTTTTTGTTACTCCAAAACTTAATTTTACGAGCCACAATTTTATTTATGACTCCTGCAGGAATCACAAACGGTTACAATTTGTAACCAGTTGCCGAGAAATACTCGGCATTTCCAACTATTTCCACTTCGGAAAATACCAGTAAACGCTGATATTTTCTTTTGCTTCTTTAAACTCCAAAATTATTAACTTTTTTAAAAATCGTTTCATTTTATTTCAATTTCAAAAGTTTCTTTACGCTCTTTATACGCTTCGTACATTTCATTTATTAGTTTGTTAAAAGTATCTCTGCTGTTGATTACTTTACCTTTAATCTTGTTTTGGCCGACGAGAATACAGCCGTCGGTGTCATCTTCGATATTGCCCCAATGAATTAAAACACCGCTAAAATTAGGCACATCAAGCAGCATAGGCATAAGCCGCTGGAAACGGTAAGAAGGCACTAATTCAATTTTGTAAGTGCCTGCGGGAATTGCTGTCTTACCGTAAACCTTTACGCCGTCGGGCCTTACGGTATCTTCCAAGGTATCGCAAAAATATTTATCGTCAATAAACAGTTTACCGATAGTGTATTCCGGCCCTTTATAAATGCGGTTTAAAGTAAGTTTCATTGTTTAAGCCCCTTCTCGTGTTCTTCCTTCCAAGTTTCAAGTTTAATCACTCTCTCTTGTAAGTGATTATACTTATCCTGTTTTGCTTCAAGACGGGCAATATCCTTACGGATTGCCTCTAGCTTGCCGTAAAATATACCTGCTGCGAATACTACGCCGCCAATTTTTAAAAGTAAATTTATTTCCATAGTTGCTACACCTCGTAAATAGATTTTTCACTAAATTTTTGCTTTAAAAAGTCTTCCAAAACCGCAAAACCTTTGTCGCTTGTACTTAAAAATTTGCCTGCCTTAATTTCTTTGGTAAAACTAAAAACTTTGCAATCAGGCATATTCTTTCCGAAGGAAAGCCATAAATTGCCGTAAATACTACGCTTGCAAATGTGTAAGGCAATATTTACATCATCAAGCATATTTAAAACACCACTTAATTTATGTTTGTTAAATACAAACGGTGTGTGTAATTCGTAATTTTTCGGCGTAAAAACGCTATGGAATTTGCTTAAATACTTTGCCGTATCTGCCATAGCCTGATGCCAATTATTCTTTTTGCCTTTTGCTTTTTCGGCTAAAAAACCGTTATATAAATTAAACTCTTCCGTCGGATTTGTTATTTTTTCCAAAACAAAAAAATCATCGTTAAAATAAATAAAATCTTCGGAAACTCGGTCATCTTCGCAAGCATTTATAAGATTAAAGGTGGTGTTTAAATATCTGTTTGCGTCTTGGGGAAAAATGATATTGTTTACCGTTTCCCTGTTAACCCAAGCGGGCATAGCACCGCCGACAATAAATACTTTATCGTGCGGCACATTAGCCAAAGAGCGTAAAGAGTACCGCAATTCGTGCCCGTTGTAGTCTGATTTAAGCGAATACACAATATCCATAGATTACCTCTGCCAGACGGTATTCCCGTTGATTTGTAAGGCGTTTACAGCAGGGCTTGCCTGTTGTTTTCCGTTAAACCAAGTTATACCGTTTACTTTGATGTAGGTATTATTGAGGTCTATTGAGCCTGTGAAAGCACCACCGTAAGAATATGACGGGTTAGTACCTATGGTATTATTTGCGCTTGAAACTTCATAGGGAATATTGTTTGTATTGCTTGCCAAAAGCGTATTGGAACTGTCATATAATGCCGATGTTACCGTTCCGTTTATTCTTTTTACATTTATTCTGTATGTCGTACTTGTTTGCAAACTGTAATCAACCGAACAATAATAGTTAGTGTCATTGTATCTTGTAAATGGGACATTTACTTTAGTAGATGTTATATAAATACCTGACCACAGAGAACCCGTTAAATATCCGAAAAGCCATTCCGTACCTATGGACTGCCCTGTGGTGAACACAAAATTATATTCAATATTATCATTTGTGGCAAATACCAAAGCAGGCGTCAACTTCAGCCTATCACTACTACTAAATCCACTCACAATACCATTTTCAATCTGTATATTACCACCATCTACAATAGTATAACCGACATTGTGGTTAAGATATACTTCGTTTACGGTAGAATTGTTTAATTTCAATGTCATAGGCTAATCCTCTGTGATGATGTTTAATGTGCCTGTGCCGCTGTCAAATTCTACTTTAATTCCGCCGATAGTGGCGGAAGTGGCATAAGGTACACTTTGCAGGGCTGTAGCACCTAAAGAAGCACCGCTACGGATAGTGTCCAAGTCGTTGATTGTATCTTGTTTATTTGCCAACGCCGCTTGCGTTGCATAAGTGCTTGCCGCTGATGTTTGCGTAAGATAGGTACTTGCGGCAGTAGTGGTATCAAGTTTGTTATTTTGCAAAGATGTAATGTTGCCCGCATTTGTACTAATTTGCCCTACTGCGGTAGAAGTGATACCGCTATTGATTGCCGCCCACTGATTTGCGGTAAAAGAAGAATTATTTAAAGCATATTCAAACACCCAAGATGTGCCATTATATTTATACCTATTATATATAGTATTTCCGTCGGAGTCTGTACCGATTACAAAGGCATAATCATTGTTTGTTACCGTACCGCTGTAAGCCTCTAAATCTGCCAAAGAATTAAATGTACCAATGAAGTTAGCGGTATTGGTAGCAATGGAGCTGTTGACAAAGTTCTTATCTGCAAGTTGATTTTCCGTTGTGGCCTGTTCGGGGATTTTACCGTTAATAGCAGATATACTGTTTTCATTTGTTGCAATTTGCGCCACTTTGGTGCTGTCAATTCCACTATCTACGGCGGATATTTGCGCCGTTGTAAGGTTATCTTGCTTGCTTGACTGCAAGCCCGCAATGTTATCTTTGTTTGTACCTATCTGCGTTACGCCACTTGCGGTAATTCCGCTATTTACCGCCAATAACTGCTCGGCGGATAATTGCGCTTGTTTACCGTTAATTTCGGCTTGCATTGCGACTTTGTCAATAGCATAATCTGATTGTTTAACATAATTTACACCCAATTCCATTGAAATATTGACGGGATAACCTTCGGGGACATCTAAATCAATCGTTGCAGCTTGCGGCGTAAAAGGAATATTGGTAATTTCAAAGGGTATAGTGTTTGAGACGGTGGCAAGTCTATTTTTGGTATCAACAAGAATAAAACTGCCGCACATATTTCCTAATGGAAATTGAGAAGTAACCTGATTAGGGATAATAATTTCCATTGAGCCATTTTTAAGGTTACCTGTCGCAACAAAACTACCTAACTTGAAAATGCCGCTAAAACTGCTTATATCAATTACGGCAGATATGTTAAATGTCAAAAACTGCCCATTGTTAAAATCGGTATCGTTGCCTTTAAATATCTTTATTCTTTCCATAAATTACACTCCTTTTTAGTTTGATTTTTCGGGAATAAAAAACCCATTAAACGGCGCTGAATTAAGCCCCAACACATCATCTTTTGAAACCGGCATAAGCGACACATTAGAGATATAAATATCTTTGTTATTTAATTTAAATTGGTAAGTTTGCGCCGTTGACGGTGTATAATTTAACTGCAAATATCCATTTGAAGGCATTGTATAAGTGCCACTACTCATTGTTAAGGCTACGGCGTTTGCAAAATCCATTCTTCTCATAATTGCTCCTTTTAAATTGTTGATTTCTGCTTCCAATTCTGCTATTTTTGCGGCTAAACTTTCATCGTGCAAATCAGCTAAAGAATTATCTGAAATTACATAAGGTGCAGTAGGTACATCATAGTTAGCGGTATGTCCTACTTGGTCTGTGCTTACAAAATCTTGCACATAAATTCTTCCGTCATATTCGTTGCAGAAACACAATGTGCTATCGCTTAATTTGATTGTGCCGGAAATACCTTGCTGGCTTGACGAGCTTCTTGGTACAAGTACACCGTCAACAAATAAATATATAACATTGTTGCTATCCCTTGTAACTTCAATGTAATGCAAGGCACTTCTTAAGTCCACACTGTTTTGCGGATAAAAATAAGTTGTACCAATTATAAAAGTAGCGTATTGGTTAATTCTGAAAGCATTGCTACTATTGCCGTCAAAACCTTTAAAGAT